>Ga0307486_1002892_pt1 | contig 11602 bp, 9 predicted proteins | sample CBIW02metaG_FD_203663 | JGI IMG/M metagenome (GOLD analysis project Ga0307486, IMG submission 203663) | Sea-ice brine microbial communities from Beaufort Sea near Barrow, Alaska, United States - CBIW 0.2 | ecosystem: Environmental > Aquatic > Marine > Coastal | place: USA: Alaska | collected... | reverse complement strand
GCCTCACCACCGACACCTTTCCCGCCGCCAAATGTTGCGTGCTGCGCCGAGCCTTCGATCGGATGCCTTTAGGGGTGGCCTGACGTATTACGACGCCCAGGTTGACGACGCTCGCTATGTGGCGAACCTCGCGCGCACGGCGAGTTTCTACGGCGCCCACGTTGCCAACCGCGTTCGAGTTGACGACTTTCTGAAGGTCGGTGAACGAGTTGTTGGTGTGATGGCTCACGATCTAGAGACCGGTGAGCGCTTCGAGATTCGTGCCAAGCAAGTGGTCAACGCCACCGGCGTCTGGACAGATGACACTCAATCCATGGTGGGGGAGCGCGGCCAATTCAAGGTGCGTGCGTCTAAGGGTGTGCACCTCGTTGTTCCGCGCGACCGCTTCCAATCCAAGCTGGGCCTGCTACTGCGAACCGAGAAGAGCGTACTGTTCGTGATTCCGTGGGGTCGCCACTGGCTCATCGGCACCACAGACACTGACTGGGAACTCGACAAAGCGCACCCGGCCGCGACTGCGGCCGACATCGACTACCTTCTTGAGCACGTCAACAAGGTGATTGCGGTCCCGTTGACTCGTGACGACGTTGAGGGTGTGTTCGCGGGCTTGCGTCCGCTGCTGGCAGGCGAGTCAGACCTCACCTCAAAGCTCAGTCGTGAACACCTCGTTGCTCACAGTGTTCCCGGGTTAGTGGTTGTTGCCGGCGGAAAGTGGACGACCTACCGTGTGATGGCCAAAGATGCGGTGGACGCAGCAGTCGACTCGCTCGATGGCAAAATCTCACCGAGCATCACCGAAGATGTCGCGCTACTTGGTGCGGAAGGGTATGGCGCGGCGTGGAACAAGCGCGCGACGCTCGCCCGCAGTTACGGATTGCACACGACGCGCATCGAACACCTGTTGAACCGCTACGGAGTGCTCGCGACCGAAGTGCTTGAGCTGGTGCGCGAGACGCCAGGTCTGGCCGAGGCGCTACCGGGTGCCGACGACTACATTGCCGCCGAAGTTGTCTATGCCGCGAGCCACGAAGGTGCCCTGCACCTAGACGATGTTTTGGCCCGCCGCACTCGTATATCGATAGAGGCATGGGACCGTGGCGTCTCGGCTGCACCGGTCGCAGCCGCGCTCATGGCCGACGTGCTTGGCTGGGATGACGCTCGCACCGCCATTGAAGTAGAACGCTATCTGCAGCGCGTTGAGGCTGAGACCGCTAGCCAGAAGCAGCCAGATGACGAGTCGGCTGACAGAGTGCGCCTCGAAGCACCAGATATTGTTAGCGAGTGAGTTCGACCGTTTCCCCGCCAGCTGCCCAAACATCGCCGTCAACAATGTGGCAGATCGCGCGCAGGCCACGCTGGATAGCCGCCCTTATCTTGGCGCTCGCGATCGCCGCAAGCTTCGCCGCCCTCGGCCAGTGGCAGTTGAGTCGCAGCCTCGAAGGTGGCGAGATAACCGAGAGCCAGAGTGAGGCTGTCGTTGAACTCGATGCTGTTGCGACCGCTCAAGAGCCGCTCGACTTTGTGACCACCGGCCAATCTGTCACCTTCACGGCAGAGCTTGTTCCTGGCGACTACGTTGTACTTTCCGATCGTCGCAACAGCGCAGGAACTGGCTATTGGGTCGTGGGCCACGGGCTTGAGCCGAGCGGTGCAAGCATCGCTATTGCGCTCGGATGGGCGGCATCGACGGATGCTGCGGCATCCGCAATTGCGAGGCTAGAAGCGTCACCGCCCTCGTCAACCGTTACGGGCCGCCTGCTGCCGACAGAGTCACCCCAGCAGTCCGATTTTGAGGAGGGAGTGCGCAGCGCTCTCGCCGTGTCAGAACTCGTCAACGTGTGGGCTGAAGTTCCGGGCGGCACCTACGGCGGTTACGTCGTAAGTTTTGACGCCCCCGCTGGGTTGGAAGCGATCGATTCGCCACCGCCATCGACCGAAGTGTCTCTAAACTTGTTGAACGTCTTCTACGCCGTGGAGTGGGTGGTGTTTGCCGGGTTCGCCGTCTTCCTCTGGTACCGCTTGGTGCGGGACGTCTGGGAAGAGGAGCGCGACGATCTGCTGGTCGACGCGGCCGTAGACTAGAGCCATGGCTCTCGGTCCCCGGCTTTCTGATATTCCACGCATTCGTCGCACCCTGTCGTTCTACAAGGTGTCGTCGATCATCACCGGCAGCTTCCTGCTTGTGCTCTGCCTCATGATGTTCTTTCGCTATGGGCTCGGTGGCGATATTGAGCTGAACGGTCCTGCAGGATTCGTCACGCTGACGCCCAAGGAACTCGTGCAGGGCATCAACGTCTCGACGATCATCCTGATGGTTCACGGCTGGCTCTACGTTTTCTACGTCGCGGCAGACTTCGTGCTGTGGCGCCTGACGCGCTTCTCGTTCTTGCGGTTCTTGTACATCGCCCTCGGCGGTGTGATCCCGCTGCTCTCGTTCTTCTTGGAACGTCAAGTTCCCCGTTTCGTTGAAGCGAAGCTTGCCCGTATCGAATCCGCCGCCACCGCCACCGCGGCGGGCGCCAACACCGTAAAGGCTTCCGCATGACCGACTCTTCGGCCGCATCCGCTGACACGAACGCTCGACCCGTTCTTGTTGTCGACTTTGGCGCTCAGTACGCCCAGTTGATCGCACGCCGCGTACGCGAGGCCAACGTGTACAGCGAGATTGTTCCTCACACCATCACGGCTGAAGAGATTGCTGCCAAGAACCCGGCCGGCATCGTACTGAGCGGTGGCCCGTCTAGTGTCTACGAACCCGGTTCGCCCGACCTCGACCCCGGCATCCTGCAGCTCGGAATTCCAGTGTTTGGAATTTGCTACGGCTTCCAAGTAATGGCGCGTCAGCTGGGCGGGACCGTCGCCAAGACCGGACTGCGTGAGTATGGCGCAACAGACATGACGGTTGAGGGTGGTGGTTCGCTGCTCGGCGACCAGCCAGATAAGCAGACGGTGTGGATGAGCCACGGCGATGCCGTGACCGAGGCGCCGGAAGGCTTTGATGTTCTTGCCAGTAGCGACGCGACTCCGGTTGCCGCGTTCGCGAGCAAAGAACGCGGTCTGTACGGCGTGCAATGGCACCCCGAGGTAAAGCACACCGAGTTCGGTCAGAGCGTGTTGGAGAACTTCTTGCACGATGCTGCGGGTATTCCAGCCGATTGGAACAGCGGCAGCGTAATTGCCGAGCAGGTGGATCGTATTCGCGAGCAGGTTGGTTCGGCTCGCGTGATCTGTGGGCTCTCCGGTGGAGTCGACTCGGCCGTTGCTGCCGCAATAGTGCACAAGGCTGTTGGCGATCAGCTCGTCTGCATCTTTGTCGACCACGGTTTGCTCCGTCAGGATGAGCGTCGTCAGGTTGAGGAAGATTACGTTGCATCGACCGGTGTGCGTCTCGTCACCGTCGATGCTGTCGACCAGTTCATGGATGCGCTTGCCGGAGTCACCGATCCCGAGACTAAGCGCAAGATCATCGGCCGCGAATTTATTCGCAGCTTTGAGAATGCTGCTGAGTCACTCGTGCTCGAAACGCAGGGTGACGATGACACGGTGAAGTTCCTTGTTCAGGGAACCCTCTACCCGGATGTCGTTGAAAGCGGCGGAGGAACCGGCACCGCCAACATCAAGAGCCACCACAACGTTGGTGGGCTCCCCGAAGACTTGCAGTTCGCCCTCGTCGAGCCACTGCGCACCCTGTTCAAGGATGAGGTCCGTGCGATTGGTCGCGAGCTGGGACTACCGGAGGTCATTGTTGGCCGCCAGCCATTCCCTGGACCCGGCCTCGGCATCCGCATCATCGGTGAAGTCACCTACGATCGTCTCGAACTGCTGCGCAAGGCCGACGCGATCGCTCGCGCCGAACTGACCGAAGCAGGCCTCGATGACACGATCTGGCAGTGCCCCGTTGTGCTTCTCGCCGACGTTCGTTCGGTAGGCGTGCAGGGCGATGGTCGCACCTACGGTCACCCCATTGTGTTGCGCCCGGTGTCATCCGAGGATGCGATGACGGCCGACTGGACCCGCTTGCCGTATGACGTGCTTGCGAAGATATCGAACCGCATCACCAATGAGGTGGATGGCGTGAATCGCGTTGTGCTCGACGTCACGTCGAAGCCGCCGGGAACTATTGAGTGGGAATAACCCGCTAACGAGAAAGCCCCCGTCACTTGGCATATTGCCGAAGTGACGGGGGCTTTCTGCGTGTAGAGCGCTTGGCTACTTAGTCGCGCAGGATAGCGAAGAAGCGCAGCATTTCGAGGTACAGCCAGACAACCGTGAGCATGATGCCAAAGGTGCCCTTCCAGCCGAACGCACGGGGTGCGCGGCTGGCGGCGCCCTTTTGGATGAAGTCGAAGTCGAGCACGAGCGAGTACGCCGCCATAATCACGACGAGAACACCCAGCACGGCACCGAAGGGGATGCCGAGGAACGGAATCTCGGCGCTGCGCAGGCCGAATGCGTCGTCAGTGGCACCGGTGAGCATCATGACCACATTGACTAGTGAGAACACCATGTAGCCGACCATCGCGATCAGGAAGACCTTGGTGGCTTTCTTTGACGCGCGGATCTTGCCGCTCGCGAAGAGGGCGAGAGTGACACCGACGACAACGATGGTCGCAATGACGGCCTGCGTGACAACCCCGCCGTAGGCATTCTCGAAGAAGCGCGAAATGCCACCAACGAAGACACCTTCAACGGCGGAGTACGCCAACACGAGTGCGCCGGAGGGCTGCTTTTTGAAGATGTTGACGAGGGCGAGTACGAATCCGATGATTCCGGCGCCGATCCAGAGGAACGGCATTGAGGGAGCGAGTACCCAGCTGAGTGCTGCTCCGACGAGCAGTAGAGCGAACGCACCGACGGTCTTGGCGATGGTGTCTTCAACCGTCATGACGTCACCCGTGGGGGGAGTCGACTCACGGCTGTACATGTCGTTGAGCTGCTGGTTAGAGACCTGGTTCGCTACGGCGATGCCGCCGCGCGAGCTAAAGGCAGCATCGCGGGAGAAAGCGGGATTCTTGAGTGCCATGATTCCTCTGTTTGGTGTGGGGTCACAGGTTAATGACGCTACCCAAAACTATCGGAAATTGCTGGGAAATGCTGGTCATCGTGAGCGTGCGGCTGCGCTGTGAGCGATCGCCCGAGCGAGCCAAGCAGCGGCAACAAGCACAACCCCGGAGATGGCGAGCGCTTGCGGCATCGACGAATACTCCTGAAAGAAGCGCGGAAGGACAATTCCGTTGGCAATGGGGAGGGCGAGCACTAGATACGAAATGAGAGGCCGGTGCCGCACTAGCAGCCAGCATGCCAACGGTATGACCAGCGTCCACATCGACATGGGCCCCGTGAGCATGATCCAGATCTGGACAATGGCGGGGATCACGACGATCATCCGTCGCCAGCCTCGAGACGGCATGATCGACCAGCCGACCGCGGTCGACAGTGTGCCAATGAGCAAGATGACGAGCGTGTAGTTGTTAGTTCCTTGGAGATGTATCGACCCAGCAATAATCAGAACGAGACCAACAAAGTAGCGATCGTTGTAGTGGTCCCACTTCAGTGGGATGTGCCGGGTAGGCTCCCAGCCGCTAGCCATCATTAGTGAGCAGTGAAACCAAGAGGATGACCCACGCCACTAGCCAAACGTAGCCAAGAATTGTGGCGATGATGGCCAAAACAAACCCGCGCTCGCCTGTCTGCTTAATTTGCCGTATCGCCACGTGGCCAAAGATCAACGCGGGAGCCCCACCGATTGCAGCAAGGACAACGGCGAGGATCGCCAGGGGGTTCGTTCGTGGGGCGGCGAGCGGCGCGGGGCGTGTTACATCAGCCGAGGTGGGTTCACCGCAATAGATGCAGAACTTCCAGTCTGGCTGCGTAGTCGCAGAGCATGACGAACATACGGGCATACACGAATGCTAGTCGCAGCCGAAGTTGCGCATATTCTTGACTCGATGAGCACCACCACCAGCCCCCTCGTGATCGGGCATCGCGGAGCCAGCGGCTACCGCCCAGAACACACCAGGGCCGCCTACAACCTCGCATTCGCACTCGGTGCGGATGCGGTCGAGCCCGACATTGTGGCTACGCGAGATGGCGTGCTTGTGCTTCGTCACGAGAACGAGATCTCGGGCACCACAAACGTCTCAGATCACCCGGAGTTCGCCGATCGTCACGCGACCAAGACGATTGACGGCACAGTGAGGACGGGCTGGTTTACCGAAGACTTTACGTGGGCCGAGCTCTCAACATTGCGTGCCCGCGAACGGCTGCCAAAGGTGCGTCAATCCAGCACCACATTCGACGACAGCGAACCGATACTGCAATTGAGCGACCTGCTTGAGCTTGTCGACCAGCACCCTGAGGCGCAACGCCGGAAGCTCAAGATTGTCGCCGAGGTCAAGCACGCGACCTACTTTGAGTCGATCGGCCTGCCGCTCGATGAACTCTTTGCCCGCGACATGAGCGGGTGGGCGACAGCCGACAACCTGATCATTGAATCGTTCGAGCAAAACGTCTTGCACCGCATCCGGGATCGTGGCATTGCCGGTCAGCTCGTGTTCTTGTTGGAGTCGAGCGGCGCACCCTCCGATCTCGTGGCACTGTTCGGAGACGACGCGCGCACCTACGCAGAGCACCTCAGCGACGATGGACTCGCCAAGCTCGCTCGCGAGGTTGACGGAATCAGCGTCAATAAGAAGATGCTCATGGTGAAAGATCTCGCCGGCAGCCTCACCGGAACGAATGACCTAGTGGCGCGGGCTCACGCTGCCGGACTGCAGGTGTTCTGCTGGACGCTGCGGGCAGAGAACCGCTTCTTGCCCAAGAACTTGCGCTCAAGCAAGCAACCCGAACAGTACGGCGACTGGCTCGCCGAGTTTCGCACCATCATGGATTCCGGTCTCGACGGCGTATTCGCCGATCAGCCCGACCTCGCAGTCAGCGCGCGCGGGTAGAGTCGAGGGGCGATGACGACAGCTCTTGACCCCTCTGACCCTGGCCGTTCTGCCGACGGTGATTCCGTTCGCGACCCTCTGCTCGACGGGCTAAACCCTCGTCAACGGCAAGCAGTGGAATACCGCGGCCCCTCGCTGCTGATTGTTGCGGGTGCTGGCTCGGGTAAGACGAGCGTGCTGACACGTCGCATTGCCGGCCTGCTGCGCTCGCGGGAGGCGTGGCCGAGCCAAATCCTGGCCATCACCTTCACCAATAAAGCTGCCGCTGAAATGCGCGAACGTGTCGCCGCCATTGTTGGCAACACTGCCGACGGCATGTGGATCTCAACCTTCCACTCCGCGTGCGTGCGCATCCTGCGTCGCGAAGCTGAAGCATTTGGTTTCTCCAAAAACTTCACCATTTATGACTCCGCGGACAGTAAAGCGTTGCTCAAGCGGATTCTCAAAGAGCTCGACGCCGACATGTACGGTCTCACCGTAAGCAAAGCGGCAAACCGTATTTCTGGGCTCAAGAATGAGCTAACCGACGTCGACGGTTTTGCCCGTGACGCGAACCTCAGCGACCCGGCAGAGAAGAAGTTTCTCGAAGTATTTCGCCGCTACACGCGTGGCCTCAGTGACGCCAACGCTTTCGACTTCGATGACCTCATCGGCCAAACGGTGTATCTATTCCGTGCCTTCCCGCAGATCGCCGCCACCTACCAGCGCCGCTTCAAGCACATCCTTGTCGACGAGTACCAGGACACCAACCACGCGCAGTACTCCCTCATCCGCGAGCTGACGCGGCCGCCGGCTCCCGAGCAATTTGAGACCGCGCAAGGCGTGCTCGTGCAGGGTGGCGCCGCCGAAGCGGAGGCCGCGTCGCTGACCGTTGTCGGTGACAGCGACCAGTCGATTTATGCGTTCCGTGGGGCCGACATCCGCAACATTGTCGAGTTCGAGCGTGACTTTCCGCGCTCTACGGTGATTCTGCTTGAGCAGAACTATCGCTCGACCCAGACGATTCTGGATGCCGCCAATGCGGTGATTTCGCACAACTTTGATCGCAAAGACAAAAAGCTCTTCACGACAATCGGTGTTGGGGAGAAGATCGTTGGCTTCACTGGGTACTCGGGCCATGACGAAGCCCAGTTTGTGGCGGATGAGATCCAGAAACTTCACGACGAGGGCGTTGCCTATAAAGACGTTGCCGTTTTCTATCGCACCAACTCGCAGACTCGTGCACTGGAAGAAATTTTCATTCGGGCCGCTCTTCCGTATCGCGTGCTCGGCGGAACCAAGTTCTATGAGCGCGCAGAAATCAAGGATGCCTTTGGTTACCTGATCGCGGTCGCGAACCCGGCCGATCCGCTGGCTTTGCGACGCATCATGAACACTCCCAAGCGCGGTATCGGGCCAGCAACAGAAGCGGCGCTGCAAGCGTGGGCTGACGACCGCGGGATGACGCTGCGTGATGCGATGCGCAACGCCGGAGAATTGGGGCTTGGCCCGAAGGTGACAAAGGCCATTGTTGATCTGGCTCGGTTGCTCGACGACGTCATGGCGAAAGTTGAGACGGCCAAGCCAGCCGAAATTCTCTCTGAGCTGCTTGAACGCTCTGGCTATGTTCGGGTGCTTCGCGCGTCTCTCGACCCGCAGGATGAAGCTCGTGCCGAGAACGTCGACGAGCTGATTGCGGTGACGAAAGAGTTCGGCAAGAACAACCCAGATGGCACGCTTATCGACTTCCTCACGGAAGTTTCCCTCGTGGCTGCAGCCGACGACCTGGATGACTCAAGCGGAACCGTCTCGCTCATGACCTTGCACACGGCAAAGGGGCTTGAGTATGACGCGGTGTTCCTGACCGGTGTCGAGGAAGACCTGCTCCCGCACCGCATGTCAGCGAATGAACCTGGTGGGCCAGCAGAGGAACGCCGTCTCTTTTATGTCGGAATCACTCGGGCGCGCAAGCGGCTCTTTCTGTCGCTGGCGATGACGCGTGCGCAGTTTGGCGAAGTCAACGTGGCGATGCCGAGCCGTTTTCTGCAAGAAATCCCTGTTGATCTCATCGAATGGAAGCAGTCACCGGGGATGGCGAACTCGCGCGGAGGCACCCAGTCCCGTGCGCTCAACGCCCGTCGGAGTGGCGGCGGTGGTTCGTGGGCTGGCTCGCTGCGTGAGGCAGCGGCTGGTGGTTTGCCCCCGGCTCCTCCGCGCGCAAAGACCGAATGGGCTAACACGGTGACCGGCACAGTTCGTGACAACGGTGATCTCGCTCTGGCGGTAGGCGACCGCATCCGTCACACTGATTTTGGTGATGGCACCGTGAACCAAGTGACGGGCGTTGGTCCGAAGAGCATTGCCGACGTTCAATTCGATACCGCCGGGCGCAAACGCCTCCTGATCAAGATTGCTCCCATTGAGAAACTTTGATTCTGAAAGCCGCGATGAGTCTGGCACCATGGCGCACGGAGAAGAGCGGCTAGTTGTTCCACGCGTTCGACCGCTCGACGTTGGCGAGGAACTAGCGACTGCACTCGTGAAGGTGCGCGAGCAGCTTGAACTCCCTACCGGCTTCAGCGATGAAGTAGAGCAAGTGGCCGCGGCTTCGGTTGCTGCTTTTGAACCGCCCGAGCGTGACCTCACCGAGATTCCGTTTGCCACTATCGACCCCGAGGGGGCGACGGATCTCGATCAGGCGCTCTACCTCGAGCGCACCGGTGACACTTTGCGAGTGATGTACGCGATCGCTGAGGTGCCCGCTTTTGTGTTGCCCGGCTCGGCCGTCGATGCTGAGGCGCGCAAGCGCGGTCAGACAATTTACGCTCCAGACGGTCGAATTCCGCTTCATCCAACTGTGATCAGCGAAAACGCGGCATCGTTGCTCGCCGGCACCACTCGGCCAGCATTCGTGTGGACTTTCGATTTGGATGCCACGGGTACCGTCATCTCAACAACTCTTGTGCGCGCTCGCGTGCGCAACCGCAGGCAATACGACTATGTCGAGGTGCAGCGTCTGCTCGATAACGATCTCGCCGATGAGTCATTGTCTCTGCTGCCCGAATTTGGTCGGCTGCGTGCCGAACTGGAGCGCAATCGTGGCGGCGCAAGCTTGAACCGTCCCGACGAAGAAGTCGAATTCGTAGACGGCAACTATGCGGTTGAACGCCGCAGCTCTCTTCCTGTTGAGCAGTACAACGCACACGTCTCGCTCATGACCGGCATGGAAGCTGCGCGCATCATGCTCGAGGGAAACGTCGGCATTCTTCGCACGATGCCCGCCCCCGATGACGAGACGCTGGCAAAGTTCCGTCGCCAGGTTGCGAGCCTTGGATGCCCGTGGCCCGAGAACCAGAATTATGGCGAGTACTTGCGCGGCCTCGATCACAGTGATCCGCGCGCGCTCGCGGCAATTCACGCGGCAGCATCACTGTTTCGCGGTGCCGGCTACACCGCGTTCGATGGGGGACTGCCCGAAGAGACCACTCAGGCTGCCGTTGCCGCGCCCTACGCTCACGCAACCGCTCCACTCCGCCGTCTCGTTGACCGATTCGTACTCGTCGCGTGTGAAGCGATCATCGCGGGGCGCGACGTGCCCAACTGGGTACGCGAGGCACTCCCTGATCTGCCTAAGATCATGGCGCGCACGAGCTCGCTGGCATCACAACTGGAACGCTCGTCCGTGAATGCCATTGAGGCCGCAGTGCTGAGCACGCGAGTGGGAGACGAGTTTGACGCGACAGTGGTTTCCGAGCGAGCCGATGGCGGCATCATTCAGATCGCGGATCCAGTGATTACCGCGCGCATTGAGGGCGACGTCACGGCCGGCTCAACTGTTCGTGCTCGGCTCGTGACCGCTGAGATTGCCACCGGAACGGTCGAATTCGTTCTCGTCTAGCGATCACCGCCTGGCACCCGTCCACGACGGAATGAGGCGAGATAGCGGCGCTGGGTAGCAAACCGCACCCACCGCGGGAGATGCGGGTAGATCGTTCGCGTGATCCGCATAATCCGATCAAAGCGTTTCTGGTTGTGGGGTAGCCCATAGGCCTGACGCATTTCTTCGCTGAGCAACCCGGCAGTCAGTACGCGCACGAGCGGCATCGCCGGGGGCATCCACCACGGTCCGCCAGTCGGATGGAGCAACTGTGTGGCCACTCGTCGGCTCGCGTCAGAGACGCTCAACGAGGCCACGCTCTCGTTCCAGTAGCGGCCAAACGCCGCGCGGTCCTCTGGCCACAGCGAGCGGGGAACGCCGAGAGCGGTAGCGATTACCGCGTACTCCGCCAGCAGCGTCTCGGCGTCGCTCTCGAGCAACGGCCCAAACACGAGCTCGCGCACCTGAATGGCGGTGTCATAGAGCGTCGCGGCCACCCAGAGTTGCAACTGCGGGTCTCGAGCGTCGTAGTTCTCGGAACGAACCGGCCGATGCGCTACGCCCACCTGCCGCGCGACCTCGGCTGCTTCTTCAGGTGTGCCGTAGACCGTGACGTAAAGGTAGGTGAGGGTGCCGTTGAGGCGATCCAAGGGGCGCCGCGCAAAGTCGCTGTGCTCGGCCACCGCCTGACCCACTGCGGGGTGTGCGATTTGCAACAGAATGGCCGCCCCGCCGCCAGCCAGCAGCGCGACGTCGGCAGAGACATCCGCGATTCTGAGGGGGCTGGGTTCGATCA
>Ga0307486_1002891_pt1 | contig 11607 bp, 8 predicted proteins | sample CBIW02metaG_FD_203663 | JGI IMG/M metagenome (GOLD analysis project Ga0307486, IMG submission 203663) | Sea-ice brine microbial communities from Beaufort Sea near Barrow, Alaska, United States - CBIW 0.2 | ecosystem: Environmental > Aquatic > Marine > Coastal | place: USA: Alaska | collected... | reverse complement strand
AACGAATCCAGAGCCATAAACAAAAAGACCTTTATCAACTTCTACCCTCTAATTGGAACCAGCACAGAATTAACTGAATTCCTTACAATTCCTAATCCAAAACATATGGGATGCTCGGATGGATACAGATAAATGCACAGGATATCACCGATTTCATATTCCATCTTTCTGGGAATGTGAAGCCATTCCGAAGTAGGTCAGCTAGCTCTCTACTAAGGAGTTTCTTTCGCTTTCTATTCCAAACAGAAAAAATCGAAAAAAATCTTGCTTTGGGGATACCGAGTGTCTCCCATAATAGTTCACGGCGGATCCCCTACCACTTAACTGAAAGTCAGGTAAAGGGATTACTTGAAGCTGTTCGGTCAGATTCTACTTCTATCAGCGCAAAAAGGGATTATGCAATGGTACTCCCCATGGCGCGTTTTGGCCTTAGAGCGCATTAAATTATTACAATCCAACTTAATTATATTGATTGGCGAACGGGTGAAATCAATATCCGAGGAAAGGGTGGCTATCGGGACAAGGTTCCTTTGTTGCAAGATTTCGGTGAAGCCTTGGCCGATTACATTATGAATGATAGGAAAGGCAGTTCCAAATATCTTTTCCTTACACACCGTGCCCCGTACAATCCTTTCAAAGAAGCTCAGATACTCAATTTGGTTCTTCGAAGGGCGTTGAGCAAGACATCCATACCCGCACCAAAGCGATACACAATCTGCCATATGCTTCGGCATAGTCTTGCCACAAATATGGTACAAAAAGGGGCCACTTTGGAGGAAATAAGCAACACACTACGGCACCGATCACGCCAGACGGCGTTGTTATATGCCCGTCAGGATATCAATGGGCTTCGAACAATTGCACAGTCCTGGCCATTAACGAAAGGAGGGCAATCATGAGCTTATCTATAGAATTGAACCGTTATTTGAAGATTCGTCGTAGTTTAGGCTATGATCTGGGAACTGACGAACGTGTATTAAAACGCTTTGTTTCCTTTCTAGAAACCCAAAACCATCCGCATATTACCACTTCCTTATTTTTGGAATGGAAGCAGGTTTTTGGAAATGCTTCTAAGGGTACTGAATCATGGGATCGACCAAACTGTAATAGCGCTATGGTTAGGACATGAATCGGTTGAAACTACACAAATGTATATTCACGCTGATATCAAACTTAAAGAACAGGCGCTTGCAAAAATGTCAGTCCCAACAGGTAGCATTGGGCGCTTCAAAGCGGATGATAAACTACTCAGCTTTCTAGAAAAACTATGAATAATGCCGAATGCCCTCACCGGAAAAATACTGGAAACTGGCTAAAATATTCCGGTACGGTATTAAAATGTTTACAGCATACGTTGCACTCAAAAGGGCATGCCAGCAGATTAGGTCGGTTTTCGGAAAGACCTACTTTAGTAGTATTTGGTTCCTTGGGATATTCGAAAGGAAAATTGATCTCGGAAATAGGAGGCATCTTTCTGAATGCTTTCGCCGGAATCAAGGATACGAATTTCAACAATTCGCTGGCTTATTTGAAAGGATGGTTGTAGCCATTGAAAAATGATCCAAAAATGATGATCTATGGCATCGCAAAAACCACATCAAGCAGCCAATTACATTCTCGGCATCCAATCAGAAGGGACCTTATTGACCAGGTATATTTGGAAAAAGAGGTCTTTTTAGTGGTTTGGGCTTGTTTAGGTTAAAACCAAGAATTAAATTCATGTCAGAAGAATTACTTTTGTTAATACATTCTTCAAGACCTAACATTTTTGTTTTTTCGGTGTTGGAAAACGCATTTAGAGACCCTATTACATTAGGTGTAAAAGTTTGGTCTGACTAAATAATTTGGCGTAAAAATAAGTTGATTAGAATATTTGAATAAACCTACCATCTAAACTCAAATAGTAATGAATGAACGAAAAACCAAAAGCCAATTCAAATCGACCTCCAAGTCTTTAGCTCTGGGTTCACCCATAAGCATCAAAAAATGGGTTAATAGGTTTTCTACTAACATCTTAAGATGACCTCGTTTTATGATGATTTTTCTTGTTTTATGCAGTTTGTCTATCTCATGCCAAAATGTAGAGTTTCCTGGATTAAAGTGCCGTGTCAAATCTGTGGATGGTTCCACTGATGATGTCACAGGGAAGTGGCAATTGGTACGGGTAAAAAACTTCAACATAGAGAATGGCCGGGCTGGTGAAGTCGACTATTCCTGTAATGACATCTTGTATCATTTTGACGCAGAAAATACAGTGGAAATTACAGGAGGGGGAGTTGAATTTGTACCTGATTCCGGGACTTATGATTATGAGCTTACTTTGACACCGTTTGGAAGGCCGGATGGGTATACTATGAAGATATGAAATGGAACATGGGCTTGTCTTATTGAACCAGGAAATATGACTTTGGATGCGTCAGGACTTGATGGAAAAATACTAGAATTTGTAAGGATTGAGTAAGTTTCAAATTTAAACTATTGAGTCCGCTCCTAAAACTAGGTTTTAGGAGCGGACTCATATTTGCAACTCTTTAATGCGTAACCCGAAGGGTATGCACTGTACAGAATGTTTGTTCCCTGTATGGCATATTTAGACCAAAAAATGGTCGTTCCAACGATTGAAATGCTGTAACCAATTCGTAAACAACCTCTACAAAGACCACTAATAGTGGGCTATAAAAGCGGTCAAACATCAATTATTTTTAAATTCTTTCTTAATTATGTCTACATCATCCATATCGGGGCCTTGCATGGTGGATTTCCAGTCAACCCATTTATTGTACCTCTGCATGGCCTTGTCCGCATTGAAAACCCTTGGGTCGTGGGGTTCAACGGTAAATGGCGTAAAATCCGGAATTGGCGTAAAAAAGTCCTGGAGCAAAGACGCAGTAACATCGTATTGGTTGACGTATGGTACGCCAAGAATGTTGTAGATCGTCTTGAGAATAGAGCCAAAATTGGCGTGTGTATGGCTGATATGGCCTCTTTTTACATAAGGTCCTGCCATCATCAAGATACTACGGTGCGCATCAATATGATCCACGCCACCCTGCGGATCGTCTTCGGTGATGATGACCAGCATGTCTTTCCAATAAGTGGTGCGTGACAAGAAATGTAGAATTCTACCCACCGCAAGGTCGTTGTCGGCAACAAAAGAAGCGCTGGAGAAATAACCATCCTCAGGTCTTGGAGAGGCTGTGTGGTCATTAGGAATTTGTACGGTAACCAAGGCAGGCATTTCTTCCTCCCCTTTGATCCACATTTTGGTAAATTCTTCTTCAAATTGATTCATCCTAAACTGGTCAGGAATATTCATATTATAACCAGCGTAATTGGTGCTTGTCCTTGAATACAAGGCATTTTGCATGGGTACCATGACACCGTGGGCTGCACCTGTAAGTGTGTCTGACCAAGTCTCTCTCACATGGGCGGTTTCATTGGCTTCACCAAAATTATAAAACTCCATTCCCTTACGTTCCATTGCTTCCCAAAGACCTCCTATTTCTGCATAATCTTCAGGGTCCATGCTTCCCGTAGAACCGGGAAATCTCCTGCCTGGAGCAGTCGAAAAAAGCTTTGCTGTCTTATCTACGCTGGAATTGGTCTCCACCCATTCGTTTGGAATAACTCCCACCATCCAATGATGACCATGAATGGATGCATCACTGTCGCAATAAAAATTATCACTTAATGCAAATTGCCTGGCTGCCTTGTGGTGATTAGGCGTCACTTTCATGTTTTCTATTCCCCCTCTTAAGCTATCAGGAAGAGTGTACTCAGCATTAACCCCAAATCTGGCAAGACTTTTATCACCATTGACACCTTCCATTTGTCCAAAGACCTCATCAAATGTCCTATTTTCTTTGGTGATATAAACGATATGTTTGATGGGGCTTTCTTTTGCTCCTGGGTAGATAGGCAACGGGTTTGGGTCCGTCGGATCGGCCATCACTTCGCGGAAAGTATTATCAATAGTTTGCTTTGTGTAAGATACCAATTGGGCTGTAGTAGGCATAGCGATCTTTTGAAAACTACCCAATTGTATATCACCAATATAGGTCCCCTGTGGGGGTGCTACAAAACCTTCCCCTCCATTTGGTCCGGCACCTAGACCTCTGCAAGAGATGACATACATCTCTTGTTCGTCTTCAGATAATTTTACTCGGGTTGGTCCCCAACCAGTAGGAATCAATCCGAGTGTCTTTTCACTTTTTATGTCTATCACTGCCACCGCATTCATACCCAAGAGTGCTACATACAATGTCTTCTCGTCCTTACTTAAGGTGATACCAAAAGGTAAAGAGCCACGATACCGATCAATCCGTTTGTCAATTTCAACCGGGATGTGTTTCACTATTTCGCCTTTTATATGATCAATCACAGCAATGTTGTCATTGCTGGCATTGGTTACATAGATAAATTGTTTTCCAACAGCAATCGAGTTGGGACTTGCTCCACCCACGACTTCTGCGTCTTCTACCATTTCCCCGATTTGGTACCCTGTTTTATATTTGTTGATGACGGTATTGGTCGTCAAGTCTAGTGTGAATACGCTCATGGCATCCGGAGATAAAGGATCTCCTACACCCGGAATGGTTTTGCCTTCGATGATGGTACCTTCAATTGACTCTTTAGAATTATCAGCGTATGGATGTCTCGAAATGAGCATCTCATTATAGTTTTCTTCCGTCAATCCTTCGATCAATGGATACGCGTACATTCCCACATTTGCAACAAAAGCCTTCTTGTGGTCTGGGCTGATGGCTAAGCCAAAAGGCTGTCTTCCAACTGGAATCGATGCAGTAATTTTCTTCTTTTGCAAATCATACCTTACCATCCTGAAATTACCCCGATCCAAAACAAGCAACTCGTTGTTCTGGTACAATAAATCTGAGGTAAAACTATCCTCAAAGTTTTTATCATCAACAATTCCATTTAGCGAAATTGAATCTATTCGGATCATTTGCTCAATATCGTAAACTATCACTGCTCCATTATCGCCTCCGCTGAGGTAAATGGTTTTATTATCCGGGTCAAAAGCAACACCGAGAAAAGAACCGTCGGAAAGAGGAGACACTATGGATTGATCATAACTCGGAACCCTGATACCATTCAAATCAGCTATGTGGATTACAGTTAAAACACCATTGTGCAGACTTATTGCTTTTTTGCCATCAGGAGAAATAGCCAAACCAAAAGGGTCATGCGTGATTCTTATCAGTTCTCCGGCAGGAGTCAAAGTGCGACCACTTGGAAGTACTGAAGTTCCACCTTCATTGATGATACTAATCTCAGATTTTGCCGGCACTTCCAAGATGGGATGAAGTTGCTTTTGGGCAAAACTTCCAACGTGTGAAAAAATAAAAACTAGTGAAAAGGTTATCAATCTCATGGTGCTACAATTAGTTGTCTATAAATAGATAAAGTCATATTACTTGATTTTCTCAAATTATAAAGGACAGTTAGCATTCTGTCAATTTTGATTTCCAATGGATTACAAGGATAATTTTATTCCCAAAATAGCACTTCTACCCACGCCATTGATGCCTGAACCATGAAGCCTATAATCAGCATTTCCAAGATTTTGTAAGGCTAGATTTAGGGAAATCGATTTCCAGGTATATGAACTAAATATATTGAGTACTTGCCAAGCTGCTGTTCCGTTTGGATCTATTCTATTGTCAGAAATATCTCCTGCTGCCAAGCGTTTTTGGGCAGCAGCAAATTGTAATTCTGGTCGTAAGAAAAAGTTTGATTTTGAAAACTCCATCCCAATTCTCCCAAAAGTAGGTGGCGTTCTTCTTAAGGGCTCATTTTTGCTATGATTTTGGCCGTAAGTATAAGCAAGGTTTGCAAAATATTTTAGTGAGTAATTGATATCCCCCTCTACCTCAAATTCGAACCCTTTGATGCTAGCTGATTCTACATTTTCTTTGACATAAACAGGATATCCATCTATTTGTTGGTTTTCTACTTCGACTCTTGTGATAAGATTACTTAGCTTATTGTAGAAGATGGAGGAAGTAAAAGCGATGTGATCCAACTGGTATTTATATCCCAACTCAAAGTTGTCAGCATGTTCAGGCTTCAAATTATAAGCTGGTATCTCATATCTGAAATCCACAATCCCAAGGGTCCCCATGTCATCAATATTGGGAGCTCTAAATCCTCTGGTGTACCGACTATATAATTGGAAATTTGTATTTGGGAAATAGGAAATAGCCAAACTTGGAACTGCTGAGTTAAATCGTAATTTACTTATCCCAAGCGTTTCATCTTTTACATTTAAGTCAATAATATTAAATCTATATCCAGCAGTAAAGCGCCATTTATTTATCAAATAGGTGTGTAAGCTATACATGGCATAACTAGTAGCCGATGAGCCATCTGGATATAAGCCCCTCCTTTCAACGGGTGGATCTGAGGAACGAATTATTTTATCGCTTTGAACCAAATCATGGTAGATCTCCACACCACTGCTTGCATTCCAATGATTAGAAAAAGTTGACTTAATATTGATGTTAAGGCCTTTGGTATCAATTTGATCAATTTCCTCCGTTAATATTTCAGAGGTATTTTTTTGAGACTCCCTTTTCTCCTTGGATTTTTGCCATGAAACGGTTGAATTTATTTGGTCAAAAAAAGGATTTTGGGTTTTGATGGAATATTTCGCGTAGCTCAAATTTCTTTGCTGAATGGCAAACTGATTGATCCGGAAATCTTCCAAAAGTATTTTATGGTAAACGGGGACATCATTGGCTTCAAAATATTGATGTGCAAACGTTAGTTCTGCATTTTTAAGCTTAAAAACCGATTTAAAATTACCCATTTGTTCTCCATATCCTGAGTTTTTCTGGATCCCTGTATTTTCACCTCCAGGCAAATCTCCGAAATCTCTTTTGGTGAAATCTGCCATAATCGCCATATTTTTAGCACCATAAGACAACTCTGCTCTGCCCGTTTGTTCTATATTTTGTGTGCCGATACGGCCTGTAAAATTTCCATGAAATCCCGAATCGAATACTGGATTTTGAGTAAATACCTGAATGGTACCCCCAAGTGCATCAGAACCATAAGCAACAGCCCCTTCACTTTTTAATACCTCAATTCGAGAAATGGAAAAAGGGTCAATTGTATTTAAATATTGGTTGGGTCCATATCGGTAAGTGCTATTATTCAACCTTATTCCGTCTACAAGCAGTAGAATTTGGTTTCCAGTTAGGCCACGAACGAAAGGCGAGCCTCCTCCATGGTTGGTTTTTTGGACAAAAACACCCGCCGTTCCCCTTAAAATTTCTGGAGTAGATCGTGCAAGCCGAGCGTTGATATAATCGCTATTAACAACACTTATTGTGGAAGGAATACTAATAATTTCACTTTCAGAACGAAGGGCAGTAATCACTACTTCGTTTAGTAAATTTTTCCGATTCTCAGTAGAGTCAGGTTCTGAGCCAAATAAACTCGCTGATAGTTGAAGAATAAATAATAGTTTCATTCAAGGGTGATGATTTTCTAAATTTCTTTTTCGGAGAATTTACTTTGGCACTTTACAGAATTTAAAATCAATCGTCATCATCCTCATCACTTTCGCTAAGTCTTAGGAACGCACTTCTTTTTGGAGCCGGCATTTCACTATTCAAACCCTTTACTGATTGCCAAACTATTCGATTCAATTCCAGGTCGTCGATCAAATCAGGTTTTGAAAAATCCATCTTCTCCGATATTGCAGCATTTTCATTGACCTCAACGTTCATTTCATTGAGATCAATTTGGTTATTTCTCTTGGTAAAGCCTTTACTATCATAATCTTGGCTAAAACATCGGAACATAGGTGTCGCAGCCGCATCGTACTGACTCATTGGAGGCAAGCCTAAGATAAGTTCTATGGTTCGGAGCATACCAGAAGTGGAATAAGGGGTGTGGTCAACATAATTCCTTTTCACAAAACCACCTGCCACATAAGCGGTGGATCGATGAGCATCTACATGGTCTGAACCATTTTGGGCATCATCTTCCAAAATAAAAACAACAGATTGCGCCCAAATGGAAGATTCGGAAAGGTGTTCGACAAACATACCTACCGCCATATCATTATCTGCGACCATGGCTGAGGTTGTGGGCATTCCTATGCGCGCCCCTGCAGTATGGTCATTTCCCATTCGAACCAAATTTAACCTCGGGACTTTTTCAATGGCTAACATTGAATCAAAGTCTGTTTTCCAAATTTCGAAACGAAGGCTGTCCTTTATGCTCAAATCATAATCAGGATATTTGGTACAAATATTATTTTGGAGATTGGGAAGAAATTCTGGCGTCCCAGTAAAAATTCCATAGGAACGAACACTCAAGCCTGCTTTGACAGCAAAGTCCCACAAAAATCCATTTTTGGGATGAGCAATTTTCCTACTTCCTTCATAATCATAGGTTCCACCTCGGCCTCCATAGCTTGTCCCCCAGCTTTTCTCAACATAATCATTGGCATAAGCCGCCGTACTCCAATTGTGCCCATCGGCACTTACTTCTGCATCAACATAAAAATTATCTAACAAAACAAATTCATTGGCAAGAGCATGGAGGTTAGGTGTTACTTTTTCCGGAAAGAGACAAAGGGTAGAATCTCCGTTTCCCTTTTTGATATCTCCAAGTATTTGGTCATAGGTTCGATTTTCCTTAATGATATAAAACACATATTTAATAGGGGAATCCTCGCCTACTTTCATCGGGATTGGATTGCCTTTTTCCCCTTCTGGGTTCAGCTCTTTTTCCTTAGTATATGGGGTGTTTTCATATACTAGCTTCGAATAATCAGCCAATAGGCGTTCGTTTGGAGCATCAAACATGCTCAGGGTTCCTTTAAATAGCCCGCCAATGTATTGAGACCCTCGAACAACCTGGGGATTTGGACCTTTATATTGCGGATCTCTGGAGCTTATAGGATTTGGACCGTCAGGATTTGAGGAGGAAGAAAAACCTTTGCCATTGGTAAGATATATTTTATTTCCAATCGTTTTTACAGCCGTAGGGTACCAGCCGGTAGGTATAAAACCAAGAGGTCGGCTTTTACCTTTTATCTCCACATCAAACACTGCCAAGCAATTGTTATCCGCATTGGCTATGTACAATGTATTTTCATCATCACTCAATGCTACTCCATTTGGTGTGGAGCCTAAAGGGGCATCCGGGTAAAGGGAGCAAGATAAAATTTCGATTCGTGTTAAAGATTCGGTGTTTATGAGTGATACAGTATTATCATTGCCGTGGGAGATAAAAAGATGTTTACCATCTTTGGTGAGTACCATATCGTTGGGGTTTTTATCCGTTTCGATGGCTGACTTAAAACTTAAATCCTGACTATCCAATACCCAAATGCGTGCACCGCCCCATATTGAAACATATAGAGTTGACTTATCTGGCGAGAGCATACAAGTATAGGGTTCAGCCGGCAAATCGATTCGGGTTTCAATGCTTTTTGATTCAATGTTAAGTTTATAAAGGGAATTGTTTTCTTTGGCTACGACATAAATGTACTTGTCGGTAACACAAAGTCCTGCGGGGGATACTTTGACGGGCCATGGATCATCCAAAACAATTTCTCCGTCGAGGATGAGTTTTTTATCCATGATCTTATAGATGAGTATTTTATTGTCGTTTCCACCTGAAGCGTACAAATATTTTTCATCCGGGCTAAAAGCCAGGCCCAAATATGCTTTCGCAATGGTAACATCATCAAGTACTTGTTCGGATTGGGCATCAATAAGAGTGATACTCTGTGTACTTTGACCATTATTGGTTACTGCCAATAATGTTTTGCTTGGCGATACCACTAGATTCAATGGGAGGTCTTGAAGGCTAATACTATTGCCGACCGGCGTAAGTGACCAGCCATTAGGCAGCTGGATTCGATTATTTCTTAGGACTTGAGTTTCTTTGCTTTCCAAATCATGAATCACATTTCGTGGATTCTGACAACCGAAGAAAAGTAGTATGAGAAGAATATATAATGGCGGTCTCATTTTTTTAAAGTTATTGTTAGGACTGAATGGTATCATGGAAAGAAGTCTAAATCTACAATCAAATTTTTCAGGATTTAACTAATCAATATTATCTATCTGTTACCTTTTCTATTAGCCTGCTAAGTATCCTAGAATAAGTGTCTCTAAAGTTGGAGACAAAATACCTTTGGTGTTTAAGCAACTTTACTGTAATAATTAATGTCCAATAAACTATCTTTTATATTGATCAAAGCAACATCATTTAATATTGAACAAAATAATTGAGCAAATGACATTATCAAATTGCTCAACCAAAAATACAATTACACTTTAAAAATTGGATATGATTTATACTGGTGATAAGGGAATCAAGCCATTCACTTTTAGCATTTCCAAGAAATAGATAAGGGAAGATGAAAAATATTATGATCATCCCAAATCCAATCAATAATCATTTAAACCGGAAAGATTAAAAACCATATTTTATTAAGAAATACTTGTATCGGCTTCCTAATCGACCAGGCAAGATTGTTTTTAACTTTACATTTATTCTCACCCATTTCAATTATTACTTTCAACAAGTCTACTAGACCTATTACTAGTATAATTAATCAGAATGAAATTTTCTTGTGAATATTTTTTATTACTAGCTGAAAAATCAATGAGCCATAAGATTAGGAATGATTTTGTCATAAGGCCAAGAATGATAAAAAATATTTTCTCTTATTTACGATTCTCCCATATTCTTCTTGACAACTTAATCTGAGTTTTAGTTGTGTCTTGCGATGTTGATACACTAAATGATATTCCTAAAAAAAATAAGTACATTTTTCAATTCGGCCCATTCAAAATGATTTCTTAGCAGTGGTGCATTGTTATTTACCGATCACAAGTGAAACTGTAAATAAAAAATAGTAGTTGAAAGAATAACGGATTACTAAATATAATAAGTAACTAATTTAGCTAATTCCCAAAGGAAGGTGCCTCGGTTCCTTCCTTTAAACTTTTAGTGTTGTATTGGCTAATTGAACTTGGGAAATCTTGGTGTCGGGATCAGCCCAAATAATTAAAAATAAAATGATCAATTCTCAATCTTTTATTCCGCCTTAAAACTTATTGCAGGATTTATCAATGCCGCACCTATCACCTGATAGCAAATAGTCAATGCTGCAATTAGAAACGAGCAACCTATCGCCATAGCAAATGTCCATACATCCAACTGAATACCAAATTCAAAATCCTGAAGCCAAGTGCTCAAAAAATATCAGCCAATAGTCGCTGCTATTACAAATACCAGTAAAATTAGGCGAACAAACTCCTTTCCAAATAGCCAGACAATATGGGATACTCCTCCACCCATTACTTTCCCTATCGCAACCTCCTTTGTTTTTTGAGCGACCATAAATGAGATTAAACGTATCCATCCGACCAACCCCATATTGCGAGTGGTTTCCTGAATGCTTAAAGTTGCAGGATGAAAAAGACAACCAACGAAGCGTATTATTCCCTGTATTGTAAGTGGCAGGAATCCGGTCAGAGCAAGGCAACCTTTGCCGCATCAGTAGGCATACCCAAAGCAACCTTCTATTATTGGTGCAGAAAGTTTGACACCGAT
>Ga0307486_1002889_pt1 | contig 11608 bp, 9 predicted proteins | sample CBIW02metaG_FD_203663 | JGI IMG/M metagenome (GOLD analysis project Ga0307486, IMG submission 203663) | Sea-ice brine microbial communities from Beaufort Sea near Barrow, Alaska, United States - CBIW 0.2 | ecosystem: Environmental > Aquatic > Marine > Coastal | place: USA: Alaska | collected... | reverse complement strand
AACTTTTAATGGGGTATCTGATCTTCTCCCGTAAATTATTAAAAGATGGATGCTTGGCACACATCAGAGCTATGTGAATAAAAATAAACTGGATTGCTATCTTGATGAATATTTATTTCGATATAATAGGCGAATAACAAGTAAAGGGCTTTTGTTCTTGAAATTAATTGAACAGGGAGTTAAAACACCCCAAATCTCATATAAAAAATTGTCAATCAAAATCACGGGTAATGATCGGATACCCCATTTAACTTTTAATTAATCCCTATTATCATTATAGTTCCTCTTTAAATTAGAAGCTGAGGTTTACAAACATTTCACCTAACAAATCGTAGTGATGCAAAAAATGGTTTCTATTATTGGCATTCCAACTTTTAATATAGCCAGAGTACCATATGTTAGATATTTGTGAATGCAATTTACATTTTCACTGCAGCTTACAAGTTTAGCCTTCTAAGAACCCGGCACTAAGTTCAGTGGATATGGTCTCACCCGCTTTAATTCTTAACCATTCACCTTCGGCAATAGCTTTATTAGGATCGTCAGTGCCTGCCGAACTCCATGGCTCTAGTGCAACTGTATAACACTTCCCCCACCATGGGAAACCCTGAGTGGCATAACGTTCCTGCCACAGCCATAAACACTCGAACAACTCACCATCCCACCTGAGATCAAAGGCTAATCTGCGTTCAGGATTTCGAATGGTGTAAAAAGCTTCCTTCGGATATCCCTCTAAATAACAAAGATCACTATATGGTTCTGCCCTTATATCAGGGATCACGCTGGCGTTAACAGATAATCCTTGTTGATTTTCGCCATATGGCCAGGAGAATTCTTTTTGTGTTGCAAAGCGCCGTGGTTCAGGAATTTCAGGATCAGCTTTGAAGGTTACCGCATTGGTTTCTATTTTAGCACCTTCCTTAAGGAAAGGCAGCCCAAAGGCTATATGCTGTCCCCACATAATGTCAAGGTGGCTACCTCCCTCATTAGTGAGACGCTCACTTATAAAAAGTCGGGCTTCATCCTTTTTCAAAGTAAAAGTCTTTTCTAGAATTAATGGTAATTTCAAAAGGCTAACCCATACTTTAAGTTGTACCTCTTCAGGACAGTTCTTAATAATTGAATATTTCCATGGAACTAGGGCTACCTCCCCATGTTGACCAAGAAAAGTACCTTTATAATTGAAAGTTGAGCTATTGGGTAAGGTTTCCTGCCATCCGCCGTAATAATATTCCTCAAATTTACCTTTCGAATCAGGCACGTGGTTCTGTTCCCTCAACGGATTCCGTATTCCTTTTGAAAGCCTCAACAGAGGATCTAAGTGTAGTGGTTTGTATGTGAATTCAAAGATATCACTGCCCCTATCCACCAAAATTCCAATTCGAAGGAAGTGGTTTTCTAGAAAAACCACTTTCATACCTTTGTAGGTCCAGTCATCACATATGCTGCAGGCTTTTTCCATAATATTCTTATTATTAGTAATTGGCATTCTTCCCCTGCTAATCCCTTTTGCTTCCTGGAATTTCTATTCCTAAACCACCGTCTATCCTAATAGCTTGGCCTGTCATAAATGACGCCTTATTACTTGCCACAAAAGCAATGAGTTCTGCCACCTCCTCAGGTTGTCCCACCCTTTTTAGAAGATGCATTTCCTCGCATTCTTGAAACACCTGTTCCTGATCGGGGGATTCAGCCAGAGCATTACGAAGTAGGGGGGTGTCAATGGTTCCAGGACAAATAGCAACAGAGCGGATTTCGGGACTATAATCCACTGCAATACTTCTGGTGAAGCCCAGAATTGCCGTTTTAGCTGTAGTGTATGCAGCAACATTCTTTTGGGTAATATAAGCCTGAACGCTGGAAACATTCACTATGATTCCGTTGCTATTTTTTTGCATTGAGGGAATACATTCTTTGGAACAGAGGAAAAAACTTTTGAGATTAACGTTCATCAGCCGATCCCAGTTTGATTCGGAAGTTTCGGTAATACTGCCGTAAAGTTGTATTCCAGCATTGTTCACAAGCACCTCCACTTCTCCAAATTTTTCTATTGCAATGGCAATACTTTCCTTCACCTCAATACTCTTAGATACATCACAAGGCAAGAATTGTGAGGAATCTCCAAGTTCTTGTTCCAGTTGATTTCCAGCTATCGTATCGATATCTAGAATACTAACCTTGTAACCGTTGGCCAAAAAGGTTCTGCAGGTGGCTGCGCCGACTCCTTTGGCACCACCCGTTACTATTACATGTTGAATTTTATTCATATTTGCATGGACTGCTACGATCCGATAAGTTTAAATCTATTCTTGTTTCCGTCTTTATTAAGCTAAATAAAATGCTGTTCCTGATAGCCAAGTTGATCAATACTTAGGCGTACCACATTTCCGGGAGTAATATACCTGGGCGGTTTCATTCCCAACCCAACACCAGGAGGAGTTCCGGTAGTTATTATGTCTCCCGCCTCAAGTTGCATGAATTGAGATATATAGTAGACTAGGTAAGCAGGTTTGAAGATCATGGTTCCAGTATTCCCGTTCTGAACCTGCTCTTCGTTTACCCACAATTGCATGCTAAGATTGTTGATGTTTCCCATTTCTTCAGAAGTTGCCATCCAAGGGCCTACTGGACTAAACCCGGGACAAGATTTTCCCTTCACCCATTGGCCGCCCTTCTCGATCTGGAACTCCCTCTCCGAAACATCATTCATGATGCAATATCCTCCTATAGCTGACTCAGCCTCTGCTTCGTTCTCCAGATACAATACATCTTTTTGAAGAATAAAAGCAAGCTCAACCTCCCAATCTGTCTTTTGGCTTTTCTTGGGAATATTGATTTTATCGTATGGGCCATTGATGGTATTTGTAGCTTTCATGAAGAGAATGGGCTCCTTGGGCACTTCCATGCCCGATTCCGCTGCATGATCTGAAAAGTTTAGACCAATACACATTATCATATTGGGTCTGGCTACACAGCTTCCCCATCGAATATCCTTTGGCACCTCCGGAAGTTTACCCTTTTCTCTTTTCAGAATTTCATTCAGCTTTCTTAAACCGTCATTTATAAAAAATTCCCGGTTCCAGTCATTAAAATGTTCAGAACAGTCATATCGGGTCCCGTCCATATAGACTCCCGGTTTCTCCTGACCCTTTTGGCCGAATCGTATTAACTTCATCTTTAGTTATTTTTAATAATTTACAAATTATATATTGAATTTTGTTCAAATTGGGTTATGTCATCTTATTACCCTAATTTGCTGTACTTTTTAGGTATTTAGGGTGACAAACCCGCCATCAATAGGATATATACTCCCTGTGATAAAAGCTGCATCATCACTGCTTAGGTACAGGACTAGTTTAGCGATTTCTTCCGGGTTACCCATTCGCCCTAGAGGCTGAGTTTTAGCCAATTTATCGAACATTTCCTGTTCCTTTCCCGGGTAATTCTTTGTGAGAAAGCCGTCAACGAAAGGAGTATGAACCCTTCCAGGTGCAATCCCGTTGCAGCGGATATTGTACTCTATGTAATCTCTGGCGACTGAAAGGGTCATGCTGGAAACTGCTCCCTTGCTCATTGAGTAGGCAAACCGGTCTGGTAAACCGACCAGAGCTGCTATTGAGGAAAGGTTGATTATAGAGCCTCCGCCGCTATCTTTCATATAAGGCAGGGCAGAGTGCAAACAGTTATATACTCCTTTTACATTGATATTGAATATCCTGTCGAAATCCTCCTCTGAGGTGTTTTCAGCGATCCCGATATGAGATATACCTGCATTATTAATGAGGATGTCGAGACGATTTTCTTTTTCGAAAATTTGTCGGAAGATTTTCTTTACGAGTGCCTGGTCGGATACATCACACTTAAGAAAGTGCGCCTGGTGTCCCTGCTGTTGAAGCTGTTCTGCTGTATGGGTACCATTTTTTTCCTCTACATCAAGCACATATACGATAGCTCCATTAGTTGATAAAGTCTCGGCAATGGCTTTTCCAATTCCGCTTCCTCCGCCTGTGACCAGGGCGACCTTTTTATCTAATCTAAACATATTATAATTTTTTTGGATTTTTTTTTCTGTTAAACTTTAGAATAAAATGCAAACGGGTGTGCCACAATTATATTCGGATCCTATTGCTCCTGTGGGCAGCCCAGAATCTGGGTCTAGTCGGAATGCAACGATATTATGGCTTTTTTGGTTGGCCGATAACAACCATTGACCTGTAGGATCAATATTAAAATCTCTTGGTTCTTTTCCCCGTATGGAGAAATTAGAACGTAATTTTAATTTCCCGTTTTTAGAAATTGAGTAGACAGTAATGCTATCGTGGTTCCTATTAGAAACATATAGTGCTTTAACACTTGGATGAATCCGAATGGCTGCACCTGCCGGTTCTCCCTTGAAACCTAACGGCAAGGTGTCTGTTTGTGAAATCATTTCCAGCATTCCGGTTGGAGAGTCAATCCTATAGGTTATTAGTCTGGCATCGAGTTCGCAAAGCACATAAGCCAAGGGAAGGTAGGGATGGCATATCAGATGTCGCGGTCCGCATCCGGCAGGGGTGGGTATTCCGATTTTCACCTGTAATTTTTCCTCCGAAAGGTCATGCAGCCATATCATATCACTACCAAGATCACAGGTATATAGCCATCTTTTGTTTGGAGAGAATACGGCCTGATGAATATGGGCTGCCTCCTGTCGTTCAGAATTGGGACCTCTACCTTTATAGTTCAGGAGTTGGGGCTCGGGATTGATAAATGCCCCATTAAATCCATGAATGCTGAGTTGACCATTGGCATAAGAGGAAACAAATATTCGTTTATTGTCTAAATCATATTCCACATGGCAGCTCGAGGTACCGTGTGTAGTACGACTGGAAAGTAATTGCAGTGATGAATCTTTTTTGATGCTAAAGGCTCTTACCTCCCCCTCCTCCACAAAATTATCGCAAACTGCAAACAAGTGACCTGCTTCGTCCTTAGCAAGATAAGTGGAATTAATGTGGTCACTATACCGATGCATTTCTTGAATCACTCCGGTTTCCAGGTCCAAATAACAACTCAAAATACCTTTTCCCTTAGCATCGGGCACATAGGGTCCTTCAGTGGAGTAGGTTCCTACAAAGAAGGTTTTTACATTATTCATAATGTTGATTTTTCTTTTTCTATCAGCTGCATCAATCCCTTCAGGTATCCCATAGCATATGCCATTCCTGCGTGCCAAGGTGCTTCACAACTCATTTGAGGTGCATGATCCGGGATAATGACCCCTTGGAAATCATGCTTTTTTAAGATCCTTAATATCCTGGCTATATCAATCTCTCCTTCATCTACAAAGGTTTCTTTATAATAGGGTACTTTATTTCGAATATTTCGACAATGCAAATACCCAATCTTATGATTTTCTGCAAAATATTCCACCGCTTCATACAAATCCCCTTCCACCATTTCACCTAAGGTGCCAATACAAAGTTCCATCACATGGTTAGGGCTTTCTTCTAGTTTAATCAACTTCTTATAATGTTCTGGATGATAGCCCAACCTTGGTTGCTGTCTAACTTCTTTTAATGGCGGATCATCCGGATGAAGGGCAAGTTGCACTCCAGCTTTTTCAGCAACTGGCAACATTTCTGAAATAAAGGATTTGTAGCGACGGATCAATTCTTCGTATGAAATGGTTTTCTCAATGCCCTCTGGAGCATTTGGATCATAAATCATATTCCAGACCATACCATTAGGGATGGGAGTATTAATAGCTTCAGAGATTCCCTCCATTCCCACGGCTTCTGCGTTTCCCCGTGCATAAGGTCCTTTGGTCCTCCCCGAAACCCCGGCTAAAGCAAAATTATAGCCAAGAATAGGAATTCCGGCCTCACCCATATTCTGAATTAACTGTTTTACCTTTTTGATCTGCTCCTCACGTTTTGGACCATCTAATAGTATATCATGCCAAAAGGCTGGACTAATGTTCTCCAGAGCTTCCAGCTTCAAATCGAATTTTTGCATCTCATCCTTTAGCTTTACCAATCTGTCTGTAGACCATACCTCCTTTTCCACAGCATATCCCCAACCTCGCTCAATATTTCCTAAGGGCTGATCCTTAGACCCCTCCTCGTCACCTTTATAAAAATAGTCAGTGAGGTGAGCAACTATATGTGTCGCTCCTGCCTGCCGGGCAAAAGCATAATTCGATGCATTGAGCATATGACTGTAGAGACCAAAACCAAGTTTCATTTACTAAGAATTTAAGGTTAAAAAATAAAATTTATTCATTAAAACACTTTAAACAGCTTATTCAAGGCTGTATGCAACTTTAAAATAGTAATTTCCAGAACCCACTTCATATATCCTTCGGTTGCCTTCAGAAGTTATAAATCGTACACCCGGGGCTTTCTCTGCAGAAACCAGTCCCTCCATTACCTGCTTCCCCTCCCCCGCAGGCACATAAACTATTGCCGTGGTATTAGTGGGTATAGTGATATTCCAATGAAATTCCTTCTCTATGATTTTCCATTCACTTTTTATCATTCCATAGGGAGAATCATGGGAAGCTTTTATAAATCTCAAATCTCCAACTGGAGTCGGCTTCATTATAATCTTTTTAAAGGCAGCAATAGAAGGATCTGGTTGAATTCCTGCTAGATCCTCATAATACCATATTAGCAGATCTCCCAGGAGCATTACGTGATTCCAGGAGTTCATAAAAGGATCGGCAGTGTCACTGTTCCAAAGCTCCCATATTGTGGTGGCACCCTGCTCCGCCATATAGCCCCAGCTGGGATAGCTGGTATTTGTAGCCAGTTTATAAGCGATATCCGGCCTTCCATTATCCGTGAAAATCCGCATAACGGCCTGAACACCAATCAGACCTACGCTGATATGTCCCTTAAAATCTTTCATGGTCACCTCCACCAAGTTTTCGAAAACATCCTGTTGGTACTCCTCTGGCACAAGTCCAAAATGGATGGCCAGTACATTGGTAGTTGCGGTATTGTTGATATAGGCTTTTTTATCAGAGTCAAAGAAATTCTGGTGGAAAGCTCGCTTCACATTTTCCTTCAGCTCTGCGAACTGCGTAGCATCCTGTGTCTCACCCACAAGTTCTGCAAACTCCTGCATTATCCCGAGTAAATGATAGTAATAGGAGGTACTCAGTACAGCTGGATTTGTCTTTCGCTTTGCATCCTTTGAATGTATAAGACCGGGAGCCTCCGGTGGCACGCCCCAATCGCCATAGGTATCCTTACTAATAATATAATCTTTCATATAATTTTCCCTCATGTACTGCATCCAACGTTTCATGGAAGGGTAATACTTATGAATCCCTTGATCTTCTCCAAATTGGTCGTACAACATATCAGCTATAATTATATATGCCGCTGGCCAGGTGACGTTGTCGCTGTAAATTTGCCTGTAGGTTGGAGCCACATCGGGGAGACTTCCGGTGACAGATTGACTATCCTCAATATCCTGGAGCCATTTTAGGTAGAAGTTGGCATTGTCAAACAAATAGCTTTCTCCCCGGGAACCAGTGGCTCTATCGCCAAGCCATCCCTGGCGTTCGTCCCTCTGTGGACAGTCGGTGGGAATGCTTCTATAATTTCCCTTGATCCCCCATCGAGCATTTTGGTATATTTGATTGATAATCTTATTTGAAGTAGTGAAGGCACCAGTAGCGTCAAGTGCATCATGTACTACCCTTCCAGTAAAATTTCGTAACGTGGGTTTTCCAGGAAAACCAGTTATCTCCACATATTGAAATCCGTGATAAGTAAATTTAGGTTCCCATACTTCCTCCCCCTCACCCTTTAAAATATAGATATCATTAACTTTTGCAGTCCTAATTGGTTCTAGATAAAGACTACCATTAGGATTTACCCTTTCTGAAAACCTGAGGGAAACAGTATCACCTTTTTCACCCTCTACCTTAAGTTTAACCCACCCGACCATGTTTTGACCCATATTCAAAATAAGAGTATCTTTAGCCACTTCAGAAATGGATACAGGAGTAATTTCCTCTATCACCTTTATTGATGGTATCATTTGGGCACTTAAATCTGAAGCTCCTTGATCTACTTTTTCAACTTCGTGCCAAGCTGCATCATTAAAACCAGTCCTACTCCACCCTGGAATTTCCTTATTTGCATCATATTCTTCGCCATCGAACTCGTTATTGGCCAGGATAGGTCCATCAGCAGTGATTTTCCAACTTCTATCAGAGACAATGGTTTCTTTGGTGCCATCAGTGTATTCGATCTCTAATTGGGAAATCATCTTAGGAAAACCATAATGAGTTAATTTTGAAACATCATAATATATATCAATTTCCTGCACCCTCATTCCCACATATCGTCCATTCCCTAAGATTACTCCCAAAGTATTATTACCCTTTTGGAGATTTTTTGTAACATCAAAACTCATGTAATAGGCCCTTTTAGGATATTCGGCCAATGCAGGGGCCAGTACTGCATTGCTGATTTTTTCTCCATTAATAAACAATTCGAAAAGACCTAGGCCGGCAACATGGATTGTGGCGTTTTGTATTTTTTTTGAGAGCTCAAACTCTTTTCGGATGTATCGAGCAGAAATTCGGGTAAAGGTTGTGTCAAGTTTATCTCTGCCCATTTCTTTGTCAAGACCTATCCACTCCCCTAGCCAATCACGCGGCTCCAATAACCCCATACTCCATCTACCAGGTTGACTCCAGCTTGACTCCCTGTCCTTATTATCCCAAACCTTCACTTTCCAGTATACCCTGTCATTTGATCCTAATGGTTTTCCCGCATAAGGTATATAAAGACTCTGATTGGACTCCACTTTTCCAGAGTCCCAAAGATCGGGCAAGTTATTTTCCAGATTTTGAGAAGAAGTAGCTGCAAGGATTCGATAAGCCGTTTGCGCTGCCCCCCTTTCCTCCGAAACTGAAATCCAGCTAAGTCTTGGTTCCAGGACATCGATTCCTAATGGATCAACGAGATTCTCAGACGTGAGACGCTGGGGCTGAATTATACCGATCTCCTGCCCCTTCATGGACCAAGGGAAAAATACAATTAGCAGTAAAATAATTAAAAAGATGGTTTTTCTTCTCGAACGAAATGGACGTATCTTGATCATACTCTTTAAACATTTTTAATTGCCACTTTCCAGCAAAGAGATTATCCAAACAGCATTCATCTTTATAAACTACCCGCTATCGTCTAATATCTATTTCGTAAGTGAAGCTATCAGCTCTGTAATATCCTATGTTATATTCAAAAGGGCGGTCTCCTGGGTCACATACTAATCGTTTCCTAAGTAGTAAGGGACTTCCGACATCTACCTTCAAATATTTGGCTTGTTCATTATTGGCTGTGATAGCATTAATACGTTCTTTGGAAACAGTTGGAACTGTTGCATAATCATATTCTAGTATATCATAAAGTTGTCTCGAAAAATCCTCTTTTCCAGTCAAGCCTATGCGGGGATGGAAATAAGAAATAAACCTGACGAACGGACCGTTGTCAAGTCCTCTTAAGCGTTCCAGTTTTAAAACTTCTATATTCTCCTCAATTTGGAGAGATCCTGCCACTGATTTAGAAGCCTTTTCCCAGGAAACTTTGATTGAATAATTTACAAATTGAACACCCTTATTGTGCATTTCTTCGCTAAAGCTTACCCAATTATTAAGTTTTGTACTGACCGCCTCCCTAACTGCACGTGTACCTACTCCTTTCTTTCTTACCAACAGATTCTCGTGTTCTAATCTATTGGTTGCCTGACGTACTGTATTTCTGGAAATGCCCAACATCTTAGCTAAATCGACTTCCTTAGGAAATAACTTACCTTCCTGATAAACAGGATCCTGTATTAATTCCCTCAGTAATTGTTCCACTTGATAATGCAGCGGAAGACCGCTGTTATGATCTAATTCAAATTTGAAATCTTTTGGAGCTTTATCGCCTGCCATAAAAGTATTTTTTTAAATAACTATCTACAATTTCACAAAGATAACTTTTATTGATCTTTATAATTTCCACTCCAACGGCAATATGTTTTTTTAAATTTCAATTATGGAAAAATAAGATTCTATTATCCTCAAAATCTAGGTCCATCGTCGAAAACATTACCCTCTGTTGAAAGTTTCCAATTATCCGTTCGAAAAGGTGAGAGAGGGAGATCAACCGAATTATAAATATCAAGTTCCCCTGGATTATCACTCCATGCATAACGGACGGCAACCGGTTTTTCCACATCCCGTGACCATACATGGATTTTTTCCCCTTCCAACTTTGCCTTAGCGAAATAAAATTTCCGATCACTCCCGGCAATTTGAAATCCCCTGATATAACCATATTTATTTTTAATTATTAAAGCCTTTCCCGTTTGTTCGAAACTTAAAATTGCTTTCCCATCCCTTATTTCGATGGTTTTAAGTTTGGGACTTTCTGCAGTTATATCTCTATTATAAGCTAGTTTAAGAGCCAATCTACCTAATCTAATTGCTACATCTTCCTTATTTTTAGGATGAATATCATCGGCCTCACCTAGATCAATAGCTATAGCCATGCCAGTCAATGGTTCCTTAAGAGCCAGGCTTTGTGCCTCCCTTATCTCTGCCCACTGTGAATCTCCAGGAATCTTTGCTTCCTGGCGATAATTTGCTAATTGCACAAATAGAAAGGGGAGATTACCTTGGTCAAAATTGGTTCTCCAGTCCTTAATTAGCGCAGGAAAAAGGGTCTGGTATTCGTGAGCTCTAGATTCATTAGATTCTCCCTGATACCAAAGAAACCCTTTTATATTTATTTTGGTTAAAGGTGCGATGGTACCATTGTAAAGTACGCCTGGAGAAGAAAAAGGAGAGGCATTTGGCAATTTTGGTGCCGTGAATTCTGAGGGTTTAATTTCAATACCCTTCCGATATTCCCATTTTCCCCACATTAAATCATTACCCCAAAATGCATTTGTCGTAAAGCCACCAATTCCCCCGGAATCAAATACACGAACGACAATAAGATTATCCTTTGCTTTTAAATCAGAAACAGCTACTTTATAATTACGATGATTATGCCTTCCAAAGGTTTCCCCAATTTTTTTTCCGTTAACCCAGGTGATGTCATAATCATCAATTTGCAATAGTTGAAGATTCAGGGAATCTCCTACAAAATTCATCGGAAGATCAAATTTTTTCCGAAACCAAACAGCTCCATCGAAATTTTTAAGGTCTTCCACGCTTTCCCAAGTATTACCTGCAACTTCTATTGTTTTCCATTCAGAAGAAGGAGCAACAGGACTCTGATACCATTTCTCCTCCAGACCTTTACCGCTATAGTAAATCTCTTTGGACCAGGGATTTGTGCCATTATTAAAAGCTTTTTCTAATTCCATGAAACTACCTTTATTCTCCAGCTTAAATTGTGAAAATTTAGATAGCGCGTCATTACTCATCCAAGTTTCAATCGCTGTGGCTCCCAAATTGGCTGATATTAAACCAATTGGAACTCCCGTTTGAATGTTCAAATATTTTCCAAAATGGTATGCTATAGCTGAAAAATCGTTTACGTTTTTTTTATTTAATTTTTTCCACCCATTATTTACACTTTCTTCTCGGGGTTCATAATCCATTTCTGGTCTAATC
>Ga0307486_1002888_pt1 | contig 11609 bp, 9 predicted proteins | sample CBIW02metaG_FD_203663 | JGI IMG/M metagenome (GOLD analysis project Ga0307486, IMG submission 203663) | Sea-ice brine microbial communities from Beaufort Sea near Barrow, Alaska, United States - CBIW 0.2 | ecosystem: Environmental > Aquatic > Marine > Coastal | place: USA: Alaska | collected... | reverse complement strand
TTTTGATGCGCAAATAAATTTATATGAAAACAAAAATTATTTTAAAAACATTAAAAATAGCATTTTTTATAAATGTATTATTTTTATTTTCGTCATGCATGATGCTATCACCAAATCATTTATCCAGTAGGAATCACTCAACTACTTCAAATAGTACTTTTGATCCTGTTTGTGGTAAACCTATTGATTCCGAACAGCATGTGTATTCGGCCCAACATTTCAACAAAACTTATTATTTTGACTCGGAAATTTGCCAAAATAAATTTCAGCAATCGCCAGATGCTTACATAAATAATCCTGCAATTGCTAAAAATAACAATAATTTGGTGTATTGGGGTTTAGGGGCCTCAGCAATGGGTGTTATGATGTTATTAATGTTCAACTAATTAAAACCCTCTAAATTAAAAATTAAAAGAAAAATGGTTAAATCTTGGATTAAACAACAACAAGATTTAACTGTTTTAGTTGACGATGTTCTATTTTCCAAAACAGGAACATAAGTCAATGGTTGATGGTCTCTCCCAATTTTCAGGATTAAAATAGAAACTCCTTTTGCAGATTTAAATCGTTTGGGAAGTTTTTATTTATTGGTTAAAAAACATCATTAATTTACTGGACTACTTAAAATAAAATTTGATAATGAAAAACACACTCTTATATCTAATATTCTTCTTCCTTCTAAATCTCGGCTTAAATGCCCAGACAGAACAGTCTATAGAAGGAAATATTGACAATCTGCCGGTTCATGAATACACGCTGGAGATTAATGAAGAAATGGTAAACAAAGCCGGTAAAGATGTGATGGGAATGACCATTAACGGAAGCATCCCCGGACCTACCCTGGAATTTAATGAAGGGGAATACGCCATAATTCACGTAAAAAACAATATGGATGAGGAAACTTCCATTCACTGGCATGGAATATTATTGCCGAATTTTTATGATGGCGTGCCTTATCTTTCCACACCACCAATAGAGCCAGGAAAAACCCTTAAATATGAATTTGCCATTAAACAAAATGGGACATATTGGTACCATTCACATACCATGCTTCAGGAACAAAGTGGCGTATTTGGTTCAATTGTAATTCAGTCAAAGGAAAAAAACCTGGAGTATGACAAGGAATTGGTCTTGATGCTTTCCGACTGGACCAACGAAAAACCAATGGATGTCCTTCGGTTTTTAAAACGAGGTACAGAGTGGTATAATATCAAAAAAGGAACCGCTACGCCATTAAATCAGGTTATCGCCCGGGGAGCCTTGGGAGCTCAATTCGATTTTTGGAGACAGCGAATGGAAGGAGCCGATATTGCAGATATTTATTACCCTGCTTTTCTCATTAACGGCCAACAAACCATGGAATATCCCGATTTTAAGCCGGGCGAAAAAATCAGGCTGAGAATCATAGACGGCTCGGCCTCCACTTCTTTCTGGATGACTTTTGGAGGGGAAACTCCTACACTGGTTTCGGCAGATGGGAAAGACGTGGTTCCGGTTAAAAAAAATAAAACATTTATTGGGGTTGCAGAAACTTATGATTTTATAGTAACAATTCCTCAAAACGGAAAGATGGAATTCAGGATTACCGCCCAGGATGGATCGGGTACAGCTTCGGCATATCTTGGTCGCGGTGAAATTATCGCTGCGCCCGCGGTTCCAAAACCGGATAAGATAGGCATGATGCAAAAAATGGCAAAGATGGATATGAAAATGGGCGCACCGGCATTAAAATCCAATCCCAAGAAAGATGAACCCTATAAAATGAAAGAAAAATGGGGAATGCAGATGGACAAAGGAATGAAGATGGAAGGCATGGACCATTCCGAAATGGACCAAATCCCGAAAGCCCCTAAAAAGGAAGGAATGGAAGATATGGTACATCCCAAAATGGGATTGCCAATCGATTCAATGAAAACTAAAGAGATGGATCATTCAAAAATGGATCATTCCAAGATGGATATGAAAATGGAGCCAGATTCGATTCCTTCAGATAGAGGGGACACAATGAAAAAAGACGACGGAATGCAGGGGATGGAACTGTTTTCTGAATACAATTATGATTATTTAAAATCTCCTGAGAAGACAACTTATGACGAGGATGTTCCGGTAAATGAGATCCTTTTAAATCTCACCGGAAATATGTCCAGATATATCTGGAGTTTAAACGGGATCCCCTTATCTGAAACCGATAAGATAAAGATCAAAGGAAATCAGGTTACAAGGATCACTTTGAATAATCTTACCATGATGCACCACCCAATGCACCTTCACGGGCACTTTTTTAGGGTAATCAATAAAAACGGCGAATATTCTCCGTTAAAGCACACGGTAAATGTGCCGCCAATGCAGGAAATAACCATCGAATTTTATGGGAATGAGTATGGCGACTGGTTCTTTCATTGCCATATTTTATATCATATGATGGGCGGAATGGCTCGGGTAATTAGTTATGACACCCCCAGGGACCCAAGGTTAAAGGAATATCCCGTGTCAAATTTAATTCAGGAAACCAATGAATATTATACCTGGGGAATGGTAGATGCTGCTTCACACATGGCAGGCATGAATCTGGTTTCTTCCAATATCAGGAATCAATTTAATCTTTCTGCCGAATATGGCTGGAATCAAAACATAGAAGCGGAGTTTTCTTATGAATATTATTTAAATGATTGGTTTCGGGTATTTGGTGGCGTAAATCTGGAAAATGAAATTGAAGATAGTATGGGTCAAATCAATACTACAGCAATTGCCGGAATTCGATATTTCACCCCTTTTATGTTTAATTTAGATGTGCGGGTTGACAGTAAACTACGTCCGCAAATAGGCTTGAGCCGGGCCATAACTATTTTTCCCAGGACTGTTATTTTTGGAAGATATGAATATCAAGCCGATTTTGGTTGGGTAGATGATTTGCCACAAGGAAATAATTTTAAAAAAGAGGTGACCTGGAGTACAGGAATAGAATATATAGTATCAAAAAACTTTTCATTAATGGGAAGTTATGACAATCGCTTTGGAGCCGGCGGAGGACTTTCGATAAGATTTTAGATTTAAGTTTTTTTTATTGCTTCCAAAACCATTCAAAATGATTTGGAGGATGGGCGATAATTTATAAATAAGCTATATTAAAATATTTTTTTACTTACGACTAAACACTCCTTCCTTGAGAGTGAAAATTAGATATAATCACGATTTAACTTCGAAGTTCGGGTGGATGGATAGGCCTGACAAATAAGGAGGGACCCTATTATAAAATAAGGGAAAATATAGTGAACAGAAATTTTGTTAAAAATGAATCAAAGTGTTGTCAAATATTAACAAAAGTTTATATTTGACTTCCATGAAAAACTTTTTTCAGAAAGTAGGTTCTTTTGCAATGGCACTTTTAGTGCTGTTTTCCACTATGTCCTTTTCTGTAGATAAACATTTCTGTGGGACTGAATTGGTGGATTTTGCCATCTTTTCTAAAGCAATGACCTGCACATCTGAAGCGAAGACTTGTGGTGCCAAAATGAATCATAAAATGGGCCATAAAATGAATCACGAAATGGTCGCTGACGAAAAGGATTCCTGCTGTACCAATCAAAAAACCGAATTAGATGGACAGGATGAATTAAATATATCTTCTCATTTTCTGGATTTTGATCAACAACTTTTTCTTACCACATTCGCATATTCTTTTATTTACAAATATGAAAGTTCATCTTTAGCAGAAATACCTTTCAGATATTATACACCTCCCTTACTGGTCGCCGATATACAGGTTCTGGACCAGGTTTTCCTTATTTGATTTTCTAGTGTTTTCGGTTTGTCAGATCAATTTTTTGATTTGGCACAACCTATTTTTGATTTGGTTTTACCTATGGTATTTCCATCAAAACGCTGAAGCAGCCCTCTTTTGCTATAGACGCTAGCTAATTCAAATTTATTACCACAAATAAACTAAACACACTTATGAAAAATCCCTACAAAGGAATTCTAATGTTGCTCATGGCATTAGTTGTGCAGTTAACCTTTGCACAAGAAAAAACCCTGACCGGAAAGGTTTCAGATGAGAACGGAATATCCATTCCAGGAGTAAATGTTATTATTAAAGGTAGCTCCGCCGGTACACAAACTGATTTTGATGGTAAATACACCTTAAAAGCTAACCTTGGTGATATTATTAACTATAGTTTCATAGGCAGGAAGCCAATAAATATTACTGTTGGATCTTTAAACACAATTAATGTTACCATGCAGGAAAGCGCTGAATCTTTGGATGAGGTGATGGTAACTGCGTATGGTACATCAACTAAAAGAAGTTTTACCGGATCTGCGCAAACAGTCTCTGCAGAAACTGTTACCCGGGGCTCCACAGCAAGTTTTGAGACTGCTTTACAGGGAAACCTGTCCGGGGTTAATATTTCGACTTCGGGACAGCCCGGGGGAAAATCAAATGTCCAGATAAGGGGAATTGGATCTATTAATGGTTCTACCCAACCTTTATATGTTTTGGATGGGGTGCCTATGAATACCGATGCTACTTTAAGGGCTGGAGACGATATGGTAGGCGCGGTTGCTTACAATCCATTAACAACTATTAATTCTGAAGACATTCAAAGCATTACCGTGCTTAAAGATGCTGCTGCTGCTTCTTTATATGGTTCCAGGGCTGCCAATGGGGTAATATTAATTACCACCAAAAAAGGAAAAAATGGGGAAACAGATATCACTTTTGGCGTTCAAACAGGCTGGAGCAAAAATCTAACCGAAGAAAAGTTGGTAAATAATCAACAGTTTAAAGATTTATGGAAAGAGGGTCAAATCAACCAATATATTCAAAATGGTGAATTCACCAGGGTATATAATGACAACGCTTTATACTCTAATTATCAAAATTTGGCCAAAAGTGATTATGAAGGGATTTATGGCCAAACCGACGCTAATTCAGATTGGCTGGATGCTATTTATCAAACTGGCGTCCTTCAAAAGTATAATTTATCTGCCAGAGGTGGAAATGATAAAACATCCTTTTATATCTCCGGAGATTATCTTGACCAAAAAGGTGTAATATTCGAAACTGGCGTAAAACGCTACTCAGGAAGGATAAATATAGAAAACCAGGCAAAAGAGTGGTTGAAATTAGGAGTGAATCTCTCTGTAGCTAAAACCGAAAGAAATGCTGCTCTTATTGACGGTTCTTATGCCGGAGGATTAAACCCACTTTATATGGCTCGCGTTTTGCCGCCCGCTGCTCCAATTTATGATCCTGAAGGTTATGGTGGATATGCCAATTTGCCGAATCAGATCGAAAAAAATGCCAACCCAATCGGGGTATTGGATGTGGGAGAATATTTAAATCAAGAGTTTAGGGTAAGGGGAGATGTATCTGCAGAATTTAAGATCCTGGAACCCCTTACATTTAAAACAACTTTTGGTGTAGATCAACAGGCCATAGATGAAACCTTATATGATAATAAAGAATTTGGTGCCGGTGGAGGAATATGGAATGGTGTATTGAACAGGGTGAAAAGTGAAGTATTACAGTATACTTCCTCGAATATTCTAAACTATAATAAGGAGTTTGAGGTACATAATTTTCATGTATTATTGGGACAAGAAGTTCAGGTTTCTAAAATGAATTCTATAAATGTTTATGGATATGATATTTTAGACAGTGAATTATTATCATCCAGTTCTATAGGGAGTTTGTGGTCACATTCCGGTTATTCTGAAAATTATTCATTACTTTCTTATTTATCACAGTTCAACTATAATTACGCACAGAAATATTACCTGTCTGGGAGTTTAAGAAGGGACGGGTCTTCAAGATTTGGAAAAAATTCCCGCTGGGGTAACTTTTGGTCAGTTTCCGGAGCCTGGGTTGTTTCAAGTGAAGATTTCTTTAATATTGATAAGGTTGATTACCTTAAATTGAGGGGAAGTTATGGAACCAATGGTAATTTACCTCCTCAATATTATGCTTCCCTTGCATTTTTTGAAACAGATGGGAAGGGCTATGGAGGCAATTCCGGTCTTTCATACGGCCAGTTACAAAACAGGGATCTGTCTTGGGAATTAAGTAAAAGTGCCAATATCGGGATTGATGCAAATCTATTTGAAAAACTAAACCTGACAGTTGAATATTTCACTAAAAAGACAGAAGATTTATTGTTGAACGTGCCAGTTTCTGGTACCACAGGATTTGATGTTCAGCTCCAAAATTATGGGGAAATGAAAAATTCCGGCTGGGAGTTTGAACTAGGCTATAACCCCGTTTTTACTGCTGATTTTTCCTGGAGCACAAGAGCTAATGTCACTTTACTAACCAATGAAATAACCAACCTTAAAAGTGATATTATTCCAACCTACAGTTCAAGATATGGGCAGGACCCAATAATTCTTAAAGAAGGTGAAAGCATATATTCCTTCTACCTCAGGGATTATGCAGGTGTGGATAAAACAAATGGGAAAGCACAATATTATGTATTGGAAAACGGGCAAAGGACAGGGGAAATAACAACTGATGCAGAAAATGCCGGCTTCGGAATTTTCGGTAACGCCCTACAGGATCTACAGGGAGGTTTGTTCAATCAGTTCATTTATAAAAAATTCACTCTAGACTTCCTGTTCACCTTTGGCGTGGGAGGAAAAGTGTATGACAGGACAGCTTTTAAACGTGATGATGACGGTTTTTCGCCTCAATATACAAATACGACCGCACAATTAATTCCGTGGAATCCTAATAACACAGATTCTAATGTGCCTATTAGGATTAATGGGAATACAAGCTTTTCTAATGATGTTTCAACAAGGCATTTATATGATGGGGATTATCTAAAATTCAAAAACATCAAGTTGAGCTATAATTTGCCAACTTTATGGAATACCATTCATGATGGAACAGTTTATATACAAGGAGATAATTTATTTCTTTTAACAGAATTGGATGGGTATGATCCTGAAGCTGTTTTGAACGGGGTCAATTTCTTTCAGGTACCTACTGCACAAAGTATCATTTTGGGAATGCAATTAAAATTTTAAAATCAAGAAGATGAAAAATATAAAAAGATTTATAGTATTTATAGGGGCACTAAGCGTTCTTGGTTGCAGTGATGATATTCTTACCCAAACTCCAGACCATGTGATCTCTGAAGTTTTGGTTTTGAAATCTGCAGATAAATTGCAGAATCTATTGACAGGGTCCTATAATGAGATATCCCGTAACCAATATTTAGGAAGGGTTTTATACAAGAGGGCCGCTGTAAAAGGAACAGATTTTCGATTTGTGAAAACCACATTTAATCCCAGGGATTATGAACAAATCGAATATAAATATGAAGAAAGCAGCAACAGCAGTGGTAATGCAGAAGTATTATGGAGACAATCCTATAAAGGAATCGGTAATCTCAATTTGATTATTGATAATATAGACGCTTCGGAAGGTGATCTAGATCAAAAAGATCAAATAAAAGCAGAAGCCTTAGGCCTACGTGGAATGGTCTATTTTGACCTTGCAAGGACATTTGCCTATCCATGGATAAAGGAAGGGGCATCTGCACAGGGTTTGCCTTTAAATTTATCTTCTTCGGAAGTTGTTATAGTTAGAAGCGATTTGGGAGAAACCTATGATCAGGTTATTCTGGATTTGATCTCCGCACTGGATTTAATAGAAGATAACAGCTGGATACCGGGAAGCACGAAGTACATTACTAAAACGGGCATAAAAGCATTATTATCAAGGGTATACCTTTATAAGCAGGATTGGGAAAATGCTCTCAGGTATGCAGAAGAGGTAATAGCTGTTAGGGGGGAATCCTATTTAATGCCCGCAGCATCTTATGCATTTACAGATTATACTTCTGAATCCCTCTTTGAAATAAGTATAACAAGCGAAAATTCCTTGGGAAGTAATGGGCTTGGAGCCCAGTTTGATTTTAAACAAGGTGGACAGGGAGATGTTATTGCAACCCAGACTTTTGTAGATCTTTTAAAAACCTATCAGGATGATCCCAGGGCCAGGTTCCTCGAGATGGATAAAGAAGGTGGTAATAATGCCTTTGTAAAGTATACCAACAGAAGTGAAGGAGGTGGCTTAAGTGACCATAACATTCCTGTAATCAGGCTTTCTGAAGTTTATCTGATAGCTGCGGAGGCTGCTGCAAATGGAGCCGGCAGAGGTGAAACTCAGGCACTGACCTATCTAAATACTCTTATAAAGAACCGAACTGAAGATTTCCAAAGCGATAAAGCCACAGAAACCGGCGAAGCATTAAAACAACGTATTGCAGAGGAGCGAAGAAGAGAATTGGCACTGGAAGGACATGGAGTGTATGATTATATTCGTAGAGGAGTAAAAATAGTCCGTCCTACAGAGGAGCATGTAAATACGGGAGTGGAAATTAGTAATCTGGATATTATGGCTACAGATTTTAGGACCATTTACCCTATTCCTTCAAGTGAAATTGAAGCCTCAGGAATGGAACAAACCCAGGGTTACTAATTTAAAATAAAGAAGCCTTACCCGGTAAGGCTTCTTTATTTTATTTTTATAAAAGCAATCAGCAATATAAAACCTGTTTTTTTGGTGCGGGGAAATATTGTTCCAGGACACAAAGTATTAAAATAAAATTATTTTGTAAGGAAAAAAGTAGGAGTCGAAAAGATATTATAGATTCTTTATTTCCACTTAAAAAGAAATATTAAATAGAATGAGCCAAACTAAATTAATAAATACGCTCTTCTTAATTATTAAAATAAATTATGGTAACAAGACAAACAGCTTTGAAGATTAGAAAAACCCATCGTTATTTAGGGATTTTTCTTGGAATACAATTTTTGATGTGGACCATTAGTGGATTATATTTTAGCTGGACAGATATAGATGAAATTCATGGGGATCAATTCCGGAAAGAAAACGTGCAGCAGGCCGTTTTTAAAAATTTAAAAAGTCCTAGTGAGCTTGGGAGCGAATTTGCTATTTCTTCGTTGGAACTAAAAGAAATAGCAAATAATCCTTATTACTGGATCAACCAAACCACTCTGATAGATGCCAGAACCGGAAGTATAAAAGAAGGTTTGACACAAGAGGAGGGTTTGTTGGTTGCTGAAAAATATATGATCGAGGGCCTCGAAATTACGGGGATTGAAAGAATTAATTCCACGGGAAATCATCACGAATATAGAGGTGGACCTTTACCCGCATATGTTGTTTCCTACGACACCCCCGGAAATGTAAAAGCTTATATCGCTTTAAAAGACGGTTCATTTCAAACATTAAGGCATCGGGATTGGAGATGGTTTGACTTTTTATGGATGACCCACACAATGGATTACGGCGGAAGGGACAATTTTAATAACTGGATATTAAGGGGGTTTTCCCTGCTAGGTTTAATTACGGTATTCAGCGGGTTTCTTTTGTGGTACACTTCTTCTCCATCTGTTAGAAAAGTTTCAAAAAAAATCAAAAAAAAACAATCTCATAAATCGAACATTAAAGCATAAACAAAATAACCCTAAATTTGTAATAATTAAATACTCAAAAAAATGAAAAATCAAGTTAAGAACCTATTGATGCTTGCAGCAATCGTAGGAAGTATGACCGTTGTCTCTTGCAGGGAAACCAAGGAAGATAATTCATCTCAACATATGCAAAATGAAATGCAGAATGGTGAGCATATGGAAGATGATAATATGATGGATGATAACAATATGAATGAGGATCATATGGACGATGACGGTGAAGAAACAACATCCGACATTAAAAACTAAACCGGTTGTTGACATCGCCTTTTATCTTAAAATTAAAATCGTATAAAATGATAATTCATGTAAAAAATGTATTTGTTCTGGCGGCAATCGCCGGAACGCTAAGTATTTATTCCTGTAAAGAAAAAAATGATGCACAGGAACCTATGCAAAATGAAACGCACGAAGGAGAAATGGGTTCTCAAATGAAGGACGAAATAGGGATGGATCAAACCACAGCAGAATTTAAAGATCTTGCCACTGCTGCTGTTTACGATCATTATATAGCGATTAAAACAGCTTTGGTTCAAACTGATGCAGAATTGGCCCAGGATCACGCTAAACAAATGATAGCTGAACTGGAAAATACCGAGGCCAATGTGGAAATTGTAACTGCCGCCAGAAAACTTGCAACTAGTACCGATGTAAATGTACAACGCGAAGCATTTTCTGAACTCACTAAATCTATGGATGCAATTTTGGAAGGAGCTTTAAAATCCGGAGAAATATACAAGCAATATTGCCCGATGGCATTTGAGGGAAAAGGCGATTTTTGGTATTCCAACTCAAAAGAGATAAGAAATCCGTATTTTGGAGATAAGATGTTGAAATGCGGTAGGGTAGAAGCCACGATTAACTAAAAAAAGTAAGTTAACCTTTGCAGCCGTTAAAAGGCTGCAAGGTTTTTTTTACCCTGGCAGGGTTACATTAACAGGGTAATTATCATTCAGGAAAATTAAATAGTGAAGAACAATATTTTTCATATAAAAAACATGGTCTGCCCGCGGTGCATAACTGCCGTAGGTGAAATATTGACTCACCATGCAATCCCCTTTCTTACAGTGAAATTGGGAGAAATAGCGTTGGAAAGACCACTTACTTCAGAAGAATTTATAAGCCTCCAATTTGAATTAAAGAAAGTGGGGTTTGAAATTATTGCCGATAAAAATGAACGTCTTGTCACTCAAATAAAATCGATCATTATTACCGGAATTCATGAGGATAAAGATTTCAGCAATAAAAACCTTTCCGTAATTCTGAGCGAATCGCTTCATTATGATTACAGCCATTTAAGTTCGATTTTTTCAAAAGTGGAAGGGAAAAGCATTCAAAATTTTCAGCAGGATATAAAAATTGAACGCATAAAGGAACTACTGGAATATGACGAGTTGAGTATTTTGCAGATTGCACAAGATATGGGGTACGGCAGCGCTGCTTATCTTTCCACTCAATTTAAAAAAAATACAGGCATTAGTCCTTCCCAATACAAACTTCAGCATTTAATAAAGAGAAATACAATTGAGGGTTTTTAGTTTCCCTTTAAAGATTAAAACCTTCCCCTAATCTTTAAAGTTATTGCCATAATTTTAAAAGCCATACTTGATTTTTGTAATTAACTTTGAGATAAATAATTAAAACCAAATTTTACAAAAGGCGAAGGCTTGATTTCCGATTTATGGAACTCAGTTTTTACCTTAATTCATTAAATTGTAAACCCGGTTTTCCGGGTTTTTTTGAACAAATTAATAATGAAACACACTTATAAAATATCCGGGATGACCTGCAACGGTTGCCGTTCCCATGTTGAAAAAACCCTGAATGAAGTTGAGGGAGTAAGCAAGGCTTCTGTTGATCTGGAGAAAGCCGAAGCGGTTATTGAAATGGAAAAACATATCGAAATTGAAACATTTCAGGAAGCTTTGAAAGAAGGAGAAGGAAACTTTCAGATTTTTCTCCCGGGAGAAGCACCAGTTGAAAATAAAATGAATCATACCTATAAAATCACTGGAATGTCCTGTAACGGTTGCCGTTCACATGTGGAAAAAACCCTGAATGAAGTGGAGGGAGTAAGCAAGGCTTCTGTCGATCTGGAGAAAACC
>Ga0307486_1002886_pt1 | contig 11613 bp, 10 predicted proteins | sample CBIW02metaG_FD_203663 | JGI IMG/M metagenome (GOLD analysis project Ga0307486, IMG submission 203663) | Sea-ice brine microbial communities from Beaufort Sea near Barrow, Alaska, United States - CBIW 0.2 | ecosystem: Environmental > Aquatic > Marine > Coastal | place: USA: Alaska | collected... | reverse complement strand
AGCGCTTCGAGGTCGAACTCCTCGAAATACAGGCCGCGCTGCTCGATCGGGTGCCGCTCCCCCGCGGTCGGCGCTGCTGCGGCGACCGGCGGGTCGTTGGGGGTTCCTGGCTTGGGCATCCGCTTCTCCGTTTCAGTCAGGTCAGGCGGCGAAGCCGAGTGACCGGGCGATGACCATGAGCTGCACCTCGGTCGTGCCCTCACCCAACTCAAGCACTTTGGAATCACGATAGTGCCGGGCCACCGGGTTTTCGTTCATGAATCCGTAGCCGCCGAAGATCTGGGTCGCATCGCGGGCGTTGTCCATGGCGGCTTCGCTACCGATCATCTTGGCGATCGACGCCTCCATTTTGAACGGGCGCCCACTGATCATGGTCAGGGCCGCGTCATAGTAGGCGAGGCGGGCACTGTGCACACGTGCTTGCATGCGGGCGAGCTTGAAGGCGATGTGCTGGTTGGATCCGATGGCGCGGCCGAACACGTTGCGGCTCTTGGCGTAGCGCACCGACTCGTCCAGGCAGCCCTGCGCAGCCCCGGTGCACAACGCGGCGAACGCGACGCGGCCCTCATCGAGGGTCTGCACGAAGTTGGCGAAGCCGCGGCCACGCTCACCGAGCAAATTCGCTTCGGGCACGCGAACGTCGTCAAAGAGCAGCGGATGTGTGTCGGAGGTGTGCCAGCCGACCTTGTCGTAGGAGGGCAATACGGTGAAACCGGGTGCCGGGGTCGGCACCAGAATGGCGGTGAGTTCCTTCTTGACCGACCCATCGGCACGGGGTGACTGGCCGGTGACAGCGGTGACCGTGACCAGCCGGGTGATGTCGGTGCCGGAGTTGGTGATGAACTGTTTGCTGCCGTTGATCACCCATTCACCCTCGCTGAGTTCTGCGGTGGTTTTGGTGCCTGCGGCGTCGGAGCCGGCATCCGCCTCGGTGAGGCCGAAGGCGGAAAGAGCCTTGCCGCTGGCGAGCAGGGGCACCCACTCCTGCTTCTGTTCCTCGGTGCCACGACGGTAGACCGGCATGATTCCGAGGCCGACACCGGCTTCGAGCGTGACCGCGATGCTCTGGTCGACTCGAGCCAGCTGTTCGACGGCGAGGCAGAGCGAGAAGTAGTCGCTGCCCTGGCCGCCATAGTTTGTGGGGAAAGGCAGGCCGAACAGTCCCATCTCCCCCATCTGGTCGATGATGCCGTAGGGCAGCCTCCGCTTGGTGTCGTACTCGTAGGCCGCGGGAGCGACGACGGTGTCGGCGAAGTCACGCACCTGGTCACTGAGGGTCTGCTGGGCGGGGCTGAGTTCGTAGCTCATTGAGGGTCTCCCTGGTCTGCGGTGGGTGTGGGCTCGGCGCTTTCGGGGTCGGGGCTTTCGGGGTCGGGGTCGGGGTCGGCGCTTTCGGGGTCGGGGACGACCGTCGCGACGACCTGGTCGAGGCGCACAAGGTCACCGGGAGTGACTGTGATGCTCACGGTTCCCGCCTGGTTCGCGACCAGTTTGTGCTCCATTTTCATGGCCTCGATCGTGGCGATGGTCTGCCCCGCGACCACCCGGTCTCCGGTCGCAACCGGCACGGAGACGACGGTTCCCGGCATCGGCGAGCTCACCTCCGGACGCAGAGCGCCCGGAACCCGGTCACGCCCGGCGAGCATTTCGGTCAGGGTTTCCGCACGACTGGGCAGTCCGAGGTCGAACGAGACACCGTCATGACCGAGATACAGGTGGCCATCTGTGCACGCCACGTCGTATAGGCGCAGCACGCCGGCGAACTCGACTCGTACCCGACCGGAATCCACTGTCGAGATGCTGCCGGCGGCCGACGGATGTTCGTCGACGCTGATGGATGCTGCGCCAGACTCTCCGAGAACGCTCACGGAGGCATAGCGCTCGCCGCCGCGCCCGAGCTGGTATCGCACGGGACGGTACTCGCCGAAGCGCCACCCGCTCGGACGCTGCCAAACCGACGCCCCGGACTCGGACTCGGACTCGGCGGCAGCATGCTGCAGGAGGGCCGCGGCCGCCAGCAGATGGTCGTCGACCTGGCGAAAGGCCAGATGCGGGAGCGTGCGCTCGATCAGCCCGGTGTCGAGCCGGCCGGCGCGCACTGCCGGTTCGTGCAACAACAGGCGAAGATATTCCAGATTGGTATGGATGCCAAGCACGAGGGTGTCGGCCAGTGCGCGATCGAGGCGGGCGATGGCCGCCGTGCGATCGGGGGCCCAGGCAACGATCTTGGCGAGCATCGGATCGTAGGCGCCGCCGATCTCCAGAAGCGGCAGCAGTGCGCTGTCGACGCGAACGCCATCTCCGACGGGCTCTCGCAGGGCCAGCACAGTTCCGGTCATCGGCAGAAAGTCACGGTCGGGGTTCTCGGCATAGACTCGCGCCTCGATAGCATGCCCGTCAAGGCATATATCTGTCTGACCGAGGGTGAGCGGCTCCCCCGCGGCAATACGCAACTGCCAGTCGACCAGGTCGATTCCCGTCACGAGCTCGGTGACCGGGTGCTCAACCTGCAGGCGGGTGTTCATCTCCATGAAGAAGAACTCGTCGGGGGCGTCGGCGGCGACCAGGAACTCGACGGTGCCGGCTCCGCGGTAGTCGACGCTGCGGGCAGCCTCGCACGCGGCCTCGCCGATGCGAGCGCGCGTAGCCGCGTCGAGCAGCGGCGACGGCGCTTCTTCGATGACCTTTTGGTGGCGGCGCTGCAACGAACACTCGCGTTCGCCGAGGTGGATGACGGCGCCGTAGTTGTCGGCCAGCACCTGCACCTCGATATGGCGCGGGATGGAGACGAGCCGTTCCAGAAAGAGGGTGTCGTCGCCGAAGGCGTTCGCCGCCACACGGCGCGCGGTCACCAGCGCAGCGGCGAGATCCTCGATGCTCTCGACGATCTGCATGCCCTTGCCGCCGCCGCCGGCGGACGGTTTGATCAGAAGTGGGTATCCGACATCGGCGGCGGCCTCGATGAGTTCCTCATCGCTGAGACCGGGGCGCGCTACGCCGGGAATGATCGGCACTCCGAAGCCGGCGACGTGGTTCTTCGAACGGATCTTGTCGCCCATCACGGCCAGCGCGGTGACACTCGGTCCGATGAACACGATTCCGGCATCGGCGCAGGCCTGCGCGAAGGCCTCGTTTTCGCTGAGAAACCCGTAGCCCGGGTGGATGGCCCCCGCACCGGTCTGCGCGGCCGCGGCGAGAACGCGTTCGATACTGAGGTAGCTCTCGATGGGGGCTGCCGGGCCGATGCGCACCGCGGCATCCGCCAGCTGTACGTGCCGGGCACCCCGGTCTGCGTCACTGTACACGGCAACCGAACGGATGCCCCGCTCGCGCAGGGTGCGCATGATGCGGCAGGCGATCTCGCCGCGATTGGCGACGAGCACGGTATCGAAGGGGACGTTGTGGGTCATCAGTTCACATCCGAAACAGGCCGAAGGCGGGATCAGGCAGGGGGACGGCGGCGCAGACGCCGAGGGCCAGGCCGAGCACTGTGCGGGTGTCGGCCGGGTCGATGACACCGTCGTCCCAGAGCCGAGCGGTCGAATAGTACGGGCTGCCCTGCTGCTCGTACTGGTCGGCGATGGGCTGCTTGAACGCGTCCTCAGCCTCGGCCGACCAGTGGTCGCCGCGTGACTCGATTTGTTCGCGCTTGACTGTCGCGAGCACCGCGGAGGCCTGCGGACCGCCCATGACGGAGATACGACTGCCCGGCCACATCCACAGGAAGCGAGGAGAGTAGGCGCGTCCGCACATGGAATAGTTGCCGGCACCGAAAGACCCGCCGATGACGACGGTGAATTTGGGAACGCGGGTGGTGGCGACGGCGGTGACCATTTTGGCGCCGTGCTTGGCGATGCCACCGGCCTCGGCGTCTCTGCCGACCATGAAGCCGGAGATGTTCTGCAGAAAGATCAGGGGGATGCCGCGCTGGTCGCACAGCTCGATGAAGTGGGCTCCCTTCTGGGCAGACTCGGCGAACAGGATGCCATTGTTGGCGACGATGCCCACCTGGTGGCCGTGCAGGTGGGCGAATCCGGTGACCAGAGTGTTGCCATACTCCCTCTTGAATTCGTGGAATTCGCTCGCGTCGATCAGGCGGGCGATCACTTCGCGCACGTCGTAGGGCTGCTGCACGTCGACGGGGACGGCGCCGTAGAGTTCGTCGGCGGGCGCTGCGGGCTCCCGCACCGGCAGCACCGGCCAGGCCGACGGGGCGGGCGGCGACAGGGTCGCCACAATGTCGCGCACGATCTGCAGGGCGTGTTCGTCGTCCTCGGCCAGGTGGTCGGTGACGCCCGACACGCGGGAATGCAGGTCGCCGCCGCCGAGTTCTTCGGCCGAGACGATCTCGCCGATCGCTGCTTTGACCAGCGGCGGGCCGCCGAGAAAGATCGTGCCCTGGTTACGCACAATCACGGTCTCGTCGCTCATGGCCGGAACGTAGGCGCCGCCGGCCGTGCACGAGCCGAGCACCGCGGCGATCTGCGGAATGCGGGCGGCGGACATCCGTGCCTGGTTGTAAAAGATGCGACCGAAGTGGTCGCGGTCGGGAAAGACCTCGTCTTGCCGGGGCAGGAAGGCACCGCCGGAGTCGACGAGGTAGACGCACGGCAGCCGGTTCTCAACGGCGATTTCCTGCGCCCGCAGGTGTTTCTTCACCGTGAGCGGGTAGTACGTGCCGCCCTTGACTGTGGCGTCGTTGCAGATGATGAGCACGGGGCGGCCGTGCACGAGGCCGATTCCGGCAATGAGACCGGCGCCGGGGCTGTCGTCGTCGTACAGGCCGGTGGCGGCAAGGGGAGCGATTTCGAGGAATGGGCTGCCCTCATCGAGCAGGCGGTCGACGCGCTCCCGCGGCAGGAGCTTACCGCGGGCCAGGTGCCGCTGCCGTGAGGTCTCGGGGCCACCGAGCGCCGCTTCGGCGAGGCGGGAGCGGAGTTCGGCCACGAGCGCGCGCTGCGCGCTGTCGTTGGTGCGAAAGGCCGGCGCGCTGCGGTCAAGCTCGCTTCTGAGTACCTGCATCGCCGACCAGTCTCCTTCGACATTGGCGCCAATCACAGTTAATGATTGGTAACTCAAATTAGGTTAGCTAGTGTTAACTCAAATGTCCAGTGACCAGAGAACCACACCGAGTCCACCCGCCGCGCCTCCGGTGGCGCCGACGATGCGCAGCCAGGCCAAAGCCGACCGCCGGGATGCGCTGCTCGGCGCTGCGGCCCATCTGTTCGCCCGCTCCGGGTTCAACGGGGTCTCGATCGAAGACCTCGGTGCGGCCGTCGGCGTGAGCGGGCCGGCCATGTACCGTCATTTCAACGGCAAACAAGCCGTGCTGGCCGCCCTGCTCATTGACGTGAGCGAGGATCTGGTCTCTGGGGGTCGCTCCGTGGTCACGGCGACCACGGATGCCACAGCCGCCCTGCGCGACCTCGTGCGCTTCCATGTGACTTTCGCCCTGTCCAACCCTGATGTGATCCGCGTGCAGGACCGCGACCTCGACAGCCTCGCGGAATCGGATCGACATCGGGTGCGGGAACTTCAGCGCGAGTACGTGGAGCTCTGGGTGCAGGTGTTGCAGCACGTGCACCCGGGAGCCGACGAGGCAGCGCTGCGCATCCGCGCCCACGCGACCTTCGGCCTGATCAATTCCACACCGCACAGTGCTCGCACCTCCAGCCAGCCGTCGGTGCGCGCGCTCCTGGAAGAGATGGCGCTTGCCGCCCTCGGCCTGGCCCAGACGTAGCGGTATCGGAGCTAGCCAGCACGGCACCGCTTCCAGCCGTCAGAACGCGGCGGTACAGACGCACATCTCATTGCCCTCGACATCCGCGAGCACCCACCAATCAGGTGCATGCTCGTCGGTGAGCAACGTTCCCCCGGCATCGATGATCTTCTGCACGCGCTCCTCGGCCTCATCGCCGGGCACATAGACGTCAAGATGGATGCGGTTGCGGTCAGTTCGTGCGATCTCCATGTGCTGGAACCAGAACTTCGGCGCACTTCCGCGCGGGTCGACGAGGTCGATACCGTCGTCGCCGGAGGCCTCCACGTAGTCGAGTGCGGCGGCCCAGAACGGGCGGATAGCGTCGGCGTCGGTGCAGTCGATGGCAACGTCATACCGCGCAGGATGACTCGGCACCAACGTGGCGCCGAGAGCTCCGGCGATGTCGTCGATCGTGGCAGCGAGGGAGAGGTCTCGGGCGGTCACTCCCCCGACGTCGTGTGACTGCAGACGGAAGCCCACCCTGCCGTAGCCGACGGTCACGTCGGGGTGGTGATTCATGGCATCCGCTGCCTGCGCGACTCGGTCTGCCACCGCGATGGCTGAACCGAAATCCGCCGTCGTGAAGGAGGCGTGCAGCGCCCCGTCGAAATGCACGAAGGCGCTGCCCTCGAGCGCGTGGGCCGTGTTGAAGGGGGCGAGGAGTTCAGCGCTGGGATTCATAACTCCACTGTGGTCCGCTGCCACAGTTCGGTCAACCGCCTGGCGCACCCAGGTCAGACCATCGTCAGCACGCGGGCGGGGTCGGCAAGGATGGTCCCGATGTCGGCCAGAAACCGGGAACCCTGCTCGCCGTCGACCAGGCGGTGGTCGAACGACAGGCTGAGCGTGAGCACCTTGCGCAGGGCGACCTGCCCGCGATACTCCCACGGCAGCACCCGGATGGCGCCCATCGCGAGAATCGCCGCCTCCCCCGGGTTGAGGATGGGGGTGCCGGCGTCGATGCCGAAAACTCCGATATTGGTGATGGTGATAGTGCCGCCGGACAGTGCTGCGGGAGCGGTCGTGCCGGCCCGCGCCGCCGTGGTGAGCTCGGCGAGCGCAGCGGCGATGCCGCGCAGGTCGAGCCGGTCGGCATCGACGATGTTCGGCACGAGCAGCCCGCGCGGAGTCGCAGCGGCAATGCCGAGGTTGACGTAGTTGTACTGCACGATCTCCCCAGCCGGCTCATCCCAGCGGGTGTTGACCGCGGGAGTGCGGTCAACACCAAGGCAGAGCGCCTTGGCAACGACGGCGAGGATCCCGATACCGGCGTCGGCAAATTGCCGATCGGCGCGCAGGGAGTCGAGCAGCTCAACGGTCGGGGTGACGTCGACGGTGAGAAACTCGGTCACGTGCGGCGCCGTGAACGCGCTCTGCACCACGGCAGCCGCGGTGAGTTTGCGCAGACTCTTGATCGGTGTGCGGGTCTCACGTTCGGTTCCGGGTTGCGTTCCCGGTGTGGCAGTGGGTGCGCCGGATGAATCGGCGACCTCGTGCTGGTCAGACGCCGGCACCGACTCGCTGATGTGGGCACGCACGTCTTCCCTGGTGATCAGGCCATCCAGACCGGTTCCGGCCACCGTGTCGAGGTCGATCCCGAGGTCACGGGCCAACGCCCGCACCGGCGGCGTCGAGCGCGGTCGCTCACCGCCGGATTTCGCGGGAGTCGGTGCCGGATCGGGTGCCGACGGCGCGGCGGCAACAGCCCCCGGGCGGGCACGACGCTGGGGGTGGCCGCCGCGCTCCACAGCCGGACCGTACCCGACCAGGTTGGCCTCGCGCTGTTCGGTCGGACTCGGCTCCTCCGTCACGGCCGAGTTCTCCGTGGCGTCCTCGACCTCGGGTGTCGGTGCGGAGTCCGGTTCGGCGGCGCCGCCGATGTCGAAGGTGACGATCGGTTCACCGACCTGCACGACCACACCGGCCGGCTGGTGCAGCACGCGCACCACGCCGGCGACCGGGCTCGGCAGCTCGACCACGGCCTTGGCCGTCTCCACATCGGCAATGTGCTGGTTGAGCGTGACCTCGTCGCCCGGCGCCACGAGCCAGGCCACAATCTCGGACTCGGTGAGCCCCTCACCGAGGTCGGGCAGCTTGAACACCTGGATCATCGTCGCCCCAGTACCCGGTCGACGCCGTCGAGAATGCGGTCGAGGTCGGGCAGGTGGTAGCTCTCGAGCTTGGCCGGCGGGTAAGGCACATCGAAGCCGGTAACGCGCAGCGGCGCCGATTCCAGGTAGTTGAAGCACCGTTCGGTGACGGCCGCGATGATCTCGCCACCGAGTCCGCCCGACTGGGCAGCCTCGTGCGTCACGACGAGATGCCCGGTCTTTTGAACGGATGCCTCCACCGCCGCATAGTCCACCGGTGACAGCGACCGCAGGTCGATGACCTCGATCGAGACACCCTCATCGGCCGCGGCGAGCGCCGCGTCTCGAGCGGTGGATACGAGCGCTCCATAGGCCAGGAGCGTGACATCAGTTCCGGGATGCACGATGACGGCCTGCTCCATCGGAGGACCCAGCTCTGGCACGACCTCGCCCTTTACGTGGTAGCGGCGCTTGGGTTCAAAATAGAGCACCGGGTCATCGCTCGCGATGGCCTGTCGAACGAGGCTGTAGGCGTCCTGAGGGTTGGAGACGGCGATCACGCGCAGACCGGAGGTGTGCGTGAAGTAGGCCTCTGGCGATTCGGAGTGGTGCTCGGCCGCTCCGATGCCGCCGCCGAACGGCACCCGAATGGTGATCGGCATGCGCACCGCCCCCTGGGTGCGGTAATGGAATTTGGCGATCTGACTCACGATCTGGTCGAAGCCGGGAAAGATGAAGCCGTCGAACTGGATTTCGCACACCGGACGGTAGCCACGGTAGGCCAAGCCGACGGCGGTGCCGATGATCGCGGACTCGGCCAGCGGCGTGTCGATGATCCGGCGTGCGCCGAACTGGGCGAGCAGGTCGCTCGTCACACGGAAGACACCGCCGAGGGCACCGATGTCCTCACCGAGCAGCACCACCTTGGGGTCTTCGAGCATGGCCTGGCGGAGCCCCTCGTTGATGGCTTTGGACATGGTGAGGGTCTTCGTCTCAGTCAGCGCGGTGGGAGTCGGCGCTGTGAGGCCGGGAACGGTCGACACTGTTGCGGGGTTCGTCATGGTCGTCATGGTCATCGTCCTTCTCCAGACTGGTCGGAACTGCCGAAGCTCGTGAGGTACGCGGCGTAGTCGGTGCGTTGGCGCTCAAGCGTGGCGTTGGGAGTGGCGTAGACGTGGTCGAATACGCTGAGCGGTTCTGGGTCTGGCATGCCGATGCAGCCGGCGCGCAGTTCGGCGGCCGCAGCATCGGCGAGCGCCTGGGTGGCCTCCGCCACCTCGGGAGTGATTTCACCGAGCAGGGTCAACAGCCGGTGCAGGCGCAGCAAGGGATCACGCGTCTTCCACTCGGCGAGTTCGGCCGGATCGCGGTAGCGAGTGGGATCATCCGCTGTCGTGTGCGGCCCCATACGGTAGGTGACCGCTTCGATGAACGTCGGGCCCCCGCCAGTGCGGGCCCGGTCGAGGGCGATGCGGGTCGCCGCCATCACCGCAAGCACATCATTGCCGTCAATGCGCAGGCTGGGGATTCCGAAGCCCGGCGCGCGATCGGCGATGTTGCGATGCGCCTGCACCCTGACCGGCTCGGAAATGGCCCACTGGTTGTTTTGGCAGAAGAAGACGACCGGGGCCTGAAAGCTCGCCGCAAAGACCATGGCCTCGTTGACGTCACCCTGGCTCGTGGCGCCGTCACCGAAGTAGGTGATGGCGACGGAATCGACCTCGTCGTTCTGGGCACCGATCGCCCAGCCGGTGGCGTGCAGCGTCTGCGCACCAATGATGATCGCCGGGGTAGCCATATTGACCGTGTACGGGTCCCAGCCGGACTGCGCGTTTCCGCGCCAGACTTTGACGATATCGGTCAGTGCGACGCCGCGGCAGTAGGCGACCGCGTTCTCGCGATAGCTCGGAAAGATGAAGTCATCGGTGCGCACGGCGCGGGCCGAGCCGACCTGTGCGGCCTCCTGGCCGAGCAGCGGCGGCCACAGGCCGAGTTCGCCCTGCCGTTGCAGGGCGGTCGCCTCGGTGTCGATCCGACGGACCACGACCATGTCACGGTAGAGCGCCAGCAGTGCGGGCCCGTCGAGATCGGCGACCCACGGGTCGAAATCGCCGTGCGGCATCCGCTCGCCGTCAAGCGAGAGAAGCTGCACCGGCTGGGGGGAGGAATCACTCATCGTTGGCTCCAAGCGTCATTGCTAAAGTTGACGTGAGCCTATGCCGAGGTTACAGAGAGCACAACCACTGCCGAAAATACTGTGCAGAGTGCCCTATTCAGGCTCGGCGGACCGTGTTAATGTTTTGCACTATGTACAGCCTTGACAAGACCGACACAAAGCTCCTGCAAGCCCTCTCCGCCGACCCGCGCAGCACCTTCGTTGCGCTTGCCGATACCCTCGGCCTCTCCCGCAATACAGTGCAGGCCCGCATGAAACGTTTGGAAGATTCCGGCGCCTTTCTCGGCTTCGATCGCCGCATCAATCCGGCCGCCCTCGGCTACCCGCTGACCGCGTTCATTGAGGTGCACGTGCAGCAGAAACGCCTCACCCAAATTGTGATCGACCTCGCGCTGATCCCCGAGATCGTGCAGGCGCACGGCATGAGCGGGCAGGCCGATCTGCTTGTGCGAGTGGTCTGCACGGATGCTGCCGATCTGTTTCGCATCGACGGCACAATCCTTGCCTGCGACGGGGTTGAACGCACCGAGACCTCCCTCGCGATGGGCGAAGTCATCCCCTACCGCCTCACGCCACTGCTGGACCGGCGTGGGTAACGGCGCATGCCGGCATGATCTATTTGCTAAATTCTTCATATAGTTATATAAAGAAGTAATGAAGCTATGTGCACTTGCGGTCGTGCGCCCACAGAAAGCACCAGCTTTGTGAACAGAAATTCGAAGTGGGGGCTCGGATGAGTTTTCTGCGCCTGGCCGCCCTCATTCGTCACGGTGACCGCATCGCCGAGCCGGCACCGTCCGCTCCTCCCCTGTTTCGTGGAGCGCACGTCTTCGGCGGCAGCGTGCAGGTGCGTTTCATCAACGCCGGCGGCTGCAACGACTGTGCTCTGGAGGTCTCTGCCGCGTTCGGCCCGGTCTACGACGTGGAACGCTACGGCGTGCGCCTCGTACCCTCGCCCCGGCACGCCGACGTGCTGCTCATAGTCGGAAGCGTGACCCGCAACATGGCCGAGCCGCTGCGTCGCACCATCGAGGCCACCCCTGCCCCCCGGTTTGTGATCGCGGTCGGGGACTGCGCACTGCACGGCGGTGCGTTCCGCGACGGCTACGGCATCATGGGCCCAGTGTCCGACTTCGTGCACGTCGATATCGAGGTGCCGGGCAGTCCGCCGGAACCGGCTGACATTGTGCGAGCCCTGCGCCGGATGACCGGCCGATGACGGGAATCGGAGCTGGGCTGCTGCTGCAACTGGGCCTCGGAGCGCTGGCCGTGCTGAGCGCACTCTCTGCGGCACCGTCTCTGCGTTCGCGGGCGGGCGGCATCCTCTGCACCCTCATCGCGGTCGCCGGTTTTCTGACCGGCCTCGCCGCCCTGCTGGGCTCCACCGGTGGGCTGCTCATTCCGATCGCCCTGCCGATGGACCCGTTGTTGCTGGCGCCCGATCGCCTCGGCGGCCTGTTCATGCTCATCGTCTCGGGCGTCGGAATTCTCGTGTCGCTCTACTCGATGAGCTCCACCCGCGGGCCCGACGCGAGCCGCACGGCCTGGGTCGCCATGCCGGTGTTCCTCGTTGGCATGCAGCTCGT
>Ga0307486_1002885_pt1 | contig 11614 bp, 12 predicted proteins | sample CBIW02metaG_FD_203663 | JGI IMG/M metagenome (GOLD analysis project Ga0307486, IMG submission 203663) | Sea-ice brine microbial communities from Beaufort Sea near Barrow, Alaska, United States - CBIW 0.2 | ecosystem: Environmental > Aquatic > Marine > Coastal | place: USA: Alaska | collected... | reverse complement strand
TTCGTCTTGATGGTCTATAAATTCAAGACATTCTTCTGTAATATCAATTTCTCTCACAATACAAATGTAACGAATTAGTTACAATTCTGAAATCAATTTCCTGGAAAATGTGAGATGCGAGTATTTAATTTTTGGTTAGGTGAGAACAGGAACGGCAAGAGGGACTAATGCTTTTGAAAGAAATATTGTGGAAAGGATAACTCCGGATCAAGAATGTTACCAGATGCTGGTGCAGTATAAAAACAACTTTGCACGCATCGGCAATTTGTTAAAAAATCGGGGCCGGATCTGATCTTCTTTCACGCTTGTACTTGCCGGGACCGGTTGGGACTTCACCTTGTTAAATAGATTCACCTTCCGACCCATTCTGACAGATACCATTTTTTGAGAAAGCAAAGTTCCGGAATTTAGAAATTAGCCGGCCTTGTAGCGGATCAAACCCAAAGTCAGGATATTCGGGCGGCCTATCCCAATTCTAAATTCCCGATTAAAAGCAGATCAAAAAATGGCTGCAGTAAAATCCAATATCGTTCTAAAATTCCATAAAAATGCAGTATTAGAAGCTGAAACATAAAGCACCAATAAATATAAGGATGTGCATTCTGGTGCTATTGAAGCTTAGCTATTTTCTAATATATTTTTCAATAATGTAAGGAGTAACCGGTTTTAGAGTTTTTCCGTTAATCGGGTGGAGACCGGGCGCTGTAAAAAATTCAAGCTCCTTGTTCGATTTATCATACCAAACTAGAACCTTCCCGTTTGTAAAGAAAGTAGTAATAGTATCGATTGGTGTTATTTTTTTAAAATTCTCAAGGCGAAATGTCCGTAATAATTCTTCATTTCCTGCGCCGCTACAGGTAATTCTTTCAAAATGGTCCTCTTTCCAAATCATACACTCTTCCTTGCCGCTTTGGAATCCTACATAAGCCGAACCTCCTAATAATAGAAATAGAATCAAAGGGATACTCCAAAATTTATTTTTTTTAAGCCTTTTCTCTTCCAACTTAGAGGTAAGTTCTGATTCCTTACTTACAAATGCTCCATAATTTTCATAACCTAAATACTGAGAAAGATAATCGGTCAGGGGGTGAGAAGGTGAATATTCCTTTTTATGATATCTGGTAAGTGTTTTAGATGAAACCTGAAATTTATATTCCTCAATAATATGTTCAGCTAAATATTCAGCCCTTCCATAAACAGAATCTTTTTCAGAATCCTTTCCGGCTTTTTCAAAAACTTTATCAACTAATTTATTGGTCATTTTCAGGTAAAAAAATTCAGCTATAAATGTATAAAAATCTTTAGACAAAAAAGTTGGACAAACTTGTCCGGGCAATGTCTGCTTTGTGTCCACTACTGTCGGTAGTTTCCATCTTTACTTTGACCTGTCACTGAAAAACAATCAGTACAGCAAGGGTCTCCCGGTGTCTTGGGGAAATTGGGAAGTCTTCCTAAGACTCCGGCGAAACCCAAACTTCCCAATCCAGTCCCAAATACCGAAAACTTGTCGGGCGGGCTCATAATGTCAAATTTTAATTTTTTTAAAGATGAAAAAAGAAGTTATTACACTTTTGTTGATGGCCGGATTGTTCAATTTTACCTCGTGTACTAAAGAAAACTTGGCCGATGTTACGAAGACTCCCAAAGATTATTATGCAAGTGAAGACGGAAATACCGATTCGGACCTGGAAAATCCCGAAGGTGATTAATAAAAATCAATTTTGATTTAAAAGGCCGCTTATAAGCGGCCTTTTTTCTACTTTCGTCTTATGAAGTTTCCCTACCAAATCCTTTGTGTCTTATTCTTAGCTTTGTCCAGTGCTTGTGTTAATCAGGTTCAAAATGATGAAGCGAAAATAAATAATAAGGAGGAAGATTCAGCGTATCATTTTTTTCAAAAGTCTAAAAACGAAGATGATATAAAAGTTAAAATTCAATATTTAAATCAAGCTTTATCTAAACTCCAAAATAAAAAAGATACCCTTCTACCAATTCTTTTAGACTACAAAAATTTCTACCACATTAAATTAAAAGAATATGATAGCGCCTTATTTTTTGCCGATAGCCTGCTGCGGTTAGCAACCTTTCAGAAAGATACAAAACGGATTGCCCTGGTATTTTACAGAAAGGCAATCATTTACCGTGATTTGGATAATCAGGAAGCGGTTTTTAAAAATTTTTTTAAAGCACGGCAGCTATATCTGCAATTAGGCGATAGCACGAAAGCGGCTCGCAGAGGTCTGGATATGGCCGTTGCACAAAGCCGAATGCAGGATTATACAGGGAGCCAGGAATCGGCTACCGAGGCTTTACAGCATCTCCGGGAAGGAAAAGATAACCAGTATTTAAGCAGTGCTTATAATATAATTGGCATCACCTATAGGAACCAGGGGTTTTATAAGGATGCGATCAAAGAGTATAAAAATGCGCTTCGTTATGCCAACAGCCTGGAAGATAGTTTAGTTTATCAAAATAATATTGGTATGGTTTATCAGGATCAAAAAGAATATGATAAAGCAATTTCAGTTTTCGATGAACTCTATAGAAAAGTTTCAAAAAATGATTACAGGGCACGCGCAAGGTTTTTAGATAACCTGGTTTTCACCAAATGGTTACAAGATAAGAATGTAGATGTTTCTTCAGATTTAATACGGGCTTTACACTGGCGACATGACCAGAATGACAATTCAAGTACAACAGCAAGTTATGAGCATTTATCCCGGTTTTATGATAAGCTGGACAAAGTAAAAGCTATCGATTATGCCGAAAAATGGCTGGAAACCGGTGAAGCAAATAACAACCTCCATGCCCAAATAGACGCTTTGAAACAGCTCCTGTTTTTAAATCCCGGTGATGCAAAATATGTTTCAGATTATGTTCGCCTTAATGACAGTTTAAATAAAGTGAATTTACAGGCCAAAAACACTTTTGCCAAAATAAGGTTTGATGAGGAACGAAAACAGCAACAGATATCCGGTTTAAAAGCTTCAGCAGCGATGCAAGCCTTAGAAAATCATGAGATAAAAACCCGGAATTACCTGCTGGTCTTTTTTGCAGTTGTAGTGTTAGGACTTGCAGTTTTTATCATTTATTACAATCGACAAAAGCATAAAAAGGAAAAAATAAGGGAAATTTATAATACCGAAACCCGCATTTCAAAAGTGATCCATGACGAGCTGGCCAATGACGTTTATAACCTTATGTGCGGTTTGGAAGCAATTGCACCGGCGGAAGCGATGGACAAACTCGAACACATCTATAGCCGCACACGAAATATTTCCAGGGAAAACAGCGAGATTGATACCGGACCGGGATATTTGAATCACCTCACCGCAGTGCTCTCGGCGCTTTGCCCCGAGGATTCAAGACTAATTATTAGCGGGGAAAAGACCATTTCCTGGAATGATTTGAATCCCGAAAAAAAGTTTGTGGTCTATAGGGTTTTGCAGGAAATTATGGTGAATATGAAAAAGCATAGTCGGGCATCGCTCGTGGCTTTGGTTTTTACTGAAGAAGAAAAACATTTAAAAATAAACTATTCTGATAATGGTGAAGGCGCTTCCAGGCAAGCTATTCAAAACGGAAACGGACTTCAAAATGTGGAAAATCGTATTTTTTCCGTAAATGGAAAACTTACTATTGAAACTGAAAAGGGAATAGGATTAAAGATTACGATCTTAATTCCAGCATAAAATTTTACTATGTTTAAATAAGTCCTGGTCGCGGAAGATATGGACAGTATTAATCAAGCTGTTGCCATAGTTTTAAAGGACCTCGGAATCGCTTCACTCCTCTCCGGGAAGCACTTTTTTGCCTGAGTCCGCCGGATCAAAAATTCTTCACGATTTATATTAACCGGGACCGGTTGGAACTTCACCCCGCTAGTTGATTCACCTTCCAAGCCATTTTACCGTTCACCATTTTTTGAGAAAGCAAAGGTCCGGAATTTAGAAATTAGCCGGCCTTATAGACGACCCGTCCCAAAAGTCGGGATTTCCGGACGGCCTATCCTAATTCTAAATTCCCGGTTAAAAGCAGATCAAAAAATGGTAACGGCTAACGGCTCTATGGGAAGTAAATCACAACCGACAAGGCTTCGTTCAGTTCTACCTCTATTTTTTCTTACAACCTGAAAATCAAAAATGGAAAACGCTCCGGATATAAAAAGTAAATCATTGAAAAAGTGTTAAAAAACAGATTGGTGTGCTTTGATGCAATTTACCATTTTCAGCCAACTCAATCAGCTTTAAAAATATCAATTCACACTATTAAACATCAAATTTATTTCATCTAAAATTGAATCTTCAGGAACATGCTAAACCGGTTGGAACTTCGCCGTTTTGTTGATTCACCCTTCCAGGCACATTCCACCATATCCCATTTTTTGAGAAAGCAAAGTTCCGGATTTTAGAAATTAGCCGGCCTTATAACATTCCGGGTTAAAAGCATTTCAAAAAATAGTAACAGTGATGGCCTAAAAGTAGAAAGGTCAGTTTCTTTGTAAACAAACTAAAATTGAATTATTCTGGAGAAAATGGATCCAATGAAACTAAAAAAATCTAACATTGGGTTTAATTAAATCACAGTGCGACACATATTGACGCCATCATTCCTTTAATTTGTGGTGTAAGAAATAGAATATCCTTTCTAATAACTGATAAAGAAAAAAAGCAAATAATTATGAATATACTCTATCTGCACGGACTCAAAAGCAAGTTAAAAGATGAAAAACGGGACATCCTTGAAAAATATGGAAAGGTCTTCGCCCCGGATATTGATTATGACCTTAAGCATGTTCAGCCGGAACTAATTCTTGAATCGCTTAAAGGCACCGAGATCAACGTAATTATTGGCAGCAGTATGGGCGCGCTAAATTCTTATATCATATCTGATAGTATTGGCAGGCCTTCTTTATTGTTTAATCCGCCCCTGGCAAAGCATTTTGATAATGATCAAATTCGCGCGCGTTATTTAAAAGGAAGTTCCTTTAAACAAATAGTCCTTGGCGGCGTGGATGATGTCGTAGACCCAAAAGGGACTTTATATTTCCTGGCTAACCACCTTCAAAAAGAATACGTGGATATCCATATAAATCCAAGGTTAGGACATAGAATTCCAACGGAACTTTTTAAGGCTCAAACAAAGATCTTCTTCTCTAAACTTTGCTACTAAATCTATCTTATGTCTGTACGCCAAACTATTAAACGCCATTATAAAATAATTTCCTGTCTAAAAAAAAGAACTATGACTTTTGAGGAACTTCAGGATGATATGCTCCTTGATCCCGATTCTATTGAAGACCAGCTAATAAAATCGCAACGAACCTTGCAACGGGACATCAAGGATATCGAAACTATCTATGGAATTGAAATTGTGGCCGACAGGAGCACCGGAAAATATTATATTAAAGAAAACACCGAGAACACCCATTCTCAACGTCTCCGGGAGAATTTCGAATTGATAAATGCAATTCGGCTTACCGAAAGATTTGGAAACAATTTAGTGTTTGAAGACAGAAAACCGCTGGGCACTCAGCATATGAGCGGGTTACTTCATGCAATTCAGAACCAGCTGGAAGTGAAATTCACGTATCAAAAATTTTATGATGCATCGGTCAGTGAACGAAGATTACAACCCATTGCATTAAAGGAAGCCCGAAACCGTTGGTATCTAATAGCAGAAGACATGAAAGATACTATTGTAAAGAATTTTTCCCTCGACAGGATCTCAAATTTTGTCATTACAGAAGCCAAATTCAAGCCTCATAAAGATTATGATATCATTGAAGAGTTCAATCACAGCTTTGGGATAATAAATGGCACTATTGAACAACCAGAAAGGATAATTCTTGCCTTTACTCCTAATGAAGGGCGGTATGTGAAATCCCTTCCTTTACACCATAGCCAGCAATTAGTGGTAGAAAATAAAAAGGAGATCCAGTTCTCGTATTTTCTTAAACCCACTTATGATTTTAAGATGGAACTCCTGTCATATGGAAACCAGGTCAAGATAATAGGACCGGAGACCTTGCGGAAAAGTATCAGGAAAAAACTTCAGGATGCAATAGATCTATATTAAGGAGTAATTTAATTTTAATATTTCTCTGTGTTATGCCCTGACGTTCGTAACTCATTTATTTCAATGAAATAAATGCTCAGAATATTAATTATTCCGTTTTATGCAAAATATTGGTTTTAAGAATTGGGTACGAACCGGTTCGGTCAACCTAAAGGATCAGTCCATCAAGTTAATAATTTTCCCACTTGTTCCTGCGTTGCATCTGTGTCGTTTGAATAGTCAGTCAACGTAAAATTCAGAATGAACGTCACCTAAATAGTCGTAAAAACCCCAACCAATACCACTTGTGTCGTTAACAACTTTGCCTATATGCTTAAAAAAAGGTATTTCATAGATAAATATCTCAGCAATTAAATTTTTTTAAGAAAATTTTAATATTTATTCAGGCAGCTAACCCGCTGTTCCTGAATTCTTTAATGGCTGCTTACTCCTTATCTCTCATTCTGCATTTCTCCCGTTTACGGGAAACCGTAATGAACCCATTTTAAATGCGGGTAGATTTACTCTTTTGAAGATGTTTGGAATAGTTCTAAAATTTCAAGAAGTCAAATAATTGATTAACAAAGGAATGATGTTGGACTTTAAAAATTAACAGAAAAAAGAAAAATGGAGATTTCAATTATACCAAAATGGTTAATTAAATATTTATCAAATGATTATTTTAGACAAAATGATTATAATATTTTAATAAGCAATTCTTGTCTCATCTTATTTTTCATCCTTTTTGGAAATTCCGTAATTTCAATTTTAGGAAATATTCCTCATTTCTGTTTAATTGACAAAATCTTTGGAATTGAGTGTCCTGTTTGTGGGATAACCAGGGGATTTTGCGAACTGTCAAGCGGCAATTTAATCAATGGATATAATTTTAATGCAACAAGTATTTTAATTGCTTCATTTTTTATATTTCAAATTCCCTTAAGGATAGTCTCTATTATAAAAAAAAATTATACCGAAAAAATTAATAGCATATCAAAGTATTTTAGTCATTTTATTATGATTATTATAGTGTTAAACTGGATTTTTAAATTATTATTAAACAATTAAAATTAGAATTATGGCGAATTTATCATGCCCAAAATGTGGCGAATTAACAAAGAAAGGTGGTTACAAAACCTGGCAAATTCTCGTAGCAATTTGCTTTTTTCCTTTAGGACTTTTAGCATTACTTGCAGATAGAAATCCAACAACCTGTCAAAAATGTAGTCATACTTGGCAAGGTTAAAATTTGTAAATAAGCATTAAGGATTGTCCTTAAATCCTTAATGCTATCTGGCATTATTAATACTATATTTTGAAGAGATAAAAATATAATTTACAAAAAAAGTAATTATGAAAATAAATATGTATTTATTAATACTATCCTTAGTAATACTTAATGGTTGTACAACTTTAAATGATAAAGTAGAAGAATACAGGGGTCTCAATGATAAAATTTCAGAAGTTTATAAAGAGATTTCTGCTGGCACAAAAGAGGAAAAAGTTGGTATATCAGAAATAATGGACTTAAAGCTTGAATTAGTTACTTTTGAAGAGGACGTAATAGCTCAATATTCTTTAGAAGAAAAAATCAGGAAAGAAATTCAAGAACAGCGTGAAAAGGATAAAAAAATTGAACAACAAGCCGCTGAAGCAGCTAGAAAAGATTCCATTAAACAAGCTAAACTTGAAGAACAGGAACAAATGAGGGAAGTTGCTGCAATGGTAGAAGCTGAAGAAGAAGCTGATTGGAATGCATATATAGAAGAACTTGAAGAGAAAGGTCTCTTTCTTGTAGATTTTGATGGGAAAACTTATGAAGTGAATCAAAATGACTGGAATGCTTGGAAGGAATCTGAAAATTATGTTTCTGAAGATGCTTTAAAATATAGAGAAATGATGAAAGCTATGGGTTCTGAAAAGGCTAATGGCTTAGCAAATTCAATGTATAGAACCTTGTCAAAAGGGATAGCAAGAGAGGGTATTACGTTTAAAGCCGTTCAAGGAATTCAGGTTTATGATGTTATGACAACAGGTAACATTAAGTTTAATTAAAGACACTACCACGTAAAGCGGGTAAGTTTTAAATAAAGGGGTTTAACTTTTTAATTAAAGTTGAACCCTTTCTAAATAATTAGTTACGAATTTGTTGAGGATAATTCCCCAATTTCTAATTGGCATCAGTCATTTTTTCTCAACTTTCTTCAATGCTAATTTTTAAGAAATGAAAAATGTTGAGTGATTGGCTAAAAGAAAAAAGTTGACTTTCCGGTACTGGCGCTAATTGTTAGAAAACAGATCACTAAACACAACTGGCTATATAGATAGTTGGAACTACTACTCTACCCCTCAGCACATTCCCCTTTAACTTGTCACTCGATAATAACCTTTTGAAATCATTTTTAAAATTATTATTGTTTTTTGGGTCTTTGTCATTTTTAAAAATTAAGGTTTTTATTCTTAACTCTAAATGCGGGCTAAGTTAGCAGCTCCAATACGCTTCGATTCCGGAATTAATAAAAGAAGCTTACATTCTGCATTTCCTTTTTGCGTTGCCAAGCAACGCTTAGGTGGTATAGAAATGATAAGTATCTCAGCAATCAAATTTTTTTAAGAAATTTTAATATTTATTCAGGCAGCTAACCCGCTGTTCCTGATTCCTTTAATGGCTGCTCACTCCTTATCTCACATTCTGCAATTCACCCGTTTACGGGAAACCGTAATGAACCCGATTTAAATGCGGGTAAATTTACATTATTGCTTTCTGAAGTAAAAATATCTCTCGTATTTTGAATTGTTATTTATTCATAAATCCGAATGATTTTTTTTGAAAAATAAATAAGATTAACAAAAATGATATAGGAATCTTAAACAGCCTTGAATTCAAGTATAAAGCATTAACATTCAGTATAATAGAAAATAAATTAATTAAACAAATCCCAATAAATAGCCAAAATTTAGTTTAATGTTATTTTTTTTGTTAAAATTTTATAGTATAATTCATAAAATTTTCTTAATTATACAGTCCTAAACCTTAAGCCAAATGAGTAAAATTTACTTTATTAAACTCTTAATCCTTTCCCTATTTATAAATGTTGCTTGTGAAAGTGTTCATGGAAGTAAAAATGATAATGATGATGAGATTAAAACCGAAGGACCTGGCAAAAATTTTCCATTAGATGCAACGGTAAAAATCTATTTCGAGAACACCCTCAGTATGGATGGCTACATCAATGGAAACACAGATTTTAAAGATGTATTCCGGGATCTATTAGTTACCGTTGATAACGAAAAAGAAATTGATTACGAAATCGAATTTTATTTGGTTAATAATGAATTAAACAAGGAGCATTTTGATGTACCCAGTATAAAAATCTCTGAAAAATTAACTCCACAGTCTACAAACAATAAAGGGAACAAAGGAAGTAGCAACTTTGAAGATATTTTAAATACAGTTCTTGAAAATCAGGAAGGTAATGTCATTTCAGTTCTTATGGCTGATTTTATTTATTCCCCTGGCGGAGAAACTGATACTCCTTCGGCCTTAAACAAATTAAGGACCTATACTCAGGATGCTTTTCTAAGAGCAGGGAAGCAAAACAGCAAAATGGATACAAGGATTTATAGTTTTACCAGCAAATTCGATGGAACATATTTCGATATAAACAACAAACATATAAAAGGAGTAGAAAAACGTCCTTATTATTATTTTGTTATGGCACCATCCAGCTTAATGCAAATTTTTGAAAAGAACATTTTATCGCAATTAATAAAGAATCCAGGGTTTGTAAACGAAGCATTTTTCTCTTCAATGAATTTCTCCCCAATTAAAACACAAGTATTAGCTTCTACAGCTAATAACGGAAGATTTAATATCCGTGACGGAATTAAAGTAATTGGGTATCCAAAACAGGGGAATTTGGAGTTTGTGATGGTTCTTGATTTAAGCCACCTTCCGTTAGATGATCATTATTTACTCAATAAAGATAATTATCTACTTCAAAATTCTGAATTCAAAATAAAAGATATTGGAGTAGTACAAGGGAAAACTATAAAATTTGCTAGTCTGGGAAGTAAAAAAATTGATGCTTCGAGTCAGGTAAATATGAAAGGGGAAAATTTTACCCATGCCATCCTGTTTTCAGCTGATGGCCTAGTTTCTGAAGATCTCAAATTCGCTCTTAAAAAGAAAGTACCTGCCTGGGTTTTACAAGTCGATAGCGAAGATGACAGGAACATCAAATCAGATTCTCTTGAACAAACTAAAACTTTTGGTTTTGCTCCTCTTGTAGAAGGAGTTGCGAAGGCTTATGAGCAACAAGCAGGAAACAATGACTATTTCAATATTCAAATTACTGTAAATAACAACTAACCAGCTAACTCTATAAACAATGGATCTAATTGCTAATTTTTATGAATTGTGGGGAGGAGCCTATTTAGGAAACTTTTCTAATCAAATGTATGATAATAACATTTATTTTCCCATCGCGTTATATTCTATTCTACTGGCGATTATACTAACCGTTGCCTATTATTATGTAATAGATCGCCCCGGAACCGCCAAGTTCAGTATATGGTCAATAAATATATTAGTGGGCGGAATAATAAGCTACATTATTGCATATGTATCGGCAAATAATAAACTTACAACTGTTTTTGCGAACATAAGTGAGCCGTTACCAGACGCCTTTACTTCTGACATTCTTCTTTTTGGATTAATAAATATGATGTGGACGATTCTTTTGATGTTCCTCCTTTCTATTGCAATCAAATGGAAAAGTACTAATTCATCATTCATCCCCTTCTAAAAAAACTACCTTATGTCTAAATTATATGTATTCGGAATTGGAGGAACAGGAGCACGTGTTCTTAAATCCTTAAGTTTTCTTCTCGCAGCAGGCGTAAAATGTAACAGTACCTCGATTGTGCCCATTATTATCGATCCAGATGCTGCCAACGGGGATGTGAATAAAACGGTTGAAATTCTGCAACGTTATAAAAGCGTTAGAAGCAAATTGTCCTTTGACGGAGAAAATTCCAATGAATTTTTCAAAACCGATATTGCACCTCTAAATAGCAATTTCAGATTAAACATTCAGGATTCCAAAAAGAAATTCAAGGAATTTATCGACTTTCAGTCGCTCGATAAGAATAATAAAGCTTTGATATCCTTACTATTTAGCAGAAAAAATCTTGATGCCAATTTGGAGGTAGGATTTAAGGGAAACCCCAATATGGGAAGTGTTGTCCTTAATCAGTTCAACATCTCTGAGGATTTTTCAGATTTCGCGAGTAGTTTTTCCCAGGGCGACAGGATTTTTATAATTTCTTCGATTTTTGGCGGTACCGGTGCCGCAGGATTCCCCTTGTTATTAAAAAATATCCGTTCTGCAAGTCCAAATTTGAATGCCCACGCAATTTTGCAAACCTCCCCCATTGGTGCTGTTTCTGTGTTACCTTATTTTGGAGTTAAAAGAGATGAAAACAGTGATATTGAAAAATCAACTTTTATTTCTAAAACAAAAGCTGCATTAAGGTATTACGAGCACGGAGTAAA
>Ga0307486_1002882_pt1 | contig 11628 bp, 10 predicted proteins | sample CBIW02metaG_FD_203663 | JGI IMG/M metagenome (GOLD analysis project Ga0307486, IMG submission 203663) | Sea-ice brine microbial communities from Beaufort Sea near Barrow, Alaska, United States - CBIW 0.2 | ecosystem: Environmental > Aquatic > Marine > Coastal | place: USA: Alaska | collected... | reverse complement strand
AAACCAAATACCGGGCTTTTAGAGGAAAAATACCTGAAAAATAAAGACTATGACCTGGAAAATTCATTTATGATTGGCGACCGGATGACCGATATGGAATTTGCCCATAATTTTGATGGTAAAGGGATTTTTATTGAAACTCATCAGGAATTGGGAAATGACGAACTGCAAAAAGACAAAAATGAACTTGAAAAGGTCATTGTGTTAAAAACCGACCGCTGGGAGGAAATCTACGAGTTTTTAAAACTGAACGACCGCACTGCTGAAATTCAAAGAAAAACCAATGAAACTGATATTCACATAAAGCTCAATCTTGATGGCACCGGGAAATCGAATATTTCCACCGGAATCGCTTTTTTCGATCATATGCTCGATCAACTATCCCGCCACGGACAAATGGACCTGGATATTGACGTAAAAGGTGATCTGGAAGTAGATGAACATCACAGCATCGAAGATACCGCTATAGCTCTTGGTGAGGTTTTCAGCAAAGCCCTGGGGAACAAACTGGGAATTGAACGATACGGATTTTGTTTGCCAATGGACGATTGCCTGGCACAGGCGGCAATTGATTTTGGTGGCAGGAACTGGTTGGTTTGGGAAGCGGATTTTAAACGGGAAATGATCGGGAAAATGCCCGCGGAAATGTTTTATCACTTTTTCAAATCCTTTAGTGACGGGGCAAAAGCCAATCTGAACATAAAAGCGGAAGGCACCAACGAACATCATAAAATTGAAGCCATTTTTAAAGCCTTCGCCAAAGCCATTAAAATGGCAGTAAAAAGGGATGCCGAAAAAATGATTTTACCGTCTACTAAAGGAATGCTTTAGGGAAGTACGAAGTACGAGGTTGGAAGTACGAAGTTAGAAGTACGAGGTTAGAATTAGAAGTTAGAAGAGGAAAGAAAATATAGAAGAGAAGATTGAGAAAAGAAAATTGAGAAGAGAAGATTGAGAAGAGAAGATTGAGAAGAGACAATATAATTTAATTTTTTATCTGCGAAAATCTGCGTTTTTTTATCTGAACCCGATAACTTTCTGGGAGCGGGAAATAAAAATCGAAGAAAATAGAGGAGAGAGGAAAGAGCAGAGAAATAGTGAAATGATAAAAATATTCGTGTATTCGTGGCTAAAAAAGCAAAACAGGAGTCTGGAAATATGATTAAAGATATTTATCTGTGGGAATAGAAAAACATATATAAAAATTCATGAAAATAGTAATTATAGATTACGGCGCAGGAAATATACAGAGCATCAAATTCGCGATAAAAAGGCTGGGTTATGAAGCTGTTTTAAGCAAAGATGCCGGGGAGATTTCAAATGCCGATAAAGTGATCTTTCCCGGAGTGGGAGAAGCGGGAAGCGCCATGAAAATGCTGAAATCTACCGGTTTGGATAAATTGATCCCAACATTAAAACAGCCGGTTTTGGGAATTTGCCTTGGAATGCAGCTCATGTGCAAATCCTCAGAAGAAGGAAATACAAAGGGACTTGGTATTTTTGATGCGAGAGTAGTAAAGTTTAACGACGAGCTGAAAGTGCCGCAAATAGGCTGGAACCAGATATTCGACCTGGAATCGCCGTTATTTGAAGGAATTAATGAAAATGAATATGTGTATTTGGTGCATAGCTATTACGTTCCGGATTGTGAAGAAACCATCGCCAAAACTGAGTATGGAATTGAATACACTTCAGCAATTAAAAAAGATAATTTTTACGGCGTTCAATTTCACCCGGAAAAAAGCAGTGATGCCGGGGAGAAAATATTGGAAAACTTTTTGAATAACTAAACTTCGTACTTCAAATGAGAATCATACCGGCAATAGACATCATAGACGGAAAATGCGTAAGGCTTTCCAAAGGTGATTACAGCACCAAAAAAATATATAATGAGAATCCGTTGGAAGTTGCAAAGCAATTTGAAGCCCACGGAATTGAATATTTACACCTTGTAGATCTTGATGGAGCGAAGTCAAAGCATATTGTAAATCATAAGGTTTTGGAACAAATAGCTTCCAAAACCAGTTTAAAAATAGATTTTGGAGGCGGATTAAAATCTGATAAAGATCTGCAAGTGGCTTTTGAATGTGGCGCACATCAAATTACTGGTGGAAGTATTGCAGTGAAGGATCCTGAAATGTTTAAATCCTGGCTGCAAAAATATGGAAGTGATAAGATCATACTCGGGGCCGACGCCAATAATGAAAAAGTAGCCATAAGCGGATGGCAGGAAGAATCGGAAGAAGAATTGATCCCTTTTATTCAGCAATATCAAAATGAAGGTGTGAAATATGTAATTTGTACCGATATTTCCAAAGATGGGATGCTGGAAGGCCCTTCATTCGAACTCTATAAAAAGATCATTGCTGAAACAAAGAATGGATCAGGATCTATAAACCTGATCGCTTCAGGAGGAATTTCAACCTTTAACGAACTTCCAAAATTAGCTGAAATGGGATGTGAAGGAACCATCATTGGAAAAGCGATTTACGAAGGAAGAATAAGCCTGAAGGAACTGGAAGATTTTATAAGTAAGATTTGAGATTTTAGAAATGAGATTTTAGAAGTTTTAAATAGGTACAAATCATAAAAAAGTTAGAAGTTAAAAGATAGAAAAAATATGTAAACAATTACAAGAAGATTGAAACAGGATGAATCCATATTTACTTTAATTGTTGCAAATTGGAAGGAAAATAAATATTCCTGAATTAATGTGAATTTCAGAAATATTAGTAAATACTAAATCTCACATCTCAATACTCACTTATGCTCACAAAACGAATAATTCCCTGTCTGGATATAAAAGATGGCAGAACGGTTAAAGGAATAAATTTTTTGGATCTTCGCGATGCTGGAGATCCGGTGGAATTGGCTGAAATTTATGCAAGATCAGGTGCTGATGAGCTGGTATTTTTGGATATTTCGGCGACGGAAGAAAAGCGAAAAACCCTTGCCGAGTTGGTATTGAGGATTGCTGAAAAGGTAAATATTCCTTTTACTGTTGGAGGCGGAATTTCATCTGTAGAAGACGTGGATATTCTGCTTAAAAATGGGGCCGATAAGGTTTCCATTAATTCTTCAGCGATAAAAAATCCGCAGCTCATTAATGATTTGGCGGCAAAATTTGGCAATCAGTGTATCACGGTGGCTATAGACGCCAAGGAAATAAATGGAGAATGGATCGTACATTTAATGGGCGGACAGATCCCAACCGATCTCAATTTATTCGATTGGGCTAAAGAGGTTGAAAAACGTGGAGCAGGGGAGATCTTATTTACATCTATGAATAACGATGGCACCAAAAACGGCTTTGCCAATGAAGCCCTTGCCCAACTTTCATCAGAACTGCACATTCCCATAATTGCCTCGGGAGGCGCCGGAACTATGCAGCATTTTTGCGATACTTTTAAAGAAGGAAAAGCGGATGCAGCCCTTGCAGCGAGTGTTTTTCATTTTAAGGAAATTGAAATTATTGATTTAAAACAGGAATTGAGAAGGAATGGGATCGCGGTTAGGATTTGATAGATTTTAGATATGAGATAAGAGATTTGAGATATGAGAAAAAAGAGAATAGAAAATAGAGAAGAGACTAAAAAAAGTTAGAAGTACGAGGTTGGAAGTACGAAGTAAAAACAAGGGTTAAGAGTCGAGACAATAGAAAAAATTTGTGCATTAGTGGCTAAAAATTATAGAAACAAATAATTATGAAAATAGATTTTAATAAAAACAACGACGGACTGGTTCCTGCAATTATTCAGGATGCAACTACAAAAAATGTGTTGATGCTGGGATATATGAACGAGGAAGCTTTTTTAAAAACCAACGAATTAAAAAAAGTTACTTTCTTTAGCCGGACTAAAAAACGTTTGTGGACCAAGGGCGAAGAAAGCGGAAATTACCTGGAATTGGTGAATATAAAGAATGATTGTGATAGTGATTCCTTGCTAATTTCAGTGATTCCACACGGCCCAACCTGCCATACCGGCACTGATACCTGCTGGGGAGAAGACAATAATCCGAACTTTGGTTTTCTTTCAACACTTGAAGGGGTTATTGAAGATCGCAAGAAGTTGAGCGAAATTGAACCTGAATTACGTCAGAAAAAAAATAGTTATGTGGTTTCCCTCTTTGATGAAGGGATCAACCGGATTGCCCAAAAAGTTGGGGAAGAGGCGATTGAAACCGTAATTGAAGCTAAAGATGATAACGACGACTTGTTTTTAAGCGAAAGCGCCGATCTACTGTTTCACTATTTAATTTTGCTTCAGGCAAAGGGATTTACTTTAAAGGATATCGTAAAAGTTCTGGAAGGAAGGCATTAAACTTTTCTTTCCACTAACCAAATTTCTTTTGGCAACCAGGGCTCGATGATTTTAGGAGCAGTAATTAAAATTGAATTTACTTGTCCGTTTTATTTCTGACATAGATCAATTTAAAGCGGCCAACCTGATTTTCCCGTGATTCCACTTCAAATTTATCGATTGAACTGATCATAGGTGTCAGTTTTTGAAATCCGTAATTCCGGGAGTCAAAGTTGGGCTGTTTCTTTTGAAGCAATCCGCCTACATCTCCAAGAAATGCCCAGCCATCTTCATCGGCAACATCAGAGATAGTGCTGGCGATCAATTTGATCACTTTTGGGGTGATTTTATCAACATTGTCCTTTTTAGCCGGTTTTCCTTTTACAACCTCGGTTTCCTGCTCCTTTGATTGATCCTTCAGAATTTCGATATAAATAAATTTATCACAGGCCACAATAAAAGGCCTGGGGGTTTTCTTTTCTCCAATCCCGATCACTTTCATCCCTGCTTCGCGCAGGCGGGTAGCCAACTTGGTAAAATCACTGTCGCTGGAAACCAGGCAAAACCCCTGTACTTTCTGGGAGTATAAAATATCCATGGCATCTATGATCATTGCAGAATCGGTAGCGTTTTTGCCAGTAGTATATCCGTATTGCTGCATAGGATTAATGGCATTTTCCAACAATACATTTTTCCATTTTATAAGTTGCGGTTTTGTCCAATCCCCGTAAATACGTTTAATGGTTGGATTTCCGTATTTAGCGATTTCCTCCATCATTTCTTTAACGTATGCTGAAGGAATATTATCCCCATCTATTAATACAGCCAAATTATTTTCCATTGTTATAAATTTTATGAAGCTAAGTTAGCTTTTTTAATAAAAATGTTCGTCTGATTAAATAAAAAATTCATCAGGCAGAATTTCTTCCCCACCTGACGAATTTTTTTAGAAATGATCTGAACAGTTGATGTTATTTAACTAAACCTATAAAGGGCATTCATTTTTGAACTTTTTTCCGGCATTTCTTCAGGGTCAATTAAAAACACGCTGCCACCATGTTCAATTACAGCTTTTGCAGCCAGGTTCATGAGTGAGACATTATTTGGCGATTGCTCATCCTGAACTTCTACCGCCATAGTATTTTCATCATGAATCCCCCAAATATCCCCTTTCTTCTCCAGGAACAAAGTATCAACTTTTCCCTGAATTATGGTAGGAATGATATCGTGAACAGCGGCAGAGGTTTTGTCAGTTTGATTTAGATCATTAAATTTTTCAAGTTTTTCCCTTTTGGTTTTTTCAAAATAGGGCTCAATAATTTTCAATGCCTTTTCATGCAATTCCAACATATCTATATAAGCCGGATTTCCGACAGCTTCTCCACCATATAAATATTGATATGAATTGGCCTCCTTATAAATTGGAAAAAAGGAATCCTGACAGGCGATCACTAAAGGAACATTATCATTGTGGAGAATGGTTTTCAGGCCATCATCTACTGCCCTGAAATATCTGAAAATTTCGCTTTTCTTATTATTGTCGGCACCGCCATGGCCGTGATATTCTGTATGTCCTTCGCCTTGTCGTTGTGGCCTTGATTGAAGGGCTTTTTCTTTATAATCAAATCCAACGCGTTCCTCCAACCTGGAAGGGATGAGATCCTCAACGTACACCACGCCAATACTGTGTTGGGTCGCTTCATATAAGGTTACGTCTTCCAATTGTAATGAAAGAAGATAAAACCTTCCATCTACTGAAAGAATGGGTACCAGGAGTTTAATGTAAAACTCCTTGGAGATATAATGATATTCTTCAAAATTGATGGGAAGCGTATATTTTTCAAAAAATCCTTCCGCAGCAAAAACAGCCAGTCCATCAGATTGATGGCGCCAAAAATCCTTATCTTCCAATAATTCTTCAATTGGTTTTCCAATATTTTTTATCTTTTCAGCTGAAACACCTTTCTTTTCAAGTTGCTGTTTGATCTCATTCCATTTCGATTTTAGATTGATCCGGTTTTTTCCCTCCAAAACTTCATGTCCTGCACGTTGGGTAGGAATAAATATCGAAACACAAACCTCATTTGTAAATTGTGACAATTTTCTAAATTCCTGTTGACTTATCAGTTCCATAATGTCCTTTTTTAGTCGGTTTATTACAGAATGAATTTAAGCTTAATTGACTTGAATTCAAAGGATAAATGACTCCCGGAGTGCTAAATATTTCTTAATAAATAGGAACCCAAACGGTACTTAAAGTTTAAAGTACTTAGGTTTAAAAGGAAAAAATGAAATGGGCTGATGTATTAACTCCTTAAAACCGAACCTAATTATAGGTAAAGACTATAATTTTGTCAGATAAAAAAAAAAAACATCTTAGGTGGATGAGAAGTTAAAATTAATTCAATTCTCCAAATGGTTCAATATGGATCAAGACATCTGCAATTTCAGGCAATTCAGACAACAATTGGTCTTTGACCCTATGGGCAATCTCATGTCCCTCCTTTACGGTAATTCCGGCATTTACGGCTATGTGCAAATCTACATGAAAGGTCATTCCTGCTTTTCGAACAAGGCATTTTTCAGTTTCCTTTACCCCGGGAACTTTTTCAGCTTCTTTTCGGATATTTTCAATCATTTCATCGTACATATGCTCATCCATGACTTCTCCCAATGCCGGCCTGAGGATTTGATATGCGTTGTACAAAATAAATCCGGAAGCCAACAATGCTGCCCAATCATCGGCAGTTTCATAACCTTTTCCCAAAAATAAAGCGATGGAAATCCCTATAAAAGCCATCAGGGAAGTTATGGCATCACTTCTGTGGTGCCAGGCATCTGCTTTAAGAGCGGTGCTTTTTGTTTCGTCTCCCTTTTTGGAAACTACCCTATAAAAAAATTCTTTAATTACCACAATTATGGCCAAAACAATAAGGGTGTAAGGCTCGGGGATTTCATGCGGAGTCCGGATATGCTCAATGCTTTGGTAAGCGATCACCGTGGCAGAGGCCACCAAAAAGCCAACAATGGCAAAGGTAACCAGGGGCTCTGCTTTTCCGTGGCCATAAGGATGGTTGGCATCCGGGGGTTTATTGGCATATTTTAAACCGAGAAGCACAAAGATGGAAGAGAATACATCGGTGGTAGATTCAATCGCATCGGCAATAAGAGCATAGGAATTTCCGAAAATCCCCGTAATTCCTTTCGCAATGGCAAACAATAAATTCCCGAGAATACTAAACCAGGTCGTTTTTATCGCTTCTTCAAAATTGGACTTCATAAAAATTTCATTGGATTTTAAGAGGGGGCAAAGTTACAAGCTAATCCCCTAAAAATTTAACAATTCGGAATAAAATATTTAGGATCAAAATCTTGATAATTTTAACTATTTTAAAATATGAACTCTACCACCAAACCACAAATAAAAGCTCAAATTCTTCCTTGTTTTTCCTGATCCAAATAAGCGGGGATTTTTTCTGAAGAAATAATTCCCCAATACTTTCTTTAATTTTAGAGTATGAAATCCAATTTTCACCATATTTAGGAGCTATGGACCAGTCTTGTTTTTTTGGCGCTAAAAATTGAAAACTGCCATAATCGGTTTCGGTGAATTCTTCAGAATGTATCCAAAACCCTGAAATACACTCATTGTTGATATGCTCAAATTCCTTGTTTTCGAGGTTTTTCGGAATAAATAAATTCGCCTTAAAACATACTTCCTGCTGAAGTTTCTCAGACTGCAAGTTTATTCCTGAAAGATAAAGCTGGGTTTCAGGTTTATGGAGGAGCGGCAATTGCTTTTGCTTCAATTTTTCGGTTTTCTGAAGCAAGGAATCTTTTCGGTTAGGACCTATCCAGCGTTCCAGTTCATTCTCAAATGACGGATCATATACGTAGAATTTGCAAACCAATTCTACATGAAATTGCCTGTTTTTGACGGTGTCTTCAATTAAAAAATCGATTTCACCCAAAGTTGTCTTTTCCCGCTGAACCTGGATATTTTGAGCGATTACATGAAATCTTTCCGAATGTGCGAGTGCGAGTTCAAAAAAGCTTTCGGCCCGTTTCCCAAACACAAAATTTGTGAGCAGGGAAGGGGTTCCTGCCAGTATTGTTTCTTTTGAAAGCAGTGGCGTCCGGGGAAATTCAAATTGGGGCAGATTGAACAAATCGTTTTTAAACCAAAGTGGAGGAGTTGCCAAAAATCCCTGAAATTGAAGTTCTAAACGCTTGGCCATTTTCCTTTACAGTAAATTCAAACAATAACGGGTATAATATCAAAACAGCAAAATTTATTTGAAAAATTAGCTATAAGTACAAACAAGTTTAAAAATTCCTCCTTGTATCTTCTGAAGTTTTTTGGAATTTGGAATTTGGAATTTCGTTCTTGGAATTTTTATTTTAATCCTTTTTCCCAAATAAACGTTTAAAAAAGCCCTTTTTCTTTTTCCCGTTTCGGTTATTTCCTTTTTTCTTTTCCGGATTTGTCAATAAACGTTCAAAAAAACCATCCCGTTGACTTTCCTCACAATCCATCATTTCAACAACTTCAGATGAAGGCGTTTTAAAACGGGCCTGGGTGATCTCATTAAATTCTTTATCCTGATTTAATTTCTGCAGGAACAATGCAAAAATTGGCAATGCTGAATTGGCGCCCTGTCCAATTGCGGTATTCCTGAACCCAATTCGGTGGTCATCTGCTCCAACCCAGGTTACGGTGACCAATTTTGGGGTTATCCCAACAAACCATCCATCCTTATTGGATTGCGTGGTTCCCGTTTTACCGGCGATATCATTTTGTAATTGATAGGTGCTTCTCAACCTTGTTGCCGTTCCTTCATTTACGGTGGCTTTCATCATTTCTATCATTACCTGACGATTAATCTCGGAGATCACACGGGTTTTTGAGATTTCCGGTTTAAATTCAGCTAAAACATTTCCGTTTCCATCTTCAATTTTGGTAATATAATATGGTGTGCTGGGTTTTCCGTTATTCACAAAAGTTGTGTAGGCTTTTGCGAGTTCCTTTACGCTCAGTTCTGCCGTTCCAAGTGCAAGTGAAGGTACTCTGGGCAATTTCGATTCGATTCCCATTTTTTTAGCCTGATCAATAACTTTATCGATACCTGTTTCCATCAGGACTTTTACAGCGATGGTATTGATAGAATGACTCAGGGCGGTCTTTAAATTGTAATTCATATATGGATCATCACTCAAAGCACCGGAATTAGATGGCGTCCATCCATCTTCATAAGTAACTTCATTTGGCGAAAAATAGGTGCAGGGTTTCATTCCATTTTCCAGGGCAGCGGTGTACACAAAAGGTTTAAAGGTGGAACCAACCTGCCGCTTGCTTTGGGAAACGTGATCGTATTTAAAATATTCAAAATCTACGCCGCCCACCCATGCTTTTACTGCTCCGGTGGTGGGTTCCAATGCCAAAAACCCGGTGTTCAAAAATTTCAGGTAATGAGAAATACTGTCCAGGGTACTCGCCTCGACAATTTTTTGCTCATCATAACTAAAAAGCTCCATTTCACTGGTTGTTTTGTTTAATTCGGCTAAAATATCATCATCAGAAAGTCCTTCCTTTTTGAGTTTTTTATAAATATCGGTGCGCTTAACCGCATCCATTATAATTTGTTTATTTGTGATCCAGGGCCCTTTTTTTCCGTAAGATCTTTCATGGGTTTTCTGCAATTTTTTCATACTGGCACTCACAGCTTCCTCGGCCAGTTCCTGCATTTTAAAATTTAAAGTAGTGTGAATGATCAGGCCGTCACGGTAGATGTTAAAGGATTCTCCGTTCTTTGTTTTTAAGGTGTCCAGAATTGCGCTTAGATCCTGGCGGAGCTGTTCACGAAAATAAGGAGCCAAACCCTGGTCATGACCATAATAATGATAATCCAGTGCTAAATCCTTTTGTTTGGCCAGTTGTAAATCGGGATCGCTTAAAAATCCGTACTTATTCATTTGCACCAAAACTACGTCACGGCGCAACCGGCTTCTTTCAGGAAAAATTCTCGGATTATAATAATGAGAAGCTTTTAACATCCCAACCAATACTGCCGATTCCTGCAAATTGAGCTCCCTGGTATGCTTATCAAAAAACTTCATCGCTGCGCTTTCAATACCAAAAGTATTATCGCTAAAAGGAACCGTATTGAAGTAAAGGGTTAGAATTTCATTTTTTGAATAAACATCTTCCAGGCGTTTTGCAATAATAGCTTCCTGAAGTTTATTAACAACAATCCCCAAAACGTGATCTTTCCTTCCGTATAAATTTTTGGCAAGCTGCAGGGTAATGGTGCTTCCGCCTCCCGAAGACTTATCCTGGAGCAAAAGTGTTTTAAAGAAAACCCTGAACAAACTTCTGCTGTCTATCCCGCCGTGCTCAAAAAAGCGAATATCCTCAGTCGCAATTAAGGCGTCTATGAGGTGTTGAGGCAATTGTTCGTAATCTATTGGCTGGCGGTCAAATATGTAATATTTCCCAATTAATTTACCTTCGTCTGAAAGAACCTGGGTAGCTTCACTTTGCTTAAGTTCGCTCAATTCTTTTGAAGTGGGGATTTTTCCGAAGAATCCTAAATAAATGCTGCCAAAAAACAATAGGGGCAGTGCAATTAAAACTAATAGTATTCCAAGTGTCCATTTTAATTTTGGGGACTTTTTAATTCGTTCTAGCATGGTAGGTTTTAAAGGTTGCAAAGAAACGAATACTTATAAATTTTATTCGGCTGTTTAAGTTTTTTAACGGTTTTCATGAAAGTTAAATGTGGAAAAGGGAAGGGAAATAATTAAAAAATAGTCGGTAGCAATTGAGATACCGACTATTTTTTCAGGAATTCATCTCTTTTAGATTTAGCGAAGATCAAAGTCCGTACCGCCTTCTGTTGTTCCAACAATCTCTTTTGGATTTGACGGTGTTCATAAAATGCCGGCGATGGGTAGAATCTTCATCTTTAATGATATTGTAATTCCTGAGGATGTTTTCTAAAGTTGCCATGATATTAAATTTTTAAGGGTTATATCTAATAGACTTCGAGAAAATAAAATTGTTACAGTACTATGTATAAAATAGTAGTTTTTAATGAATATTTAACTTTTGATTTGATTTCCAGTGTAGTTATGCTAATTTTTTACTGAATTAAAATGAGGAGCGGTGATATTTTCAGGGATTTCCCTAATTTGCGGTACTATGAAAAAAACAGCATTTTTAATAATTCCTTAAATCCGCAAGTAGTTAATTTGTCTTTTTAAAATCTATTTTTATAGGGTAAACTTAATGTTTTTGAATATTATTCCGGTTGTATTTTCGTTGATT
>Ga0307486_1002879_pt1 | contig 11643 bp, 10 predicted proteins | sample CBIW02metaG_FD_203663 | JGI IMG/M metagenome (GOLD analysis project Ga0307486, IMG submission 203663) | Sea-ice brine microbial communities from Beaufort Sea near Barrow, Alaska, United States - CBIW 0.2 | ecosystem: Environmental > Aquatic > Marine > Coastal | place: USA: Alaska | collected... | reverse complement strand
AGTGACCCGCCGATCGCCTCGACCAGGCCCTGGGTGAGTACCGCGCGCAGCAGGGTGGTGTCGCTGCCGACCCGGGAGACGAGGTCACCGGTACGGCGGGCGTCGAACTCGCTGATCGGCAGCCGCAGCAGACGACCGACCAGTTTGCGGCGGCTCGAGAGCACGACACCCTCACCGGTGCGCTGCAGCAGGTAGTGCTGGTATCCGCTGATCAGACCCGAAATCACCACGAGCACGATGAGTAGGGCAACGAGCGAACCCAGCGGCTCTTCGGCCTGCACGATTGTGATGACCTGGCTCACCAGCAGCGGCTGCGCCAGGCTCGCGGCGGCGCCCAGCACGCTGAGCACGATCACGACGGTGAGCACCTTCTTGTGCTCGAACAGATAGGGCAGCAGCTGGCTGAACTTCGCGCGCGGCCCGGTGGGGGCTGGGCGGCCGCGTCGGCCGAAACGTGATGGCTTCGGACGGGTCGCAGCACTGGAGGCAGCGGAGGTTTCGGGCGCACGGGTAGCGGTAGTCACTCATAAATCTTAACCGCCCAACATGCGAACAAACCCCAATGGCACCGGTGCGGTCTACAGTGGGGAACTGTGCCGGAGCCCGTCATCGCCACCCAGAATCTCGTCAAGAGATACCAAAATTTCGTCGCCGTCGACGGCATCAGCTTCGAGGTGGCGCCGGGGGAGTCCTTCGGGCTGCTCGGCCCCAACGGCGCGGGAAAATCGACGACGATGCGCATGATCGGCGCCGTCTCCACCCGCACGAGTGGCGACCTCAGCGTGCTCGGCCTCGACCCGAACCGGTATGGTCCCGAGATTCGCTCGCAGCTGGGCGTCGTGCCGCAGGAGAACAATCTCGACGTCGAACTGAAGGTGCGGGAAAACCTGCTGGTCTACGGCCGTTATTTCGGGCTGCCGCGCGCCAGGGTCGCCCGCCGCGCGGATGAGCTGCTCGAGTTCGCTCAGCTCGAAGACAAGGCCGCCGCGAAGGTCGACGACCTCTCCGGCGGAATGAAACGCCGCCTCACTATCGCGCGGGCGCTCATCAACGACCCGCGCATGTTGCTGCTCGACGAGCCGACGACAGGTCTCGACCCGCAGGCGCGCCATATTCTTTGGGACCGCCTGTTCCGCCTCAAGGAGCAGGGCACGACACTGCTCCTCACCACCCACTACATGGACGAAGCCGAACAACTGTGCGACCGCCTCGTCGTCGTCGACAAGGGCCGCATCATGGCCGAGGGCTCCCCGGCCGACCTCATCCGCCGCTACTCCTCGCGTGAGGTGCTTGAGGTGCGCTTCGGTTCTGCCCAGAACGCCGAGGCCGCCGGTCGAATACAAGGTTTCGGCGACCGGGTCGACGTGCTGCCCGATCGCATTCTGGTCTACAGCACCAGCGGGGAGAAGGAATTAGAGCGGATGACCGCATCCGGCCTTCGCCCGATCACCAGCCTCGTGCGCCGCTCCAGCCTGGAAGATGTGTTTCTGCGTTTAACCGGCCGAAACCTGATCGAATGAGCGGGCGACGATGAGTGCCGGCAGCCCGGGGGATGCCGGCGGCGTGAGCGAAAGCATCCGCGCCGAGGCGTTGGCCGCGGTCGTGGCGGCGGCGGCGCGCACCCGCCGCTACGGCTCGTGGTACGTGGCAGAGCACCGTTTTCGGGTGATGCGGTCATACGCTCAGACCGTGCTGTTCACTGCGGTGGGCAGCCCGCTCATCTACCTCTACGCGATGGGTGTGGGGCTGGCCAGCCTCGTCGATGGCAACCTCGGCGACAACGCCGTCAACGGGGTGAGCTACCTCGCATTTCTGGCACCGGCCCTGCTCGCCAGCAGCGCGATCTCGGTCGCCTCCGAGGAATTCACCTACCCGATCATGCTCGGCTTCAAATGGAATCCGACCTTCTTCGGCATGAACGCGAGCTCCATTCAACCCGGCCAGATCATCAACGGAATCGTCATTTCGGTCGCGGCGCGCATGCTGATCACCTGCGCCATCTACTACGTCTTCATGCTCGTTTTTGGTGCGGTGCCCGGGGCTTTCGGGGTCGTCGCCGTGTTCGTGGCCTTGCTCACCGGCCTCGCCTTCGGCGCACTCCTGATGGCCTACACGATTACCCTCAAGGACGACACCGGACAGCTCGCCATGGTGCAACGTTTCGTGATCTTGCCGATGACGTTGTTCTCCGGCACGTTCTTTCCGCTTGACCTGCTGCCGCCGTACCTGCAGTGGATCGGCTGGGTCTCGCCGCTCTGGCACGGCACCGAGCTCTCCCGCGTCTTTGCCTACGGTATGCCGGAGCCGATCTGGCTGAGCATCGTGCACGTGCTCTACCTGGTGGCGCTGTTGGTCGTCGGCTGGGTGTGGTCCCGCCGCCTGACGGTGCGGCGGTTGAACACATGAGGCCGAGCAGATGACCGGGCCGCAGCTGTCACCATCGACGCTGGCGGCGGGGTCTGGTGGGCCGCGACCGTTCGATGCTCTGTATTCCGGCAACGCGCGCAGTGTGATGGCGCGCGGCTGGCGAGCCACGCGGAGCACCAACTCGCTCGTGGTGCTCAGCGGATTCGTCGAGCCGATCTTCTACCTGCTGTCGATGGGCCTCGGCCTCGGAACGTTGATCGGCCAGGTGCAAACCGAAGACGGCCAGAGCGTGCCCTATGCGGCGTTCATCGCCCCCGCCCTTCTGGCCGTCGCGGCGATGAACGGCGCGATCTACGACTCGACCTGGAACGTGTTCTTCAAGATGCAGTTCGCCAAGCTTTATGAGGGCATGCTGGCGACCTCTCTCGGCCCGCTCGACGTGGCGCTCGGCGAGATCTCGCTCGCCCTGCTGCGCGGGTTGCTCTACGCGACCGGATTCATGCTCGTCATGCAGGCGCTCGGGCTCAACCTGTCCTGGTGGGCGCTCCTTGCCCTGCCAGCGGTGCTGCTCATCGCATTCGGCTTCGCGAGCGTCGGCATGGCGGTCACGAGCTATATGAAGACGTTCCAGCAGATGGACTGGATCAACTTCGTGCTGCTGCCGATGTTTCTGTTCTCGGCCACGTTCTACCCACTGAGCGTCTACCCGCAGGGCATCCAATATGTGATCCAGGCGCTGCCGCTCTGGCACGGTGTCGAGCTCGTGCGCGGCCTGACCACCGGTCAGGTCGACCCCGCACTGCTCTGGCACGTGCTGTACTACGCCGTGATGATCGTGATCGGCCTGGCCCTGACCACTCGCCGCCTCAAGGCCCTCTTCCTCAACTAGCGGATGGCGGCGGCAGGGTTTCGCAGACTGACTCGCGCGGTCTCGAGACGCGCGCAAAGCGCGCTCCTCGACCAGCGAGACTCCTAACCCGCTGGCCGAGATTTCGACAGGCTCAATGCGGCGGGAACCGGCGCGTCGGTTGTTGAGCCTGTCGAACCGGCATCTCGAGACCGGGCGGGCCGATCTTGAGGGCCGAGCGGCGGCCGCTACCGCTACCGGTGCAGGTCGAGGTCTTTCGTTTCGCGGCTGAGGATGAGCGCGATCAGGGTGATGACGGCCATGACCGAGAGATAAATGCCGACCCAGAACGGGCTGCCGTCGCCGAGCGTCCACAGCCAAATGGCGATGAACGGGGCCACCGCCGCGCCGAGGATCGAGCTCATGTTGTAGGCGAACGCCGAACCGGTGTAGCGCACGCTGGTCGGGAACAGCTCGGGCAGGAGAGCGCCCATCGGGCCGAAGGTCATGCCCATGAGCGAGAAGCCGACGATGAGGAACAGCATCACCCCGGGGAACCCGGCGCCGAGCAACGGAACGAACAACAGGCCGAACACAATGATGACGAGCGTCACAACTATGAGCGTCTTACGACGTCCGTGCCTGTCGGCCCACGGGCCTGACGCCAGGGTGAAGACGCCGAAGAACACCACGCCGAGAATCATCATGAGAATGAAGCTGTTGTAGCTGAACCCGAGTCCCGGAACCGCAGCATCCGTTGCGGCACGGCCGTAACCGAGGGTAAACGTGGTCATCAGGTAGAACAGCACGTAGGTCGCGAGCATGATGAATGTGCCGAGGATCAGTTCACGCCAGTTGGACTTGAATACCGCCGCGAGCGGCAGCTTCTCGACCCGGTCGGTCTGGACAGCCTTGGTGAAGACTTCGCTTTCGACCAGGCGCAAACGCACCCACAGTCCGATGATGACCATCACGGCCGAGAACAGAAACGGAATGCGCCAGGCCCACTCGAGGAACGCCTCGGACGGTCGGGTCGGGTCGGTCGACGGCAAAGCGAAAGCGAGGCCGAGGAACAGGCCGTTGGCGATGATGAAGCCCAGCGGGGCGCCAACCTGTGGAAAGGTACCGTACCAGGCCCGCTTGCCGACCGGGGCATTCTCGGTCGCGACGAGCGCCGCGCCGCTCCACTCGCCGCCGAGGGCGAACCCCTGGGCGAGACGGAGGACGACGAGCATCAACGGTGCCCACCAGCCGATCATGCTGTAGGTCGGCAGCAGCCCGATCAGAAAGGTGGCGATGCCCATCGTGAGCAACGCGCCGACCAGGGTGGCCTTGCGTCCTTTGCGGTCACCGAAGTGACCGAAGAACAGCGCGCCGATCGGGCGGGCGACCATGGCGGCGCCGAACACGGCGAAGGAGGCGAGCAGGGCTGTGGTCTCATTGCCGGTGGGAAAGAACAGGTGTGGAAAGACCAGCACGGCCGCCGTCGCGTAGACGTAGAAGTCGTAGAACTCAATGGTTGTGCCGATGAGGCTCGCCATAATAACGCGGCTCTTCGGATTGAGAGGCTTGGTCGGCGTCGAGACTGACGCTTCGGTTGTTGACATGACGGTGGAACGCTCCGAGTGAGGTGGCTGAGCGTCGACGCAACCCGGAGCCGATCAGACATCCCGCGGCAACGTTTACGCACGAATAAAGGTGTGGCCGCGTGTAGAGGCCACAGAAGACTTTACCCCCGTGCTGCCCCTCCACCGATCAGAACGCAGACCTGACCTGCTCTTACCAGAGCACCGCGATCGCGACGTTGGCGAGAGTCAGCGCGCCGATGGCCCAGAGCACGAGCGACGACACGCTCGGCTTCTTGCGGTTCACAATCACCAGCACGGTGATCACGATGAGCACGAGTAGCTTGACGCCGATCTTCGCGTTGTCGATATGGCCGAGCGAGCCCATTTCGATGATTCCGACGAGCAGCAGGCCGGTAACCAGCTGGGTCAGCGCCCCGTGGAACATCGCGGCGACGACTGTTCCCTTGCCGGCAATGATCGGCTTGATCTGCACGAGAAAACCGCCGAGCAGCGAGGCGAGGCCGACGAAGTGCAGAATCAGCAGAATATTGCGTAGAAGGTCCATGCGTCCAGCCTAGGTGACGCCGCCGCAGCTGAAATTAGCCGACGTGCCCGCGCAACTGGCGCAGCACCAGCGCGGTGGCCAGGGCAGCGGATGCCGCCTCCTCGCCCTTGTCCTCTTTCGAACCGGGCAGTCCGGCCCGGTCAAGACCCTGCTGCTCATCGTCGAGGGTCAGCACGCCGAAGCCAACGGGCTTGCCGCTGTCCAGGGCGACGCGGGTGAGACCATCCGTTGCCGCATTCGACACGAAATCGAAGTGAGGGGTGCCGCCGCGAATGATCACACCGAGGGCGACGACAGCATCGGCACCGTTGTCGAGCGCGACCTTGCAGGCGACGGGCAGTTCGAAGCTGCCCGGCACGCGCACAAGCGAGAAATCGGCGCCGCCGGCCTGCAGCACCCGGGTCGCGCCGGCAATGAGACCGTCGGTGATTACGTCGTGCCATTGCCCGGCCACGATGACGACGCGCACGCCGCGGCCGTCAACTGTGATGGTGGGTCCTGTTCCAGCCATTAGGCGATTCCGTTCATGATTTCGGTATTGGTGATGTGGTGGCCCATGCGGTCCCGTTTGGTGGCGAGGTACTCCTCGTTGAACTCGCCGATACCGACGACGAGCGGCACCCGCTCGGTCACGGCAACGCCGTGCAGCTCGAGCTGGCGCACCTTCTCAGGGTTGTTGGTGAGCAGCCGCACCGAATGCAACCCCAAATCGTGCAGGATGCTCGTGGCTGCGCCGTAGTCGCGGCTGTCAATGGGCAAACCCAGCGCAACGTTCGCGTCGAGGGTGTCGAGGCCGTCCTCCTGCAGCTCGTAAGCTCGCAGCTTGTTGATGAGGCCGATGCCGCGCCCCTCCTGGCCGCGCAGGTAGACGACCACGCCGCCTTCCTCTTGAATGATGTCGAGCGAGGCGTCGAGCTGCGGTCCGCACTCGCATTTGAGCGAGCCGAAGGCTTCGCCGGTGAGGCACTCGGAGTGCACCCGCACGATGGCGCCTTCGACCGGCGTGCCCGCCACGAACGCGACGTGGTCGGCGCCGGTAGAGCGGTCCCGGTAGGCGCGCACCCGGAAAGGTCCGTGCCGTGTGGGCACCGTGGTCTCGACCTCGAAATCGACCCGCGGTGCCTCGATGAGCGGGGCGATCGTCGGCAGGGCTTCGTCGGGGTGAACGACGTTGAGGTAGCTGATCAGGTCTTTGATCGTGACGACGAGCAGACCCTCGCGGTCGCCGAGTTCGAGCAGACCGGGCAGGCGCATCATCTCGCCGTCTTCGGCAACGATCTCGGCGATGGCGGCTACCGGAACCAGACCGGCCAGCTTCATCAGGTCCACACCGGCTTCGGTGTGGCCTGGGCGCTCCCTCACGCCGCCGTCGCGGGCCCGGAGAGGCAGAATGTGGCCGGGACGATGCAGGCTTGCCGGTGCCGACATGGGGTCGGCGAGCACCCGCAGGGTGTGGGCGCGGTCGGCGGCGCTGATGCCGGTCGAGAGTCGGTCGGCGGCGTCGACGCTGACCGTGTAGTTGGTACCGAGGGGATCTTCGTTGTTGACGACCATGACGGGCAGGTCAAGCTGATCGGCGAGCTTATTGGTCATCGGTGCGCAGATGAACCCCGAGGAGTAACGCACGGTCCAGGCAATCCACTCCTGGGTGGCGAGCTCGGCGGAGATGATGATGTCGCCCTCGTTTTCCCGGCCCTCGTCGTCGGCGACGATGACCGGTCGTCCGAGGCGCAGGGCGTCCAGGGCGGAGGGAATGTCGGCGAGGGTCATGATGCGCTCCTTGATGCTGTTGCGTGCGGGGAATTGTCGGGTACGGGGGTGGGCGGCGTGGCGGCGAGGGCCAGCATCCGCTCGACATGGCGGGCCAAAATATCGGTCTCGATGTTGACCCGATCGCCGACCTGGAGCGCGCCGAGGGTGGTGGCGGTGAGGGTCTCGGGAATGAGCGATACCTCGAACCACTGCTCGGCTTCGGTGGCGGGGCTGATATTGCTCACGGTGAGGGAGACGCCGTCGATGGCTATCGATCCCTTGCCGACGACGAGCGGCGCGAGTTCGGTGCTGAGGCTGAACCGCAGCACCTGCCAGGCCTCCCCGGGGGTGACCGCGAGCACTGTGCTCGTGCCGTCAATGTGACCCTGCACGATGTGGCCGCCGAGGCGTCCACCGACGAGTGCGGCGCGTTCGAGGTTGACCGGGGATCCGACGCGGGCATCGGACAGCGTCGACATGTGCAGGGTCTGGGCCATGACGTCAGCGGTGAAAGTCTCCGGGGTGCGGTCCACCACGGTGAGGCAGACGCCGGACACCGCGATGGAGTCGCCGTGTCCCGCGCCCAGGACCACGAGCGGGCCGCGAATGGTGAGGCGAGCGGCGTCGTTGCCCTGGTCGATACGCTCGATCTGTCCGAGCTCCTCGATGATTCCGGTGAACATGCGTGTCCTTAAATCGAAGCGGGTTGGGGCCGGGCAACGATGAGGACATCGTCGCCGAGCCGGTCGATGGAATGAAGAGAGAGTCGGCGCTGGTCGCCGATTGCGGTCACACCGATGTCGCCGAGGGCCAGTCGGGGCCCGCCGATCAGAGTCGGGGCGAGGTAGACCAGGTATTCGTCGACGAGCCCGGCGGCGACGAAGGCGCTCGCCACGGTCGGACCGCCCTCGATGAAGACGCTGCGCAGGCCTCGACCGTGCAGGTCGGCCAGCAGGCCCGGCAGATCGAGGCCGTCGAAGAATAGAGGCTGCTGCGGGTGTTCGAACAGCGCAGCGGATGCCGGCAGCTCACGTCGGCCGACCACGACGGGCACCGGCTGCCTGGTGAGCAGCCCGCCGGCTTCGTCGCGTGCGGTCAATGCCGGGTCGTCGGCGAGCACCGTACCGGTGCCGACCAGAATCGTGTCGCAGTCGGCGCGACGCCGGTGCACATCGAGGCGGGCTTGGGTGCCGGTGATCCACTGGCTCGTGCCATCGGCCGCGGCCGCGCGGCCGTCGAGACTCGACGCCCACTTGAGCGTGACGAACGGGCGGGCGAGGCGAGCAGCGACGAGCCAATCGCCGAGAAACGCCTCGCCCGTTTCGACGAGCAGTCCGCCCTGCACCTCGATGCCGGCGGCGCGCAGCCGGACTGCCCCGCCGCAGGAATGCTCGCCGGGGTCGGTCACGGAGTAAACGACGCGGGCGACCCCGGCGTTGATCAGGGCCAGCGCGCACGGTCCGGTGCGGCCTACATGGTTGCAGGGTTCGAGGGTCACGACGGCTGTGCTGCCGTGAGCGGCGCCCGGAGCAAGCTTCGACAGTGCGTCGACCTCGGCGTGCTGGCTGCCGGCTCCGCGGTGCCAGCCTTCGGCAATGGTCTCGCCGTGCGCGTTCAGGATGACGCAGCCGACTCGGGGATTGACACCGGTGGACGGGCCGTGTGCGGCGAGTTCGAGGGCGCGCCCCATGGCGCTGTGCAGGGCAGGACTGTGCAGGGCACCGCCTGCTGCCGCGTTATTGGTCATCCCGCCCTCATCCAGATTGGACGAGCTCCGGGGTATGGGTATGGGCCTGCGCATCCACGCAAAATCCCGTCGGTCGACCTGAGGGGCCAACCGACTCGTGCGCCTCCCGTCCGGACTTTGACCGTCGGTGCTGGAGTTTCACCAGCTCAACCGCTTGGCCCCCTAAAAACTTCTCAGGGAGCTAACGGGTCGCGGACTTTAACCGCCGGTTCGGAATTACACCGACCCCGGAGCACGTGTATTGCAAGTTCTTCTTCTATGTATAGTGCAACTGCCTGTGCATCGTACTATTCCCGCCGACATCCGTTTCTGCGGTTTCCGATGTCCCCGTTAGGGGGCCTGGCGCTCAGGATGCCTCGAGCAGGGCACGAGCTGTGCTCTCGTCGACGAACAGATCGGTGATGAGCTGCGCTGCAAGTGCCCCGCGCAGGCTGGCGAGCTTGGAACGGCCGGCCACAACACAGATGCGGCGCGGTGTACGGCGCAGCACGGTGAAGTCCGGGCCGGTGGATCGCTCGTTGAGGGCGATGCCGTTGGCAGACCCGTCCGCGCGGTAGAACACTGTGGCCACGTCGCCGACCACGCCGGCCGCGCTAAGGGCATCGAATTCGGCGTGTTCGAGGTAGCCGCCGGCATACACGCGGCTGATCACGCCCGAGAAGGGAGAACCCAGGCCGAACAGGGCGATGTCCATGATGGCCTGCATATCGAGCAGGCGACTGACGCTGCGCTCCCGCCACAGCGCCTGCTTGGTCGCCGGGTCGTCAAAGAATGCCGGCACCGGAAACTGCTGCACGTGCGCGCCGAACGCCGTACCGAAGCGGCCGAGAATCTCACTCGCATAGCCCAGTCCGGTCGTGCGCATGTTCCCGGCCCCGTTCAGCTGCACGATCTGCGAGTTGTGCGTCTGTTTCGGCGTGATGTGCCGGCTGATCGCGTTCATGGTGGAACCCCACGCGATGCCCATGGTCATGTTTGAGTCGAAGTAGCGGCCGAGAATTCGTGCAACCGATAGCGCCACGCGTTCAAGCCGATCAACGTCGCTCGCGCTGTCGGGAACCGGGACGACGTGGGCGGTGATCTGGAACCGAGCCTCGAGCTGCCGCTCGAGGTGACTCGGGGCGTCCAACGGAGACTTGATCTGAATGTCAACCAGTCCGGTCTCGCGGGCGTGGCTGAGCAGGCGAGAGACCGACGAGCGCGAGGTGTGCAGTTCCTGGGCGATGGTATCCATCGTGAGGTCCTGCATGTAGTACAGGTGGGCTGCGGTGAGGGCGTCACGGCTGCGATCGGACTGCGCGGGATCGGTATCGAAGGTCACGGCGGCTCCTTGCACGTATGTTCAGTCCACTTGAGAAATTGTGTCGGACTGTCACACTGAACTTATCCATATGGCTTGCCACAAAGCAAGCCCGAGACAGAGGTGACAACAATGTCGTTCTTAAACTCACAGACGTCGTCCGCGATTTCCGACCGCCCCAGCGCCAAGGTGCTCATTATCGGCGGTGGCATCAACGGCATCGCCACATTCCGCGACCTCGCCCTGCAGGGGGTCGACGTCGTCATCGTCGAGAAGAACGACTTCGTCTCCGGCGCCTCGTCGGCCAGTTCGCACATGATCCACGGCGGGGTGCGCTACCTCGAAAACGGCGAATTTCGCCTGGTCAAGGAATCTGTTGAGGAACGCAACGGCCTCCTGAAGATCGCGCCGCATTACGTCAAGCCGTTGCAGACGACCATTCCCATCTTCTCCACCTTCTCCGGTGTGATGGCCGCACCGCTGCGGTTTCTCACCCACAAGCAGGGTGCCAAGCACGTTGAGCGCGGCGCCATGCTGATCAAGCTCGGCATGATGATCTACGACGCCTTCTCCCGCGATGGGGGAACTGTGCCCCGCCACGAATTCAAGGGCCGCAAGAAGGCGCTCGCCGCTCTGCCGCTGCTGAACCCCGGCCTCAAATACACGGCCACGTACTACGACGCCGCCATGCACGATCCGGAACGTCTCGCCCTCGACGTGCTGCACGACGGCCTTGATGCCGGAGCGCACGCCCGCGCCGCCAACTATGTTGAAGCCGCCGGCATGAGCGAGAACGGCGTGCTCCTGCGCAACACGATCACCGGCGAAGAATTCACCTTCCAAGCGGATGTCGTCGTCAACACGAGCGGGCCATGGACCGACCTGACCAACGACGCTCTCGGTCAGCCCAGTACCTTCATGGGCGGCACCAAGGGCTCACACATCGTGCTCGACAGCCCGGAGCTGCTCGCGGCTACCGGGGGGCGCGAGATCTTCTTTGAGCACGAGGACGGCCGTATCGTGCTGATCTACCCGCTCAAGGGGCGCGTCCTGGTCGGCACGACCGACCTCGAACACGACATGACCCAGCCGATTCGTTGCACCGAAGACGAGATCGATTACTTCTTCAATCTGGTCGCGCACGTTTTCCCAACCGTCGCGGTCGACCGATCCAACATCGTGTTCCGCTTTGCCGGCGTGCGTCCGCTGCCGCGCCACGACGATGAGGCCCCCGGTTTCGTCTCGCGCGACTACCGCATCGAGTCGCGTCCGTTGCCCCGCTCGGGAGCCGCCGACGGAACATTGCTCAGCCTGGTCGGTGGCAAGTGGACCACCTTCCGCGCGCTCGCCGAGAACTTGAGCACCGACATCCTGAAGCTGCTCGGCCTCCCGCGCACAGTCTCCACGGAGGGCCTCGCCATCGGCGGCGGCCGCAACTTTCCGGCGACGGAGGGCGCCCGCCTGGTGTGGGTCACCGCGCACGGCGATGAGGTCGGC
>Ga0307486_1002877_pt1 | contig 11655 bp, 11 predicted proteins | sample CBIW02metaG_FD_203663 | JGI IMG/M metagenome (GOLD analysis project Ga0307486, IMG submission 203663) | Sea-ice brine microbial communities from Beaufort Sea near Barrow, Alaska, United States - CBIW 0.2 | ecosystem: Environmental > Aquatic > Marine > Coastal | place: USA: Alaska | collected... | reverse complement strand
CCGACTAACTCGCGGTTTCACGCAAACCCGTTTCGCGCTTTCCGGTAGCCCGCCGGTGAGATCACACTCTCGCGAGAATCTCACCGTGCGGCATCGCCATCCACCCCTCGGGTGAATCAGCCCATTCTCGCCACGCACTACTGATCTGCTGCAACACCTCTGGCGTTGCCAACGACTTACTGAGCGCGTCCTCAGCGAACGCTGACTCGAGCACTCGCGCCTCCCACATGCTCCCCCACCATTCACGGTCAGCATCGTCAGAGAAGTTCCAAATCGACGCAGACACCGTAAAGTCGGCCAGTCCTGCCTCCAATGCCCACGACTTCAGCCGTCGACCCGCATTCGGCTCACCGCCATTACTGCGATGAACGCTGTCATAGACATCAGCCCACACCCGAAGTCCCGGGAGCTCAGGAAAACAAATAGTTCCCGCATAGTCGACGTCGCGAACCGCAATCAGGCCGCCAGGCTTCACCACTCGCGTCATCTCAACAAGAGCCGCGACCGGATCGCCCAAATGCTGCAACGTTTGATGCGAGTGCACGAGATCGAAACTGTTGTCATCGAACGGAAGCGCATAGGCATCACCGACGGTGAACGTCAGGTTGTCGGCGGTGAACGCCGACGCCTTTTCTATTGCCGCGGGAGCGGCATCCAATCCGACAACCAGCCCAGGCGAGAGTCGCTCGGCAAACTCGGCGGTGATCGTGCCGGGACCACACCCAATGTCAAGCAACGAGAGCCCTGCCTGAAGGTGCGGCTCAAGATAGGCGGCCGAGTTAGCAATGGTGCGCCAGGTGTGTGATTTGAGCACACTTTCGTGATGGCCGTGGGTGTAGTGCTCGTTACTCATCGTCCAAGAATAGGGTGGGCATATGATCAACCCTTTCTTTGAGCCCAGCACGCTGCCCTTTGGCATGCCTCCCTTCGCCGATATTGAAGACGAGCACTATTCCCCCGCGTTCGACGAAGGCATGGTTCAACAGCTTGCAGAGATTGAGGCGATCACTACTCAGCCCGATGCGCCGACCTTCGAGAACACGGTGATCCCGCTGGAGAAGAGCGGTCAACTGCTCAGTCGCGTTGCGATTGTGTTCTTCAATAAGACTTCCGCCGACAGCAACGCGGCCACCGATGCGTTCGAAGAAGTGATTGCGCCGCGTCTCGCCGCGCACAATGACGCCATCAGCCTCAATAGCGCGCTGTACGAGCGCATCCGAAGCATCCACGAAAGCCTCGATGCAAGCGAGTTGGATGCCGAAGCCCGCTACTTGGTGGAGCGCTACTTCACCGAGTTCACCCTTGCCGGTGCTGGGCTCACGGATGACGCGAAGTCAACGTTGCGCGAATACAACTCTCGCCTGTCGAGCCTGACGACAAAGTTCGAAAAGAACTTGCTCGCCGACACAAACGATCTCGCTGTTGTTGTCGATAGTGTCGACGAGCTTGATGGTTTGGATGCCTCAGAAATTTCGGCAGCGGCCAGCGCGGCAGCTGATCGCGGCCTCACCGGCAAGTACCTCATCACCCTCATTTTGCCGACAAGCCAGCCGCACCTTTCGGTTCTGACCAATGCGGATGTCCGTGGTCGTGTACTGGCTGCGTCGCGCTCCCGCGGTAGCCGTGGTGGCACGTTTGATAATCGTGCACTCGTGTTGGAGATCGCTAAGCTACGGTCGCAACGCGCGGCACTCTTGGGCTTTGAAAGCCACGCCGCCTGGGTAACGGCCGATGAGACAGCGCAGAACCCGCAGCGTGTGGCCGAAATGCTCGGCAAGCTGGCCCCCGCAGCGGCACGCAACGCCCGCGGGGAGCACACAGCGCTCGAAAAGCTCGCTGGCACTGAAGTTTCCGCCGCGGATTGGGCGTTCTACTCTGAGAAAGTTCGAGCGGAACAGTACAACGTCGACACCACTCAGATGCGGCCATACTTTGAGGCCGAGCGCGTGCTGCGCGATGGTGTGTTCTTCGCAGCAACCAAGCTCTATGGCGTGACCTTCAGCGAGCGTTACGATCTGCCCGCCTACCACCCCGACGTTCGAATTTTTGAGGTCACGAACGAAGACGGCACCGAGGTCGGGCTGTACACGCTCGATCTGTACACGCGGGACTCGAAGCGCGGCGGGGCATGGATGAACTCGCTCATCTCCCAATCAGATTTGCTCGGGCATCCAGTGATCGTCACCAACAATCTCAATGTGCCGAAGCCAGCAGCCGGCGAGGTTACGCTCTTGACCTACGACGAGGTCAATACGCTTTTCCACGAGTTTGGGCACGCGCTTCACGGACTGTTCGCTCGCGTAACGTATCCCAAGTTCTCTGGCACCAACACGTACCGCGACTTTGTTGAGTTTCCGAGCCAGGTCAATGAAATGTGGATGCTCTGGCCCGAAGTTTTGGACAACTACGCCAAGCACTACAAGACCGGCGAGTCGATGCCGCGCGAGATCGTAGAGCGAATCCACGCGAGCGCAGCATTCAATGAGGGCTTCCTCACGAGCGAATACTTGGCCGCTGCCCTCATCGATCAGGCCTGGCACCGCATTGGCGCCGATGATGACGTGACGGATGTCGCAGCCTTTGAAGCACAAGCACTGACTGATGTCGGTCTAGACAACCCCGCTGTGCCTCCGCGGTACTCGAGCACCTACTTTCAGCACATTTTTGCGAACTCGGCCTACGACGCCGGCTATTACTCCTACATTTGGAGTGAAGTCTTGGATGCTGACACCGTCGAATGGTTCACCGAAAATGGTGGACTCACCCGCGAAAACGGTGACCGCTTCCGCACTCGCCTGCTCGGTGTCGGCGGCTCAAAGAACCCCCTCGAAGCGTTCCGCGATTTCCGTGGACGCGACGCCGAACTACAGCCGCTGCTGAATCGTCGCGGGTTGAGCTAGCCGGAGTAACCGAGCACGTCGCTTGCCGCACGAACGATCGCAGTGCGCGAGAACTGGTTGTCGCTCCCCCACGTCACTCCGGGGGTAGAGAGTTAAATTTTGTGGCCGGGCCACAAAATTTGGTGAAACCCTTTCGCAAACCGCACCAAATACGACAGAATGGTGCGGTCGCACTGAAGCGTGGCTCTCGAACTTAGACGCCGCCTAGCACGGTGTCCTGAGGGCGATTGGATTCCAGCTTTACCCGTATCTAGCTGCAGTCTCTTCGCCTAGCGCAATCGCCCTCAGGAACCTTACTTCCTAGATCAGCTGGCAAAGAGCGCCCGGAGGCGATGAGCGGCCCAGACTGGCATGTACCAGTCCGTGCCATCGGTGCAAAGGTGCGCTTAGGCCGACTTCTCTTCGCGAACTGGCTTGCGAGGAATGATTGTCGGTGCCGCGTTTTCCAACACAGCGCCCTTGGTCACAATGACGCGACCAACGGTCTCGTCTGACGGGACGTCGAACATGATCGGGCCGAGAACTTCTTCCAGGATCGCGCGCAGGCCACGGGCACCGGTCTGACGCAGTACAGCGAGATCGGCGATCGACTCTAAAGCATCATGTTCGAATTCGAGCTCAACACCGTCAATCTCAAACATGCGCTGGTACTGGCGCACGAGTGCGTTCTTTGGAGTGGTCAGGATGTCCATGAGCGCAGCCTGATCAAGTTGCGTGACTGTCGTGACGACAGGCAGGCGACCGATGAATTCCGGGATGAGACCAAACTTGTGGAGGTCCTCTGGCAGGACTTCGCCGAACAGATTGACGTCGTCGCCCTTGCTGTGGAGCGGGGCGCCGAAGCCGATGCCCTTCTTGCCTGCACGGTTCGAGATGATCTCTTCGAGGCCAGCGAACGCTCCAGCAACGATGAAGAGCACGTTGGTGGTGTCGACCTGAATGAATTCTTGATGCGGATGCTTGCGGCCACCCTGCGGAGGAACGGAAGCGACAGTTCCTTCCAAGATTTTCAGCAGCGCCTGCTGCACTCCCTCACCGGAAACGTCACGCGTGATGGACGGGTTTTCGGCCTTGCGGGCGATCTTGTCGATCTCATCAATGTAGATGATGCCGGTTTCGGCGCGCTTGACGTCATAGTCTGCCGCCTGGATGAGCTTGAGAAGGATGTTTTCGACATCCTCGCCGACGTAGCCGGCTTCGGTCAACGCTGTGGCGTCCGCGACGGCGAACGGAACGTTGAGACGCTTTGCGAGCGTTTGAGCGAGGTAAGTCTTGCCACAACCGGTGGGGCCAATGAGCAGAATGTTGGACTTGGCAATTTCGACATCGTCGATAACGGCATCTGCTGAAGTAATGGTGTTGCGGGCGCGAACGCGCTTGTAGTGGTTGTAGACGGCAACGGAGAGGGCGCGCTTGGCGGCCTCCTGGCCGATGACGTATTCCTCAAGGAACGCGTAGATTTCGCGAGGCTTAGGCAGGTCGAATTCACTCGACGCCTCTTCGCCGGCCTCTGCGAGACGTTCTTCGATGATCTCGTTGCACAGGTCGACGCACTCGTCGCAGATATAGACGCCCGGACCGGCGATTAATTGCTGAACCTGCTTTTGGCTTTTGCCGCAGAAGGAACACTTGAGCAGGTCCGCGCTTTCCCCAATTCGGGCCATGCCGGTTCCTCTCCTTGAGTAAATACCTTGACAACGAGCCTAACCCGATATTCGTGCACTCTCGGTCACCATTACAAGCGGCGTTTCGGCGAGTCGCCGCTCGGCACTAGCCGAACGGTAACTGACCAAGCAAATCTGCCTCCGGATACGAACTAGGCTTGAAATGTTCGACGCAGAGGAGAGTAGGAGCCACATGCATACACGTGCGATGCGTGTGCTTCGTGGCAGCATGGCGGCGATCTTTGCAACTTTCGCCGCCGCCCTCTCCCACCAACTTGCCGGCAATGTCGCTCCCTCACTGTTCGGAGCGGCCGTCTCACTCGTCCTATCGATTACGGTGTGCACTCTTCTCGCCGGCCGAAGCGTGTCCTTTGTGCGCCTCTCGATCGCGATCCTGGCGAGTCAGTCGATGTATCACGCACTATTCAGCTCGATGCTTGCCCCGGAGGGCGTTGCAGCGCACGATATGTCGGCAATGTCGTTGAGCTTCACGACAGCGGCGGCAGCGAATGCCAGTTCGGCCATGTCACTAGCTCACCTCGCCGCTGCGGCAATCACGATCGTCATGTTCCGCTACGCAGAGGTTGCGTTCTGGGGCCTTCTCACAACGGCACGCCTGTTCGTAGCTCGCCTTTTGGGCTCGATAGCTCCGGTCATTCTCCGCGGAACGGATGCTCGACTCCCGCTACACGCGCCCCACGTCGTTGCGTTCGCGGCACGGTTTCTCTCAACGATGCGCTACCGCGGCCCACCTGCCGCAGCATTCGCGGCCTAGCTCCGCCCAGCATCCAATGACTTTTATCGCACTATTGCGACCTTTTTAGAGAGAACGAAATGAATACTTTCACCAAATCTGCACTCACCCTCGCGGCTGGCGTATCACTCGCTATCGCGGCTCCCCTTGCCGCCATGGCTCACGTCTCGGTCGATCCGGGTCAGGCTGAGCCGGGTGACTTTGCTCTCATCACCGTCCGGGTCCCCAATGAGTCGGAGACTGAGAAAACCAACCGTGTTGAGGTGACGCTTCCAACAGACACCCCGTTTACGAGCGTTCGCTTTGTTCCCGTCCCCGGGTGGGACGCCGAACTGGTGCGCAGCGAATTACCGGAGCCCGTTATGGTCGGCGAAGGTGAGATAACCGAAGCCGTCACGTCAATCATCTGGACCGCGCAGGCTGGCTCAGAGTTGGGCGACGGAGCACTGTTGTTGCTTCCGATTTCACTTGGCCCGATTCCTGACGTCGGAAGCGTTGTGCTGACGGCGGAGCAGACGTACACCGACGGCAGCGTCGTCAGCTGGAGCGGAACCGAGGAAGGCGCCGAGAAGCCTGCCCCGGTTCTCTTCATCAATGACGAACCCGTCGGTCACCACGATGCTGCGGAGACTGACGATGCGCACGGCAATGATGAGGCCATGGAAAGCGACCACGATGAAGCAAACAACTCCAGCGACCCTGTAGCGCGCGGTCTCGGCATCGCAGGCCTCGTAGCCGGACTTGGTGCGGTCGTTGTGGCCTTCGCTTTCCGTCGCCCGACCACTAAGTAGGTAAGACTCATGCGTCGAATAATTCGCATCGGCGCTGCGTTCAGCGCAGCTACGATCGCAGCACTCGTGCTGCTCGTAGCTGCGCCCGCGTACGCGCACAACTATCTGGTTGCGAGCACGCCAGAAGAGGGCTCAACTCTCACTCAATTGCCCGAAGAGTTTTCTGTCAGCACCAGCGACACCCTTCTGGATCTCGCTGGTGATGGTGGCGGCTTCGCCATCCAGATCGTTGACACGACGGGAAACTACTTTGGTGACGGATGTTTCACCATCCGAGACGACTCGCTCTCTACTGCCGCGGCTCTCGGTGATGCTGGCGATTACACAATGCTCTGGCAGCTCGTCTCTTCAGACGGGCATACGATCTCGGGAGAGATCGGGTTTGAGTGGCAGCCGGATGCTGACCAGCCGATTTCGGAGGGACAGAGCGCTCCCCCTGCGTGCGGCGGTGGAACACTCGAAGAGACAGATCCCGGTGACCGGGGCACCTCTACCGGCGACAGCCAACCGGATGCTGCGGCGGCTGTCGATGCAGAAACCGTACTGCTCGTCGCCGGCGCGATCGCTCTCGTGCTCATTGCGGGCGTTGCAATCTTTCTGATTTCGGTGCGCCGCAAGAGAAGCGATCCGCAGTAGCGAGCGCATCCCCCGCTAACAGCACTGAGGCGGTCATCCAGTATCGGATGACCGCCTCATGAGTGTTGCGAAACGTAAACGAACTAGCTCGTCAGCGCTGGCATCGTCTTGCGGCTCGTCAGAACCTGATCGATGAGGCCGTATTCGACAGCTTCAGTCGCGCTCAGGATCTTGTCGCGCTCGATGTCCTTGTTGACCTGTTCAGCGGTGCGGTTCGAGTGGTGCGACAGTGTCTCTTCGAGCCACGTGCGCATCCGCAAGATCTCGCGGGCCTGAATCTCGATGTCGGAGGCCTGGCTTGCACCTTCTGAGCCACCAGCGGGCTGGTGAATCATGATGCGAGCGTTCGGCAGAGCCAAGCGCTTGCCCTTCGTGCCACCGGCCGTGATTACGGCAGCGGCCGAAGCCGCTTGACCGAGAACGACCGTCTGAATGTGAGGACGGATGTACTGCATCGTGTCGTAGATCGCCGTCATCGCGGTGAACGAACCACCGGGTGAGTTGATGTACATTACGATGTCGCGGTCAGGGTCCTGGCTCTCGAGAACGAGGAGCTGTGCCATGACGTCGTCTGCAGAGGCATCGTCGATCTGGACACCCAAGAAGATGATGCGGTCTTCGAACAACTTCGCGTAGGGATCTTGGCGCTTGTACCCGTAGGCCGTGCGCTCTTCGAACGTCGGCAGAATGTAGCGAGCGTCAGCGTCCGGACGACCAATGCCGGCGGGCGCGTGTGCTCCGAGGTTGAAATTCGTCATTGTCAGTCCTTCTTGCCTTTGGCGTCGTCGATGGAAGCGCCCTCTTCGGTTCCGCCGCCGCCGACGACGTCGGATGCGAACTCGCGCAGGTGGTCAACAAAGCCGTATTCAAGTGCTTCACGCGCCGTGAACCAGTTGTCGCGGTCGTTGTCGATGAGAACCTGCTCGACGCTCTTGCCGGTCTGCTCTGCAGTGAGCTCCGCCATGCGCTTCTTCATGTCGAGAATGACGCCGGCCTGAGTTTGGATGTCTGCTGAGGTTCCACCGAATCCACCAGATGGCTGGTGCAGGAGCACACGAGCGTTCGGGGTGATGTAACGCTTGCCTTTGGTGCCAGAGGAGAGCAGGAACTGCCCCATCGAGGCGGCAAGGCCGATGCCGACGGTGACGATGTCGTTGGGAACGAACTTCATCGTGTCGTAGATTGCCATTCCCGCAGTGATCGATCCACCGGGTGAATTGACGTAGAGGTAAATGTCGCGCTTGGGGTCCTCTGCCGCGAGCAACAAGATCTTTGCGCAGATCTCATTGGCGTTCGAGTCCCGCACCTCTGAACCGAGCCAGATGATGCGATCTTTGAGGAGTTGGTCAAAAACACTTGAGACCAATGCCGGTTGGGCCATTGTTGCGCTCCGTTTCAGTAATCGCTTGGTTACGAATCTATCCGAGTACGCGCCGCGATTCTGGCTTGTTCGCCCTAGGCAAAGTACCGCGTCGCGTATTGGTGCTTGTAGGCTCGCAAAATGCAGGAGAACTGGCGCGATCGAGTCGCGAATATTTGGTCAGACGCCGCGTCAATGGCGGAGGGCGACGTCGTTGACGCCATCGACGAATTGGTTGCTGAGCGGGACCACAATGATCCAGAGGCTCTCTTTGAGGCGGCCGGTGCGCGCGATTATGCCGGACTCGAGACCGAGGCTGAGCCGCTCTACCGTCGGGCGTTGGAGAACGGACTGGATGCCGCGCTGCGTCCACGAGCGATCATCCAGTTGGCCAGCACTCTGCGCAATCTCGGCCAACTCGATGAGTCGATTGCCCTACTTGAGCAGCAGTTGCAGGAGCATCCCGACGATGAGTGGACGGGTCCAACTGCCGCATTTCTCGCCCTTGCGTTGACGAGTCGCGGCGACCCGACGCTAGGCGCTTCCGTGGCACTCATGGCACTCGCGAATTATCTGCCGATCTACCAGCGGTCAGTGCGGGGCTATGCGGCAGAACTCGTCGCTAACTAGAACTACTCGCCTGCTCTTCGAAACTCACTTGCGGTGAGTAGCCGCGCCTTGCTGCTCGATTGATGCGGTTGCAGGCAGTTGACTGGCGTTGCGTGGAGGAGCATAGTGTTTCTCGAACGGACGATCGTTGCCGTAAGCGGTGATGGGCGACGTGCACCGAAAGGGCTCGCTATGCCAAAGAATCTAGTGATCTGCATGGATGGCACTGGGGCGCAGCCTAAGGCCGCAGGAAACACTAATCTCGTGCGGCTCTATTCAATGCTCGATCTCTCTGACCCTGCCAAGCAAGTGGCCTACTACGACCCGGGCGTTGGTACGTTCGCTGCGGCCGGCGCGTGGACTCCGCTCGCAAGGTGGTGGTCAAAGACGATGGGTCTTGCGTTCGGGTTTGGGCTTCGCGAAAATCTCGGTGAAGCGTATAGCTGGTTGATGCGCAATTGGGAGCGGGGCGACCAGGTGTATGTTTTCGGGTTTAGCCGCGGCGCCTACAACGCACGCGCGTTGCTCGGGCTGTTGCGCACTCTGGGGCTTATGCGTCCAGGTTCTGAGAATTTTGTCTCATACGCCACTGCCGCGTACTCGGGTGGGTTCCCTAATATGCACGAGATCGCGGAGATCTTCGCGCAGGTCGTCGATGACGAGGGCCGCACAACCGTGCCCATCCGCTACCTTGGCGTCTGGGACACCGTCAAGGCCGCTGGGTTGTTCCGTCGAGATTTCAATTGGCCGTACACTCATCAACTGCCGAACGCGCAACGCATCCGGCACGCAGTGTCCATTGACGAGCGCCGACGTCCGTTCCGGGAATATTTGATCGAGAACGCCGACGATGTCACTCGCGAAGAGGTGTGGTTTGCCGGTGTCCACTGCGATGTTGGCGGCACCTTTCTCGACGACCAGAAGCTCTCCACTATTGCCCTCAGGTGGCTCGTTGAAGAAGCGGTCGCTCAGGGGATGATCGTGAAACCCCGAAAATATGCGTTCGAGTGTGCGGTGACGCCGGATTTCGCTGAAGGGCGCCTGCACAAAAACGCCTGGCCTTGGGTGCTACTGGGACGTCGGCGGCGTCCGATCCCACAGGGCGCATTGGTTCACGCTAGCGTTCAGGACCGGATATCCTCCGTTAGCGACTACAACCCCATTGGGTCCAGCCGAGTGACCTGGGTCGACCCCGACTGGGCTTCCCGCCCCTAAGTGGTCGTGAACCGCACTTCACTCCACCTCTGTTTCGGGTCATGCTTGATATTGCGCCCGGCAACAGGCGCGTCGGCTCGAATGACATGCGTGCCGACATCTTCGAGGGCTGTCAATAGCTTTCCTTCAGGGATCGACGGCCACTGTTTAACCGTGCCGAATGGCATCATCGCGTAGTGGTCACGCCCCAGGATCGACTTCGCGTACCTCTGGGGCGTGGCATTGTGCGAACCATGGTGGCCCACCTTGTAGAAGGCAGGGTCTGTGACAAGTTTTAGAGAATCCGGATCGTTAAGAACGTGTTCCCACGCCCCATGCTGCGAGTCCCCGACGAATACCAACCGTGTACCTCGAACGTCTAGGACAAAAAAGACGCTGGTGTTGTTAACAGACTTTTCGAGTATCGCCGCCGCCGCTAACAACTCCTCCGCGTCACTCAATGACTCCAGTTGCAGCGACGCCACTGCCGATCGGAGTTCCTCGGGAATCTCGGTTGCCACCCGGGCAGTAGGCACGGCGTAGACCGCGTCGAAAAGAGGCTTCGTATCCGCATTGGGCGGCCGCTCATCCGCAGCTAGTGCGAGCCAGGCGACAGACTTTGGCGGTTTCATCCGTTTGACATCGCTGGGATCTCGCGAGGGTCCCAGGATGTAGGCAACCACGCCAGGCACGGTAGTCGGGACGACGTTTTTCGAAGGATCCGGGTCTGGCACATAGCGGGGCTCAGGTCGATTCAGAAACGTCGTACCGTTTCGTCCGAGAAGACGGTCGGTGGCGGGATCCGAGCCTTCGGAGTTCGCGGCGAAGATCTTCGCGACCGCGAGCTTTTCCCGGGAGTTCTCATCTTCTGAATTAAGCCGCAGCTGGGCAGTTTCAACCAACTTCACCAGCCGGTGCGCAGCTAGCGTGAGCTCACCGCGAAGAAATTTTCCGTCCTTGTCCTTGGGGTCCTCCACGTAGGGCACCCACACGTCATCGACCTGCACTTTCGCCCATTCGGGGTGAGCAAAACCTGCAATGTGATCGATATGGTGATGCGTGGCGACTACGACATCAAGGTGCGGCGGGTCGCCCGTTGGCGCAAGCGCGGCTAAATCGTCGACGATCATCTTCACTGATTCCGCAAGGGGTCTCGTCTGGCCCGCAGGGAATACGCCACAATCCACGAGCATGCGCCACTGTGCCCGTCCCCGTTTAACGGTGACGAGAAAAGCGTCGCCAAAGCCGACGTTGTACATTCGCACGGTCACTGTGGTCTTCGTTGCGCGGCCCATGATTTAGTCCACCTCGGCAAGGTTGGCGTGCAGCTGGGCAAACGTCATTCGTTGCACGGCAGGCTGGGTCGTCCACGCGGCGATCGCATCCGCGGACTCCGCCTCGTCAAACCATTCTTCCAGTTGCTCCAACCGGAGTCGGCCAAGCCCATCCCAGGACTGGGCAAGTTGCTCAGTTGCGCCTGCCGTGGCTGCCTTCGTTGCGAGCGTTGCACTATCTCCACTCAGCGGCAAAGGTTTAGCAATGAGGTACTCCACCTCGCCGTTGACCTTCGCGATGACCGCTGTCCCGGCGTACATCCTCACTGGTTCATCGCCCTCGACCACAGGATGTTCTAGCTCCTGATGACGCTGCAGATATTGCACGACAACAAACGGTCGCGGTTGTCCATCGGCAGCCTGCAAGTAGGCAACATGCCGACCAACGACTTCCACTGGCAAATCGGGGTCTA
>Ga0307486_1002875_pt1 | contig 11659 bp, 6 predicted proteins | sample CBIW02metaG_FD_203663 | JGI IMG/M metagenome (GOLD analysis project Ga0307486, IMG submission 203663) | Sea-ice brine microbial communities from Beaufort Sea near Barrow, Alaska, United States - CBIW 0.2 | ecosystem: Environmental > Aquatic > Marine > Coastal | place: USA: Alaska | collected... | reverse complement strand
GGTAACCCCCTGTAGTTTTTTATCCACATACATGGCACATAGTTTTGGTTGGTCAAAACCTGTTAAATATTTATTGGCAACCACTAATATCCTGTACCTGTCTTCATCAAATTTATCTCTGGTGTCCTTCTCGGCAAAACCATTTAATTCGGCTTCTGAATATTCAATTCCGTCCACTCGTTTTTTTCCTGAAAAAGCCACCAATACTTTAAACGGGTTTCCCTTGTCGCTAACAATTGCTTTTAAAGCCTTGTAATATCTTATAGCCGATTCGATACTCTGAGTAACAACCATGGCTTTTGCTTTGCCTTTCAGTTTTTTCTGATTGACTATTTTTGGGATAAAATGATCGAGGATAATTTCAGCTTTGGTGTTTATCGTTTGTTGATGTTGCTCTACATAAGCGCGCAATTTCTTTTGCGCTTTCACCGAATCGAACAAGGGATTGGCCTCTATGGATTTTTCTATTTCGTAATAGCTTTTTAAGGTGGTATAATTTGCCAAAACATCCAGGATAAAGCCTTCCTCAATGGCTTGCTTCATGGAGTATAAATGAAAGGGTTTAAAGCTTCCGTCTTCCTGCTTTACGCCAAACTTTTCTAAGGTTATTGCCTTAGGAGTAGCCGTAAACGCGAGATAAGAAGCATTTCCACGCATTTTACGCGAATGCATGGCATTAATGATCTTATCCTGAACATCCATTTCCTCATCCTCTGAAACCTGTTGTCCCATCGCGCGATTCATATTGTCGTGCGCAGTACCGCTCTGGCTGCTGTGCGCTTCATCTATTACCACGGCAAAGCGTTTATCGCTTAAATCTTCAATGCCGTCAATGATGAACGGAAATTTTTGAATGGTAGTTATAATGATTTTTTTGCCCTGTTCCAGACTATCTTTCAGTTCCTTTGAAGAATAGGCAGGGGCAATGATGTTTTTGACTTCAGAAAATTCTTTGATGGTTTCACGAAGTTGTTTGTCGAGCAAACGCCTGTCTGTAACCACGATCACCGAATCAAATAAAGGATGTTCCATTCCATTATTTCCGGGAACATTGCTGTTTTCGGGATAGGTTTCTATAAGTTGATAGGCCGCCCAGGTAATGGAATTTGACTTTCCGGAACCGGCGGAATGTTGAATTAAATAGTTGTGGCCAACTCCTTTTTTAGTTGCGTGATCAATAATTTTCCTCACCACATCCATTTGATGGTAGCGGGGAAAAAAGAGGGTCCGGGTATTTAAATTGTTTTTTATACTGCCATCCAACCGCACAAAATGCTGAATGATATTTGCCAGGCTTTCCCGGGTAAAAACCTCCTCCCATAAATAGGCAGTTTTATGTCCAAACGGATTTTGCGGATTGCCCTTGCCATGATTATTCCCTTTATTGAATGGCAGGAAAAAAGTATTATTGCCATTTAATTTGGTGGTCATATAAGCCTCGTCCGTATCCACGGCAAAATGAACTATGCAACGTGCAAAATTCAACAATGGTTGCCTTATATCCCGTTGTGTCTTGTATTGATGTTGCCCGTGTACCTTTGCGTTTTGCCCGGTCCAGTGGTTTTTTAACTCCATGGTTACAATGGGAATTCCATTTATAAAAAGTACCATGTCTATTTCTTCCCGCGGATTATCTATAGAATACCGAAGTTGCCGGGTGTCACTAAAAATATTCTTGTTAAAATTATCTTTTACGGTTTTGCTGCTGCTGGCAAGGGGGAATTGAAAGAATAAGGTGAAATTGGCATCGTCCACTTCCAGGCCTTTACGAAGAAGATGTAAAACCCCGTATTTTTTTATCATCCGGTCAAAACGGTTGAGGATCTTTAACTTCCAATCGCTTTGTTTTTGTATTTTTTCGAGTTCTTCTTTTTGGGTAGTTTCCAAAAAGCTCCAAAAAAACTGCTCGTCTAATGCAAATTGGGTATTAAAATTATTGGGTTGTCCTACATAATAGCCTTTACCGGTTCTATAGATTTCAGTATTTTCATTTACCGTATTTGCGCTTACACCTTGCTCCTTTACTTCTTCTAGGCAGGTTCCTGTTAAATGCTTTTCTATGGATGCTTCTAATGCTTGTTCATTGGTTTGGCTATACATGATTAGTTTTTATTTGCCCAATTAATTAGTTCTTGAAAAGAATTGAAGTTTGAATCGTAATTATGTTGAGTCCAGATGCCATTTTGCTCATTATAACCAAAACTATATCTCCATTGTTGATTATACTTTTGAAAGATATAAGTGGAATTAAATAAACTATTATAGGAACTATTATCATTTATGTTATATACGCCAAAATTCCAATTTCCACTCCAACTCCATTCTCCCTTGATTTGAGTATTTAAAATGTAATAAATATAAAGTTGTTTTTTATAATTTTGCTCTTCAAACATTTCGCTTTCATTAGAGTATTCACCTAAAAAAAGCTTTTGTTTTCTTTCAAAAAAAGATTCAATTGAATCATCAGGGTTTAAAAATCTATTATATGCGCATTCTAAATAATCCTCATTCCTATATATGTTTTCAGCATATTGTACTCTATCACTATTAATCTTATATATTTTTGTATCAAGGAAATTTCCCCAAACCTTAGATTCATTTGTTATTAGTTCTCGATACGCATGATGTATTTTATAGTAAACTTCCGAATCAAACTTTTGATCAAATTCTGCGCACGCTCTTTCAGTCAATTCAATAATGTGGGAAATTTTACCTGCTGTCTCTTTTTGGTCTTCAGATATCCAAAACCAAGTTTCTAGCTTTTCCCTATCATCAACATTTTTTAAATAATTTAGTTTTTTAGTTTCTTCCTTATTTAATAATGATTTTGAAACTGTTTTTAAATCCAGAATTGAAATTATATCATTGTTGTTATTACCCATTATAGAAACTAAATCAAGAGCATTTAGTAATTGAACATCCGGTGTTTTACCAACTGTTTCATCCTGTCTTAGGTTGTAAAAAAACCTAATTAAGCGAAACAATGATAAATCATCAATTTCACTTCCTTCAGTCAATCGTATTGAAATGTAATGCAATATTGGTAGCAACCTGAACAATTCTATCTGACTCAATCCTTTTTCATTTGAAGATATCCAATTTTCATCTATTAAATTAAAATTTTTGTATTTTGAAAATTTAGTTTTATAAAACTCCAAATTATCAGGAAAATCCACGAATAAATACTTTACAGCATTCATTAGCTGTTCGATTTTATTAATCTCTAAGTATTCTATCGGTAGTTTTATTTTACCATCTGCTTTAATAAGCTTTTTTAAATTAGTGTTCGCTCCTGTTTCATCTTCCAGTTTAATATTATTTTTAAACATTTCGAGAACACAAACCCATCTTAAAAGTTCATTAAATCCATTATCGGCAGATGAATTACTATCTTTTCTATTGCGATTTTTCCAAAAAAAATCTTGCCAGTTTTCCCATTTTTCACTCCACTCCAATTGATTTGACTTAATACCTTCTTCTTCAAACAACCTTGCTCTAATATTTTCATTATCAGCTAATTGTTGACCCCTTGAGTTCATCGTAATGTATAATTCTTCTCCTTGAGAAGTTTCTTCTGTTTTAAAATGCCAAAACTTTATTTGTGACTTAACATAATCAAAATATTTATTCATATCATCTTTAAAATGACTGTGAAGTATTGGTAATGTTCCTCTAATTAATTCACCCTTGTCATTACCAACTATTGATTTTACTGTTATATCTTGTTTGTAATTAGCTAAAAACCAGTTTTTAGAGTGTATATCTTCCAAATCCTGAATTGAATTGGTATGATTAATAAAATCAATAAAAAAATTATGTGTTAAAGTTCTAACTCTATAATCAAAAGCAATATGCTCAAGGTCTTTGTTAAACCTAAATAATTCTTCAAAATCTGCTTTTCTATTTTCTTTGATAGAAAAATAGAAAAGCATAAAAAAAAGTGTAGTAAAACGTTGCTGGCCATCAATTAAATAAACATCTTCATTTCTATCATTATACACGTAATAATCAGGACGATAAGAATACAAAAACCCAATATTTATTGGATTTTCATTACTTCCCAGTTCCAATATCATTTTTTTTATTGATTTTATTGATTTTTTTGCTGTTTGATCCGCTTGTAAAAATAGTTTATTTAATATGTCTAATTCTTCATTGGATTTTTTTTGATCCTTTTTATGAGATTTATAACCTTCCTTTATATCATAAATAAAAGTATCTAAAATTCCGTGAGTATTTAAACCCCAAACATATTCTCTCTGTATTTCCGGAACAATCAAATTATAATTATTAATTAATTGTTCAACAGAGACTTCCTCCATAGATTTATTCTTACTCATCATTATCTATTTTAAAAAAACCATTAATTTCTTCATCAATTCTTTTTGCATTTGCTTCTATATCATTGTTTGTCCAGTGCTCAAAATCCTTAATATCATTAGAGTCATCATTAAAATACCGAACAAATACTTGAAATGTATGAGGCTGAATAAAGTTTCCTTCATTAAAATACATGACTATTCTAGCTCTTTTTTTAGCATATGGATTATTACTAATACTCCTGTTTAAGGAACTATATAATAATACCAAGTTACCAATAGAGTGAATATTAATGGATTCTATTTGTGATTCAATAAAATCATCAATAGTTACAATATATTCTTCATCATCCTTTTTAACATCAAACTGAGAAATATCAAATTGGTTATCCTTATCAACCACATAAGAATTTAAGAAAGTTAAATACGCTTTTTTATCATTGATTTTTTCAGGGTTTTGAGGGAATATATGTTCTATATCGTTAGATGCTTTATTAAATGCACTATAAGGCAAAAAAGGTTGATTGTTTTTAAGGGAATGAATTATATCCATCAAAATTAATGCACTAACTAATTTCCTTGGTTCTTTATCATACCAATTAATGTTAGTGTTTTTAAAATCAATGAGTTCATCCTTGTTCATTAAAGTAGATTTCATTTCTTCCTGTAATGCACTTATAAATTTCTTTCTAGTTTTGCTAGTTTCCCAAAGTTTCCAAACATCTGTGAAGCTAAAATCTCTCTTTTGTTTTTGATTAAATAAATATCCCAAATAATGATAGATTTCTTTATCCTGAAACCAATCTTGTAAAGTGCTATTTAATTTTATTAGCTCCTTATATAAGCCTAATGCATCATTATTCCTTTTTTCAATTAGCTCTAATGTTAATTTTTCTTCACCTTTTTTTTCAGCAAATAATAAATACAAAATATTTATTGGATATATTTTATCATCAAATAATTTATTGCCTACACCTAAACTTTCAGACGATATACCTACAAATTTTGAAAAATAACGTTTTATATTTTCTGCGCTCCACCAGTTATTAATTTGGTCCAGCTGCCAGCCAATTTTGACACGTCTCTCATTTACCCTAACAATGTTTTTAATATCGGCTTCTCTTTTTCCTTCTTCTTTTGCTACCCGTGTAATTAATATTGCTCTAACTAAATCTGCACCATCTAAAGGGATGCGCTTAGAATTTAAATTTCCAAATATCTTCTCTTCACTAGATGTTTTATCATCAATTTTATTGATAATAAATTTGACCTGTTTTAGTAATTTATCGCGGTATTTCTCTTTTGAAAAAGATGGATAAATTTCCTTCTCAATGAACCATTCGCCTATAGTTTTATAAACTTGATAAATATGATAAATATCTTGATGGTCATAATCTACATATTCAGCTATAAAATCATCCCAACCTTCATCTGGAAACTCAATATCCTGTTTTGTGATAACCTGATTTAAAAAACGATTGGTTTCTTTCCTAATAGAATTGTCAGGGAATCGGACTTTATTGTACACCAACCCCTTTTCTTCTAAATACGCTAATACTAACGTTAGGGTAGTTAAGCGTTGCTGACCATCTACTATATTAAAATAATTGTCTTTAGGTACAATGGTTATGTTTTGTAAGCAATAAAATTTGGAATCTGAAACTTGAAAGTTATCAATATCAATCAGTAATTTTTTTACGTGTTTAGGCTCCCACTTATAACCCCTTTGATATAATGGAATATTATAAAAGTCCTTTCCTTGTTGTTTTAGATATCCTTCATTAGAAAAGACTTCTTCTATATTATATAATAATTGACTCATATTTTAGTGCCTTTACGAAATTTTTTCTCATTCTCCTGTTGTATCGATTCCATTATATAAAGAAATAAAGCTTGTTCTAATTTTGAATTATTTACCGTTTCAGTTTCATTTTTTCGCCAAATAATATTTTTATCTCTATCTAAATCGGCAGTATAAACTACCCTATCAATAATCTTAGGTTCTTCTCCGGGAAAATAACCTGTATAATTATGCTGTAGATTAGCAATTCCATTCCATTTTTTTACAACCAAAATAGCATCATTAGTGGAATTGCGACAAGCCATACACCACTCTATTGAAACTGAATATCTCAATGAATTAACTATCAAATGAGTTTGATATGGATCAATTGAAACATTAAATCTATATTCAGTTTTTTCCGTATATTTAACACCCTTTCCCTGTATTTTATCAAAAAGATTGTTTACTTCTTTTTGTGCTAAATGCACTCCTTCTGTTGAGTGTAAAATCCTATCTAATTCTTGATTAACCTTTCCTTTTGTACTTACTTCATTAGCCATTGCAACTATCGGGTCATAATCAGGATTTTCAAAATCGGGAATTGGGCCATACTCCGGTCTCACGACTTTTGGTTTTTCATAAAGCACTCTACTTAAATTAAAAGCATCATTTTCGAATTTAGAATCATCCTTCATCGAATGATAAATCTTTGTGCCCAGAAAAATAGGAGCACTTATAGCTTTTTTACCCTGCCTTAAAATCGGAATAAATTTATCATTATTAGCTTGTAGGTCATATAACCCTTGGGAGATTAAAGAATATTCAAAACCGGTTCCACCTTGTCTGTCATCAGCTCTTTTTTTATAGTCTTCAGTAAGCACAATAATAACTTTATCCGCTTTTTCTAAACCATTTTCCATAAAATGTGTTAGCTCTTTCCCTGCTGCCAAATCAAACTGATCTAGCAAAACTGCACATCCTGCCTTTTCAATTAAATAATTTGCAAGTTTTAGAACCCATTCCTTATGTTCTGGGCTATCCCAAGAATAAGAAATGAAAACAGTTAATCTATCTTTCATAGTTTATAATAATTATTTTTCTAACACACTTTTACCTTCCATATCACTACACTTTTTATCAAACAATCCTTATACACTTTTAACTTCTCAATTTCCTGTTGTTTGAAGCAAATGGCTGTGCCATTTTTTAACTCATTCTTTCTTCTAAATTCTTTATAATATCCCTTCTTCCCAAAATTGTATTGTATTTTTCCACCACCTTATCTAATATTTCAAAGTCTTCGGTGTGTATTAAGGATATAGCCGAGTCTTTTTCATAAACACCAAAAATGCCATTAAAATCCATTCCTTTTACGCAAGGCTCATATTGGGGAAAGAAGTGATCATTTAATTTTGTTGCAATCAAAAATAATTCTAAATAATAATCCATTACTTCATCTTCGTCTTTTCCTTTCAAAAACGGCTCTATTGCTTCTTCTATAAAACATTCATATAAATCCATTGAACCTTTTATAACCGCTAACCGGAAAAAGTAGTTCTCAGGAAATTTTAACATGGCAAGATTAGGATTATCCCTTATCATCATTTGCATTATACCTGCCATTGCATCTGCCTTGTACGTAGTATATTTTAAAAAAATATATTCTGCCAAATCACGACTTGCCTCTTCCTCAGAAACAACTTTTTGATGGTTTTTTATATTATCTAATATTCCTTGTTTATTGCCATAATCATAGCATTCGTCTAATTCCTGAAATAATTCTTCTTTACTCATATTTTCTTGTTATTAACTCACCTTTATCTTCCCCGTCACCGCCGCGTCTATTAAACTGCTTTTATATTCCTTTTATATTCCTTTAATTTTTTTTTTGAATGGCTGTAAGCATATTTTTTAAATTCGTATTCAATCTCCATAGATGCTATTTAAGCTTCCTAAGCTTTTCGAACTTCACCAATGCTTTTTTTAATGCTAATTCCTCACATTGCTCCTTGGTTTTCCATTCATATGGATCATCAGAAAAGACGGTATTTAAATAGGAATTACTATAGCAGTCTATAAATAGTGATCTCTCTTTTATATTGTTTGCAGTTGCATATTCCCAACCATTTATATACGCCTTGGCTTCTTCTTTCGCGAAACCAAGCATTTCTTCGTCATCAGAAATTCCGGCCCTACTTTTTATATCCACCAATTCGCAGGCATATTTTTCTGCATATTGCTCAGCATATTCTTTACTTTTACCTTGTGTGAGGGATTGATCATAAATCAAGGCATAATCTTCACAGTATATTTCATGATAACAATCTTCAGCCATTAATCCTGCATATTTGTTTGCATATATTTCCGATTTCCCACATTCTATTTGCTTCTTATAAATTTTGGAAAAATCGGCTGCCCGTTCTTCAATAGGTCTTTCCGAATAACCATCATTGATTACATTATCAATCAAAAAATCTGTATAGCGTTTATCTCCGTTCTTTAGTTTGCAAAAGACATGTAAATCTTTGAGAGCTTCTTCTTTACTTACCTTGACAACTTCGTCATAACATTTGAAAACATAGTTATGTTCATCAAAGGATGTCTTTAATTCTGCCCGTGTTCTACTCCAAATTTTGCTAAAACCTTTCTTTCTTTCTTTTATATAGCAGTCAATAAAAACGTTGGGAACCTCAAGTAATGAATCAGGTGTATCGTTCTCCTCTATTGCATCATCGTTTTGCAAATCCGTAAGAAAGTCATTTAAAAATAAAATAAATACTTCCTCATATTCCTGATTACCACAAAATCGATCAATTGTTTCCTTAAAAGTTTTTTTTCCTATGTATTTTTCAATAATTGGTTTCATAATATTTACTTGTTTTATCTCACCTTTTTATTCCCCGTTACCTCATTATTTATTAAACACCGTTTATACTTTCCCATAACTTCTTTCATTTAATTGTTCTCTAATTCCTTTTTAAGTTTTAATCCTTTTTCGGTTAACCTATATTTTTGGTTTGGACTTGTTGGCTTGTCTGGGATGGTTTGTTCTATATAACCTTGTTCCATTGCCGGTTTTAGGTAACTTTCCATAAAATAATCCCTGTGTTTTAATTCTAAAGCTTCTTGAATTTCATTTCGTTTTAATTCACCATTAATTACTAATACAGCTTTATGAACTGGATTACTGACTTGCCCGGTAGCTTGCACGGTAACTTGCCCGGTAGTTTGAACATTACCAAGCACACCAGTGGTTGTAGCTTGTCCGGTAGCTTGCCCGGCAACAGGAACAACAGGTCTCCAAATAATAATTTTAAAACCTTCTTCTAAATCAAATTCAGGTTCCTTTAACCCGGCTTCTTTGCTTAATCTAAAAATTTCTTCGGTCCCAGTTCCAAATCTTTCAATATAACCAGCTTGGTATAAAACTTCGGCTAATCTAGGATTGGTAGGATAAGAACTATGATCGGTTTTTAATTTTTCCAAACTCAATTCAGGAGTTAGACTTCCAGGGTTTGAAATTTCCAAACGATTTGCGAAAAGCATTACTTGCACACTTCCATTACTGTTATATTCTCTATGCGCAATCGCATTTACAATGGCTTCGGCTACCACAGCTCTAGGAATTTCATATTTAATAGGTGCTTGGTTGCTTTCACTTCGTTGCCCAACAGATACGCTAATTTTAGAAAGCACAAAATCTATAGCTTCATCCACTTGGGTAAATACATCATTTTTTATGACCCGATGATCTGGTATGGGTTTTTCTACTTTAAACCCGTGAAAATGTGCGCATTTCACAATAGCTGAAGGTGTAAACTTTTGTGGATCCACTCCAAATGCAAGTAATGCACTATTGGTTAATTGGTCTTTCACCAACATATTTAAATGCGACAATACTTTTGTAACAGGTGTTCCTTCACGTAATGGAAAACCTCTTTTAGCTCTCGCAATATTTATAAAAGTATTTACTTTTTCACCGTCAATATCCTCAATTGTTGCTAAAGGATTAATGGCTGTATCAAAATCAGATTTTTGTAAGGTTCCTTGTTGTTTTAACAAGCCTACAAATGATTTATTTATTTCTGAAATTAATTCATCTGTTGTTTCAAAACGTTTATACGAGCGATGATCTTGAACTTTGCGAATGAATGCTTGCTCTTTTGGATGTCTTTCCAATGCGGACATTCCTTTTATAAAAGCAAAAGACTTTTTATGTAACTTTTTAGCATAGTTGTATTCTAATTCTGTTGGAGACACTCCATTTTCATCTTCAAAGCCATAATCCACACCTAACAGTACTACGTAAACTTTTGAATTGGCAACTTCATCTAAATATACTTTATTTGGCGCTTGTGAGTTGGCCGGTAATTTCTCAAAAAGTATGGGCTCAAAAAAGGAACTTAATAAAGCATCTGACAAAAAATGATTGTATAAAGCCAAACGCTCTTCCTTAAATTCTTTTTGAACACTGCTTATAAATACTTTTTGTTTTTCCATACCTAACTCACCTTTATCTTCCCCGTTACCACACTATTTATTAAACTGCTTTTATACTCTTTTAACTTTGCAATTTCTTGCTTTTTTAAGCCAATGGAAGTTTCTATTTTTTGCGAAGCTGTTTCTATATATTCTGAAATATCCTTTTGTTCTTGGATACTTGAATGAACTACAAATAGTTTACTTAAATCTGCACTATTAATTGCTGGATAACTCATTCCTTTAGAATTGATAGTTACCTGTTCTGTAAAAGCATCACTTCGAACAAAATTTGCGAGAAATTCTGGATGAATAAATAGTTTTGGTTCTAAAACAGCAAATCCAGTTGAATAAATGAATTTCGCTTTTTCTTTATTTATGAAATCAATCGCTTTTAAATATGTCCTAACTGTTGAAATAACAGTATCTCCTTCCTTTGCTATTCGTCTTGCTCTCGAAGGTGCATTTTTGAAATTGTATTCTTCTGTTTGATTTATGCCTTTTTCTATACTTACGCTACCAATATCAACATAATGAAAACTAAGATCTTTATTAGTTGTTTCTGGTAAAGCATTTCTATTTATAAAAGATATATGCTTCAACCTCTTCAACTCCCAATGCTCCGGGATCTCCCCAATCCACTTCACACCAGAGTCTTTAAATTTTACATTTGAATTTAAACCTTGTGTAACTGCTTTGTGTATGAGTATTTGTTTGCGTTCTTCAAGCAAGCTTATTTGTTGCTCTTTGATGCTAATGGCTTCGTCAATTTTTGTGGTTTTATCGTTTAAAAATTGAGCGATGGCGGTTTGTTCATGGGGGGGAGGGGACGGAAACGGAAATCTTTTAAAATCTCCAAAACTTATATTTTGTCTTAATCCAGAACCTAACCCATAAATCACTTTATTAATATCAATTGTGTGCAAGTAATAATGATAAAATGAACTAGAGTAACCTTTCTTTACTCTCAAATTTATGTAAGCACTTGTTATAATTCCAATATTTTTAGCCAGGCCTGTTCTTAAACTTGTTTTATCATTTTGTAAATCAGTTGGTCTAATAATAATATCATCCGGTT
>Ga0307486_1002871_pt1 | contig 11675 bp, 10 predicted proteins | sample CBIW02metaG_FD_203663 | JGI IMG/M metagenome (GOLD analysis project Ga0307486, IMG submission 203663) | Sea-ice brine microbial communities from Beaufort Sea near Barrow, Alaska, United States - CBIW 0.2 | ecosystem: Environmental > Aquatic > Marine > Coastal | place: USA: Alaska | collected... | reverse complement strand
GTGCTGCTGCTCAACTACCCGACCGAACTGCACGCGCCGGAACGCACGGACTCGCTGCCGCCGCATGTATTTCTCGGGTCTGCCGTACGCTCCGAGGCCATCGACCCCGACGTCGAAGCCTGGCTGGCGGCCGATTCGCTGCCCGTGGTCTACGTCAGTTTCGGAAGCTTTCTCTCGGTGCGCGGTGATGTGCTCGCCCGCGTCGCCGCTGCGCTGCAGGGCCTGCCGGTGCGGGTCGCCATCGCTGTCGGGGAGACTGCCCCCGCCGAGCTTGGCCCCGTGCCCGATTCCTGGCTGGTGCGTGCGTTTCTGCCGCAGGTGCGCTTATTGCGGGGGGCCGCCCTGGCCGTGACGCACGGCGGCAATAATTCGGTCACCGAGGCGCTGCGTGCGGGGGTGCCGCTCGTCGTGCTGCCCTTCTCCACCGACCAGTTCGCCGGCGCGGCCGCGCTGGATGTGGCCGGCCTGGGCACCTCACTGCCGCCCAATACGGCCACGGTTGCCGAACTGCGGGCGGGGTGTGAGCGGATGCTCCGCCTCACCGGCGAACCGCGCACCCGCCTCGACGCGCTCTCGGCGTCGATGACGGCAACGTCGGGTGCGGAGCGGGCCTATGCCGCGCTCACCCGGGTGCCGACGCGCGGTTAGACGGGGTCGGCAGCCCCTCCGGCACCTCCGGCAGCCTCCTCCGGCAGGTCGACGTCGTGGCCGGTGCCGAGGTCGCCGCACTCGATCGCCTGGGCCGCGTGCGCGCGCAGATACGGACCGGCCCCGGCGTCGCCGGCGAGAGTGTCGAGCAGGGGCGCCCAGTGGGATCTTCCGATCACAACGGGGTGGCCCGGTCGGCCGGCAAACCGGGCTTGGCGCAGCATGCCGTCCACGCTGCCGGTGCCGCTGCCTGTGCCGGTGCCGCTGCCGGTATTCGTGCCGGTGTTGTTCGCGCCGATGACCCGCGCCACGGTTGCCGCGTTCACATCGGGCACGTCAACGGGAATGATCGTGACGGCCGCGATCTCGGGAAGATCTTGGGCAACGCGTAGTCCGGCACGCAGGGAGGCGGAGAGCCCGTCGGCCCAATCGGCGGCCTGCACGACCAGAACCGATGCCGAAGGTGCCGAAGGTGCCGTCGGTGCGATCGGTGCGATTGGTGCGATTGGTGCGATTGGTGCGATCAGCGTCGGTGCGATCAGTTTTGCGGCTTCGGCGCCGCGGGCGCCCAGCACAACGATCACGGGGGAGCATCCGGCTGCTGCCAGCACATTGACTGCATGCTGCAACCAGGAGTGACCGGCGGCGTCGTGCACGAGCGCCTTCGGCCGACCATAGCGGGAGCCGGCCCCGGCGGCGAGCACGAGCCCGGCGATGCGGCTGGGCGAGGTGCTGGGCGAGGTTCTGGGCGAGCAGCTGGGGGTCCCGGTGGTCGACGGCGGCAGGTGCATGCCTGCCATCGTAGGGATTCGGGCATTCGTTCGCGCGAGCCGGTTGACCCCAGCACGGGGGGACTGGCTCCGACCGAGCACAACGGGCTATACGCTCGCACAAACAGTTCCGAACGATTCTCGCCAAGAAAGGCGCCCCGATGTCCTCTCAGATCGACCGGGTCGCCGGTGGGCACGCTCGCATCCGTGTGGCGGACTTTCGTGGTTGAGCCTGCCCGCCCGGCCGCAACGCCCGCCTTCGACACCAGCATTTGGCGGGTTTTGGGCAACCCACTCGTCGGCAGTGAATGCGACGGCCCGCTGTGCGGGTCGACTATTGCCGTCAAGGATCTCTACGACGTGGTCGGTTTCGCCGTCGGCGCCGGTATCCCGGAATACCTGCGTGAGCGGGCCGTCGCGATCGACAGCGCGCCGGCGTTGCGATCGTTGCTCGGCGCCGGCGCTACCGTGCGCGGCATCGCCCAGACCGATGAGTTCGCCTACAGCATTGCCGGAGCCAACGTGCACTACGGCACCCCGCCGAACGCGCGCGTTCCCGACGCCCTGCCGGGAGGATCCACGAGCGGACCGGCCAGCGCGGTCGCGCTCGGCCAGGCCGACATCGGGCTCGGCACCGACACGGCGGGCTCGATTCGCGTTCCAGCGTCGTACCAGGGCCTGTGGGGTCTCCGGAGCACGCAGGACGCCGTCGATCGCCGCGGGCTTCTGCCACTCGCGCCGCGGTTCGACGCGGTGGGGTGGCTCACCCGCACGCCCGATGTGCTGCGGATCGCCGTCGCCCAGTCGGTGCAGCCGCAGTTGCAGCGGGCCGCGCCTCGCCGATACGCGGTGGCGGCATCCGTCGTGTCCAGCCTGGACGACGACGTGCAGAGCGCGTTTCTCGGCGCAGTCAATCAACTGGAGACCGCGGATCATATTGCCCAGGTCGATATGGTCGACGTGGGCGATCTCTCCAGGCTGTTTCAGGCGTTTCGAACCGTGCAGGCCGCCGAGGCTTGGCAGAGTCATGGGGGTTGGGTGCGCGCGCATCCCGGTGTCCTCGGCGCGGACGTGGCAGCCCGGTTCGACTGGGCGAGCCGGGTGACCGGCAGCGCTGACCGAGCAGCGCGCGCCACGCTGGAGGACGCGCGAGAGCGGCTGGATGATGTTCTGCAGAATCGTGTACTGCTGCTGCCGAGCACCTCGTCGACGGCCCCCCGTCGCAACGAAACGGCGGCGACCCTCGACCGCACCCGCAGCGCCACCCTCGCTTTGACCTGCCTCGCTGCGATCGGCGGCTATCCGGCGCTGTCGGCTCCTCTGCTGAGCGTCGCCGGAGCCCCGCTCGGGCTCGGCCTGGTCGGGCCACGGTTCAGCGACCTCGCCCTCGTGGATGCCGCCGCAGAGCTGTCCGGCTGGCTGCCCGAGGGCCTGCTCAACGGCGCATCCGATGGCCTATCCGATGGCCCATCCGATGGCCTGCCCGATGCTCGTGCCCGCGCCGGACGCTTCGCCTGAGTTGCACCGACGGCGACACGGCTGAAACCTGCAGGAAACGTCTGCTGCCTAAACTGTGACCCTGAAACATCCGTTTCACGATGCCGAGGGAGTGAAAAACATTTCCAGCCTTCCGATCAACCCGCCCGCGCGGCTACTCATGGGCCCCGGCCCGATCAATGCCGATCCGCGGGTGCTGCGTGCCATGGCCGCCCAGCTCGTCGGTCAGTATGACCCGGCGATGACGGGCTATATGACCCAGACGCAGGAGTTGTATCGCGGCGTGTTCCAGACCGACAACGAGCACACGCTGCTGGTCGATGGCACCGCCCGGGCCGGGATCGAGGCGGCTCTGGTATCGCTCATCGAACCCGGCGACCGGGTGCTGGTGCCGATCTTCGGCCGGTTCGGTCACCTGCTGCGCGAGATCGCCGAGCGCGCCGGCGCCGAGGTGCACGTGCGTGAGGTGGCATGGGGCCAGGTTTTCACACCCGCCGCGATTGAACAGGCCATCCGGGAGACGCAGCCGAAGCTGCTCGCCATCGTGCACGGCGACACCTCGACGACCATGATGCAGCCGCTCGACGAACTCGGCGCCATCTGCGAGAGCCACGACGTGCTGTTTTACACCGACGTCACCGCCTCGCTCGGCGGAAACACCGTCGAAACGGATGCCTGGGGCCTCGACGCGGTCACCGCCGGCCTGCAAAAATGCCTCGCCGGCCCCTCAGGCTCCGCGCCGGCGACGTTCTCGCCCCGCGCCGCCGCCGTGATCAACGCGCGCACAAGCATCGAAGCCGGCATTCGCGAACCGGGAGATCCGACAGCCCAACACCCGATCCGCTCCAACTACTTCGACCTCTCGATGCTGTTCGACTACTGGGGACCCAGACGGCTCAACCACCACACCGAGGCCACCACCATGCTGTACGGCGCTCGCGAGTGCGCCCGACTGCTCGTTGAGGAAGGGCTGCCGCAGGCCGTTGAACGACACCGGCGGCACGGAATGGCGATGCTCGCCGGGGTGCAGGGACTCGGCCTCGACGTTTTCGGTGACCTCGGACACAAGATGAACAACGTCGTTGCGGTGGTCATCCCCGACGGGGTCAACGGCGAGGGGGTACGCGGCGCTCTGCTGAATGACTTCGGCATTGAAATCGGCACCTCGTTCGGCCCGCTGCACGGCAAGGTCTGGCGAATCGGCACCATGGGCTACAACGCCCGCCAGGACACGGTGCTGACCGTTCTCGCCGCCCTCGAACAGGTGCTGCGCCGAGCCGGAGCATCCGTCACCGCCGGCGGCGGAGTCGGTGCCGCCTACGACGTGTTTGCCGATGCTGACCGACCGGAAGCCCGATGACCTCCGCCGCCGATATCCTGGACCGCTGCGACGAGCTCGCACGGCACAGTTCACTGCCGGACGGTCTGATCGAACGGGTGTATCTCTCGCCGGAGCACGCGGCAGTGAACGCCCTCGCTGCCGAATGGATGACCGCGGCCGGGCTGTCGACCTGGCAGGACACCGCGGGAAACCAGTGCGGCCGGATGGAGGGGGCGACCCCGGGCTTGCCGGCGCTGTTGCTCGGTTCGCACCTCGACACCGTGCCCGCGGCGGGCCGGTACGACGGCATCCTCGGGGTGCTGCTGGCCATCGCCGTCGTCGAACGCCTCCAACGTTCGGGCCGCGCCCTGCCGTTCGCGCTTGAAGTCGCCGCGTTCGGCGACGAGGAAGGCACCCGCTTCGGCACGACCCTGCTCGGCAGCCGTGCTCTCGCCGGAACCTGGCAGAGCGAATGGTGGCAGTTGCGTGACCAATCGGGAGTGCGGCTGGACGATGCCTATCGTGCCTTCGGACTCGACCCGGCGTTGATCGGTGCGGCGGCGCGCACCCCGGCCGAGCTGATCGGCTACCTCGAAGCGCATATCGAACAGGGCCCGGTGCTCGAGGAGCGCGGCCTCGCGCTCGGCGTCGTCTCGTCGATCGCCGGCGCCCGACGGTTCGGGATCCTGATCGAGGGAGCTGCCGGGCACTCCGGCACCCCGTGGGCGTTGCGCCGTGATGCGCTCGCCGGGGCGAGCGAGATTATCCTCGCCATCGAACGCATCACCCGGCACGCCGCGCTCATCGGCACCGTCGGCCGCCTCGCCGTGTTCCCCGATGCGGTCAACGTCATTCCCGGGAGGGTCGAATTCAGCCTCGATCTGCGGGGCGAGTTCGACGCCGAGCGGGATCAGGCCTGGCAACTCATCGAACAGACCGCCAGGGAGATCTGCGCCCGGCGATCATTGACGGTTACGAGTGTTCAGACGCATGGCGCGCCCGCCGCGCACTGCAGCCCGAACCTGCGGGCGGCCGTGGCCACCGGCATCCGCGCGGCCGGAACGGACAGCGCCGCGGGAGCCGCGTCGGCTGCGGCGCCGCCACCCACACTGTTCTCCATGGCCGGCCACGACGCCATGGCGATCGCGGCGCTCACCGATATCGGCATGCTGTTTGTGCGGTGTCGGGGTGGGGTCAGCCACCACCCCGACGAATCGGTGACCGAGGCCGATGTGGCCCTCGCGCTTGATGCATTCGAGGCTGCGGTGCTGGACCTCGCAAACCGCTATGACGCCGACGCGGCTGATTCCGACCAAATCACGAAGTGACAGACACAATGCACATCGGGCAGCGCATTGACGTTCAATACGGCGATTTGTCGCCGCAGGAGCAGCGGGCGGCCGACTTCATACTCGACCACCTGAGCGACCTGGCCGTGTACAACGCGACAGAGCTGGCTCGGCTCAGCGGGGTCTCCAAAGCGACCGTCTCGCGGTTGTTCCGTCTTCTCGGCTTTCAGGATTCCGCCGAAGTGCGCGATCATGCGCGCACCCTGCGCAGCAACGGCGCCCCGGTCGGCGGGCCGGGGGCATCCGCCGGTACGCCGTCGCGTCTGGCCATGCATCTGTCCGGGGAGCAGGAGAATCTGCGCCGGCTGCTGCAGAACATTGAAGACGGTCGGCTGGATGTCGCGGCACGGCTGATCGCGCGTGCCGGCCACGTGGTCGTGATCGGCACGCGCGACGGCTACCCGCTCGCCTTGCACCTGCGCCAGCAACTCGCGCAGGCGTGCCAGAATGTGCGGCTCGCGCCGTCGCCGGGGCAGTCGATCGGCGAGGATCTTGCGGGGCTTGGAGCGAATGATGTCGTCGTCCTGTTTGGATTTCGGCGTCGTACGGCGGGGTTCGGACGGCTGGTTGCGGCGATCCACCGCCGAGGCGTTCCGCTCGTGCTTATCTCCGATTCCTCGGCCGGTCGGCATGCCGACAACGCGGCGGTGTGGCTGGAATGTCCGATTGACAGCCCCTCCGCCTTCGACAGCTATGCCGCGGCGATGAGTCTGATCAATCTGGTGGCGACCGGCGTGATGGGCGCGCAGGTGCGGCAGGCCCGCACCCGGATAGCGGCCATCACGAGCATTTATGAGGATCTCGACGAACTCGAGGAGCCGTGGTGAATGAAATCTCTTCTAGATTGGGCACCATGTTGACTCTTAACGCTGTGGCTTTACGCGAATCCCTCCACTCCTGTCTGGCCGTCGACCGCTGGGTCGATGAGGTGGCCGCGGGTGCGCCCTATATCGAGGCGAGCGAGCTCGTCGAGGCTGCACGAAGTGCCGCGACCCGGCTGTCGCGGGCGGAGGTCGACGAGGCCCTCGCGGAGCATCCGCGTATCGGTCAGGCCGCCGCGCAGATTTCGACGCCGGCCGCCGCCGAGTTCTCCCGCCGGGAACAGGCTTCGGTCGACGCCGACGATGCCGAGCTGGCCGTGCTGCTCGCGACCGGCAACCGCGCCTATGAGGCCCGCTTCGGACGGGTCTTTCTGATTCGTGCCGCGGGGCGCACGCGCGCCGAGATTCTGGCGGAGTTGAATCGTCGCCTCGCGCTGCCCGACGAGGTCGAGGCCGCGATCGTCGCCGAGCAACTGCGCGAAATCGCCCTGCTGCGGCTGGCTGCCCTGCTCGACCGGAGCGCCATATGAGCGCGGACGGCCCGGCACCGAGCCACGTCACCACCCATGTGCTCGACGCCGTCACCGGCCGGCCGGCCGTGGGCGTGGCGGTCACGCTCGAACAGCGGGTCGGTTCCGGCTGGGTTATGCTCGCGAGCGGCGAAACGGATGCCGAGGGCCGCCTGTCGACGCTCGGCCCGGCCGCGCTGCCCGTCGGCTGCTTCCGCATCGGTTTCGACACCGGAGCCTGGTTCGCCCGTTCCGGCCGGGCCACGCTGTATCCAGAGGTCACGATCAGTTTCGAACTCGCTCACCCCACCGAGCACTACCATGTGCCGCTGCTGTTGAGCCCGTTCGCCTACTCCACCTATCGGGGCAGCTGAGACTATTCCACGCTCACCCGGCGGCCGCGCACATAGACGCCGGTGATCGCGGGCTCGCGCAGGGCGAGGAGCAGCGCGAAGAGCGTCTGTGCGGCTGCGCGTTCGGTGTCGTCGGCGCGCACGCCGTGCTGCAGCACGAGAGCGAGCGGTTCGAACCGGTCCGGGTCGATGAGCAGAAAATCCGCGTCCTTGCCGAGGTCGAAATTGCCGAAACGCTCCTCCATGTCCAGGGCTCGCGCCCCTGCGAGCGTGCCGGTGAACAGCAGCGCGGCCGGGTCGAGTGCCAGTTTGGCGTCGTCGGGCTCGGACAGGTGCGCTTTGTAGCAGTCGTTGAGCACGCGGGCGACGAGCCATTCGTCGCCGGCGCCGACATCCGTTCCGATCGCGACGTTCACACCGAACGCGCTCGTGCGGCGCCACGGCATGGTGCCGGAACCGAGAAACGCCTGCGACGTCGGGCAGTGCGCGATCGACGTGCCGGTCTCGGCGAGGCGGGCGAGCTCGCTGTCCTGGCAGTGCACCGCGTGGGCGAGAATGCTGCGGGGCCCGAGCAGGCTCGCACCGCCGCGCGCTGAACCCGGCAGGAAGCGTCCGTCATAGGTGTCGAGGTAGGTTTCGGTCTGATACACCGACCGCACGACGTCGATCTCGCCGGTGCCCGGCCGGTTGTTCTCGTTGAGGTGGCTGTGAAAGTACACGCCCCGACCGCGCACGGTGTCGTACAGTTCGCCGAGCCCGGCGAGGGTCGTCGGCGTCACGGACAGGCTGAACCGTGGCACGATCGCGACCTGCAGCAGCGCGGTCCGGGCGTCGCCGGTGTCGACGGCGTGCCAGCGGTCGATCTCGGCGGCCGTGAGCTCAATCGCCGCCTGCTCACTGGTCAGCAGCGCGGTGGCCGAGCCGGTGCCGACGGTCTGGATGCCGCGGCCGCTGACCAATCGCAGGCCTGCCGCCCGCGTCGCCTCGAACAGGGCGTCCTGAGCCGCGGGGAAAGCCGAACCGAACACGAGGGCGCTGGTCGTTCCGACGGATGCCCGCCGTCTCGTGAAATCACGCGCGATCTGCCCCGCAAACTCAGGGTCGGCCAGCCGGGACTCGGCCGGGAATACACATTCGTCGAGCCATTCCAGCAGTTGACCGCCGCCGTAGGCATCCGTCGTGTAGGTCTGGGGGAAATGCAGATGGGTGTCGACGAAGCCCGGCACGATGAACCCGGTTCGGGTCACCGGCAATGCCGCAAACCGCGCCGGAAGCTCGACGAAGACGCCGACCCACAGGATTGTGCCGTCGACGCCGGTGACGAGGGCGCCGTCGGGAAGCGAAACGAGGTGCTCGCGGGCGTGGGCGACCGTCGGCGCACCGGCAATGTGAAAGATGTGGCCTCGAAAGACCTCCGACCCCGATGTCTGGCGCATATCTGCGAAGACTATCGTCAGATCCGCCCGGTGTAGGAGTCCCAGGCCGGTCCGGCGTCCGGTGCATCGTCGTGCGTGATCGTCGCCTGGATCAAACCATACGGACGGTCGGCCGCGTGGTAGACCTCGTCGTTGTTCTCCACCTGGAACGGCGACAGGTCGTACAGAAAATGGTGCTTGTTCGGCGCCGACAGTCGAATCTCCGCGATGAACGGGAACGCTTCGAGCACGGCCTCGCCCATGCGATACAGCGTCTGCTGCAGCGCGAGGGAATGCACGATGGCGAACTGGTTCATCAAAATCTCCTTGATGCCGGAGTAGGTCGACTCCCAGTCCACATCGGTGGTCGTGAAGCGCCACGCGGCGGTGATCGATGTCGCCATCAAACGGTCGGTCGTCGGCTGCAACAGTGTGTAGGGATCCTGCATGAACCCGGAGAATTCCGAGCCGGTCGACTTGAGAATGACCAGGTCTTTGAGGCCGCCGACCACCCAGGTCTGCTGCGTCGGTCCGGTGCCTTCGACCGAGATGGACGCGGTGCGCACCTCCTGGCCGCGCCGCACCCAGGTGTGGTTATGCTCGGCACCGTCGACGACGACGCGTTCCCACGCGAACTCCTCGATCTCAATCCGCGCGCCCGCGACGGGGTCGATGTGGTCGACGAAGTGCGTGGCCAGATCGATCCCGTAGCTCTCGATCGACAGCAGCCCCTTCTCCTTCGCGAAGGAATACGCGGTCTGCTTTTGCGTGTCAGTCGGCAGCACGTGCAACTGGTCGCCCACCAGGTGGGCGGCCTCGAAATCGCCGTGCAACGCCGTGGACACGCTCACGTCGTGAATTTCGTGCCGAGGTGTGTCCCGGTAGATACGTACGATGCGATTCTCCGCTTTGCCGTAACGGTTGGATCCAAGAACGATCGACATGCGAGCTCCTAACTGGTTGCGCTCCGTGGAGTCGCTGGGAAAAATTTACACGCGGACGCCCGGTCACCGCATGAGCAGCGATCCTGTCGGTATTCCGGCCACATCGTCGCTCGTCGAGAACACGTCGCGGCCGGCCAGCCATGTTGTCTGCACCCGGCCGACCAGCACGGTGCCGTCGAAGGCGGTGACCTTGTTTTTGTGCCGCAGGGTTTCGGCGTCGACGAGAAACTGCTCGGTCGGAGCGAACGCGACCAGGTCGGCAGCCGCTCCGAGGGCGATGTGACCCTTACCGGTGAGGCCGATGAAACGAGCCGGAGCCGTACTCATCCACTCCACGACCTGCTCGAGCGCGACCCCGCGCCCCCGGGCCGCTGTCCAGACCGCGGCGAGGCTGAGCTGCAGCCCCGAGATTCCGCCCCAGGCGAGCCCGAAGTCACCGCCGTGACCGAGCTTGAGTTCTCGGGTCGCGGGCGAGTGATCCGAGGCCACAAAATCGATCGTGCCGTCGCCGAGTCCGGCCCAAAGCAGCTCCCGGTTGGCCTCGTCCCGAATCGGAGGGCAACATTTGTAGCTGGTGCCGCCATCGGGAATGCACTCTGCGGCAAAGTACAGGTAGTGCGGGCACGTCTCGGCGGTGATGCTCAGGCCGGCCTCCTTGGCTGCACGCAGCAGCGGAAGCGACCGGGCTGAGGACAAATGCAGAATGTGGGCGCGCACGCCGGTGCGGCGAACCACGTCGATGACGTGTTCGATGGCGGTTGTCTCCGCCTCGGGCGGGCGGCTCGCCACAAAGTCGCCATAGCCGTCACCGCCGCCGTTGGCCGCTTCGTGGAGCACCTGCGGATCCTCTGCGTGCACGAGCAGCTGCCCACCGAATGCCGCGATCTCGACGGCAGCCGCGTGTAACTGTTCGAGAGTGAGGTGCGGAAACTCCTCAACGCCGCTCGGCGACAGGAACACCTTGAACCCGAACACCCCCGCGTCGTGCAGTTCGCGCAGACGGCCGAGGTTTTCCGGAATCGCCCCACCCCAAAACCCCACATCAACGGAGACTTTCGATCCGGCGGCCCGGCGCTTGCGTTCCAGTGCCGGAACCGACACCGTCGGCGGAATGCTGTTGAGCGGCATATCGATGATGGTTGTGACGCCGCCCGCAGCGGCGGCGAGGGTCGCGCTCGCAAAGCCCTCCCACTCGGTCCGACCGGGTTCGTTGACGTGCACGTGCGTGTCGACGAGCCCGGGGATGAGAACCTCATCGGGAGCCAGCCGTACGTCGCGGTGGGTTCCGCCTGCCTCCGCCTCAGCGGGGAGTGCAATGATCGCGTCGATGCCCAGGATGGCGGTGACGACACCGTGTGACACGCACACTGCGGCCGGAATGACCCCCTGTGCCGTGAGCACACGGTGGGAACGGATGACGAGATCGGGGTAAGTCATGCCTTCCTTTCAGGTCTGGTCAGACTGCCGCGCAACGGTGCTGCACCGATTGTTTTCACCATACTGAAATCAGATTCGGTCTATTCGGTGGTTTGGAAACCTGCCCGACACGCCCCGTCGATGCCGCCGAAATATTGAGCCTGACCCGGCTCGCGGCCTACAACTCGAGCACGAGTCGTGGGCAGAGTGACCGGGAGACGCAGATCATCATGACGGCGTTGTCGGCCTGCTCGTCGGGGGTCAGCACGCTGTCGCGATGGTCGACTTCCCCCGAGATCACCGGTGTTTCGCAGGTGCCGCAGGTGCCCTCGCGGCACGAGGAGATCACCAGGATTCCGGCCGCTTCCACGACCTCCACTATGGTCTGCTCAGGCGGCACGGTGAGGGTCAGACCGGACAGTCCGAGCTCGATCTCGAAGCTCTCGTTCGGCTCCCGTGCACCCGGGTCGAGCGCGAAAAACCGCTCCGTGCGCGCCGGCCCGTTCGGCCAGTCCAGAGCGTCGACGGCATCGAGCAATCGTGCCGGCCCGCAACAGAACACGAGGGTGTCCGGCGCCTGCTCGGCGCACAGCTGCACGAGGTCGACGCGCGCACCGGTGTCGGCGGGGAAC
>Ga0307486_1002870_pt1 | contig 11675 bp, 10 predicted proteins | sample CBIW02metaG_FD_203663 | JGI IMG/M metagenome (GOLD analysis project Ga0307486, IMG submission 203663) | Sea-ice brine microbial communities from Beaufort Sea near Barrow, Alaska, United States - CBIW 0.2 | ecosystem: Environmental > Aquatic > Marine > Coastal | place: USA: Alaska | collected... | reverse complement strand
TCTTTCAATTGTTAAATCTTTGATGTCAATTATTTTTAATTTGTTGTTTATTAATTCGTCACCAACTGCATTGATTGAAACAAGCCCGTAATTGTCGGAATGAAATAAGTAATTTTTAATAGCTTCGGTACTATTTAAGGTCACTACATTATTAAGTTGTTTAATGTTGTTACTTAATAGGAACTCATCTATAATTTCTTTTGTCCCCGAACCCATTTCGCGCGCTACAACGGGAATTTTTTGTAAGGTATCTATATCGATGATACCTTTTTTAAAAGCAGGGTTTTTTGCATTTGTTACAAGGACAATTTCATCTTTAATAAACTTTTTAAACTGTAGTTTGCGGTTTGTATTCCTGCCTTCGGTAATTCCAAAATCAATTTCTTCATTCAAGATTAATTCTTCAATATTTTCTGAATTATCGCTGGTGATCTTGAATTTTGTCTCTGGAAATTGAACCCTAAACTTTGCAATTACTTTTGGAACAATATAATTAGCAATCGTTGTACTTACCCCAAAGTTTAAAAATTTGGGAAAGGCATCTTTTTTATGTAAAAACTGATTTTCCATTTCGGAAAAAATAGCCAATATTTTATTGGCGTATAGTAGTAAGGACTTTCCGTCGGTGGTTAACTCAATTGAGTTTCTTTTTCTTATAAAGAAAGTGGTTTTATATTCTTCTTCTATATTTTTGATCGCTTTTGATACCGCAGGCTGCGAAATAAATAATTGCTCGGCAGCTTTTGTGAAACTTAAATGTTTAGCAACAATTTTGAATATATGTAACTTGGTTTTCATTGGGTTGTACTAGCCATTAAATTTATACGGTTTGGGTAGCTGATTTTTCATTTACAGGTTTCATTAAACATTTCGCTAATTTAACAAATTCAGAACAATCAACAGAGAGTTTATATGTATCTGCACCTTGATATGCCAAAGAAGCACCTAAATGCCCATTGTACAACAATCCAAAAAGTGCAGCAGCTAACGAACCAAAGCCAATCGGTTTGATGACCTTGGACAAATTTGAGGTATTAAATTGAGACAGGATTTTAAGATCTAATGCTCCTGAAGAAACAATCAACTTAGTATAGGCCCATCAAATTTTTCTTACTTCAATAGTATATGTCAATTCCCCTGTGTAAATGGCAATCTAACCACTTAACACTCCAAAACCCAAAATTACATAAACCATCTGTTTTATAAAAGATGACAGGGCTTGTTTTAACAACTAAACATATGAAAGCGCCCACAGAAGACAAAAGCAACTTGGCTATTGGTATTTGTATGGAAAGTGGATGCCATACTTCTTCTCTCCATATTGAAGGTATTTCTGAAATCATTAGTTTTTATTACTCTAGAATTTTCACAGAAATAGGAACGTTTTTATTTCCTTTTTTTTCTACAGTAATTTCAACTTTTCCGTTTCCTTTTAGTGAATCAAAGGATGAAATTTCTCCATCATTTGTCATCACTTTAGTTTCCTCTGTAAAATACAAGTCGATTAGTTTGTCATCAGATGTTCTTACACCTTTTGATTCTACTTTGATTTTTCAAATGTTTTTTCTGGTAGGGGGATTACTGCCAACGGTAATCTGTCTGAAAAACCTAAGTATACTAGCACTTAGGAGCTTAAATAGTCTTTTTAAAATTGAGATTAGAGCATATGTCAAGGTTTGCGGGTTCAATTGGGTTCATTGACATTATAATGTTTTTATCGGTCCATATTATGGCCAGTAAACCATAGTGGTTAAAGATAAAACAGTCCAATCCCAATAAGGAACAGTCCAGCAATGAACTGGATTATTTAACATAAACTAGCATAAAAAAGCCCCCCTACCTGAGGGGTAAAAAAGGGCTTTTTTATGCTAGTTTGCTAGATTTTGTGTTCTGTACATTCTTTAAGTCATCCATTGTTCATATTCAACTATTACTGTCCAAACTCCGTAAACATTTTTTAGAAAACATTTATGTCCAAATGCACTACCATTAAATTTCCAATAAGTCACGGAAACAACACAGTTTTCGTAATTATCGTCAAAAATAGGTTCACTAACTGAAATTATATTTTGTCTTATTTTCGTTTTTTTAAATATTAGTTCAGCGTCATTTTTAGTCAAACACTTTTTACTTTTAATCAAATCAGAACCATAATTTAAACTGTTTATTAATTCTGAATTCCAGGTTCCGTCAGTACTTTTCACTCCATTTTGTTCAATTTCTTTTAAGGTGTTCTCAGGTACTTCTAGTCCAATTTTTTCTTTAAAATCCTTTAGATCAAAAAAGGTTTTTGATTTTTCACATTGAATAAATATCCCTGTTATTCCTTTTTCAATTTCGTGGTTAATTATTTTTCTGAAAATGTCAGTTTCTGGGTTGCCTTGTGAAAAACTCAAAGTTGAAATAAATATTAAAAATATAGTTAAAGTTCGATTCATCAGTATTGTACACAACTCGTTATATAAATACCAATGTACCCTTTTAACCCAAATTGCTACGGGAGAAATGCATGTTTTTGTATTCTTTATCGTTTTTCGCAAGCAATTCCAAGGTCAAAGTAATATCTCTTTTACGTACGAATTGTAAAAATTGGTCGCTGCCATCTGCTGTGGTCTTAAAACCTGTTCTGCCCCGGTGAAACTCAAACTTTGATATTCCTTATCATTTAATGCCGTTAAGTAGACCTTTCCGGTATAATTTTCCCTTTTCAAAGCCTTTGTCAGTTGTTTTGACAGTCGGTAATCCGGAACTGTATTTATAATTAATTTGGTGTCCTGGAAGGGGATATGTCCAAGTAATTCCGGGTCCTCAATATCCCCGTAAACAATATCCTTTCCTTTTAGCCGATATCTTTTTATAACCGAAGGATCAAAATCAATTCCCAGGTAATTGATCTCAGGATGTTCGTCGAGCATTTCAGACAGCCTTGTCCCAAACCTTCCCATTCCTATAATTATTAGCTCATATTTTTTTATTTTGACCGATTTTATCCCGTTTTCCCTGAATGGTATTTTGCGCTGAAAGATACTCAGGGCAGGGGAGAGGAATTCGTAAATTTGATGTGAGTACAATATTAAATATGTGGAAAGTCCGATGGTGATCAAACCTACCAGAGTGATCAATCCTACCACTTCCTCTGTAATATGCCCAACGGCAAGTCCTAAAGCGGCAAAAATCAATGAAAACTCGCTTATTTGCGCGACAGTTAAACCCGCGAGGAATGAAGTTCGTTTCCTGTAGCCCATAATTCCCATAATAATTAAAACAATTATGGGATTGCCTATCAATACAAAAGCAGAAAATATCAATGCCGGGAAAACCTGGCTTCCAAGATGGGATAGATCGATATCGGCTCCCAGGTTGACAAAGAAAAATAACAGTAAAAAATCCCTTAGACTTGTCAAACGGCTACTTATCACATCTTTGAATTCCGAGGAAGCCAGGCTCACCCCCGCCAGGAAAGCCCCCACAGCACCACTAAATCCTGTGAGCTCCCCAACTGTTGCCAGGGAAACCGCCCAGGCAATTGCAAAAAGCGTGAGCAATTCTTTGGATCTTGCCAAAAAAGCACTGATCCCCGGGATGATCCATTTCATCGCAATTAATGCAAAAGCCAGTAAACCTGTACCCGAAATCAGGGTTTTGATAAGATTCCCGGCCATAGAGGTATTCCCACCTTTTCCAAGGGCAGAGATCACGATCATTACCAGGATGACCAAAATATCCTGAACGATCAAAAAACCAATGGCAATTTGACCGTGCAGGGAATCAATCTCTTTTTTGTCTGACAGGAGTTTTACAATAATTATGGTGCTTGAAAATGTCAGGGCAACGGCGATGTAAAAACTGTGCAAGGAAGAAAATCCTAAAGCCAGCCCGATAAAATAGCCAAACAGGGAAGTGAACAGCACCTGGCCCAAACCTGTCATCAACGCTATTTTCCCCACAGATTTGATGATGCGGATATCCAGTTTTAGCCCTACTATAAAAAGCAATACGGAAATACCAATTTCAGCCAACAAATTGAAATTGTCTTTTGATTTGACAAGATCCAAAACAGAGGGCCCAGCAAGTATCCCCAAGACAATAAACATAACAATAAGGGGCTGTTTGAGCAATTGGCCAATAGCTCCCAATAAGGCCGCAAGTGCTAGAATAAGTGTAAATTCATAAAATGGATTATCTGTAATTAAAGAGACCCAGTTCATTTTGAGAGTACTATTAAGGGAATTGAGTTGCTGTAAACCAGGTCATTGATCAGGAGTTTTTTGAACAACTTGTCTGAAATTGTGCGTGAACCTTGCTGAACAACTAAAAAGGCATCCGTATGAACCGCCATATAATCGGTAATTTCTGTAAAAGCATCTTTCCCCTTGAAAGGATTCATCATGGCATGGTATTCAGAATACATCAATGTAAGATCAAGCAGGTATTTTATGGATTCATCCTCCTCATCATTTTCGGTTATAATGGTGATAAACTCAATTTTTTTGATCTGTTCAGATAAATTGGACAGCAGGATATTGAATTGAGCAATGTTGATCGGGAATTTATGGTATACCGCTACAATTAATTTTTGCGGAATAAAAATCTCTTTTTGAATTGGGATTGCCACGGTCAATAATTCAGAATCCTCTATAACTTTTAGTGCAGTACTACCTATAAAAATTTTCTTTAGGAGTCCTTTTCCTCGCAATCCCACAAATATCCAGTCAAAATAATACTCGTTTTTAAGGTCCTCAAGAATTTCTAAAACCGGTTTTTCGCTCACCAGGAATTCCCCATCCCTGAAAAAGTATTTTTTTGTAAGTGCTTTCAATTGGTCCTGAGCCTCCTCCTTCTCTACCTCAATTATTTGTTTTTTTATGTCCTCATCCGCCAAAGTGGGTGAAAGACCGGGTACCTTATGTACAAAAACAATAGTAGAATCTATTATCCTTGAGAATTCTGAAGAGAATTTTATTAAAGTCTCCGAATTGTCAGAGAAGTCAATTAGCGTGATGATTCTGTTTTTCCGGGTCATTTTCAATAAGATTTGTATCCGTATAATATCTGTTTTGGCCTGCAACCAATGATCTTTGGCAGGTATGGGGGAGGAATATGAAACCCGGGGGAATAGAATTTTAATTTATACTCTAAAATAACGAATTTTAACGAATTTTCAGCGCTTTGGTTTCAGTGATATTTGGTTTGTTTATATTTTTTCAGTCGATATTATTAAGAGTGTTCTACGATCTCCTTAATTTTTTCCAATACTGCTTTCCATCCCAGCAGGCTATGTGACTGCGCCTGTTCGTTGGCAAATCCCTGCTGTTTCAATTTCAGGATGGAGCTGTTTTTATGAGATGAAATCTCCAAAGTTACTTCAGAGTAATTCGCTTTCTTGTCTTCTAAACCGGAAAACCCACTCCAGTATTCATAACGGAACAATTTATTGGGAACAATATCAAGAATGAGACCTTTGTCCTGATATGGTTTTCCCTCCCATGCGCCCTGAAAAATGATCGGGCTACCAGACTTCCATTCTGAAATGGCTTCTGTGCCGTACAAATATTGTTTGATTTTTACCGGATTTATCAATGCATCCCAAATTTTTTCCGCACTTGCGTCAATTTCAATTTGTTGTTCTACTTTCAGATTCTTTTTCATTGCTGTAATTTTTTTATTTGTTGATCAATATCCAGTATTCTAAAAAGTTTTATCTGTTTAATTGTATTGATCTAAAATACGCAATTTTAAGAAAATTCGGAATGGAAAAGGTGTTTGTATTTTAACTTCATTTATTATTTGCCTTCAAATTTGCCAATTTCAACCTTAGGGATAAAGAAAAATTTCCGATAGACATCCCAGGTTTTTCCGTTGTGCTTAAAAAGGAAAAAACTTTCAGCTTCAAAAGATGCATGGAATTCCCTGTTTTTAAATTCGCCCAGGGATTTCCCGAAAAACTCAGCGCTTAGATCCCTGGAGGCAATGGTCATATGAGGATAAAACCTTGAAGGATCTTCCTTTTTTTTAATCCCCAAATTTTGGACAAAAACCTGTTCCAGTTTGTTGTGAATCTCAATTATTGGATCGTGATCTGCACATTTAATAAAAATTACACCCGACTTAAAATAGTCAAAACCGGATAATTCAACATCAAATACCGGTATCCGGTCTGCCAGTTCCTGTAGGGATTTTATCAAAATTGGTTCCTCCTCTTTATTAATGTTAAAAGGCATTTTAAGGGTGATATGTGCGGGTAATTTTAAGGCGTGTTTTGCCTGGTAGCGTGCCTCAATTTCTTTTTTAATAGCTTTGACCTGCTCCCGAAGCGTGTAGTGTGGTAAAAGTGCGATAAAATAGAGGCTCATTTTTTAGATCTGATTTGTTTATTTCCCACCTGTGAAAACCTTATTTATTAACCAGGAGAAAAAATTAATTTATTCTATAAGTATTTAATTACCCGATGCTTGCATAGTATTTTATTTTTTTTTGGAATTTGGAATTTATTTTTTTTGGAATTTGATACCTCGGATACTTGCATCGAGGTAGTTCATATCCAAATTGTCCAAAACATTCGCAATTCTAAAATCCTCGATGCTTGCATCGTATTTTATTTTTTTTTGGAATTTGGAATTTGTTTTTTTGGAATTTGATACCTCGGATGCTTGCATCGAGGTAGTTCATTGGTCCTTCATCTATTATCTATTTTCTTTTATCTAATTAATGATTAATAATGTAAACATTCCCTTAGTCTATTATCCTGATTTATATCATTTTAGGGTTTGATAATTTCCAATAACTTTAAACAGGCGAAATGTTGCCCGTTATTGTTGTTGCAATTAAATCAACCCTGGTAATATAGTAATAAGAAGATGAATAAGCAGAATAAACAAGATCTAAAGGAGGAATTTCCGAGGGGGAATATTCCAAAGAAATCCCCGGGGGGTTCAATTGGCTATTGGTTATATCTCATATTTATTTTTTTTATCCTTTTTTCATTATTCAATAACCCTGGGTCCAATACCGGGGAAATAGGCTGGCTGGAGTTCGAACAAAAGATGTTAATTGAAGGGGATGTCTCCAAAATTGTAGTTGTGAATAAAGAGGTAGCTGAAATTTTTATTAAGGAAGAAAAGCTTGGAAAACCGGAATATAAGGATATATCCAAAGGTGTATTCCCATCTGGTGCAGGACCGCATTACAAGCTTCAAATAGGATCTGTAGAGAGTTTTGAAAGCAAAATGGAACAGGCCCAAAAGGATTTTCCACAGGAAGAACGGGTTGAAATAAAATATGAGAATCGCACCAATTGGCTTCGGGATTTCGCCTGGTTGATTCCGCTTGTGCTTATCTTTTTATTTTGGATGTTTTTGCTGCGCGGATTTGCAAAAAGAGGCGGAATGGGTGGTTCCATGTTCAATTTTGGGAAATCCACGGCAAAACTGATGGATAATACAACAAAAAGTACCGTAACTTTTAAGGACGTTGCAGGTTTGAAGGAAGCAAAAGTTGAGGTGGAGGAGATTGTGAGTTTTCTTAAAAACCCGGAGGAGTATACCCGGCTTGGCGCTAAGATCCCAAAAGGAATTTTGCTTGTTGGTCCAACGGGAACAGGAAAGACGCTTCTGGCAAAAGCTGTAGCCGGTGAAGCTAAGGTTCCGTTTTTTTCCTTATCAGGATCAGAATTTGTTGAAATGTTTGTTGGAGTAGGAGCTTCCCGGGTAAGGGATCTATTTAAAAAAGCCAAGGAAATAGCCCCGAGTATTGTTTTTATTGATGAGATAGATGCAGTTGGAAGAACCCGAAGCAAAGCGAATTCATTTCAGGCAAATGATGAAAGGGAAAACACCTTAAATCAGTTGTTGACAGAAATGGATGGATTTGGTCCCAATACGGGGGTTATCGTCCTGGCCGCTACAAACCGTGCCGATATCCTTGACAAAGCATTACTTCGTCCCGGAAGATTTGACAGGCACATTTATTTGGAACTTCCCGATAAAAAGGAACGTGAAGAGATTTTCGAAGTTCATTTAAGGCCATTAAAATTAAGTGAAAAAGTAGATGTGGAGCAATTAGCTGCCTTAAGCCCAGGGTTTTCCGGAGCAGATATTGCCAATATATGCAATGAAGCCGCATTGATCGCCGCACGCAAAAAAAAGAACAAAATTGAACAAACAGATTTCATGGAGGCAAGGGACAGGGTTGTTGGCGGGTTGGAACGAAAGAGCAAGATAATTTCCCCTAAGGAAAAGGAAATAATAGCCCATCATGAAGCCGGTCATGCCATTGTTAGCTGGTATTTGAAAAATGTAGATTCCCTGGTAAAGGTGTCCATTATCCCACGTGGTAAGTCTTTGGGATCTGCCTGGTACCTCCCGGAAGAACATCAAATAATTTCTAAAAGTAAATTTTTGGATCAAATTTGCGCGTCATTGGGAGGCCGTGCTGCCGAAGAGATAATTTTTGACGAAGTTTCATCCGGGGCGCTGGATGACCTGGAAAAAGTAACAAAGCAAGCCTATAGCATGGTGGCATATTACGGACTGGGGGATGAAGTGGGGCCGATGAGTTTTTACGATTCTACAGGTGAAAATGAACGTTTATTAGGAAAACCATACAGTGAGAATATGGCAGAAAAAATAGATAAAGAAGTGCAGCTTTTGATTACAACTGCCTATGAAAGAACTAAAAAATTATTGCTGGAGCACAAAGCGGAATTGGAAAGTTTGGGGAAATTACTTCTGAAAAAAGAGGTGGTTTATTTGGAAGATCTGGAGAGTGTTTTAGGAAAGAGATTGAGTAAAATTTAATATTTTTTATGGGAGAGGGTTCTTATTTGATGCTGATAATTTTATATCACCGGTAAAATTGAAGCCTATTTTACTTTAGGCTTTTTAGGCAATCAAAATATTATGAACTTATTGATAACAAGAATTATAATAATTGATAAATATAAATATTATGGAAACTAATGTCATTTTTAATTCAGATTTACATTTTGAACACAAGCTGTGGAAAGCTGAGCTTCTTTTTTGGGAAGATGAACTAAAATCCTTTAATAACAGGTTAAACGAACTTGTAATGCGATGGACAGATAAGGATGTGCTGGCTCAATTGGAGCACTTTCAAAATAAGTTTATCCTCCACGGAGAAGTCATAGAAACATTCCAAAATGAGATAAACCATCACGAAACCGACATTGCCGAACATTCTAAAAAGGGCGAGGAGGTCCTTGACCAAATCCTTGTTAAAAAACATATTGAAACCAGGAACCGCATAGAAATAGAAAGGAATTTATACAATAATCTTAAAAAAGAATTTTTCAGTTTTCTTTCAAAGTATATGTAAATTTCAGGACTTGGGTCAGGAAATTTATTTTTCACCCCTACAAATTTTAATATATTATCGGTTCTCTGCAATTCCTTTAAGGGGCTTTTATTTATTTATATGTGGATGATTCCTATAAGCAGGTTTGAGAACAATTATTGTGGAGTAGGTTAATATATTGGTCAATTTGGAAGAGAAGAAGTCTATATTATTATTATTATTCCCACAATATTGCTGTTGATAGCTTTTATGGGATCTAGCCAGCTTAGTTATAATCCGGGAAAATTAATAAATACTTTAATGCCGAATTGAAAACACTGAAGTTTCATGCTTTGGAAAGATTAAGATAAAATATATAGTTCCCCTGACTTCAATCAGGGGATAAAAAATTGAAATAAACCGGGCTTTGGCCCCTATTTTTCTAATGGGAAATGAATGGGATTATTTATATGCAGATCAATAGTTGTGGAGGCATCATAAATTAAGTATTCCACACAAGAAATTGTGGCAATACAACCTTTATTGATTCTGAAAATCATTCAATTTCAACATAATTTTTGGGAATAATATTTTAAGCATTGACAAGTTTTTCAATTTCAAACTTTTTCATTTTCATAAATGCCTGCATAACTCCGGGAGCTTTTTCCGGGTCATTCATTAATTTGCCCAGGATGGCAGGCACAACTTGCCAGGAAACCCCAAACTTGTCCTTCAACCAGCCGCATTGGCCCTCTTCTCCTTCAATTCCAAGTTTTTCCCAATAGTGATCAATCTTTTTTTGGGTATCGCATTCTAATACCAAAGAAATAGCTTCATTAAAAATAAAATTATGTGACAAGGAACTGTCCATCGCCATAAAAACCTGTTGCCCCAATTTAAATTGGGCATGTTTCACATAAGCTTCAACATCATTTTCTCCGGCGGTATATTTTAAGATTCCAACTATCGAGGAATTATCAAATATAGAAGTATAAAAACCTATTGCTTCTTCCGCTCGTCCGGCTTGTTTGTTTGTAAACATCAGGGTTGGGGTGAATTTCTGACCTACATCCTGAAATTTACCAAAAGCCAGTTGCCAGCTTATTCCGAATTTGTCCTGTACCCATCCATATTTTTCGCTCCAGTCGTATTTGTCTAAAGGCATCAAGACATTTCCTCCGTCCAGAAGCTTATTCCATGCGGTTTCAATTTCATTTATGGTTTCGCATAATATATAAAAGGAAATGGAAGGGTTTGGCTTAAACTCCGGACCACCATTGAGGCACATGAATTTTTGCCCTGAAGAAAGAATTACTACCACTAATGGATTCTCGGAAGCTATCCTGGAATTATCGAAAACCGAGCAGTAGAATTCTGCGGCCAATTTCGCATTTCCATCAAACCAAAGACAAGGGTAAATTTGATTTTCCATTTGATGTATTTGTAAATAATAAGTTCACAAAATTTTGGGTACCTAAATGCAGGGATCAAAGTAGCCCTTTATTTAAAAATGATATAAACCTTTAAGTTTTTCTGCTGTTTTAGAAAAGACAACTAATTTTTAAAAGCTAATAGGTTTTTCCCGACTTACCCCCGATTACTCTTTTTCGGAACAGTTAAACATCCATTCCACGCCAAATTTATCTTTACAACTGCCGTAATAATCTCCCCAAAACATAACCTGCAATTCCTGTTCTACTAAGCCTCCATCTGAAAGAGCTTCAAATAACCGTTTTGTTTCTTTCCTGGTATCGGGAGAAATGTTGATGTACATATTATTGCCAAATTTTATTTTAAAACCCATTGATTCGGGTGCATCGGTTCCCATTAAATAATGCCCGCCCAGAATTGGCAGCGACACATGCATCACCAGGTTTTTATCTGCTTCCGGTAAAGGAGGAAATTCCTCTGAAGGGGGAATATCCTTAAAACGCATGATGCCATCTTCGGCAAACTCTGTCCCGAAAACGGATTTATAATAATTGAAAGCTTCCTCGGTACTTCGTGGAAAATTGAGATAAGTGCTAACTGATGCCATGATATATTTGTTTCTAAATTAATTATTATTCAAGCTTCACAAATAGTTTTCAATTTTTTCAGGGCTTTTGGAAAGGTTTTTAAAATGTAAGATTTGAATTCCTGGTTGACATCAACATCAACCGAAACCAAAGTTTTGCCATTTTCTCCTTTAAAAGTATAATTTTCAAAAGCGCCAGCCCAGCCTTCAACTTCAGGACCGCTGGTTATTTCTATGCCATTTTGGACGAGTCCCAGGTGTTCTATGGAAATAAATTTATTAGGTATGTTTTCTTTGATCCTGCTCACCATACCACCCATATTTTCATCCTTGTCTGATCCCAGGAAAAGAATTTTGGAACCTTTTT
>Ga0307486_1002867_pt1 | contig 11676 bp, 11 predicted proteins | sample CBIW02metaG_FD_203663 | JGI IMG/M metagenome (GOLD analysis project Ga0307486, IMG submission 203663) | Sea-ice brine microbial communities from Beaufort Sea near Barrow, Alaska, United States - CBIW 0.2 | ecosystem: Environmental > Aquatic > Marine > Coastal | place: USA: Alaska | collected... | reverse complement strand
TTTTAGAAGAAGAGGAAAGTAAAGTTATTGTGTTGAGAACTGCTATTCAAGAAGGAATTGATAGCGGAATTGCACAGGATTTTGACCCTAAAAAACACCTTGAATCCCTAAAAGCAAAAAAACACCCAAATGGCTGAATTTAAACTGACCAATAAAGCAGTTGAGGATTTATCGAATATTTGGGATAATACTTTTGAGGTTTGGTCTGAAAGACAAGCGGACATATATTATGAAATGCTGATTTCAAACTGTCAAGAAATTGCGGATAATCCAGATTTAGGTAAAAGTTATGACGGAATTACTCAAAGTCTACTAGGAACAAAAGCTAATCGACATATAATTTTTTATCGTACAATAAATGAAAATTATGTTGAGATTACCAGAATTTTGCACGAAAGAATGGATTTAAAAAACCGAATATTAGAATAAAAAAGGACAGGACCGGAAGAAGTATTCTATGTTCTCCACTTTACAGGATAGTATCATTTATTTAATGTAGGAGCGGACGGCCGTCCGCTCCTACATTAAATAAAATATCCCATAACGTCACTTCATCACAACGTCACCTCATCACAGCGTCACTTCATCACAACATCCCTTCATCACAACTCTCGATGCAATTTTTCAATTTTCCCCAACTTACCTGTTAATCCGTGTACAGTACCTAAGCCTACGAGGTAAATTTTTTTTAGCTTTTCCGGCTCATTAAACAGTATCCTGTAAAAAGTCGCTAAAAATACATATATCATACGGACAGCGCCCTTCAGGTTAAGGGGAAAAATCCGGGTTCTGTAGTATAAGGTATTTCGGATAGTATAATAATAATACCAAGATGGCCTTACCCCATCCCTGCTATGTAAATGTTGCACTACCGCAGACTCGCATCTGTAAGGAATAATATTGTGTTTTCTGATCATTCTGTTCTGAAGATATTCTGTGTCCTCTGTCCAGTAAAAAAAATCTTTGATGGGCAATCCTGCTTTCTCCACTATCTGCTTTGAGATCAAAACCCCCCACCACCCAAAGGCGTGAACCTCATCTCCCGTTTTTTTGAGAACTTTGGAAAAAACATAAGGTTCTGTATCCGTACAGTCCATTAAGGCTTGAAGGCAACCTGGTTCCGGTATTATATCATCATCCATCAACCAAACAAAATCACTTTTGCTTTCCTGAAATTTCTTTAAGCCATAATAAAAACCTCCCGCAGGTCCCACATTATCAAAAATTTGAAATGAAATTTTTGAAGGATATTCCAGGGAAAATTTCTTTATAACATCTAAAGTTGATTTCTCCTTATCATTTACTATAATATGTAAATGCTGAATTTTATAGGTTGAATATTTTAATACGGCATTTAAGCATTTCTCCAGAACATGTGACCTTTTATAAGTAACCACTATGGCATATACCTTCTTATACATATCCCGGTCTATGATTTCAATACTTCAAAATAGCATTTGACAAAACGTTTTGCAATTTGCTTATTTAGAAATTTTTCAGAGATCATATTTTTTGCAGCTTTGACCCTATAGGGAATATTTTCATTCCCATTTAAGATCTCTTCAAGTTGATCCTGAAATTTATCCTCCTCGTTTTTTTCCACAATCCACCCGGTTTCCCCCTGAACAACAACCTCTCCAATCCCTCCAACATTATATGCTACTACCGGGGTTTCGCAATACATGGCCTCTAAAATAACAGCTGGCAATCCTTCTATCAAACTCGGCAAAACAAAGGCTTTGGAATTATTTAAAATATCCAATACATCATTCCTGTAGCCTAAAAAATGAACCTTATCCTGAATTTGCAGTTCCTTCACTTTTAACTTAATTTTCATCTCCAGATTGCCTTTTCCCATTAAGAGAAGTTGGGTTTCGGGAAATTTTTCTAAAATTCCATTAAAAATATTGATCAGCCCCTCATGATTTTTTTCGGGCACAAAACCCCCAATATGTGCTATAACAGGACCTTTTTCGAAAATTTCCTTTAAATCATCAGGTATTCCTCCTAATTTCTGTTCCTCTACTCCTATCTCTACGGTACTGATCTTTTCCTGTGGATGAGAAAAAGTTTTAATAAAATCCCTTTCACATTCCTCACTTACAGAAATCACATAAGCCACCCTGGAAATATAAAAATTATTCAATCTCCATTTTAATTTGGAAGTGATAAAATCCCCCATTTTATTGGCATTCCTGTAAACCAATGGCTGTTTCCAGGAGTATAGTATTTTAGAACTCACGGCAAACTTTAAGGTATCGGCCACATTGGCCTGTATGATATCGGGATTGAATTCGTTAATGATATTATTGAACTTTTTCCATCCCTTAAAATCAAAAAATCTTTTTGAAAGAGGGCGATCCAAGCCGATAAGGCTTCCTTTAAAAGGCAATTGAGAATCCCCTTTAAAAATACTTACTACTAAAACTTCATGCCCCTGTTCCATTAAATGATTGGAAAGCTGACAAGCAAATATTTCGGCTCCCCGAAGTTGAGGTTTTTGTATAAGTTGGAGAATTTTCACGATAGTAATTTATTTTTTTTTGCATCAATGGTTTCAACAATATTTTTGGTGTAGTCTATCCAAGTAAAATTTTCGCGAATTTTTTTAGCTCCATTTGATGCTAACAGTCTTCTTTTTCCTTCATCGTAATACATTGAAAGAATATTGTCAGTTATAGATTCTACAGTGGGTTGGGTTAAAACAACTTCTACTCCATCTTGTAAGATTTCTTTAACTGCTGGTATATTTGGAGCAATAACTGGTAATCCAGTTGCCAAATATTCAAATATCTTTAATGGACTCATATATTCATTAGCATGATGATGGATTGCAAGGTCAAAACAATTAAGATGTTCGTTCATCAAATCATGATCTACCCAACCTTTAAAAATCACTTTGTCCTCGATATTTAAACTCTTTGACATTGCTTTTAAAGAAGACATTGCGGGACCATTACCAATTATAACTAATATTATACCTTTTTCACTTAATCTCTGTAATGAGAGAAGTAACAGATCTACTTTTTTATGAAAATCCAAGGTACCTATATACCCAACAATAAATTGTCCCTTCGGATATTTGTATTTTTCCCTCAGTTTTTCTCTCTCAGGTAATGGCTTGAATTTAGATATATCTGTACCATTATGAACAATTTTATCCCGGTCTAAATTCAGGAAATTACCCATTATATGCTCCCTTAAAAATCCGGAAATAAAAAAATTATAATCAGCTTTTGAATAAAATAGGCTTTGTTTTTTTATAAAATATTTTTTAAATGCAATATTTTTAAATGGTTCATCAAAAGGCGAAGCATTAACCTGAGTTGAGATTATCAATTTTGGAAATTTTGACCTAAGCTTCCTTATTTGCAGAAAATTTGAATCAATTTGTAAAACAATTACATCCGGATTAAACTTTTGAATACATTCCTCAACTCCTTTCAAATACATTTTGTTTTTTCTATAGAAAAAAAATACCTGTAGTACAGGTATCATCCTAAGTAAATGTCTAATTGATTTTTTAATGCTTTTTTTTTCATTAACAACCGGAATCCCCTTAGGATAAACCTCTATCTTTTTAATCTGATCGAACTTAATTAAAGAGTTATAAAACTCAATAGATTGAATGCTACCTCCGTGAGTAGCATGATAAGCAGTACTATAATAAAGAAGTTTCATGATTTATTCCGTTTTAAGTATTCCCAAAAGTCGGGCATCCATGTTTATGTGCCCATTCTCTCTCTTATTTAATTCCTTTTTAAATAGTATAAACTCCAGATCTGGATCATGAATCCCCTGTTTTCTCAAATGATTTTCATTTGCCTTCATATCTTTTAAATGGTCCCTATAATCATTAGCATAAGGGGTTTTGAAAAATGTAAAACCTGTAATAAAAACTTCTTTACATTTTGAATTCAAAACAGTATATAAGGCAGAATAGCCTACAGTTGGAATAATTTTCCCAAAATCAACCGTCATTTTATCATAAAATCCACGAGGCAAAAAATAAGTGATTTTATTATTCAGATTTCTTTTAAAATAATTAAAATGTGTCCATAATCCTTTAATATTATGATTTGGATTTACAATGAATTGAATACCCTGTTGCTTATAAAGTTGAAAATCTATAGGCCCACCACCACTATCGGTGTTTTCATAAAACGAATGAAACAGAACATCAGTTCGACTTCCAATAAACTTTGCTTTCTCAGGACTCCAGGAATGGGGCGCTTTATTAACCCTGACTATAACATCAAAAGAATCAATATAGTCCCCATTTTCCTTTTCAAATGCGGAATCCGCAGCTCCAATGACAGCAACCCTTTTTCCCTTGAAAACATCTTCCTGGCGGAAAATTTTTGTAGAAAAAAACATCAACCAAAGTCCTTTTATCGAGTTTAATAATTTCATGTTCAGGTAAAGGATTCTAAATAAAAAGTTTTTAATTCTTTGAGCCGCTCATTATTATAACCGCAGAAATCAATATCATTAATTTCAGCAGCTTCATAATCATTGATGGAATCCCCGATCAAAATTGTATCATCTCCTTTATACTCATGTTTTATTAAAAGGCTGTGCACCAATTCCTTTTTGGGAACCGGTGAGCCGTGTATTGAGATGAAATACCGAGAGATCTCAAGTTTTTCGCACAAATACCTAAGTTCCTCTCCATCGGAACCAGACACGATGTGCATATTGAATTTCCTGAAATTTTCCTTTATGAAATTCAAAGAATCCCCGATCAACAAAGCCGGTTGCACTAATTCTTCCCGCATGATCCCGGAAAATTTTTGTGCCCATTCTTTTATCGCTTCATCGGTAACCTTTTCCCCTCTTATTTCCTCAAAAAAATGCCTGAATTTTACATATCTGGAAAGTCCGCCGTTTTTAAGATGAAACTGCATTAATGATTCCACCTGCTCTTTTGGAAATTCCCTTAAAACAATCTCAAATCCTTTATTCCTTACAGGCATGGAATCCATAATGACCCCATCAAAATCCCAAAATATATTTTTTTTATTTATAAAGCTTTTCATAAACCGCTTCAGCTATTTTAAAATCGTCTTCCCAGTCAATATCCAGAGATTGGATTTTATTCATCTCAAATAAGTAAGGTTTTTTCCCTACCCTATCCCCATCCTTTTCATAAACAGAACGGTGAGAAAGGAAGATGGCACTATTTATTTCATATAATTCTTTCAAATCCTGGGTTTGGGGCCACCTTTTTTCACCAAGCCGGTTTATGATATCATTTTTTTCTTTGCTCCAAAGAAAATTCTGAAAGGGAGTCACCGAGATCAGTGAATCAAAACCCTGATTTAATGAGTTTTCATATTTCTCGATACTTAAATTATATAAATCTGCATCCACAAACGGAGAGGTTACATGGGTCCATAAAATATGTTCACAATATGTAAGAGTGGGAACATAGGCAATTAAATCGGAAAGATTTGTAGTACCCGATGCCAAATAATCCGGCCGAATGTCAAGTTTTAAATTAGAATGAGCCGGAATGATTTTTTTTGCAATCTCTATGGAAACTTCATCGTTTGTAGATAAAATTATTTCATCCACTTTCAATTTCACCAACTGTTTTAACTTTAATTCCAGAAGCCCATTCAGAAACCCGGAAAAAGGCCGGGTATTCTTGTTTGGAACTCTCTGACTTCCTTTTCGTGTAGGCAAAAAAACCGCTATGGACATAAATTTTTATGGTTCTGTTTTAAATTATACTTTCCTGGTCCTGTTTTAGAAAATTGTAGAAAGCTGCTTAATTTAACCGCAAAGGGCGCAAAGTTTCCGCAAAGATCGCAAAATACTACCATTCCATTCAGCACTTCGGTCAAGTAGTCTCTTCATAATTATAAATTCAATAATTATCCAGTTAATTCATTTTTATTCATCACTCTTTTCTTTGCGTCCCTGGCGGTTTTTTTTCTTGGCGTGCTTTGCGGTTAATTTTAACAATCAAAAACCGATTCATTTATATCAAGGCAAAAACCGATTGATGACTCAGCTCAGCATAGGAAGTTGGGGTTAAGGATATTGGGATTAATCCACTTACTTCCTTTAATTTTTTGAATATGTATTCATTTTCATTGAACAATTCGAGTTCCTGCGGAGTGATATCTCCGTGATACCCGTCATAACCCACAACATAAATATTTTCTACATCCATTTTTAAAGCTGCTTCCACAGCCAGAGCTGTAACAGATTCTTTAAACTTATCGGTAAAGGATATCTCGTTAAGCTGATACGCAACTTTTTCCAAACTTTTTGGAATATAGGTACCCATGGTTCTTGGATAAGGCGGTAAAATAACAATCTTTTTAGTGTCTGATATCACATCAAAGGTTTTCTCCAACCTGTAACCTTCATTCCCTGCCAAACAATGAATTTGCAGTTGTTGCGCATCCTTAAACTCCTTGGCATTTTTGGAACTGGCATGTATCAAACATATTTCGGGATTTTTAGCGATAAATTCATTAATGGCCTTTGCCTGATTTGTGCCACTGGGTCCTCCCCCAATTATCAGTACACTTTTAAATTTCTTATCATCCTTGAAATCCTCAAGATCCACATTGTCTTTTATTCCTTGAGATTGATTAGAAAGGGCCCTGATGATACTATTTAAAGAATAATACCTTTTGGTTACCCACGCCATCACCTCTTTTTGCGGCAGGGAATGTGCACCGGAAACCATATATGGCAGGTTTGTACCCCAACCATAATCGCGCTGCATTTTAGAAAAGGGATCTACCACTTTACTCAAGGCATTAAAATCCAAATCGATCAAGCCTTTCGCGTTCAGAGAAGTCAACAATAATTCTGTGCTCAAATTACCTGCTCCCCGTCCCATTCCCGTTACAGTGGCATCCACAATGGCAGCGCCACATTCTATGGCGGTCAGGGTATTGATAAGCCCCATTTCCAGGTTGTTATGCCCGTGGAATCCAATTTTAACATCAGTTTGGTTTCTAACAAGTTCATACGTCTTTTTAACGTCTTCGGGATAAACTCCCCCGAAGGAATCCACCATATAAAAATAATCTACAATTCCGTGTACATCTTTAATCTGGTTTAAAAAATCTTTTTCCTGTTCCCATAAGGACATATACATAACGTTAAATCCAACTTCGAATCCTAATTTTTTCACGGCTTGTGCAAGTACCAGCGCGCGTTTAAAATTTTTGGGATCAATGGCTATCCTTACCATATCCAGGTAACCAACACAGGGAGATAACAAATCAGAAACGTGTTCTGCCCTAATATCTTTTTCATTTAAAATAACGACCAGTTTTTTATCGCTTAGTTGCTTAGCATTTTCCAATACGTATTGCGGGCAATAAAAATATTCTCCTAAATACGATTTCATGGGATTTGACCTATATCCAAGCTCTAGGTATTCAACCGGAAGTTTGTTAAAGGATTCAAAATAGGTTTTTACCAAGTCTTCATCAAAATCCCAATTGGTGTAATAGCCACCGTCACGTAATGTGCAATCCAAAATTTTAAAGTTCATAATTTGATTTTTTAAATAATTTGAGAATTCATTCCCTGTAATTCTGTCATCTGCCTAAAATCCCCCGAAGTTTTTAACAATTCCTGAAAATTTCCAATAGCATTTATGTTTCCATTTTTTAATAGTACGATTCTATCAGCATTTTTAATCGTGGCAAGCCTGTGTGCTATAATCACAATAGTATATTGCCCTTTTAATTGATCTATATTGGATTGAATTGCTGCTTCTGTTTCCCCATCCAGGGCCGAGGTTGCCTCATCCATAAAAAGAAAATCAACATCTTTATATAATTCCCTGGCAATTGACAATCGTTGTTTTTGGCCACCACTTATATTGATACCATTATTACCAAGAATTTCATCTTCTTTATCCTGTAGCGAATATACGAAATCAAAAAGTGCCGCTTTTCTTATAGCAACTTTAAATTTTTCAATATTTTCTGGAGTTTTCTCTGCCCAGAAAGTAATATTATTAAAAACAGTATCATTAAATACCGGAGCTTCCTGTGCAATATAACCTATTCGGCTTCTAAAAGAATTCAAATCGAGTTCAGGGATATTTTTTCCATCCACCAACATTTCACCTTTGGTTGGAATTAACAAACCGGATAAAATATTCATTAAAGTAGATTTCCCTGAGCCGCTTTCACCTACAATCGCAATGGTTTCATTCTTGGAGATATCCAAATTAAGCTCGTTGAGAATAATCGTATCATCATAATTAAAACAAATATTTCTTAAGCTGATCTGATTTTTAAAAGAATGAAACTTTAAACTGCCATTCTTTTCTTTATTTTTTCTTAATTCATTTGTGAATTCGGTCATATTATCCATGGAACCGGAAACACCCAAAAATCTGTTCCAATGTTCCTGAAGTGCCATCAAAAACGAAAGCGCCCTATATAAAAATATCAGGCTCAGTATTAATAAACCAATATCAGCATTAAAATAGGTTACCTGTATCAATATGGCTATCACCACTACCAAAATAGTGAGTGGTTCCCTTAAGGCCTTAAGAGTAGAATCTACAATACCCAAACTCCTCTGCACATCTTCGAGTTGATTGATATTGGATTTCAGTTTATTCCCATAGAAATAATTCAAACCCGATGCCTTTAAATATTTAAAATTGGCGACATGTTGAATTAACAAACTTTGAAAATTATGCGCGCTTTTAGTATACGTGTAAGAAAGGCTTTTGGTTTTTCTAAAAAGCCATTTAAACAAAAAATTGGTAAGTATACCTCCAGCTGCCACAATTAACGCAAACTTTGTATTAGCGGCAAGTGCAAAGGCGACATAAACCAATACCAATACTCCAAATTCTATGGCCTTAAAATAACTTCTGTAAGCCAGATTTACCCGTTCCACTTCCCCACTAAATGTATTCTGAATCTTTCCTACATCCGATTTGACAAATTCACTAAACCTATATGTGTTCAAGAGTTGAATATTGTTTAATCTAATCTCACGAATAAATAATTGTTGGTAAGTAACACGTGTAAGCCCTTCGATAAAAGAAATAATTCCTTTTAAACAAAAAAAAGTTAATATAATTAAAAGAGCATTGGTTACATTTAAGGTAATGCCGATATCTTCCAAAAATACAGGCAGAAAACTTAAATTTCCTAATCCATCACTTGCTATTTCACTTTGATTTGAGGCCGACATTTTTAAAAGAGGAATAAACATTGCCAATCCAAAACCATCTAAAACTCCTATTAAAAAACTTAAGCCGAATGCAATAAAAACCCTATACCTTAAAAAGCTGTAGAAGTAGAAAAAGTAGTGAAAATAATTTTTTATTATTTTTTTCATTATTTTATTTGTTCAATAATTTAATTGTTAAGCTCAAAAATAAAGGCTAAAGGTGAAATTTTCTTAAAAGTAATTATACCCTATATTTTCTTAATGTTAAACAAAATTCTGAGAAGTGGTATTACTTTACTTCTTGAATTATGTCTAAAATCAGTTAAAAATATAACAACCAAAAGAAAGAAATAGGTTTTAGCATATAAATATCCATGCTCAATTTTTAATAGCTTCATTAAATTTGGATAATAGAATTTTAGTTTTTTATTAAAATCTGAATCATAAGAAGATGATTTTCCATGGTAATGAACTATTTCCCCTGCAGGCAGATAATATGTTTTTAACCCATTTTTCCTAAAATTAAATCCCCATTGAATATCCTCGCAATACATAAAAAAATCGTCATGAAGCTTCTGCTTGGGGAAATGTTTAAGGCAATCCTTTTTAAACATCAAAAAAGCTCCGGTAATCCAGGGCACAGATTGTTTTTTATTTACATTAATTCCCTTTTTTTTAATTCTTAATAAGGTTTTAAATTGATAAGATATTGTAGGGAAATCAAAAAAAGACCTTTGCCAACTTTGATCTTCGTTTAAAAGCTTACATCCTGCAACTCCTATTTCTGGATCTCCCACTAATCCTGAATAGGTTAATGAAATCGCATCATTAATTAAATAAGTGTCATTATTTAGAAGCACGATAACTTCCCCAGAACTCTCTTTAATACCAATATTATTTGCTTTCGCAAAACCAATATTGGAAGGATTCATAATTACCTTTATATTCGACGATAGTTTCTTTAGGTTAGTGGAGTCAAAATTTTCACTAGCATTATCAACCACAATTATTTCAAAAGTGATCCTTTTGGTTTTTTGAATAATGGAAGCTATGCAGTTATAGGTATATTCAAAAGTATTATAATTAACTATTATGATTGAAACCTGGAACATACTTATATTTTTGGGGATGGAATAACATATGAGGATAAATTTATATCATTGATGTTTAAATCTGGATGCGTAAACTGAATGAAGTCAATCATGATATTCAATTTACAATCCAGTAAAAAAGCATATATAGATATACTCGATAAACAGGTATAAACAGTAGGTTTAGATTTTAATAAGATAGCTTCGAGACTTATACTATCAGAAATCTGAACAAATCGATCTCCAAATTTTTCTGCTAGCTGATTCGTTCGTTGCTTTACAAATTCGCTATCACTGGGATGAAATTTATAATGAATAATATCCTCTGTATTTTCGATGATATAATACATCACTCTTTCTAAGTCTTTAAAATAAATTTCCGGGGTAAGTTTGAGAACGTCAACATAGGGGGTAAGCACCAAAATACACTTTATTTCAAAATTAAAATAAAAATTCCTTCTAACAATATTTCCAATTTCATTTTGTAATACGATTTTATTTTTACTATAAGGAAATGCTTCATTAAACATTTGAATCGTACCATCAATTATCTCATTATCAATGGTCTGCAGAGAAAATACAGATGATAATTTTCTAGACCAAAAAAAATTTAGATACTTTTCAGTAAATTCCTGATAATTGTGATTCTTAAGAGAGTTAATGTATTGTGAAGACCTATATGATATTGCCCCTTCCTCAATCAAATAAACTGCAAGGCAATTTTCATTTCGTACCATCATCTTTATTTCTATTGGATAAAAATGAGGTACATACAAAACAAATTTGTCATCTTCTGTAATATTTTTAAACCATTGTGAAAATCTCCTTAATTTATCTGCAAACATAACTACGTGAAGCCAATTGGGGAATTTCAATTTACGAATATTTACAAACCGGTCTTTTAAATGAGGATTCACACATTCATAGAAACTTCTATTAGAAAATATAGTAATATTTTGGTGGGCTAATTGTTTTTTATCAATATAGGCTTCAATGACTAATTGTGTTATCCAAGAATGGGAATAAAATAAATGTTTGATTTCATTTGACATATTAAAAGATATCTTTTCAGAAAGAAAAATTATATAAAACCATCTACACCCCATTTAACTGTTGACAATCAACATTCAAAATATTTCAGGTTTGGCTTAATTAATACTCTATCTATTGTTTTTAACTTCTATTAATGAGAAAGTAAAAATTCGGCATATTCAAAATCGTCAATCGAATCAATATCAATTGAATCTTTCCGATTCATAATATAGGCAAAGGAATTATCTGTATAATAAAGTCCTTGCTCTATTATTTTCCGCTTGAATATATATATAGCCCCATTTGGGAAATAAGTAGGTTTCTCTTCTTGCCTGTTTCTTATAGTTCCTTCATATATTGATTCTATTTTTCCTGCTTC
>Ga0307486_1002866_pt1 | contig 11677 bp, 8 predicted proteins | sample CBIW02metaG_FD_203663 | JGI IMG/M metagenome (GOLD analysis project Ga0307486, IMG submission 203663) | Sea-ice brine microbial communities from Beaufort Sea near Barrow, Alaska, United States - CBIW 0.2 | ecosystem: Environmental > Aquatic > Marine > Coastal | place: USA: Alaska | collected... | reverse complement strand
ACCCTGTTCGATACCCACCGGTTCCACGCGTTCTTCACCACGTCGGATCTCGACACCGTGACCGCGGATAAGACGCATCGCGGCCATGCGATCATCGATTATCTTGACGTTGTAGTTATGCCGATGTCGTTTCTAAAGACCCGGTCAATGCCACTTCTCCGGGCGAATACATCGGCATAACTAGGCCAATAGATTCATGCTTGTCCTTTCCGATTCTTTGACCCGATCACTGCGGACCGGTGGATCAAGGCTTAGGGCAATGCCGTTCAGTTAAGCCATATTGCCGCAACTCATCGTCTGGAAATTCGAGGCAATGGCGGATGCGCGAAGATCGAGGTTCACTCGAACTGAACGGTATTGAGGCTTAGGGCGTGTCTGCTTATTCGGGTGATTGTTTCGGGGGATGCTTGATCCATGCTTCGATCTGACGCGATTTCGGATGGCCTCTGGGTATTGGTTGAGCCGATGATGCCAGCGGGCGTGCGCCGGGGTCGGCCGTGGAATGATCACCGGCTGACGATGGAGGGCATCATCTGGCGTTTCCGGACGGACTCCCCGTGGCGCGATTTGCCTGAGCATTTCGGGGCGTGGCAGTCGGTGGCCGAGCGGCATCGCCGGTGGTGTCTGGATGGCACCTATCAACGCGTTCTCGAGGGTGTCCAGGCTGATCTTAACGACGGCGGGCGTGATCTGATCGGTCTGCTGTCGGTGGATTCGACCAGCGTCCGTGCGCACCAGCACGCCGCTGGTGCCAGGCCGGGCCGCCTCACAGGGGGCTGAATCGAATTACACGTTTTCGCCGGATGAGCCGCCAGATCACGCGATCGGACGTTCTCGTGGTGGCCTGACCACGAAAATTCATTCCCTCACCGACGAACTCTGCAGCCCGGTGGTTGTTGCCCTTTCGCCCGGACAGGCCGGGGATAACCCGATGCTCTGGCCACTGCTGCAAGCCCGACAGCGTTCCTCAAGCGAACCGTTCCGGCTGCTGGCCGACAAGGCGTATTCTCACAACTCGACCCGCGCGACGCTGCGTTCCCTGCGGATCCCGCACACCATCCCGGAACGCAGCGATCAGATCCGCTGGCGCAAAGCACGAGGCTCAGCAGGCGGGCGCCCTCCCGGCTTCGACACCGACCTCTACCGGCACCGCAACACGGTCGAGCGCGGCTACTCGCGCCTCAAACACTGGCGCGGAATCGCCACCCGCTACGACAAGTACGCACTCACCTTCCTCGGCGGCGTCCTCCTGGCCACGATCATCACCCACCACCGCGTCCGAGAATTACCAGACACAACCTAGTTGCGTTGGCCAACGGAATCCTGACGAACGTACACTGTGCTCGACGGTGTGAAGGCACGAATTGTTGGGTACACAACCCGTCTACCCATCACATGGTCACTTGGCTTATCCAATGGAGATCCGACAGGCGGACGGCTGAACGGCTATGCGAGCACGGCATTGGACATCCCGATCCGGACGATGCCAGTTTCAATCTGCGAGCTGGTAAGGACGTGAGCGTTCATGGGTGCGATGGGTGTTGCGTTGTTTAGTTACGGTGAGCTCTGCCGAATTGCAGAGAGTACTCATGCCGATGGTCACCGCAGCGACGTCTCTTACGGAGGCTGTTGACCGGAGAAATGTAATCGGACGTCTGCTCTCAGCGTTGGAGGGCGCGGCAGTAGGGCGGTAGGGCGCAATAGACCTTGAATAGATGCCTGCGATGTGTAGGGGAGCGCCGCTACGGCCCATAGTCGCTAGTCTCGACACGTGGACAACTTGAAGCCTGATGACGTTGCGGTAATAGTGCTGGCTGACGGTGCGTCGGACAGCGAAATCGGAAACAACCGCGGACATCTGTTTGAGCGCTTTGCCGCGCAGCTCCTGGAACAATTCGGGTATGAGAAGGCCAGAACCGAGCATCTCAACGTTACAAGCGAAGGCATCGAGATCGACCTGGTCGCGACACAAGCGCTAACCCGTAAGCCCGCGATCGTCGAGTGCAAGGCATACACGAACAATGTCCCGGCAAAAGAGATGTTGGCTTTCGTTGGGAAGCATACGAGTGAGCGATTCGACAATCCCAACGTTGAGGGTTATTTTATTTGCCTTCCAAAGCTGACTCAGCCTGGTGTGGAAAAGGCGCGGAAGCTCGAAGCTCGGGATGCTTCCTTTCACTATCTTGATGCAGACGCTGTATACCGATTGCTGGTGGAGGCGAAGACACTGGGCACTGATCCGAATGAGCTCGCATCTGAAGTGACATCCGACCGTACCGTGATCATCACAGAGCACGGCGTCTACACAGCAATTAGACGACTCGATTCGAAATCGCGAATTCCTGTCGAAGTTGTCGTGTGGTCCGCGTCGGGCGGAGTGCCTGAGGCAGCGCTGGACTTAGTTCGGACCGCCAACTTTGCGAGCGGCCTACCGTGCAAGGCCCTCTTGGATTCCGGCGACACTGTCGTCAAAGGTCATGCGGAGCAAGTTGAAGACCTCGTGGTGGAAGTACGTGCCGGAAGCAGCGACTTCGAGTATCAACTTCCGGCGGCTCCGAAGTATTTTGTGGGCCGACGAGACACCATCGATGAACTCAGCACGCAAATCAGTAGCGGAGCTCATGTCGTAGTCATCAATGCGCAATCAGGATGGGGAAAAAGTTCACTAGCTCTTCGCCTAAAGGCATCGTTCGAAAAAATCGGAGGCGTCGCGCTCGTACTCGACAGTCGTACCGTCACACGACCCTCGTATGTTGCTTCCGCTCTCAGAAAAGCCGCAGAAGCTGCCGCGAAGGCGGGAATCGTAGTGATAACTCAGGACGCTTCTTGGGCAAGCCTTGCGAGCGCGGTGCGTACTCTGGAGGCGTCCGTCTGGAAGTCCCCCGAGAAGCGCCTCTTGGTGCTGTTTGATCAGTTCGAGAACGTGTTTCGGGAGGAATCCGTCACGCGCGAGTTCAGGGACCTGGCGGTCGTAGCGGCTGACACTAGTGTTCCGCTTGTTATCGGTTTCGCTTGGAAGACCGACGTGGTTGGCTGGACTGAAGGCTACCCCTACCAACTCCGCGACTCCATTCGTCAATGCGCATTCGTCGCGAGCCTAGATCCGCTCGGTCCGGGTGAGATCGGAACTCTGCTGAGGCGGCTAGAGAAAGCGCTCGGGGTAAAACTCTTGCCAGAATTAAAAGTGAAAATCCGAGAGTATTCGCAGGGCCTGCCCTGGCTGATGAAAAAACTCGGGAGCCACGTCATCTCAGAAACAGAGCGAGGAGTGGCGCAGGAGGATCTAGTCGCAGAAGCGCTGAATGTGCAGCGACTTTTCGAGAACGACCTTCAAGAGTTGCAGCCTGCGGAGCGCGAGGCGCTGAATTGGCTGGCGAAGTACGCTCCGGTTCTCCTCTCCGAAGCGTTGGAGCGCTTCCCTGCTCCTATTGTCCAGTCGCTTCTTGATCGACGTTTGCTCGTGCAGGTCGGCGAGCGGCTTGATACGTACTGGGACATTTTCCGGGACTTTCTTACAACTGGGCGCGTTCCTATTGAGGATTCGTATACCCTCCGGGTCTATCCCGCGACTGTCGGGCGCCTACTCCAAGCGCTACACGACAATTCCAAGCCAACGCTATCCAGCGATCTCGCCGTTCAACTTGGGTGGTCCGAGAGCGTCATATTAAACATCGTTCGGGAGGCCCGTGTACTCGGACTAGTCCGAAGCGAGTCGAAAAAGATCGCGCTCGCTAGAAACGATGATGGCGGATTGGATTTGGAAGAAGAAATTCGCGCCCGTGTGAGTTCGGCCTTAAAGCGACACAAGGTTTATTCGACGTATCAAGACCTTGCGGAGCGAGCCGGGGGAGTGGTCTCACTTCAAGCTCTGGCGAAGAAGCTTCCGCCGATCTTCCCGGCGATCGCGGCATCGGACGCCACTTGGCTCACTTATGCGCGAGCGTTTGCGAAATGGTTCGATTACGCGGGTCTGGCGACGGTGAAGGCCAAAGGTCAATTGATCGAAAATTCGTCCCCCGATCTTTCATCGTACATATTGGACCCGAGCGCACGAGCGCGAACCCCCGGAGCCTTCCCTCAGCGCGCGCCAGGGCCCGCGCTCGGTTTCCTCCTCGCGGTCGCTGAGTCTGAGAATCAACGGATGGAGGCCAACGGAGCTACTAGTACCGCCATTCGCGACCTTCTGGCGCTACAACTCCTGGCTGTTGACCAAGATGGAATCTATACGATCGCCATTCCGGAGATTATTCAGCAAGATGGTTCTTATTCCCCGGCCATTCTCTTGAAACGTATCGAATCAATTTCCGGTGCAAGGGAGGCTCTCGCGATGCTCCGAGAAGACCCGAAGGCGGCTCCGGCCGACCTCGGCGCACTCCTTCGGACGGGACAAGCCACGGTCTGGAGCGATGGCACGGCAGCGCTAGCAGGAAAGCACTTCCGAGCTTGGGCGAACCGCGCTGGGGTATTCACCGGCGAAGGAGCTCGGAGACCGCGCAAGACCGCGAGGACTTGAGTGTTGCTGTAGTCGGCTCCTCCGGTATTTGGCGCGGCGCCCCTGACTGGATTCCGAGGTGCATGCAGCTCTACTGATCGCCACTCGTCTCTGCGAGTCCGGGGCTCGGTAAGCTGGAGGGGACGGGGCAGATGCGCTGTGGGCAAAGCCGAGGAAGGCCGACCGGGTCACAGCAAGGAGGTCTTAGATGGCGCGCATTGAGTGGGTAGCGTTGGGGGGCAACGAGGTCGAGACTGTCGTGTCGATGCTTATCTTTAACGAGCATCCACGTGCGTTGCGCATCCGACCATCGCAAGGTGACTTCGGCATCGATGTTCTGGTTCCGCACGCGGACGACGCTTCGTTCATGGACGTTTACCAGATAAAGAAGTTCGCTACGAACTTGGGACTCTCACAGAAGCGTCAGATCGAAGTTTCATTCCAGCGGATGCTCGTCGGCCTTGGGCGGCGTGGCATTCCCGTTGCCGACTGGTATCTGGTGATGCCGTTAGACCCGACGGTAGAGAACGCGCTCGATTGGTTCGCAGAGATGCCGGACTCTGTCATCGCCCGGATGTTTTGCGACAAGAACCTTGCACTGACCGCCGAAGAGAAAGCCACCATCAAGGCATGGCGCGAAGAACCCGGACGGTCCATCGACTGGAAGGGATTGACATACTGCGAGTCTTTGGCGAGCAAGTTCTGGTTCGTGGCGGACTATTACCTCCACGGCGGAAGCGAGCGAATCGCAAGCGCAGTGACCGAGGTCGCGAAGATCCTCCAGCGCGACCTCAGGCTCCCCGATGCCGATGCCGATGCCGATGCCGGTGCCGCTGTAGCCAGCTCATCAATCGTGGAACCGGGAGATTTGCGCGAGCACCTTGGTCGTTTGGGTCGTGTGCTGGACGGTGACCCGCACTTCCGATACGGGATCAGTGTTGACCCTTTTACGCCGCAACTGTCTCCGGAGCCGGGGCTGATCGCAGCGACCCAGGAGGTTGCGCCCGACGGGATGTGCATCACGTTCCGCATCTACGCCAGATTCGAAGAAGCGCTGAACGCGCGGCCAATCCCGATCAAGATGACGTTCCAGTTCGAGTCGGGCAGCGTTGAACGACACGCGTTCGATGACTGGCGTAAGTACGGCAAGCAGTTGACGGCCGTGGTCGGCGTTGACTCGGATCTGCCGGGCGGTCTGGGTGGCTCATTCGACAGCGCGACCGCGACCATCTCGCCAGCTGATGGCAGGAGGGGTGAGACTCGATACCGGATCGTCAATCCGAACGGGGATGTCGCTGCTGAACTCCGGTTCTCAGCGACATCCACTACAGGCCTAGATGGCACGGGAGTGCATGTTCAGGGAATTGACAGTTCTGGCACTGTGTCGATCGAGGCGCATCTGGACGTGACCGACCAATCCGCTAAGGTCGAGTTTTCGTTCAGCGAACCGACGGGCCGCGAGGCGGGGGAGGTCGCGGCCGCGGTCGACTTTGTGGCGAGTCTTTCGCGGCCCAACCGGCTTCAGGTTGCAGGTAGGCACGGGCCGTTCCGCGACGTCCTCGCCATTCCCGAGCCTGAGCCTCCACTCCCGCCGTTTGTCGCGAGATACATCAGGGCACTCGCCGCGCTCCAACCCCATACAGCAACACCGGTTGTGGTCCCTGATCTGGCGGCGTTGACCGAACAGCTCGCCAGCAGTGTGCTCAAGGCGGCGGAGCTTCTCGACGGACACACAATCGTTGGCACGTGGAAACCTTTCGAATTCAAGACCGACAATGATGCAGTGATCGATACCAACGGTCACTACCAACTCGCGACGATCGACGCGTTAACAGTGGAAGTTGGCGACGAAACGTTGACCCTCGGGGCTGTGCAGAACACGTTAGTTTCGGTTAAGGTCGTAGACCTTGGCGGGGGCCAGCTGCGCGCGGAGCCGCATCTGAATGACACGGGCGAGCAAGCTTTTGCGCCTGACGAGCCGACTCCGCCCGCTGGCCGGGGGCCGGTTCGCTCTCGTCTAGCCTCTACTTAAGCCTGCTGTTGCCCCGTGGCGACGTTCCGACAATCTCAGATCACCGCCTGATCAGTGTCGCGGCTTTGATCTGCTCAAGCTCTAGGAACTGATAACTACCCCTGTTTTTCCGACTCAGCATGCTCGTCGCGAAAGGGAAACTAGATTGAACTACGTGCGATTGACCACTGTGGCTCCAGAATTAGCGGAGGAGATATCCCAGCTTGGCTTCCCCAAGCTGGGCGCGTTATCGAGTGCTGTCGTAGCTTGGGTGCTCGGGCAGGTGGAGGATCCTCGCCTCGTCGTAGCGCTCTCCGCTCTGAAGGAGCGGCGCGTGAGTGATCGCATTCGTGACCAACTGTGGGAACTTGTTCAAGAACTGGATGAGCTCGCGTGGGGTCTCCAGGAGTCAGAAGCGGTTGACGAAACGCTTGTGGGGTACGTCCACGCGTTCGCCCAAGCGCGTTCAGTGAACGCTCTCTGGTATGCCCTCTTATTCCCGGCATCGTCTGAAGCGGTCGCTGAGTGCATGTTCGAAGCTCAGGCAGCTGCGGCGACGTGAACGGTTTGCGAAACTTCGTCCGTCAGGCATTGGGCTGCTGACCCTCGTCTAGGCGCAGGAGGCTTACAGCCAACTACTCCCGCAAGCCGCCGACACGGAATTGGCCAACACTTATCCAACACTTTGACTCAGAATTGCCCCGAAACTCTCGGTAGTTGCCAGATTCGGTTTCTCTCCCTGATGCCCCGAGTCGCGCATATTTCCGGGGTTTCCGGCACTGTTCGGTAGCTGACAGACTCCACGATTCTGAGTCAAGGGGTCGCAAGTTCAAATCTTGTCAGGCCGACAGTGTGATCTCGCAAGACATAGGAAGCTCTCGAACCCTCAGGGGTCTGGGAGTTTTCTTTGTTTCTGGGGTTGGTAGTCGCGGTTGGTGTCTATGGTCAGTTCGCGGAGGAGTTCTCCGGTGATGACGTTGACTCGCAGGGTGATGCTGCCGGCTTTCGGCTGCTGTCCAGGAGCACCAAGCCCACGAGCAGCTTCACGAGCCGGTGAAAGTCGATAATTCGGCGGGCGACGGGCGGCACTCGAAGCTGACGGACCCGAGGTGGGCGCCGCGCCCTCGCTTGGCAGGTAGCCGAGTTGTAACAACAGCCTGACGAAGGCCCAAGGGCCGCTTCGGAATCGAGCGCTACGAGCGTTCTTCCGGAGCGGCCATAGTTCTATTGCGCCTCGCGGACGACCTCGCTGATTTCGTCCGCAATCTCAGCGATCGTATTGATGGCCGTGTTGCGAGCGATCTTGTCGACCAATGATGGCGATTGCCTAGCGATTTCATCGCGGGAGATCTCGTGCCAAATCGGCAGCATGCGCTGGTCGCCGTTGACGCTGAGCCCGATGATGCCGTCGAGCTCGTACTGCGGCCAGCCCTTCGCAAAGAACGACTTCGAGAGGATCACGAGACCAAAGGTGCTGTGTGCCAAACCGTAGTCGATCTTCCCCCGAAGACTGTCTCCGATCCGAAGTTCGGTCTTATCAAGCCACACTTTCAGCCCGCGCGCACGAAGCTCCACAGCGAGCGGCTCGGCGACCGCTTCCTTGTCTTCCCCGGCGTGCGAGATGAACACATCCCAAGTCTCTCCATTGTCATCCGGGACTATAGGTGGGCGTTCATGGCGGATCCCACTGAGCGAGTTCAGCGATGCTGACTTCGCCACCGGCAGGGGTGGTGATTCCACGGTGGCGGAATGCCTCACACTCGTCGCTTTGAAGCTGATGAGATCGATCGTAAGATACCAGCCGCCCGTCCGCGGCACCATGATGCGGAAGGGCGTCTTGCGTACTTGGCCGCCACCAGCGATGCGATGCGAGCGGCCGTTCTTGAAGGAGTTGAAGTTTGAGCTGTCCATGAGTCGGACATTGGCTGCGGTGCTGAGTGTGACGACGATCGTCGATCCCTTCTCCAGTCGACTCCAGTGGTACTTGAAGAACTTCGGCCCATTCGGCATCAGATCACCGGGCCATTGCTTCGATCAGGGAACGAAGCCGTTTCGCTCCCTTGTCCGAGACGCCGTTTGCCATGGCGTAGGACGCAGCGTCGTCGGAATCGAGCCGGCCGCTGAGCGCATGGGCGGAGAGCACTGTTCGCGCGTGCTGCTTCTCGTGGGAGCCTGTCCATCCGTTGTTGCCGCCAAAGAAGATCGCACGGTCCAGATCGGACTTCACATCGCTCGGAATGGTACTCACACTTTCCGAGCCATCAAGCAGGTTGATCGCCCCTGCCGCCGCAGCCCACTCACTGATCGGGAAGCTTGTGGTCTCGACGACCACAAGTGAGTATCCGTGAGCGAGGTCGGTCGCGAGCTTCAACGTCCGCTCTGTCGGCACGTACGCGAGCACCGGACCACGGTCGAAGCGTCCCTTGCCTTGTGGCGTCGCTTGGCCGCCTGCGCTGACGATTTCATCGAGCGACGCGATTCCAATTGCGTTTCGGAAGGTATTCGTTACGAGCATCGGGATGACACCCTCAGCAGCGCTCCGCTCCCAGATCCACTCGGCGGCGATATCTGCGGCTTCATCCCATGGACGTTGTGGATCGTCTTCAGGCACCCAGGCGGCTGCCTGAAGGTGCGTCGTGGGATGAAGGTCGGCCACGGGTTCGCCTCTCACTTGGATGTGCTGCTGTCTCTATTGTGGCAGCGAGCGCAGACATTGCGGGGTGCGGCGGAGCGCATGTCCGTTCGAGAGGATTGGTCGAGTGCGGTGTGGTTGCAGATCAATCTTCATAGTTACTGATGATCGGCCGACAGTCCTGAAGAACGTGTACAAGACTGGATGGGTTGGGGGCTGCCATTGACACTCTCCGAGACGAGCTGTCGGTGCTTGTAGGCGGCTGCACGGCGGTAGTCCGATTAACCGCCATCGAAGCGGGACCTAACTCCGTGCTGGCGCCCGTCGCGGTCCAGAGGCAGAAAACGCTCGGGCAGCAATTCACTCCGTATAGGGTGGTTTCGATTAATGCGTGGACTGCCCGATGCTAATCGCGCTCCGATGAAAAAGCGCGCAAGTGTGTCAGCTTGGCCATGGTGCGCGCCAGGTTGGCGTGTGCTCTCCAATGACGCTGATCATTCGCGCGACGGCGGTGTCGGCATCTGGATGACCCTGCGTCGATAGGGCTCGGCGGTGAAAAATGAAGGCGATGACGTCGGCGAGCTGAACGCCTGGACTGTCTTTCGAGTCAACGAAGTGCATTGAATCGATCACCGAGACGAGTTGCCGTCCCTCGACTGCCCCGGTTGCCCACGTCTGCATATCTCGCACCATCTTGACTGCTCTTAGTTGCTGTTCCTTTGTTTCATCAGCAATCACGATCCGAAGCGCTTCGTGAGTGCGCCATCTATCGAGCTTCTCAAGCAGAAACTGAAGGGCGAGCAAATAGGCGTTATCGTCGTAGTCGCCACCGTAGCGGGAATGCAACCGAGCTTTGTCGATCGACGCATGTACGACATGGATTTCGAGTTCGTCTAAAACCGACACTAACGCCTCGAGTACGGCCAGCAGATCAGCAGGTGATTTCTCGGCCCAGTAGCCCCGTGCGTTCCAGATCTCATAGGCGTGAAACTCGAAGTCGGCAGGGACCCATCCAAGATGCTCCATCGCAAGCGCTTGAAACCGTGCTTGTAGCTGTTGAACCTTGCCCTCGTCAACCACGACAGCGACAAGCTTCAAAAACGGCTGGTTGCGCGCGCCCCGCCCGACCGAGCCAGTCTCGTCGAGATATACAAGTTCCGCCACGCGATTATTATGACACGCCGTCGTGTCAAGCTGCGTTTGCGCGTGGCTCTTAACAAGCTAGCGCGAGCGCGAGCTCGAGCTCGAAAATCGCATCTTGCTCTGTCTCGTGGTTCATCCAGATTCGGCAGGCAAATTCCGACAGGTAATGTCCGGACTCGTGGGGTTTCGCAACTACCCACGCCCGGATCGTGGCGGCTCGCCGCGCTCGCGTGACAACGTAGTTGATTCACGATCACACATGAAGGCTCGCTTTGTTGTTCCGCTGCGAGTGCTGTGGACCAATCACTGTCGAGTCTCATCTCACGGCCCCGCCCCGAACGGCATACTCTCACCAGCTCACGGGAAAGGAGAGTCATTGCGGGTGTGGCGAGTGATCGTTCGTCGCGCGCGCATCGTGCGTGGGTAACGTCGGGCTCACACCTTTAGCATTGATGGTTCAGCAATGGCGTGTGATGTCTCGGGACATTGGTGACGTTTCTACCTCAGGACACTGGTGACATTTGGTGCCTCAGGACATCGGTGACGGTTCACCGTTCCTGCCCATTGCCACCGAAACGGGTCCGGGCCTTGCCCATCCCGACGTAGGTGGCGCCTTCGGGCGGCCAGTCATACTCCGCGATGATCTCTCCGTCGAGGCTGGCGAAGACCACGCCCTTGAGGTCCCAGTCGGCGATGACGATGCGCCCGCCCATCCGCTTGGTCAGGGAGAACAGGATCCTGTCGAGGCTGACCACACCGTTGGGGTAGACCTTCAGTTTCTGGCTGCCGGTGGCTGCCGGGTGGGCGATGCTGCCGCCGATCTTTCCGGCCGCGCCGGTTCCGGGCACCGGCTCGATCCGCCGCACCGGCGCCGTGGGATTGGGCAGGGCCGAGACCGGTTTGGGCCGGGGCGCCTCGGCGAGGGCGGTGGCGTCCCAGGACTGCTGCGGGGTGATGCGGCCGGGCAGTTCCTGATGGGTGCGCTCGGCGTTGTAGATCAGGTCGAACCGGTCAGCCTGGGCCTGGAGCTCTGCGTGGGTCGATGCCAGGGGCTGCTTGTCCAACCACCGGAATAGGGTCTGATGGAACCGTTCGTTCTTGCCTTGTGTGGTTGGCTTGTAGGGTTTCCCTGTGATCGCCTCGACCCCGAGCGAGGACACGTAGGCGACCAGCTGGCCGACCCATCCACGCCGGATGGGGTTAAGTGCAGCACCGTTGTCGGTCAATAACCGTTGGGGAGCCCCGTGGGCGGCGATGCCCTTCTTCACGACCGCCAGGGCCGCCTCACTGGTTTCCGAGGCAGCGACGTGGGAGGCCACCGCGCGGCGTGAATGGTCGTCCTCCAGCTGGAAGATCACGCACTTGCGCCCACCGGTGAGCACGTACTCGGTGGCATCCA
>Ga0307486_1002861_pt1 | contig 11693 bp, 11 predicted proteins | sample CBIW02metaG_FD_203663 | JGI IMG/M metagenome (GOLD analysis project Ga0307486, IMG submission 203663) | Sea-ice brine microbial communities from Beaufort Sea near Barrow, Alaska, United States - CBIW 0.2 | ecosystem: Environmental > Aquatic > Marine > Coastal | place: USA: Alaska | collected... | reverse complement strand
CCGGCATTCGGGCGCCGCTGGACTCGCCTAAGAAGATGACAGGCATTCCCCGCTCGCGAGACACTCGCTTTACGTGCTTGATCTTGCGCGCATTAGTACGACTACTCGATGCGCCCGCCACCGTGAAGTCATTCGAGATGATCCCTACGCGGCGACCATCTACCGCCCCGAAGCCCGTGACTTTCCCATCGGCGGGGGTCCGATCGCGCATCTCCGCGCGATGAGAGACCCCGAACCGGCCGGCCTCGACGAAACTCTCTTCATCGAGCAGGTGATCCACCCGTTCGCGGGCGTTCAGCAATCCTTCTGCACGACGGGTTTCGAGCTTCTTCGCACCACCCATTGCGGTGGCGGCTGTGACGTGCTCCTCGAGCAGGTAGGCGAGATCATCTAGGGTCGGTTCGGTCACTTGAGACTTCCTTGTAGTTCGTCGGAATCAGCCCTCAGGGCCGCTTGATGGTCGGGATGAGCGATTTCGATCAGTGCCTCGGCGCGTTCGCGTAGTGTCCTGCCACGCAATCTCGCGATGCCGTACTCCGTGACCACAATGTCTGCGAGCGAACGGGGCACTGTCACTACCGCACCCCTCCCGAGTTGCGGAACGATACGAGATTTGCCCCGAGCAGTCGTAGGAATTGCACAGATATACTTGCCGTCAGCGGCGTAGTTGGCACCGATTGCGAAGTCAAGGTGCCCACCCGGGCCGCTGTATAGTTGCCCGTTAACTGACTCTGCGTTGATCTGACCAGTGAGATCGATCTCGATAGCGCTATTGACGGCTACGAATTGACTGATTCCTTTCAACAGGCTCGGGTCGTTGGTCTCGTCCACAGGTCGCATCGAGACTGAGGTGCAGCCGTCAAGAGCGCGGTACAAAGCCTCCGACCCGGTCACGAAGGTTGCTGTGATGGGCGCTTCGTTCGAGGGCCCTGCCTGCAGCGTCCCATCACGAAGCAACGCCATCGCGGAGTCACTAAATGTCTCAGTCCACAGGCGAAGATTGGACTTGCCAGACAACGCCGCGAGGATCGCGTCGCCCAACTTGCCGATACCCAATTGAAGGACATCACCGTCACGGACGATCCCGGCAACGTGGTCCGCGATTTGCAGGGTCGCCGCATCCGGATTCGCGAGCGTCACGTGCTGCAGTGGGGCGTCTACATCCACGAAATAGTCGATAGCTGAGATATGGATCCGAGTGCCCAGGGTGCGAGGCATCTGCGGGTTGATTTGGGCAACGACAGTGCTTGCCGTCTCCACTCCGGCAGGAAGGTAGGCGACGCAGGTTCCAAGGCTGCACCACCCGTCATCGTCCGGTGGAGTGACATGAATTACCGCCAAATCGAATGGTGGATTCGAGTCCCGAATGATTGCCGGTGTGCGACCGTAGTTGTTTGGCACGAAGTCAGCCCGGCCTTCATGGATTGCGAGCCGTGTGTTGTGTCCCGACATAAAGCCTCTATGCCGCACCTTGTCGCCGGCTTCTTTAGAGAAGTACGGTAATGAGTCATCGATGCGGTTATGCACGATTTGGAAAGGCGTCTTGGCCCCTGCGACAAGGCTCTCGACGAGAGCTTTGGGCCACCCGCCACCGTGGCCGATCACGACGTTCGCCTCCGGCGCCAACAATGACGCTACTTCGTCCAACCGCAGTCGTTCCGGAGTTCGGATCTTGCCGTCGCGGCGGACTAGCGAGATCTCGGTCGAGCGGGCAGCGTCAGGCATCTCGGGTCCCAAGTCGTTCGGCGATGGACTGCGCGGCATTCTGCAGATCGCCATGAAATTCAGTTAGCTTGGCTAGAGGTAGACGTACGTCGGCTGCAGAGATAGTGATGGCACCCAGCAGGGCACCCTGATGCGACATAACGGGACTGGCGATGGCGCAGCCACCTGGAGTACGCGAACCCGCGCTCATCGCGTAACCGCGCTCACGCGTTTTTTCGAGTTCGGTTCGCAGCAAGTCACGGTCGATGATCGTCGCATCGGTATAGACCACCATCTCGCCGGTCGTCAGCAAACGTTCGCTCACAGCCTTGGGAAGAAACGCCCAAATAGCCAACCCTGTCGCGCCGGAGTTGAGGGAGTAGGTCTTGCTCGACGAAGGGCAATATCGAAGATCGTTCGGGGAAGGCGAATTGACCACGCAGTAGAATCGGTCGCCCTGAGGGATCGAGAAGCTGGCGCTCTCACCGGTCCTCTCGACAAGTCCATCCAGAATTCCAGCGAGGATGACGCGGAGGTCGAGAGGCGAGCCGAAAGCCAACAAGTGCAAGAATGAACCACTCGTGAATTTGCGGCCGTTGCCACGCACAACCAGGCCGCGTCGCTCGAGCGTCGCTACCAGACGGTGGGTCGTGGAACGGTCGAGAGCCAGGCTTTCCGAGATCTCGGCGTTCGACAGACCTCCGTTCGCCGAAGCTACGGCCACGAGGACATCGATCGCCTTGTCCACTGTGGAACTGCCGTAGCTCGCTACGTTCTCACCGCGCGTGGTCTCTTGACTCATACCACCATCCTACCACTCTGATCATATATCGAATCAAACTGAGCCTACGTGTTCAATAGCCGAGCAAAATGACTGCGGGACTAATGCCCGCAAGCGAACATGCGTGCCTGGCCCAAGTGTGTGCTGGCGGCTGAACGGCCAGCACACACCTGAGTAGGACGTCAGCGGACGCTTGCGTCCTTCCTTACGACATCGTCGTAGACCAGCTTCGCTTCAGCACCCTTGGGCAGCTGTCCCTGATCCTGCATCAGTTCGGCCAGGTTGTTCCACGCTTCGGGAGTTACCTTGAAGTCATTGGGCTGTGGAGCCGAGAAGATATCGTTTAGCGCTTCGGTGATGATGTCGACGAACTTGCCGTCGTAAACTTCGTCCGAAAGAATCTTCGCGGCTTCATCGATATTGTCTTTGACCCAGGCGTAAGCCTCCTTTTGAGCAGCAACATAGCCTTCGACTGCCTCAGGATTCTTTTTGGCGAATGAGGACAGGACCGGCAACGCCCAAGAACTGTAGGCGCGGATCTGCTCAGGCGCTTCGTCTCCAGTCAAGGACACATACTCGGTCGACCCGGCCTGCTCGCTCAGAACAGCCGCATCGGTTCGTGAATACGTCGCATACGCATCGATGCGCCCCGTCTCGAGCTGAGCGATTCCGGCGTCGGGTGGCCCGACAGCCAACACCTGCACGTCCTTTTCGCTCACGCCGGACGCCTTCAAGCCAGCGACCAGCGACTGATTGACCAATGAGCCAACGCCTGTGAGGCCGATCTTCTTGCCCTTTAGAGCCTTCATTTTTTCATCGAAGGGCTTGTCCTTCAGCCCGGCGAGTTCCGAGTCGGCCGGAACCTGGACGGCAAACGAGATCCAGTTGTCGAGCCAACCAGCGATCTGGATGTCTTCGCCCTTGCTCATGTCGATCATGATCGTGGAGGGATTGCCAGGCCAACCTTTGAGAGTGCCAGCGAGAAAGAATGTGTTGGCGGCCCCTCCGCCTTGGCTCGGTGCCAGAAAAGTAACATTCAATCCGTTGTCCTCGAAGTAGCCCTTCTCCTTGGCCACATAGTCCAGGATGTAGATCTCGCCACTGAATACCCCCAATGGGAAATCGGTGAGTCCGTCTTTCCCATTGGCTGGCCCATCAGACCCACCGCAGGCCGATACCGTCGAGATCATCCCTACCGCGGCAAGTAGTGCAATCAATCTGTTCTTAATCACTTGATTCCTCCATCTAGTGGGTTGTCGTGCGGGGACTGCGCCATTTGCGCATGGTCCACAAGTTTGTTTCGCGCCGCTCAGGGGCTAACCGTCTCGCCAGCGATGAGACCTGTCGCGAAAGCGTGCGCCAACCCATTGCCTGACGTGTAACCGGCCACGCCCTCGCCGGACATGCCTGCGGCCGTCCCTCCAGCAGCGAAGAGTCCGGGGATGCGTTCACCGCGTTCATCTAGTACGGCTGTGTTGACATCGACGCGAAGCCCGCCTTGGGTATGCGCCAGCCCGCCCGTAATCATCGCTCCGTAGAAGGGCGCTACCAATGGAGTTCCGGAGCTAACTCGTCCAAATGGGTCGGGCAACTCACCCTGCGCAGCCGCATTGAAACTGCGCATCGATTCCTCAAGCGCATCTACGGGAAGGGCAAATCCTCCAGCCAACTCCGCGACAGTCTCAAACCGTCTAACCGCACCAGCCTCGTAGCCCTGGCGGAAGACGCCGTTGTCCCACATGGCGTCTACAATCCGCTGGTCAAAGATCTCGACCGCAAGTCCTGAGGGCTGCGCGAGGATGCGGGGAGTCAGTTCCGAATAGCCCTCGTCCTCACGAGCGAAGCGGACAGCGTTGAGGTTGACCATGAAGCTACCCAGGTAGGGGAGCCCACCGGAAAGGTGAGTACCGTGCTTCGGGTTGACGTGGGCGTGTCCCTGCCACGACGACATCCGCTCCACAGCCGCACCTATTTCGAGCCCGTAAAGGAGTCCATCGCCGACGTTATTCTCCGAGCCTATGTAATGCGCCGCCAAGGCGTCCGGACAGTGCGTCGCAAGTAGCTTCCTGCTCCCGCCGAAGCCATCGCAGGCGAGTACGACGGCCCGAGCACCGAGCACATCGTTCGCCCCATGGCCCGAACGGACGCCAACCACGCGGCGGCCTTCGACAACCACTCCCGAGACGGATGCCTTGTCAACGAAGGTAATTCGAGGATGCTGCCGAACCACATGACGAAAGGTGGAGACGAGCTCGGCACCGTGCTCGGTAGGTCCAGCATGCATCCGGAATGCGCTGTGACCATGCCACGGAATGGAGGTGTTGAGGTGTAGGTCGAGCCCGACACGGTCCGCAATGAAGTGCACGAAGTCCTTCGAGCGCGCACAGATCGCCTGCACCACCGGTACGCTGGCATTGCCGCCGTTCTTGCGCATGATGTCAGCCATCATCAACTCGGGACTGTCATCAATCCCGAGTTCCATCTGATATCGGGTCCCGGCCGCTTGCAGGAGGCCGTCGCTTAGTTGGGCGTTTGTGCCGCGAAGCACCGATTTCTCAAGCAACACGACCTCCGCTCCGCGATCAGCTGCCACCAAGGCGGCCATCATTCCAGCGGCGCCGCCGCCGATGACGCAGACGGGATCGGACTCGTTGGGGATTGAAGGACTCATTTCATTCATTGCTCAGTAGTTCCTGTCGGCAACCCGTGGACATACTTGCTCTCCCACTCATTGACCGCATCGAGTCCGACTAGCCGGTAAAGGTCGGCGCGAGGGAGCATTCGGTCAATTGCGTCCCGCTGAGTGCCGCTTTCGTACAACTCTCTGAGAAATGCCGCCATGGCTCCTTGCGCGATTCGCATAGGAGCGGATGGGAAGATCACGACGGTATAGCCCATCGCGCCAAGTTCGGCCGCGGACAGCATCGGGGACTTCCCCCATTCGGTCATGTTCGCAACCAGAGGAATTCCGCTGAGCCGCTCAGCGACCTCCGCGAATTCCTCGCGCGTGCGCATTGCTTCGGGAAAAATCAGTTCGGCACCAGCCTCGAAGAACGCGTGCCCACGCCGCACGGTCTCGTCGAGCCCGGCAGTGGCACGAGCATCTGTTCGCGCGACGATCATGGTGCGCTTCGACTTTCGAGCCGCGCACGCCGCCTCAATTTTGCCGATCATCTCGTCCAGCTCGATGATCGATTTTCCATCCATGTGGCCGCACTTCTTGGGGAACTGCTGATCCTCGATCTGGATCGCGTCCACTCCGGCCGCCTCGTACTCACGCACAGTGCGCATCACGTTGACAGCATTGCCGAAACCCTGGTCCGCATCTGCGAAGAGGGAAAGGCTGACAGCCTCGCTGATGTGTCGGACGGTCGAGAGCAGCTCAGTCATGGTGACAAGCCCGACGTCGGGCAGTCCGTGGATAGTTGCGGCGGTGCCGGCGCCGCTGATGTAGGCCGACTCAAAGCCTGCGTCCTCAATGAGTTGCGCCATAAAGGCATGGGTCGCGCCCGGGACCACAAGCGGGTTCTGAGGCGAGTGGGCGGCCATTAGGTCACGGAAGAGGGGACGGGTCACAAGTCACTCCTGACTATTTGAAGAAGAGAATCTGGCGCACCGACGGCAGAGGCGCCGACGATGATTGGTTTACAGTTCGGCGCCGCGCGCGGGGTCACCGACGTACCGCTGAATCTGGCGCACAGCGAAATCAAGAACAGTCGCACAGGTGGCCATCAAGGCAAGGACCGCCAGCGACCCGGTGATGTCGAAGCTATTGGTGGCCTGGACAAGCAGGACCCCAAGCCCGTTGTAGGACGCCACAATCTCCGACACCACGACGCCAAGAACGCTATAGACCGCAGCCAGCCTGAGGCCGGCCACGATGCTGGGCAAAGCGCTGGGAAATTCCACCAGCCAAAAACGCTGGAGGTGGTTTGGACCCAGCGAGTCGGTCAACAACATAATGTCTGCGTCGACGGTAGCCAGACCAGCCATGGTATTCAGCAGCAGGATGAAGAAGACGATGCTCACTCCAACCACAACCTTCGCCTGCAAGCCCAGACCGAACCACAGAATGAATAGAGGTGCAAGCGCAGGACGAGGCAGGGCGTTGAAGAACGTCACAAAGGGATTCAGCGCCCGCGCCAAAGTTGGTATGCGATGGAATACAACGCCGCACAGCACGCCGAGAAACGTGCCGATTCCGAGCGCGATCAGCGCCGCTTGGAAAGTGCTCCATACCGCGGACCAAGTTGCGGATTCCTGCACCATCTCGACGAGCCGAGTGACAACCCCCCACGGCGTACTGATGAAGTTGACATTGACCAGACCAAGTGAAGATGCAGCCTGCCAACCGACGGCGAAGATCACGGCCGCCACAATTCGGATCGTCCACGAAAGCCGCGTTTGGCTCCGCCGGTACGCCGCCCGTTCGGCGAGGGTTTCACGATCAAACGTGATTTCGTCAGCGCCGGACTCCGCCATCTGATTGGACGTCGTCATAATTTTGCCTCTTCCACGCGCCGTACTTGGGCCTTGACCTCTTCTTTGAGCAAGCCATGCAGTTTCTCGTAATAAAGATCGAACTTTGCATGGCCGTGGTCGATGTCGATGTCCCGCGGGCGTGGAATATCGATCGTGAGATCTGCGATCACCCGACCCGGTCGATGACTGATGAGGACCACCCGATCACTCAGCGAGATCGCCTCCGTGAGGTCATGGGTGACCAACAGCACCGTAGAACGGTGCTTTTCCCACAAGCCCAGGAACTCCTGCTGTTGCATCAAGCGGTTCTGCGCATCCAAAGCAGCAAATGGCTCGTCCATCAACAAGATTGATGGCTCAAGGGCCAGCGTCCGAGCAACCGCCACCCGTTGGCGCATTCCTTGCGACAGCTCACCGATACGGGCGTCGGCAAAATCCGAAAGTCCTACGCGACCGAGCCACTCTTCGCTTCGGGCGCGGCGCAGTGCCTTGTCGGCCTTGCGAATCTCGAGGCCAAGCTCCACGTTCGCACGCACTGTCCGCCACGGAAGCAGAGCATCGCGAGCCAACATGTAGGCCACCTCAGGGGACGGACCCGTCACCTCGCGCCCATCGATCTTGACCGAGCCTTGTCGAGGGCGCGTCAATCCGCTAATCATCGTGAGCAAAGTTGTCTTGCCACAACCCGATGGGCCGACTACCGATACGAACTGACCTGGCTCAATGGTCAGGTCAAGGTCCCACAGAGCTCGCACCACGCGGTCATTCTTGGCGAAACCGTGGCGAACCCCCTCCATCGTGATGGCGAGCCCTGACGAGTCCTCGAGGCCGCCAACGCGACTCTCAGTCACCGTCTTAGTCCTTGCGGTCATATTTCCTCCAGGCCGACTGCCATTGATGGTCGGCCACTCTCTGCTCGATCAAAGCTCGATCAAACGCTCATTAGTTGAGCTTGTTTGGTGCCTCTGAACCAGTATGTGGGATCTTTCATCAGGGAGTCAAGTGTTTATGAGATGTGGAACACACTGTGTGGGCAGCGGCCATCGATTCGAGTCTCGCTACGACCGCGCCGCAGCCAACACCGCCCCAGCGCCCGAGAAGCACACCAAGATGATGACCAAGCGGTCGAAGACGGTTTGCGGGACCCGCTTGAAGATCCACCCCCCAAGCTGAGAGCCAACGAGTACCGCAGGCACCAGCACCAGCGCGGGGAGAAGGGGAGCTTCTCCCCTGACAAGGACAAGCTGCACCAGCACCAGCACGAGGGATACTCGAGCAAAGTAGTGACCGACCGTCGCGCGATACGCCCTCATTGGCAGTCCTGTCCCGGCCAAGAACACCGCCAGTGGCGGCCCGCCCAGACCTACGCTTCCCGCCAGCACACCGCTCAGCACACCTGTCACCATCGTCTGCCGCGCTCCAGGTCGGAAGCGCACACGCAGCCCAAACAACATAGAGAGTCCCGCTAGTAGCACCACACAGGCCATAAAGCCTGCGAGCAGGGTGGTGTCGGCGAGGTGGAAGACCGCCACACCTGCAGGCAGACCCAAAAGGCCACCCGCAGTCAACGCCCGCAGGACCCCATAATCGGCCTCTCCGCGAGTACGCCATGCGATCAGCCCACTCGCGACCCATGACAGCAAAAGCGTCAGCAAAATGCCTTCACGAACCCCAAATAGAATCGTCAGGCTTGGCAGCACCATGATCGAGAAACCGAATCCGGTGACGGACTGCGCGACAGCAGACAAAACCACGAACCCTGCCGCCACCAGCACGACCCACAACGACGTGTCAAACATTTTTCTGACGACGCGGATCCACTATCGAACCGTCATACCCTAGGGATCTGATTGCGATAGTGCGCGACCATCTCGTCCGTGCTGCCAGCCCAGACCCCACTCGCAGCGGTGGCGTGCGCCAGTGCCTCCTCCAAGTATCTGATCCGGAAAGGCTGACCGCTCAGCCACGGTCGCAGATGCAGTAAGTAATGCCGGGCGCTGCTCGTCGACTCCCTGTGAAGAACGTCAAACGAGTCCTGCAACAGTCGTCCGTAGGCCGCGGGCGGCACCCTGCGCTGCAGCAATGCGTTAGCGTCGTCGAGTTCGTAGGTCGGCGGCAAAGAGATCAGGTCACCCTGCGGCACGTTCATCCAGTACGGCTGGTCGTCATTGGGCCAGTCGCAGACATAGCGAACCCCAGCCGCTGCCAGTATCTCCGGCGTGCGGGATGACTCGCTGTACTCCGAGGAGTACCAGCCGACAGGGCGAGCGCCGGTTCGCTCCTCCAAGAGGTCGAGGGTTCGTTCGACGTATTCACTTTCGACGTCGGCCGGAGTTTCTTCAGTCATCAAGTTAACAGGCGATATACCTCCAGCGACGATACATGCGCCACGCGTCAGAACATGATCAACCAGCCATGGGTAGCGAACCGCAGTCTCCGCATCAAGCACGACGCTAGCGGGTACCTTGGCGTCGTGAAGCGCATCGAGCACTCGGAAAATACCGACTCTGTGTCCGTATTCCCGGTGCGCCAGAAGCGGCACATTGGGATGTGGGCGAGGCCCGAGACCACCCGGCAGTGCAGCTGCGCGTATGCCCGGCTGCACTGAGGAATCCACTGACATCAATTCCACCATCACCCCGAGTGCCAACCCCGCTCCGCCGGGCCAACTAAGCGCCGGCCGTCCAGGAAGAGGCAGCCATTCGTAGTGCTCGTGATCCATACCGACCTCGCGTTGAGCCACCATCAGTCAGCCTCCCTGCTGTTGAACGACTTGGTGTGTTCGGCCACTGTTTCGTAGTGGTTGTCCAAATAGTGCTGCGCAATCTCATCCCCCGTGGCCATCCACACCTCGTCGTGCTTGCGGATGTACTTGATGACTTCCTCGAAGTAGTCGATACGCCCCGGCTGGCAGATCCGGAACGGGTGAACAGCGAGACACATCACGCCCGGGCTCGTACTTCCTTCCGAATAGAGGCGATCGAACTGGTCGATGCACATTTGTGCCCATTCGGGGCCTTCAGTGTTCATCTTGAAGAGCGGGCCATCATTGAGTTCGTATGTGTACGGGATAGAGAGCAGTCGCCCCGACTTCACCTTGAGCGGAACCGGTTGATCATCGTGAATCCAGTCGGCGTGATAGATCAGCCCCGCCTCGGCCATCAAATCCGGAGTATTCACGGTCCCGGTAATAGCTGGACCGAGCATGCCTTTGGGTCGCTTGCCTGTATGCCGCTCGAGCGTGGCAATGCAATCGCGGAAGAATTCCCGCTCTTGGTCGATTGACATGCCGTACAGATATCGGGTGTTGAAGACTCCATGCAACATGTAGTCCCAGTCCCGCTCGACCATCGCTGCGGTGATCTCGGGAAAGTGCTCGAGCACCCCAACGTTGAGCGATGCTGTTGCCCGAACGTCGTGGCGGTCAAGCACGTCCAACATTCGCCAGAACGCCATACGATTGCCGTAGTCGTGGAACGAGTATTCGCGCACGTCGGGATGCGGAGTACGAGGCCAGGCGTCCAGGTGTTCGTTGGGTGGTGGCAGGTACTCGGTGTGCTCAACGTTGGGTGCGACCCACACAGCGACTCTGGCATCCGACGGCCACGACACTTGCGGACGTTCAACGATGGGGCTGTAGTCAACGCGATCGGCGTAATAACCCATTGCTTCTCCTAAGATGTTGGACGGATGGCTCAGATGCCCGGTGAATCGACCAAGGAGTCGGCGTACGCGAGCGCCTCGTCAGAAGGCATGACATCCGCGTACTTCATCCACAGGTCAAGCAAAGACGCCTTGTGAGACAAGGCGAGGCGGTCCGCGACACAGTCCTCAAGCACCGCAACATTGAGGTTGTTGCTGACTGCGTCAACGACAGTCGCACGGACGCAGCCGCTGGTCGAGAAGCCCACGACGACTAGGGAGTCGATGCGGAGTCGAATCAACGCACTCAACAATGCCGTCGCGTAAAACGCGCTGGCGTGAACCTTATTGATAACGAGGTCTTGCGGGCGAGGTGCCAGCGGTTCGACGATCTGAGTGCCGGGTGCCGTATCCAAGAAGCGGTCCAGATTCTTGCCCCTCTTGAGAGCAAAGGCGTCGTACTTAGCGCCCTCGCCTGTGTAGCAATAGCGCGTGTATATGATCGGCGACTTTCGGGCGCGGAACTTCTCGAGTACCGGTTGGATCCGGCGAACTGCATCCCAAGCGCCCGCTCCACCGCCCGCAGGGTACTCGTCAATCTGGTCGAGGATTGGCCGGTCGGCACCGACGTGATTGTACTGACAATCGATCAGAACCAACGCTGGATTGGTCCCGAGGCCGCGGCGATTGCCGTAGCCTCCCTTCTCGATCACCAAATTGTCGTCGTCGGTAAGCAAGTCGTCCCACGTATGCATGACGTCAGCCCCTTTCGGGCACAGTGAGGTCCGCACCGTCAGGCGAGAGAAGCCCACAGTGCGCGGTGTCATTCCAAACTTGTTGGTCGACGATTAGGCGGCCAGCGAGCTCAAATCTGTCAATGAATCTGATCCCGGAAAAGTCCCGGCCATTCTGCGTTCGCCCAACAAGGGTGCCCCGGCAGATAAGCACCTGGGCTCCGTCGAAATCTCCGTACCCTTCGTACTGGTGGCCGATCTTGCGCAACGACTCAAACCGGCCTCGAAAATCACCGAACCAGGTGCCTAGACCTCGGTAAACCCGACCGCCGGGAAAGGTCAGGAGCGCG
>Ga0307486_1002859_pt1 | contig 11700 bp, 10 predicted proteins | sample CBIW02metaG_FD_203663 | JGI IMG/M metagenome (GOLD analysis project Ga0307486, IMG submission 203663) | Sea-ice brine microbial communities from Beaufort Sea near Barrow, Alaska, United States - CBIW 0.2 | ecosystem: Environmental > Aquatic > Marine > Coastal | place: USA: Alaska | collected... | reverse complement strand
CACCCGGCAGATGTCAGGAAACTGGCGTTGCTGGACATTCTGCCAAGCCGCGAGGTCATGACAAGTTTCGACCGAAGTTCGGCGACGGCCATGTGGCACTGGTTTTTCCACCTTCAACCAGAACTTCCTGAGCTGCTCCTGAAAGGAAACGTCGAACCGTACCTTCGCTTCTTCTTTCGAAATGCGCTGGACACGGGCGCAATCGACCCGGAAACTTTTGCCCATTACGTCAAGGCCTTTTCGGACCCCGACCATATGCAGGCCAGTCTTGAAGACTATCGAGCTGGATTCGGAGTTGACCTACAAACGGACGAGGATGATTTTGAAGCTGGAAGAATCCTCCAGCAGCCTGTCCTATTGCTATGGGGCGACAACGGTGGATTGGGATCCAAAGATGTCCTGGGTATTTGGCAGGACTATGCGGCCAACTTGGTCGGAGCAGCGATCCAGGAATGCAAGCACTATCTTCCGGAGGAGCAGCCAGAGCAGGTGCTTGAGCAGTTGGGTGAGTTCTTTGCCAATTAGACGCGACAGGGAACTGCGGTGCTCGGTCGATGGATTGAGGCGCAAATAAGACTGCCCTCGGTTTGTTTGACTCCTGACCCGTGGAGATTCGTCTCCGCTGGAAGGATGTCAGCACGCCCAAGCCTTAGCTGATCGGTTTCCTGCGTGATGTTGTCGTAGTTGCTCGTATGCACGAAGCCCGACGTACGGCTGTTCACCGAAAGCACCCCGAAGATGACTTGCTGTGGGTGCGCAGCGTGTTGACGGACACAAACAACTCCCTCGCGATCTGCGACCGCGAACAACTTGCACAAGGCTTCGACCGGCTCAACCGGCGACAGGCGCCCGCGAAAGGAACGCTCATGGAGACACGCTGGATCGAGGCCTTCATCACTGTCGCCGAGGAGCTGCATTTTGCGCGCGCCGCCGAGCGGCTCGGGGTCGCGCAGTCGCCGCTGAGCCAGATGGTGAAGAAGCTCGAACGCGAGGTTGGCACGCCCCTGTTCGAGCGCAGCACGCGGTCGGTCTCCTTGACGAGTGCGGGGCGATCGTTTCTGCCGCACGCGCGCGGAATGCTCGCCGAGCTCGACCTGGGGGCGCGCGCCCTGACCGGTGTGCCGGGCGAGTATGGCACGGTGCGCGTGGGCTTCTCTGGCGCGCTCAATCACCGCACCCTGCCCCAACTGGCGGTGGCCGCGCAGTCCCGGTTTCCGGGGATCTCGTTGACGTTGGTGCACCAGGTGGTGACGTCGGATGCGTTGCGGCAGTTGCGTTCGGGTGAGATCGATGTGGCGTTCGTCGGGTCGCCGATCGTGTTGTCCGGCTTGGCGACGCGGGTCATTTCTCGCGAGCCGCTCGGCGTCATCCTGCCTTCCCGGCATCGGTTGGCGGGCGAGCGGATGCTGCGCCTCGCCGATCTCGCCGATGACGGCTTCGTCACGTTGCCGCAGCAGCAGGGGTCGACGACGCGGGAGGTGACGGTGCAGGCATGTGTCGCGGCCGGATTCCGCCCGCGTGTGGTGCAGGAGGTGATCGACCCCTATCTGGTGCTGTTGTTCGTGGCAGCTGGGCTCGGGGTGAGCCTGGTGCCGTCGAGCCTGGAGCAGATCGTGCCGCCGGGGGCCATTTTTCGGCCGTTGGCGGGCGAGGCGCCGGTGCTGGAGGCGGGCATCGCCTGGAACCCGGGTCGCGCTTCCCGTGCCGTGCGGGTCATCCTCGATCTCGCCGAAGAGGTGCTGCCGACGCCGGTTGAGTAGGCTCGCCACGGCTCTATTGAAACCCAGGAACGTTCCTCGTGATGGGTTTCGACAGGCTCAACGGGCGAGCTGGGCTGCGATCTTCTGCGCGGCGTCGTACCCGCTGAGCACGGCGTCGCGGATGTTCCGTGGCCCGGTCTGGCTTTCGGTGGCGATGAGCACGGGCCCCGGGGCATCCAGCCACTGCTCGGTGCCGTCGGCGCTGCGCACGTGGGCGCGCCCCTGGCGCATCTCGATCAGCTGGGTCTCGAGGTGGATGCGCACGGCGGGGTTTTCGCGCAGGCGTGGCACTGCGAGAATCTTGGCCCGCCTGCCTGAGCTGGGGGCGATTTCGGATTCGGCACCGAGCAGCAGCACGGCGGTGCCCTCGGCGGCGAGGGTGTCGGCGAGGCTCACGCCGACCGTATCGGCACCCCAGATTACACACGCGGTGAGCGGTCGCCGCGGGTCGCGTGAGGCAAGCCATTCCGCCGCTCCGAGCACGGGTGCGCCGGCGTCGGCGCAGGGTTCGATCGGTGCCGCGCGGCCGCCGGTGGCGTCGAGGATGGTGCCGCCGGGCACTGTGTCGGCCGGGCTCCCGAGTCGCACTTCAACCCCAAGACGTTCCATTTCGGCAGCCGACCAGTCGAGCAGGCGGTGGAAATCCGGGGTCGACTTCATGCCTGCGGCGAGCGCCAGGCGCCCGCCCGCCTGTGGCGCGGTGTCGAGCAGGGTCACGCGGGCTCCGGCGATGGCGAGCTCGCGGGCCGCGGTGAGCCCGGCCGGCCCTGCGCCGACGACGGTGACGGTGCTGCCCGGGCGCACGGCGGGGGTCGGCAGGGGGATGCTGCCACGGCCGACGCGCGGGTTCACACTGCATCCGACGGCACCGACCCCGAGGGTGTCGATGCAGACGTTGCAGGCGATGCATGGCCGGTAGGGGGACCCGCCGAGGCAGGCAGTGGCGAAGGCTGGGTCGGCGTGGAGGGCTCTGGCAAGGCTGACATAGTCGCAGGTGCCGTCGGTGAGCACCCGTTCGACGATCGCGGGGCTGTTGAGCCGTCCGGCCATGCCGAGCGGCTTGTCGAAGCGGCGGTAGGCGCGGGCGTAGTCGCTGAGCAGGCCTGGCTGCCATTCGCCGGACTGCACGATCCATTCACCGGCCCGGTAGCTACCCGCAGACAGGTCGAGAAAGTCGATGTGGTCGAGCGCTGCCCGCTCGATGATGGCGAGGGTCTGGTGCTCGTCGAGCCCGCCGGGCGCGCCCTCGAAGACCGACAGCCGCAGCCCGAGGGCGACCCCGGGGGCGGCCTCGCGCACTGCGGCGATTACCAGGTTGAGGAACAGCACAGGGTCGCGGAACTCGTCATCCCGGTGGTTGCTGAGCGGCGACATGAACTGATGCACGAGATAGCCGTGACCCGAATGGATGCTCAGAACGTCCACCCCGGCGGCCACACAGCGTGAGGCTGCCGCGGCGAAGTCGGCGACGAGTTCGTGCACCTCGTGCGTCTCGAGCGCGCGCGGCACCTGGCCGCCGGCCACCGGAACCCCGACCGCGGACGGGGCGACGGTGGGCAGCCCACTGGTCTTCGTCTGGGTCGTCGCGCCGCTGTGGTTGAGCTGCACCCCGAGCAGCGCGCCGCGTTCGTGCAGCTCGTCGGCGAGCATCCGGAGGCCGTCGATGCAGCCGTCGTCGTGCACGCCGAGCTGGTGTGAGCGGCCCTTGCCGTCGGGGCGGATGTAGCTCGCCTCGGTCATCACGAGGGCGACGCCCGCATCCGCGCGCTCGCGCAGGTAGTGCCGGTAGAGCTCGGTGATGCGGCCCTCGGTGTCGCAGTAGTTGCGCTCCATAGGTGCCGAGACGATGCGGTTGCGCAGCGTTGCCGCGCCCATCGTGAGCGGGCGCGAAGCGTTGTTCACGCCCGCGATCCCGGCATCTCGATCGCGATCTTGCCCACGAGTTCGGTGCGCGAGCGCATGGTCTCGAATGCCTTTGGCAGGTCATCGAAGTCGAAGCGGTGCGTGATGAGCGATTGTGCAAGGGCGCGGTGCCGGCTGATGAGGCCGAGCGCCTCGCTAATGAGGCCGAGGTTGTTGCGGCTGCCGATGAGGTCGATCTCCTTGATGGGCACCGTGCGCATTGACAGGCTGACCTCGCGCTCCGAGATGCCGACGAGCACGACGCGCCCTGCGGTGGCCACGAGTTGCACCGCGTTCTGCAGCGAACTCGGTGCGCCGGTGGCCTCGAAGACGAGCGAGGGGCCGTCGCCGTTTGCCCACTCGGCGATGCGGGCAGCCTGCTCCTCATTCGGGAACGGGGCGGTGACATTCACGATGAGCGTGTCGCGCGCCCCGAAGGCGCGGGCGAGTTCAGATCGCTCCGGCACGGTGTCGGCTGCGATGACGTCCACGCCGAGCTCCGTCAGGTACAGGGTGGCGAACAGCCCGATGGGTCCGCTGCCGAGCACGAGCGCCTTCTCGCCGGGAACCGGACGGCCGCGGTTGACCGCCTGCATCGCGATGCCGACGGGCTCCCAGAGGGCCGCGACGTCTAGCGGCAGGTCGGTGGGCACGGCGTGCAGTTTCTCGAGTGGCACGCTCATCAGCTCGACGAGGGCGCCGTCTTCGTAGCATCCATAGGTCGACATGTGGCGGCAGGCGTTCGGCCGGCCGATGCTGCACGCGTAGCAGGTGCCGCACGAGAAGGTGGGCACGACGGCGACCCGGTCGCCGACGGTGAAGCCGGTCTCCCCATCGGGAAGGCCTTCGATCACACCGGTGAACTCGTGCCCCTGGATGATCGGCAGCTCGGTCGCGTAATCGTCTTCCCAGATGTGCAGGTCGGTACCGCAGAGGGTGACCGTGTGCACGCGCACGACCGCGTGGCCTGGGGTGACGACGGGCTCCGGCTGCTCCTGCAGCTCGACGCGCTCCTTGGAGAGCGTAATCGCGGCCCTCATGACTGCTGCCCGACTGAGCCGAACACGATCGACCATTCGCGCACGTGGCGCGAGGCGAGCAGTCCGTGCTGCGCGAACGGATCGCCGTCCATGAGCTCGGCTATCTCGGTAATCGTGTCGGTGCCAGCTGTGTCGCCGGCGATGACGAGCAGCGCGCCGGGTTCGCCGCCGGCCTCGAGTCGACCGGAGGCGAGGAGGTGACCGCCGGCCTGGAGCGATTCGAGGAACTCGAGGTGCTGTGGCCGCAGCTCGGAGCGGGCGTCTAGCGAGTCGGGCTGGTATGCGTACGTGACGGCGAAGACTGCCATGGGGATTCTCCTTAGAAATCCCTCTTAGTTTGACAGGGGACTTATCCCGCGTCTACGTCATAATCATGCAGAGTGAATGTGGTGATTGCACTCAATGGTGGTCGACGGTCGAGGATTGGTAGTCGAGCGCCGCGGCCCGCATCGTCGCGACCAGTCGCGTGATGTGGGGCGGTGCAGATTCCCGCCAGGCCAGGGTCGTGACCACCACCATGGGGTCGCTGCCTTCATCGGCGCGCACCGGAATCCACTCTCGATTCGCCAGGTGACGTCCGGCGGTGGCCTGCGTCACGAGAATCGCATCCACCTCCGACGACGAGGCGATCAGGCTGCTGTGCTCGGAGAACTGCCGGAACACCCAGTCGATGTCGACACCCGCCTTGGCCGTCTCCGCACGCAGCCGCGATTCCTCCACGCTGATCGCCCCGCTGGCGTGCGCCATAATGCGCATCCCGTCGAGATCGACAAAGCTGAGTTCCTTGCGGCCGGCGAGGGGTGAATCGATTACGAGGGCGAGCCCGATGCGCTGCGACAGCACCGTCCCCGACTCGAGGCTTGGCGGCACCATGTGTAGTATCGCGAGTTCGAGCGCGCCGTTGTGTATCAACTGCTGCTGCTCATACGTCCTCGCCTCGTGCAGCGAGATGGCGATTCCCCGCTGCTCGCGTTTCGCCGCCGCGAGTAGGTGGAGGAACCAGTCGTGGGGCAGCCCCTGCGGCACGCCGATGCGCACCAGCTGTTCGCCGCGGCTCGCCGTGGCGGTGACCTCTGGGATGCGGTCGACTTGGGCGAAGACGAGTTCTAGATGGCGCAACAGGCCTGCGCCGGCAGAGGTGACGCTGGCGCCCTTCGGCGTGCGCTCGAACAACTCATGGCCAAGCTCGACCTCGAGTTCCTGAATCTGGCGGCTCAACGATGGCTGTGTCATCCGCAGGCTCGCCGCCGCTTTGCTGAACGAACCCTGCTCGGCGACCCGCCGGAAATACCTGAGATGCCGTAGTTCCATTGACTCAGACTATGCCCCCTGGGCATGGATCCTAACCTAACGGGCATTAGACGCACAGGCCCGGGTCGCGCAGACTGGCGTGACCGCATTATCCGTGCATCGTCGCATCGACACAGTTAGGCTTCCATCTTGCGTTCCGTCAACGAAGACCAGACCCTCGAGTTTGATGTCGTCATCATCGGCGGGGGAGCGGCCGGAATCGGTGCCGCACTCGGCGCCGCCCGCTCGGGGTCGCGGGTTTGCCTCGTCGAGATGTACGGCTTCCTCGGCGGCGCCGCGACCACCGGCTCGGTGCTCACGCACTGCGGCTTCTTCGACCAGACGAAGGAGCAGGTCGTGCGGGGCGCGGGCCAGCAGGTGCTCGACAAGCTCGAGCAGCACAAGATCTACCAGGCCCAGACCATGGAAGAGAGCGGCAACACGGTCGTGCTGCTCGACATGGAGACCACCAAAAGCGTCTACGACGAACTCATGGGCGAGGCCGGCGTCAGCCTCTTCCTGCACAGCCGCCTCGTCTCGGCCGAGACGAGCGACGGTATCATCACGAGCATCCAGTTCGCCCACCGCGGCGGCACGGTCACTGTCGAGGCGCGCGCATTCGTCGACTGCAGCGGCGACGGGGCGCTCATCGCCGCGGCCGGTGCCCAGCACATCGTCTCGCCGGTTGACCAGCGCCAGGCGAGCACACTCGTGCTGCGGGTCGGTCGCGTGGATGAGGACGCCGACCTGTCGTCAGCGGGCATGGAGCGTGCCGTCACCGCCTACGCCGAGAAGACCGGCGTTTCGCTCGTGCGCAAGAGCGGTATCGCCGTGCGTCTGCCCGTGAGCCGCGAGGTCTTCCTGCTGCTCGCCGACCAGCACCGCGACGTGCTCGATGTCGCCGAGCTGACCCGCGCCGAGGTCGAGGGCCGCCAGCTCGGCTGGCACTACTTCAACGCCTTCCGGGAGTCCCTCTCAGGATGGCAGTCAAGCTTTCTCTCGGCGACGGGCCCGCAACTGGGCATTCGTGAGTCACGTCGGCTTGTCGGCGTCGATTCGGTGAGTGCCGATGACGTCTCGGATGCCCGCAAACGGCCCGAGGATGCGGTCGCGCGGTGCGGCTGGCCCATGGAGGATCACGTCGAACCGGGCATCACCGAATACGGTGGGATTAAGGACAAGGGGTGGTATCACATCCCATACGGGGCGATCTGCTCCGCGTCCACTGAGAACCTGTGGGCGGGCGGGCGGTTGGTCAGCTCTGACAATCGCGCATTTGCCTCGCTGCGGGTGATGGGCACCTCTCTCGCCACCGGACATGCCTGCGGGGTCGCCGCGGCGGTCTACGTGCGGCATGGTGCGCATCACTACGGGCTGACGAGGCAAGGGCTCGAAGAGCAGGGCGCGCTCATCTGACCGTCGCCACCACAGCATCCACAGCCCGCATCAGATATCTAAGGGAAGCGATCATGAGCCATTCCACTGTCGCCACAGAAGTCGACACATCCGAGACGGACGCGTTCGTCGTCCGCGACGTCAGCAAGGTCTTCACCGGCGCGAAGCGCGTGCAGGCGCTCAGCGACATCAACCTCAGGTTGAAGAAGGGATCGTTCACCTGCATCGTCGGCCCATCCGGTTGCGGCAAGTCCACGCTGCTGCGCATCCTGGGCGAGATTGAGACAGCCACGGCGGGCGAGGTGCAGCACAACGTGCAGGCCGCTAAGGTGCCCCGCTCCGCCTTCGTCTTTCAGGAGCACGGAGTCTTCCCGTGGTTCGACGTGCTGCAGAACGTGGCATTCGGTGAACAGATGGCGTCGGTCGGGAAGAAGGAGCGCGAGGCCAACGCCCGTCACTGGATCACCGAGGTCGGGCTCACCGGATTCGAGAACAGCTACCCCCACCAGCTCTCCGGCGGCATGCGCCAACGCATCGCCATCGCCCGCGCATTCGCCACGGGGTCGCCCAACTTGCTCATGGACGAGCCCCTCGGTGCACTTGACGCACAGACGCGCATCCTCATGCAGGAGCAGCTGGTTCGCCTGTGGGAGGCGGAGCGCAAGACGGTCGTGCTCGTCACCCACTCGATCGACGAGGCGCTGCTACTGGGCGACCAGATCGTGATGATGTCAGCGCGCCCCGGCCGCATCAAGGAGATCATCGACGTGCCGTTCGGGCGCCCCCGCAACCTCGACGTTGAGGGGACGGCGGAGTTCGCGCGGATGAAGCAGGAAATCTGGGAGTCGCTTCGCGACGAGGTGCAGGCCTCGATGAAGTTCGCATGACGTACGCAAGGAATGACACAGTGATCACAACAACGCCTCAGAACCGCGAAGCCGTGCTCGAAGCGGCGATCGAACGCGAGAACTCACACGAACGCCGACTGAAGTCGCGCGATGTCACGCTCGCAATCGCCACCCCGCTGGTGCTGCTGGCGGCATGGGAGATCGCAGCGGCGACCGGGTTTATCGACCCGCGCCTCTTTAGCCCGCCATCGGCGATCGCCGTGCGCGGCGCCGAGATGGTCGCCAGCGGAGAGCTGTTCGGCCATGTGTTCGCAACCGTCGCCAGGCTGGCCACCGGCCTCGTCATCGGGGCCGTCGCCGGCATCCTGGCTGGCCTAGTGATGGGCGTCTGGCGTCCAGTGCGCGCGGCGTTCGAGCCCATGTTCACGGCCCTCTACGCACTGCCGAAGATCGCGATCCTGCCCCTGCTGCTGCTGATCTTCGGCCTCACTGAGACGCCGAAGATCCTCGCGGTCGTGATCTCGGTGTTTTTCGTCGTGCAGATCAACACGTTGTCCGGCATCATCCAGATCGACGGGCGCATCACTGAGGCCGCACGCGCCTACAAGGCCACCGGATGGCGGTTATTCCGTTACGTGCTGCTGCCGGCCGCGCTTCCCGCGATCATGACAGGTCTGCGCGTGTCGGCCGGAATGGCGGTCATCGTCATCACGGCCGTCGAGTTCGTGGCATCCAACAACGGTCTCGGTTACCTGATCTGGAACTCGTGGCAGCTGTTCCAGCCCTCAACCATGTTCGTCGGCCTCATCACAGTCTCGATCATCGGGGCCCTCATCACGGGGGCCATCATCTTGCTCGAACGGGCAATGCTGCCCTGGAAGCATTCGAACCAACCACGAAAGAAAGCGAAAACACAGTGAAAAAGAAACTCTCTTCATTCCTCGCCCTCGGCGCGGCAGCAGTGCTGCTGACCGGCTGCGCGACAGGCGCCGCAGACGACACCACGGCAGGCGTTGACTCTGGCGAACTGCAGACCGTCGACGTGGGCATCGTGCAGTTGTCGATCTTCGCGCCCATCTACGTCGCAGATGCCAAGGGCTACTTCGAAGATGAAGGCATCGAGCTCAACCTGCAGAACGTTAAGTCGGGCCAGGATGCAATTCCGCTGGCATCGAGCGGCCAGCTCGACGTCGTGGCGGCAGGCTTCTCAGCCGGCATGTTCAGTGCGGTCGAGACAGGGCTCGACATCAAGGTCGTCGGATCCATGGGCGTCGCTGATGACAGCGACGACCCGGCATCCGCCCTCATCGTCTCCAAGGAGCAGTTCGACAACGGCTCGCTCACCTCGATCGAGGACCTCAAGGGCAAGCGTGTCGGTGCCCTCGGCGGCGGCGGCGCCACTAGCGCATTTTACGTGAGCATGGCACTCGAGGAGGTCGGGCTGAGCAACGCCGACGTCGAGTTCGTGCAGCTGAGCAGCCCTGACATCCCCACCGCCATCCAGAACGGCAGCATCGATGCGGCCTTCGTCTCGGCGCCCTTCTGGAGCAACGCCGTGAACGATGGCATTGCAGAGAAGCTTTGGCAGACGCCGGAAGGCACCTCGGGCACCGGCGTAATCTACGGTGGCGAGTTCGCCGATTCCGACTTGGCACAGCCCTTCTTCAATGCGTTGGTGCGCGCTGCAGCCGACCTGCAGGGTGAGGGCAAGTACGACGACGAGAACATGCAGATCATCGCCGACGCCACCGACCAGACGGTCGAGCAACTGAGCGCGGTGCCGCTGTACTCGTGGCTGCCTGGCCTCGCACCGCTGCCTGAGCAGCTCTCCGCAATGGAGCGCGTGTGGATGGACTTCGGTGCGCTCGAGTATGACGAGGCGCTCGACTCCGAGCAGTACGTTGACGCGAGCTTCTCCGAGAACGCCGAGTAACACACTCCGCCGGTTGGGTAGGCCCCGCGCGCGCCCGCCAGGGCCGTTTTGTAACCCAGCATCGAAGGCGCGCACCCCTTACGGGGTGCGCGTCTTCGTCGTCACACGACCGAGACCATCCCCGCGGCGGTGACTGCGAGCGCGAGTACAAAAGCGTGAGCCGTTCGCCGCAGCTTGGCGATTTTGGAAAGTACTTGAGGTGACTTCCATGCCCTCAGGGTATTACTCCCGTGCTTCTTGGGTATTTTACGTATGACTTGCCCTCGGCAAGACACTTCATGGCGGCAGATTCCAGGCTTTCGTATGATCTGGGGCGTTTGGGGGAGCGCCCGAGGGTATCTTTCGCCTGAGGAGAGTGCTGCGATTGGAACCAACGCCGAGCACGATCCCGAGCGATCGTCGAACGGCCCTTTGCTGGCAGCGACACGAACCCGTCGCTGTTGGCTTCTGACTCCACCGCATTTCGGCGCTGAATACCAGACCAGCGTTCGCTCCATCACCAGAACCACAGAACAGGAACTGCAATGATCGATATTCCGGGCAACGATGCCTTCGTCGTAAGCCACCTATCGAAGGTGATTGGTGGATCTTGTCAGGTGCACGCCCTGAGCGGCATCAACCGAAATCTGAAGAAGAGCTCGTGGAACACGCGGCGATCGAGCACACCGACCCGGCTGCCGAGGCCGGCTACGTGGGCAGCTCGTACGAGCAGAACTCGTAATCGATGACCCCGGGTATTGCTCTCGTAACCGGGGCCGCTGGGGGGCTGGGCTCGGCCATCGCGGTGGAGCTCGCCTCCCGCGGTTGGTCCTTGGTGCTGACCGATCGGCCTGGTGCTGATTTGACGAGCCTGATGTCAGGTCTTCGCTCCGCGCACCCATCGGGCGTGTTCGAGGCCGTGGCTGCGGATTTGGAACAACCGGAGCAGATCGCTCAGCTCGTGCGGTCGGCCGGACGCTTGGACTGTCTGATCAACAATGCCGCGATGCCCTCCTCGGCCAGACTGGTGGACATGACGGTATCGGAGTGGGATCGGGTCCTCAACGTCAACCTCCGGGCCCCGATGCTGCTCATGCAAGCCGTATTCAGTGTTTTCGCCAAGCAGGGTACTGGCGGATCGATCGTCAATGTGGCATCTCGGGTTTGGGCGACCGGCGGACCGGCAGCCTATGTGGCCGCGAAGGCGGGGCTCGTCGGGCTCACCCACGCTGCCGCATTCGAATATGGCGGGCTCGGTGTGCGAGTGAACGCGGTCGCGCCCAGCGCAGTTGAAACTGCCTTCACTGCCGGATCCCGGTCGGCCTCCGCCCTGGCCGATTTTCAGGCGCGACAAGCTGCTTTGTCGGCGCTCGGCCGAGCGCCCGATGTACGCGAAGTTGCGACAAGTGTGGCCTTCCTCGCGGGGTGTGTTTTGTCAACTTGAAGTCGGCCATTTGAGCGATAAAAAACCTGCCAGTATGGCGCGGTTTCCGGCCATTTGATCAGGGCGCGCGATGTCAAGCTGAGTGGAGTCACTGGGGTTAGTTTGTGCC
>Ga0307486_1002858_pt1 | contig 11700 bp, 9 predicted proteins | sample CBIW02metaG_FD_203663 | JGI IMG/M metagenome (GOLD analysis project Ga0307486, IMG submission 203663) | Sea-ice brine microbial communities from Beaufort Sea near Barrow, Alaska, United States - CBIW 0.2 | ecosystem: Environmental > Aquatic > Marine > Coastal | place: USA: Alaska | collected... | reverse complement strand
GGCACACCACGGGCACAGTTTGGGCACCGCCAATAGAAAAGGCCCTACGCTCTCACGTAAGGCCTTGAAAAATATGGCGTGCCCGACAGGATTCGAACCTGTGACCACTGCCTTCGGAGGGCGCCGCCACAGCGTGTTGATAAGCGGGTTAAATCGACCAAAATCTGGGAGATCAAACACTTACGACGATAACTAGAAACTTAAAAATTGCCTATATATCAATATTTTGACCGATTAACGACGATTTTGGGCGCAGGGTTGATAGGGATTTGGTGTCCTGAAACCGGTCATTTGATCGGTGCCTAAAACGTACGTTGACCTTGGTAGACCTGATTTTACGCATCAGATGTGAACTCGCAACTGTTAGGTAAAGCGTGTCCTGAAGGCGGACAACGGCAGTGGCCTAGTCGCCGTCAATAGTTTCTGTGAGTTAACAGTAGAGCTTGCCCGTAGGGTCTGTTCCGTAGTCGTTTTGATCTTCGTGGGTCAGTTCTGTGGAAGAGTAGCCGTCTTCCGTGACTCTCGTGCGTTCGTTGAAGGCGCCGGCTTTCGTGATCTGATCAGTCTCTACAGCAGCCTGGGCGGCTCGGAAGATACAAATTGGTACCCCATTGCCTTATGGCCTTTATTGCGCATTCGGAACATCCACTCAAGCATTGGCAGGCCAGTATCCAGATAGTCATATACAGTGACTTCCTGCTTGCCATCAACATCCCGGTGAATCCTGCCAGCATACTTCGCGAGTGTTCCCTTCCAAGCGATGGGTAGAGCTAGAACAGGGTGACCAGCCGAGGTAAGCCAAAGCGTTCTCCGATGTGCTTCCCAGTTGCAACGATAACCTGAGCTTCATGTGACTGCGCTTTCGCCGTCCTCTGACGCGCATCCCTCCATGCCACCACCTGAGGTTGCGGAAGAAAAACTTAACATGCTGTCTGGAATTAGTTGACCACTACACTAACTACGAAGCATGGCGTCCGGTCTGTTATTTAAGGTGCGTCTGTGGGCTGCTGTGGTCCTCCTAGCTGCGCTGGCTCACTGGCCATCCAGACAGCTTCGAACAACATGCCTTGGTGGGCAGCGTATTCTTCGCTTTCAATAATCAGACCATAGTTCTCGTGCTTCGACGAAATCAGGGCAACTGTGTTGCCGTAGATCAAGGTAGTCATCGCCATCGTTAAAGCTGGGGGAGTAAAACGTACATCGCGCATATCTTCCTTGCTGCTTGGCCAGATGACCTGTGTATCCCGACTGTGTGAGCGGATGACGCGCATGAAAATATTGCGTTCGATTCGGGTCTGGCGGTAGCGCTCTATCTCGTCGAGTCCAGGCATGCCTTCGATTTCGTACATTGAGAAGGTGGCACGTAAAGTTAGTGTATTATCGCGCAACGAGTCCCAAAGCACGGTGCGCATGCCTTCCAGACCTTCATAAAACCGGATCTGCGGTTTACCCTTGACGTGGTTATACATAGATCGCAGCTGGGGCAGCATGTCCGTCACCATCTGTCGCCGGGCTGCGACGTACTCCATCAATACGTTGGGATCTCGCGCAATCACTATCCGCTTGCGTCCCGCCCCCTGAAACTCCACCAAGCCCTCTTCTTCCAGGCGAGTGACGGCGTCGTAGGTTGTGGTGCGTGCAAGGCCGGTTCGTTGTGCCAAGCTGGCTACAGTTGCTGCGCCTATGTCTATGGCACTGAGGTAGACAGTAAAAAGATTACCGCTGATTCCCAGACGACTGAGCTTGTCTTGCAGATCCAATCTACTTACTCCTGATAAAGTCCGTTGCGCCATTGTCGCAGAGGTGAGACTCGACCTCAATTATGCTGTTTTGACGACGTATCAGAAAGCTAGGGAACCTCTCAATAACTCTCCGAAATCAGCGATAATAGTGTCATCGCTAACTGCATAGGATTCACAGCCGGCATGAATCAGCTGACCTTCTCCGAAGCCGAGTACCAGAACAAAAAGCACAAAACCCGCCGCGAGATCTTTCTGGAACGGATGGGCAAGCTGATTCCTTGGAAGCAGATGGAGAAGGAGGTGGCTCATTACTATCCGAAGGGCCAGGCGCCGTGCCCGCTGTCTTCCATGCTGCGGGTTCACTGCATACAACTCTTTTACAATCTCAGCGATCCCGCGATGGGAGATGTGCTGTACGAGATCGAGCCCATGCGTCACTTCGCTAGTTTGAAACTGGATGGCTTGCCGGACGAGATCACCATTCTTAAGTTCCGTCATTTCCTGGAACGCCACGGCCTTGGCAATGTTGTTCAAAGAGGTGAACAAGCACCAAGAGAAGAATGGCTTGGTGTCACGCGAAGGCAGCATCGTGGATGCCAGCATTATTTCGGCGCCGAGTACCACCGAGAACGAAAGCGGTCAGCGTGATCTAGAGATGCACCAAGCCCGAAAAGGCAACCAATGGTACTTCGGCAGTGCGACCTGAAATTTGCATATATTTCTGCTTCGCAGGGTACGTCCACCTGGCCAGACCGGTTGTGTCACCAACCGTTCCCTACCCAGATGTGCGGAGCCGGTAACAGCACCTTGCGAAGCTTCTAGGACAATGTAACCTCGGACTTAGTCGGTATGTCGACCCGTGAAGAAAGACATGCTCAGCCAGCATCGACGCGGAAAGGGGCAGGTCACAACATCATGTCTAGGGTGAATAGAATGGCGGACAGATATTTAATGTCGAAATAAACCGACTTAATTTAGTTAATACTCGATTAAATCGAATAAATGCCATTATTTACGGCAAAATCGTTAATTTTTACCCTATATTTTGTCAAATGTAATTGACGGATTATTCCGTCAATGATAGCTTTTGTCTAGGGCTGCATCTTTGCGTTCCTTGCACATTGCAGCCGTATGTCCTTTACCTAACGCACAATAATAGGTTAACTATGAACACTTTAAAGTGGAAACAGGCAACGGCCGGTCTGGCGATGGCATCCTTGGCAGCGTTCTTACCAGGTATATCCGCGGCCGACACGCAGCCCATCCGGATTGGCGTTTCAACCTATATGTCAGGGGCCGGGGCTGTATTCGGCGTTCCCGCGCAACAAACTGCAGAGTATTTAGTTGAACAGATCAACCTAGCAGGCGGTATTAAAGGTAGTCCAATTGAGCTCACCTTTTTGGACGAGAACCGTGGTGTTAACACCACCGTGGTCGAGGTCAGGTCGCTGGTCGAGAGCAAAAAAGTCGATGCTATGATTGTTGGGCTCTCCAGCTCCATCTGCCTGGCCGTCGCGCCTGTCGTCGAAGACTTAAAGATGCCGACTATGCTTTGGGACTGCGGCACAGAGCGACTCTTCGAAGAGCGTAAGTACGACTACGTATACCGAACCGCAGACTGGACTCCGCCTAACAACCTTGCCGTCGCGCTTTATATGCTTAAGTCTATGCCAGAGGTCAAGACCGTGGCGGGCATTAACCAAGACTACGCTTTTGGACGTGATAACTGGGCCGCCTTCAAACAGTCTATACAGACATTGCGCCCCGATATCGAAATCGTGGCCGAACTTTTTCCTAAGCTGGGAACTGCCGATTTTTCTACAGAGATTTCAAAGCTATCTGCGTTGCGTCCCGATGTGGTTTTCACCTCGCTGTGGGGCGGTGATATGAATACCTTTATTCGCCAGTCTTCCTCACGCGCGCTGTTCCGCAGCTCTACGCTGGTCAGTCCCAACGGCGAAAGCTCTTTGCAACAGTTAGGAAAGTCTTTTCCGGAGAATGCCATTATTGGAATGCGAGGCGACAGCTGGGCACTTGATCCAAAAATGACAGAGGTTCCAGGACACCAGGCGTTTATTGAGGCGATTAAGGAACGTACCGGCGGTTATCCAAGCTTTCCTTCCTATCACATGGCTCAAGCAATACGCTCCATCCAGGTTACTCTGGAAGAGAGCTGGGACGGGAGTCGCGAAACGCTCCAAAAGGAGCTGTTAGCAGGCTGGAAGGATCTGAGTCTTGACGATTTCACCGGCGAGTTGGCGTTGCGCGAAGATAATCAGTCAGTGGAGGGTCAATTGGTTGGTGTGACTGGCAAAAGCGATGCTCACGACTTTATGGTTTTGAATAATCTGGTGCTGTTGCCTGGTGATCTGATCACCCCACCGGTGGGTGTCAAGGCGCAAGACTGGCTCAAGACCCTGTCAACAGAAATGCTTGAAAAAGTTACTGTTCCCACACATAACTGAGTTAGAGGCCAGACCCTTATGTTGCAAACCTTCTTATTAGCCACCTTGGATGGAGTGGCTCAGGCCTCTGTCTCCTTCATGGTGGCAGTGGGGCTTAGCCTGGTGTTTGGCATCATGCGCATCCTGAATATCGCCCATGGCAGTCTTTATGCCTTGGGCGGTTACACGGCAGCGGCGGCAGGACTCTGGGTGTCGGCGACATGGGGCGATGGTCCATGGCTATATCTTGTATTGGTACTGTCGGCTTTGTTTGTCGGTGTGCCGCTAGGTGCCTTAATAGAGCGAGTGATGTTACGCCGCATCTATGGGCAGGATCACACGCTCCAATTATTAATTACCTTCGGTATCTTCATGATACTGGAAGATATACAGAAATTGATATTCGGTGTCGAACCGTACTTTAATGATGCGCCGCTGGCCATGTTAGGCGTCGTAGAGGTAGCCGGTATCTATTACACGACTTATCAGTTGGTGGTTTTGCCTCTGGCAGCTCTGGCCACCATGTTGTCGCTCGCCTGGTTTTTTAACCGGACGCGCAAAGGCAAGCTGATTACCGCTGTTATCGAGGATTTTGAAACGGCAAGTGTGATGGGGGTTAATGCACAAAGCGTTTACTTCTGGACTTTCGTTCTGGGCACCACGTTGGCCGCCTTGGGTGGGGCGCTGGCCTCGCCTACCACGTCACTGGTACCCGGCACCGGGGCGGGCACAATTGTTCTGTCATTTGCGATAGTGGCATCAGCCGGCCTAGGTCATTTTCAGGGCGCAGCGGTTACTGCTTTACTAATAGGACTGGCACAAGCGTTTAGCGTTCACTTTTACAGCAATATCGCGGCGGTGATGCCTTATCTGGTAATGACTTTGATTCTGATTGTGAAGCCTTATGGCTTGTTTGGAAAACCAGAGGTGATCAGGATATGAAATCACGTTTTCGAGCCTTCGTGCCACCGCTGATCGCGCTTGTTCTGATATCGATCGCGCCGTTACTGTTCACATCGTTACGCCCGTTGCTATTGATGTCCATGAGCATAGCATTATGTGCAATAGGGCTACTTATTTTGCTGCGGGCCGGTCAAGTGTCTTTTGGGCACGCATTGTATTTCGCCATAGGCGCCTATGTTGTTGCCTTCGGTTCGCGTGCCGGAGGGATGGATCTCTGGGTGCTGCTAGGACTGGCCCTGATTTGTAGCGTTGCGGCGGGAGCCCTGCTAGGAATTATTTTGGTACGGTATCGTGGTATTTTTTACGGCATGCTCAATCTCGCATTTTCCATGTTGGGCTATACCGTTTTTTTGCGAGCCTATTCCTACACTGGTGGAAGCGATGGCGTAAGCGTGGTTTCACCATCGATACTAGGGTTCTCTCTAGACGCCTACGAATTCGGCTGGGGCTTGTACTACTGTGCTGTTGCGCTTTTGGCGCTGGTATTCTGGATAGTGCATCGCTATCTGCATAGTCCGATGGGTGCCGCACTGGGCGCAATCAAGACTAACGAGGTTCGACTGGAATACTTGGGGGTTTCGGCGTACCGCGTAATGTTTGTTGCGCACGTAAGTGCAGCCGGCCTGGCTGGCTTAGGTGGGGGGTTGGTGGCTTTGTCGACCGGCCATGTGACGCCAGACCTGGCATACTGGAGTCTCTCAGCTGAGTTTGTTTTCGTGGCCGTGTTGGGCGGTACAGCCAATGTGGTCGGCGCTTTGATCGGTGCAGTTTCTTTCGAGCTTATCCGTGGCTTTGCCAGCATCTACGTCGGGAACGCATGGCAATTGATTCTGGGAACGGTATTGGTATTCGTTGTGTTGTTTGCCCCACGTGGTTTGTGGGGTGTCGTTCAGCGGATGCTGTCGTTGCGGGCCAAGGGGGAAAAACTATGAGTCGCGCCATCGTATTGCAGTCAAAGGGTTTGCATGTCGAGTTTGGAGGTGTTAAAGCCGCGGATGGAGTTGACCTCGACCTCCATGAAGGGGAGCTGGCCTCGATCATCGGGCCCAATGGGTCAGGCAAGACTACTTTTCTTAACTTGTGCACCGGATATGTCAGGCCCAGCAAAGGCGAAGTTATTTTCGCTGGCAAGGACCTGACTCGCATGCCGCCGCGTGATATCACTCGCCTTGGGGTAGTGCGCACCTTCCAGTTGCCACAACTGTTCACCGAAGATACGGTCATCCAGAACGTTTTGATCGCGCTGGCGGCACGTACCGGTTTCTGGAATTTGCGCTCGCTGGATTGTCCCGAGTTACGTAACGAGGCGTTAGAGATACTTTCCATTTTTGGTCAAAAGGAAGAAGCAGAGCGATATGTATATTCACTTCCAGAAGGTGTGCGCAAGTTAGTGGATATTGCTGTTTCGATGGCTTTATCACCCACGTTGTTATTGATGGATGAACCAACCAGTGGTGTGAGCTCAAGTGAAAAATTTGAGATCATGGATATTCTGATTCCCATCCTACGCGAGCGCAAGATTACAGCACTGCTGGTCGAGCACGACATGGATTTGGTGACACGTTATATGGATCGCGTAATTGTTTGGAATGCGGGCCAAGTAATGGCTGATGGAGCGCCGGACGTTGTAATGCGTGATGAGCGTGTGTTGCGTGACGTGGTGGGGGTGGTGTAAATGGCGTTACTCAAAGTAGATCAGGTAGTTGCTGCAATTGCCGGCAGCCAGGTTTTGCGACGGGTTATAGTAGATATCGCAGCAGGCGAGACGCTGGCGTTGATTGGTCGTAATGGAGCGGGGAAAACATCGTTGCTGCGTGTAATCATGGGTGCACTACCCCTGGTTGAGGGCCAGATAGAGTTCAAGGGCCAAAATATCTCCATGCTTCCCGCCCATGAACGTGTTGGCTTGGGCATAGGTTATGCCCCTGAAGAGCGACGCTTGATCGGTAAGTTCACTGTAATAGAAAACATTTTATTGCCAGCTTGGGCAGGTCGACTTGGTGCCGCCACGATTCGTGACCGCCTTGAACTGATTTACTCAGTTGCACCCGAGCTTGAGGATTTATCTCCACGCTTGGGTGGGCTGCTGTCAGGTGGGCAGCAAAAGATGGTGGCTTTGGGCAGGGCGCTGATGGCAGGCAAGCATTTGGTGTTGCTCGATGAACCGTTTCAAGGTCTTGCTCCCGCTTTGGCGCAGAGATATGCGGACATGCTTGGTGCGCTTCGCGATGCACGGCCAGATCTGGCCATTCTGGTGACTGAATCCAACCCCCAACTTCTTCACTCTATGGCAGACCGCATGATCATACTCGAGCGCGGCGAAGTCCAACTTGATGCTGTGGAAGAACAATAACTTAAAGGATAAATTTATGAAATTTCAAGCAGCAGTTATACAAATGGCGTCGATCCCTTTTGATAATGACGCGACCTGCGCCAAGGTAATTGAAAAAATACAAGAGGCTGGTGTGCATGGCGCCAAACTGATGGTGTTCCCTGAGGCTACTCTGTCAGGCTACCCAAAGGGTGCTGACTTCGGTGCACGAGTAGGCGGTAGATTGCCACGCGGTCGTGAAGAGTTTCTGGCTTACTACAATGGGGCCATTGATGTGCCGGGCCCGCACACTGAGCTAATTGGCGCAGCAGCCCGCGAGGCGCAGGCATTTGTGGTAATAGGTGTCATGGAGCGAGACGGTGGAACCCTATATTGCACCACGTTATTTTTCTCACCTGAAGGGGTGCTGATGGGCAAGCACAGAAAACTTATGCCCACCGCCATGGAGCGGCTAATCTGGGGCTGCGGCGATGGCTCCACCTTGCCGGTGTTTGATACACCGATCGGCAAGCTTGGGTCTGTGATTTGCTGGGAAAACTACATGCCCCTGTTGCGTATGGCCATGTATGAAAAGGGTATCCAACTATACTGCGTACCTACAGCCGATTCTCGTGAAATCTGGACCAGTTCCATGCAGCATATTGCCATTGAGGGCCGTTGCTTTGTACTGAGCGCTTGTCAGTATACGACCCGTGCCGATTATCCCGAAGACTACGATGCCATTCAGGGTAATGCGCCTGATACCGTCTTGATGCGAGGCGGCAGCGTTATTGTCAGCCCTGCCGGGGACGTTCTGGCCGGTCCTTCCTATGATGGTGAGTGCATACTGACTGCGGAGATTGATTTGGATGACGTGGTGCGTGGCAAGTACGATTTCGATGTTGTAGGTCATTACGCGCGTCCTGATATTTTCAAACTCCTGGTTGATGAACGACCAAAGCATTCAGTTGCTAATAGTACTGAATCCGGCACGGATTGAAGTCTTAATTTGGCGTCCGGGTATTTCTGTACGTATTCCGTCCACAAGGAGTAGTCCAATGGAAACGCAGATCGTATCGGTGCTGTTGTATGAGGACGTTGAGGTGCTGGATTTTGCTGGCCCATTCGAGGTGTTCAATGTGGCTGGTCTGTTGAGCGGGATTCGATGCTTTGATGTTTACACCACGGCGCAACGGCCTCAGCCTGTTCTGGCACGAGGCAAGCTCAGCATCAACCCAAATTACCGCTACAGCGACGAGCCGCAACCTCACATTCTGGTGGTGCCGGGCGGGCCCGGGTCGCGGCGCGAGTGCGTTAATCCGGCTACGCTGGAGCACATCCGCGAGCACTATAGCCGGGGCGGCACGATACTGTCAGTTTGTACTGGCGCGCTAATCATTGCCAGTACCGGACTGGCCGATGGCATGTCGGTAGTCACCCATAAGGTAGGGCTTCCCGTTATAGCCGGTATGGGCAAAGACATAACGATTTATCCAGAAGCGCGAGTGGTAGATAACGGCAGGCTTCTGTTCTCGGCCGGGGTGTCAGCAGGAACAGATGCCGCACTTTATCTCGTTTCGCGCTTGTATGGATTGGAGGTCGCGCAGAAGACTGCCCAGTATATGGAGTACGATTGGCGCTACACTGAAGTCGACGGTATCAGTGTTATCGATGCTCGTGTGGTGTAGTTCGGAGTTCATCATGAAAACACTTTTTCATCCTGATCAGCTGTAGCATTTACCCAAAACCTATTTGTCGCGCGGTGCAATGCGCCAGCCTCAAAAGGTGCTGTAGCGAGCCCACTGCTTGGTGCAAGCGGTGGCGGAACTAGGTTTGACGTGCAACCACCCCCGACCATGGCGTGGAACTGCTGTAGGCTCTGCACAGTGACGCCTATCTGCGCTTTCTACAAACGGCCCATGCGAACTGGATCAATACCTAACCAGACTGGGGGGATGGAGCCAAGTCCAGCATTTACGTACGCGAACCTAACCTTTTACGTCACATCCTCATTGAGGTCGCACGTTATCTGGCTGACTGCAGTTGTCCGGCCGGTACCCCGTGACATGACAATTTATAGATGAGCTCATCTACCGAAGAAATCCTGGCAGAGCGTGTCGCCACGGGATGCGGTGGAATAATAGGGGTGCTCGTATGTATACGTATACTCCTTGACGGAATCCGTTGTACGGACCGTGAAGTTTTTACATGGCGGACGCTTGGCGTCAGGGGAGGAGCATCTGGCTCCAGTACACCACTTGGATTGGGGGTTAGGGTTTACGACGGGTTGCGCAACAAGTTGTGCCGGGTCTTGAGCGCTTCCTCGTGGTTCACATCGAGATTGAGTTCGAGCCGTTGACCCATCAACAGCCACCATTCAGCGGCAATCAGTCCACGCCTGAAATCCTGGATGCCTCGGTTCTTTTTGGCCTCTCGGCGGACAGCACGGTAACATTCTTTTGCAACCGCTCGAACACTTTCATCAGGATCAAACTGTTTGGTGAAGTAGACCGTTTTATGAGCCTTCCCGTTTGGATCAAGGCCGAGCTCCAGTAACGCCTTCAAATAACCCTGACGCCAGATGGGTGATTTTTCGGTTACCTGGCTAGCATCGTACTTGCTATCTTTGGGCTTCTCTCCTTTCCGTAGACGAAGGCGACTCAGGCAGAATTCAGCCAACTCGTGAGCAAAAGTCTCGTAGCAATCCATTTCGGCATGCTCGCTTTCTTCACGGCTCTGCGGAGGCTTCAAATGCACGGTTTTAGAAAACCGATCCCTGGCCACGTCCTTTAGCGGCAAGTGCCAGCCAATAGCTTTCTCGCTGTTCATCGGGTTGAAGCGAGAAACCGATTCGTCAGAAAGGGGAATGTTTGACGAACGCATCAGCATGAGGCGATGCCGCAGTGCTTTCGATGGTTTGAAAAAGGACAGTTTGCCCAATAACTCCTCAAGCTGCTTGTGATGGTATGACCGTGCACCACTGGACAGTTCGCCGCGAAGCAACCCGATGCTCTTATCGATGTAGGGGACCGCTAACTCATTATCCACTCTATCAACGGCAGCAATAGTCCACTGAGGGGTCAGAGCAACCGGAAACTCGGGGTCTTGTATCAGGCTCTCGAACAGACAGTCCCACCACGCCAGGTATTCACGGGCAGCGGCTTCATGAGGTAGGCGGCGTAAGGTGCCGGAAAGGACTGTCAGTTTAGCCTCGATATCTAGGCTGCTGAGTTCTTCTTCGAGTTTAGCTTTCCAGAAGGCCGAATATTCCGAAGCCCACCACTTCCTGCTTTCATCACCATAGAACTCCCTGCTGAGGAGCGTCTTTTCGGATTGCCGCAGCGCTAACGCAACATCTTTCCGGATTGACCACTGAATCCAGGCCTCAACCTGATAGTCCGTGAGCTGCGAGCAGATGAGCTTCAGGTATTCACTCTCACTGGCGTCACGTTCCTCTGGGGACTGTGACAGGATTTCAGGATAGCGAAAACTGCGAAGCTTAAAGCAGTCATTCAGTTGTGAAGCCCACTGTTCAACTTGATGGTCATCAGCAGACGTCAAATCCATGTGGAGGCAGAATGTCTCCTGAAGTTTTGATTTGGTCTTTACAAGCCATTGATAGGCGGTGTCCGATGGCTCGCGGAGAGAAGCATTCGATGACCCTATCGAATCTACGATTCTAAAGAGATTTGACCACTCGATATCCAGCTTTTGGAACACTCCCTCATAGACACCGCTCAGTCTTCCGGCTGCGGCATCGGACGCGACCCACGCTTTAAGGAATCTGATTCCCTGCAGGAACTCGTGTGAACCGCGAGTCGGCGGGCCGGCATGAAACTGTAACGAGGCGACAGAAATCAGATTCCTCATCTGGGGTTCGCACGTGCCGGCCAGCTCATTCTGATTGCCATCGTCATGCTGGGACATGGTATTGAAGAATCCCCAGAGCATGTCGTTTCTTGCTATTTCTCCTTCAGCAATGAGCGCAGGATCGTCGAACAGTGAACGGGAGAAACAGAATTCTTCGCCGTAAAGTGCCGTTACAAACCAGTCGTACGACAGTGTTAAGGACACGGTTGTGCCCAAATTTCTGAGAGCGTTAAAAAATGCGTAGGGCGAGTCTGAAAAGTACGTCTGAGCAACATCTCGGGCAAACACGAACACTTCTGAACCTTGATCGGCGACTCCAGTGTGCAGGGAAACGCTGGGGTGCCTCATCAGCAATTCCATGCTCAGCTTT
>Ga0307486_1002854_pt1 | contig 11708 bp, 11 predicted proteins | sample CBIW02metaG_FD_203663 | JGI IMG/M metagenome (GOLD analysis project Ga0307486, IMG submission 203663) | Sea-ice brine microbial communities from Beaufort Sea near Barrow, Alaska, United States - CBIW 0.2 | ecosystem: Environmental > Aquatic > Marine > Coastal | place: USA: Alaska | collected... | reverse complement strand
TCAGCAACGTCACGGATTAGCCCAAGCACCGCAACCACGGGGGTCGGGTGGATGGGCACATCGCCGGTCTGGTTGTAGAAGGAGACGTTTCCGCCGGTGACAGGAATTTCCATCTCGAGGCAGCCATCGGCGAGCCCCTCAACGGCGCGGCTGAACTGCCACATCACCTCAGGGTTTTCGGGGCTACCAAAGTTGAGGCAGTCGCTGACGGCGACGGGGCGTGCGCCGGTGGCGGCAACATTGCGGAATGCTTCAGCGAGAGCAATTTGTGCTCCGGCGTAGGGGTCGAGTTGGCAGAAGCGACCATTGGCGTCGGTGGCGACGGAGAAGCCAAGGCCGCTTTCTTCGTCGATGCGCACCATGCCGGCGTCATCCGGAAAGCTCAGAGCGGTGTTGCCGAGGACATAACGGTCGTACTGGTTGGTGATCCAGCTCTTGTCAGCAAGGTTGGGGCTCGCGAGCAGCTGCAGCATTTGGTCGCGAAGTTCGAAACCCGTCGTCGGACGGGCCAGGCCCGATGCGCTGTCAGCCTGAAGCTTATCGATCCAGTGGGGGTATACGACCGGGCGGTCATACACGGGGCCGTCAATAGCGACGGTGCGGGGCGCGACATTCACGATTTCTTCACCATGCCAGTTGATGATGAGGCGACCGCTGTCGGTGACGTCACCGAGCACGCTGGTTTCGACATCCCACTTTTCAACAACCTTGAGGAAGCCGTCGAGTTTTTCGGGCTTCACGATTGCCATCATGCGCTCTTGGCTTTCGGACATCAGAATTTCTTCTGCCGTGAGGGTGGGGTCGCGCAGCAGTACCTTGTCGAGTTCGATGAACATGCCGCCGTCACCGTTGGAGGCAAGCTCGCTCGTGGCGCAGCTAATGCCGGCAGCACCGAGGTCTTGGATGCCCTCAACGAGATCGTTCTTGAACAGTTCAAGGCAGCACTCGATGAGCACCTTCTCGGCGAAGGGGTCGCCTACTTGAACGGCGGGACGCTTGGTGGGGCCACCCGCGGTGAAGGAATCGGAAGCCAGAATGGATGCTCCGCCGATGCCATCGCCGCCGGTGCGGGCACCGAACAGCACAACTTTGTTGCCCACGCCGCGAGCGTTGGCCAGGTGCAGGTCTTCGTGGCGCAGCACTCCAACTGCTAGGGCGTTGACGAGTGGGTTGGCCTGGTAGACGGAGTCGAAGTAGGTTTCGCCACCGATGTTGGGAAGGCCGAGGCAGTTGCCGTAAAAGCTGATGCCCGAAACCACGCCCTTCGCCACGCGGGCGGTGTCTGGATGGTCGATGGCGCCGAAACGGAGGGCGTCCATGACGGCGACGGGCCGGGCGCCCATGGAGATGATGTCGCGAACGATTCCGCCAACACCGGTTGCGGCACCCTGGAAGGGTTCGATGTAGCTGGGGTGGTTGTGGCTTTCGATTTTGAAGGTGACGGCCCAGCCTTCGCCGACGTCGATGACTCCAGCGTTTTCACCCATGCCGACCATGAGGTCTTTGGTCATCTTCTCGCTGACCTTCTTGCCGAACTGGCGAAGGTAGTTCTTCGAGGACTTATAGGAGCAGTGCTCGCTCCACATGACGGAGTACATGGCGAGCTCACCACTGGTGGGGCGGCGGCCCAGAATTTCCCGAATCTTCGCGTACTCGTCGGCCTTCAACCCGAGGGCGCCGTAGGGCTGCTCCTTCTCCGGGGTCGCAGCCGCGTTCGTGACGGTATCGGCCACATGCTGGCGGGAATTGGTTGAGACGTCAGTCACGAGGGGCTTCTCCCAGAAGATTATGGATGCCGGGGCGCTCTCGCCGGCTGGTTCCAGTGTACCTAGCCGTGGGTGGGTGTCGCGCGGCGTAGGGATACCTCAGGAGCCCCCACCCCGAGCGGTAGCCTGATTCGATACACACGAGGTGAGGACTGGCTAATGGCGCTGACACTGGGCCCGATTCTGATCGATTCCGGGCTCGATCCGGTCGACGCCATTGCGATCCGGTATGCGTACGTGACGGAACATGCGGACACCGGATTTTCCGGGATCCATGCGGATTCCACGGATGCCGAAATTCTCAAATACACACTTAATCAGCCTGCGAATACTCAACTCCTCCTGGAAATTCCACCTCGCTTCTGGGTCGTCTTCATTCGAGAGGGTGGCGACCAGGCGCGTTTCTGGTCCGCGCTGGAAAACCTCGGGGAGGTTTCAAATGACGGCATGCACGGAGTCTTTGACCTAGTGGAGTCGCCGTCCATGGGTTACAAGGCGCCCCGTCAACTTAGACAAAAGCCACACAAACAACGATTTCGAGTGTGCGTTGGTGGATCATTGCGCTGTTGGGCCCTCTAACTACGCTGCCTTTATCCTTATCGCTGACGCGGCCTCGGCAGGCGCACCCCGATCGAGTTTGAGATGATTGAACCGGCCGCTGACGTGGCCTTAAAACTGCAAACCGGGCGAGTCGAGCAAACCGATAGAGCACCGATCTGTGGCTATAAGCCTGAACGTCAAGAGCTAAATGGGATGCAGCAGCGGTGTTCATCGCCTCAACAAAAGTCGAACTAGTTTTATAGTTAGGGAGGAGGAACGAAATGACCCCGACTGCCCCAGCGAGCGAGCTTTTTGCATCGAAACTGTTTGAAGCCTCCCCGGCCAAAGTCCGAGCTGGACGGCCTTTTGAACCTCTAAAGGAGAAGGAATTGGAAGTGCCGCTCCGAATTCTCGCGGCTCGCCTTCCAGGGTCGAGAGACGGTGTTTACGTGACGCCAGAGTTTGTTGGTTCTAATGGTATCGCCGATCTCGTTGCCGTCACTCGTGCTGAGCCCGCCCTTCAACTACGGCTCATTGGGGGCCTACCGTTTCTGGATAACCTCTCGATCGCTACTATTGCGGCAGCCATTCCCATTGGCCGACCAATATCTACGGAAGCCCTATCTCGACGCCTTCACATGTCGCCTCGGCAGGTAGCTGTGTATTGCCGCGAACTGGAGTCAATGGGAATTATCTGTCGTCGAGGTATCGGCTACCGACGTGATTTCTCAATTCGTCCTGTTGGGCGCATGTACGCGTTTGAAGCGAAGGTCTCTGATTGGTCTCGTGCTATGGGGCAAGCAGTGAGATATTCGAGTTGGGCTGACGCGGCCGCTGTTGTACTCCTTCGCACTCCCGCTCACTTGGACAAGGTTGCAGGTCATGCGCGAGCGATGCGTATCGGGTTAGCAATCGGGTCGAGCTGGATAGTTCGTCCTCGCATAACGGGACCTAGCGCCCCAGCTCACGCGGGAGCACGTTTGCTTGCTTCAGAGCGTTTCGTTCAATCGGTGGCTACCAAGCTGTCTGGGTCATAGCTTAAAGTCCCTCTGCGGAGGCGTAACTCTCCAGCACAGCCAACTGCTGGTCGTGCCATGTTTTCTTGTCGGCGCCCCTAACGGATCCAGGAATTCTGGCAATGAGATCGTCAAATGCATACGCCGCGGCAGTGTAAGAGTCTCGGAGGCTCTGTACTTTGTCACCACGCGTGCTCAAGCTGGAAAGGTCCCTGAGCTTCCCAGAGAGGGAAGCCAAATGGTGTTCTCTTTCGGCTCCCTCGCTCGGCGGCATGCTTCCTCCCCGCAAGCGTGCAGCAAGGGCCGGATCGAGCCGCTCAATGGCGTCGGCTGTGTCCCGGCGGAGAACCGCGAGCATCGCACCTTGAGTGACATAGGACGCAGGAATGCGAATACCAGCGTCCGAAGCGCGATGAAAAGATAAAGGGTCAAACGTTCGCATAGCGCGATCCCATCCGGCTCCAATGGAATCTGCCCCGGCAGCGACACCTAGCAGTCCACTGAAATCTGACCTCGTGAGAATTACCCGAGAACGTTCTGACAACGAATGAATTGATCGGAGCAGTCCGGAGAAGGCATCTGTGTCCACAAGGTCTGGTGCTGGCCCCATCACCATTTCGTTCGACACAGTGACAACCCAAACTGGCGATTCGAGCGCTACAAGTTTACCGATGTGCTCATCTAGGAGAAAGCCAGAGCGCCAAAATGTGCGGCTGCCGACGATGGTCTGCCATGCCTCGCCGAATAGCCCCCGGGCGACCGCAGCAGTCTGTAACGCATAGCCCGCCTCGATGGATCCCGGACTATCCAACGCGATGGTCGGTGCCAGCCGAGGTGCGCCGAGGCCCGCTTGCCTTTGGAAGACCCGCTCTAGGTGCTGAAGTTGTCTGTTGGGGGAATCGAGACCTTCTCCGGCGGGTCCCCAGAGTTCCCATGTGTCGTAATGTTCGGTTTTGTTGGAACCAGAAAGCAACTTTGCATGGCTTTCCGCGTCGAAAATTACTTCGCCGTTCACCGCCCGGATGCCGTCGGCGAAGAGGTCGGCACTCGGGCTCCGAGGGACTGCGACTCGTGGCGTCGAGAAGGCGGACATGAACACGCCGTTGGCTGCCCCGGAAGCAATGGCGCGTTCGCACCAACCAAGGTGACCCGTGCGGCGGCCGTCGTGAATCAGAACACCTGGCATTAGGCCCTCCCAAGGGCTGTTTGGTCTAAGTAAGTGAGAAGTTCATTGGCGTCGAAAAAGCGGCGAGCGGGCTGTCGTTGAAGGCAGCGGTCGATCGCTTGTGCAAGCTCTCCATCTACGTCGGGCTTCAATGCCCTTACCGCTGGAGCTTGTTGCGAGCGAAGCCGAAAGTCATAGGCTGCGGGATCGCCGTCTGGATCTATAGGGAACTGCCCGGTCCGGCAGAAAAACGCCAGAATTCCTAGCCCGAAAACATCGCTTGCGGCCGTGGGTGATCCGCCTGGGACGTGTTCGGGACTTCTAAAACCTGATGTTCCTGGTTGATGAATGCCCGTGAGCGCGGTCTGGTCGAGATGGCGCGCAAAACCAGGATCCATAATCACAAATCGCCCCTCAGCTGTGTGGCGCACGTTGCCTGGCGAAAGGTCCCTGTGAACAACAGCTAACCCGTGGCACTGCGCTAAGCCAAGTGCGAGATCGTGCATAAGCCGGAAGACGTTTACGTCAGTCCATTCCATTGAATTCCGAAGTGCCAGATCATTGCCATCCAAATGCTCTTCAAGCCAGACGACTGCGCTCGGTTCATCCCCGATGTCTATCGCGTCTGACAAAACGGAAACCAAGTGAGGAGAATCTACCGCCGCGAGCAGCTCAACCTCGCGATGCGCCCTGATGAGTGCATTTTGTGCCACGGGGCCGGGATCCAGCAGTACTATCTTCAGGACCACCGGGTTGCCTGCTAAAAGGCCCCGGAAGACCAATTTTTGTCCACCCGGACGAAGCGGGGTGACGTCTGTGACGCCCGTGGCAGCGACTGCCTCTTCATAGATCTCGTCTGGCGTCATTTCCTGTTTCCCTACTCGCTTATCAACCTCACCATAGATGAGGTGCTGACGTAAACGAGAACGCCTCACCGTTGCGCGTCCGATCGTCAACTTAGGGCGGACGAATTTGCCGTGAGAAAACGTCAAATAGCTTATCTCGCCACGGCAGCTGGTTGCGAAGGCGGGAAAATGGCATCACGATGTTGTGGTGACTCGACACAAAACGAAAGGCCTCACGCCCTAGGGGAATCGTTGCATCCCGGATTTGACTCTGCATTGGGGTGCGGGCTTGACAGGGGAGAAATGACATCTTCGACTGTTCGTTTATCCGCCAGCTATGACCTGCTTGCGACCGCAGTATTCGCCCTGCCGTTCACGGCACCGGCCCTGTTGGCGGACTCGCAGCCCTTCTCTCGAGCTTGGATCTCCCGAGTGAGGCGCCCGATGCCACCGCCCCCTTCACGGTGATGCTTGCGAATCTCATGGGCTCCGTTGTCATGGCGTGGTCGGTGTTCAGAATCTTGCGCCCGTCGCGGGCGGCGCTCGCGGCCGACACTGCCGCACGGCTCTTGTTCTCGCTGGGAATGGCGGCGGCGCTGATCCAGGGGGCGTGGCCGGTCGTGCTCGGCATGCTGATCCTCGAAGTGCTGTGGGAAATCGTGCAGGGGCTCGTCGTGCTGAGCTCTCGCCGCCGGCTTGTGGCCCAGGGTCGGCTTGTGAAAATAGCAAAGCTGGCCGAGCGGGCAGTGATGAAAGTCTCAACGGTGAGGTCTTACGGGCGGTTAGGCGTTCTCGCTGAGCCTGCACGAACCAGCAGCGGATAGCGTAACTACCGCGAGTCGGACGTGCATTGGATGCGTTTTCTCCATCGAGGCCAAGAACTGGGCTTCACCTTGGCCGAGCTGCATGAGTTCGATCGCCTTTCGCTAACCGTGCGTGCCGGAGGTGCATCGGCTGGTTAGGTGGCTGCTGCTGAAAGCAAGCTCCGCGAAATCGACGAAAAGGTGGCTGACCTCCAGCGAACACGCGATGCAATCGCGGGACTTCTCGAATTGCGGCACGTTGACGCATCAGCGCCGTGCCCCATCGTTAGCGCGCTCGCCGGTGAGATCGAAGACGCTGACGGGTGGATCCCTCGCTGGTCGTGCAGCGGGTAGTCGGTGTACCAGGTCTGGCCGCCGCCGTAGAGCAGTTCAGTCCAGATCAGAGAGCGCCACCATTTGTCATGGCGAGGGTGTGGTCGGGTGTCCGGCGCGTAATCGCTGGGGTTAGACCGCGGCGAGATCGAGTGAACGTTTGCGGCCGGGTAGCGCGAACCAGCGGCCATCTTGTTGTCCCACGCGGATCGGATGGGCGAATGCGATGGTGACGTTCTCGGTGGTCAGGACCTGCTCTGCCAGCCCCGCTTGGGAGATCCGTCCATTCGCGATCAGCGCGGCATGGGATGTGGTGGACGGTAGCTCCTCGAGGTGATGGGTAGCGAGGATTGAGGCGAGTCGGGGGAAGTTGTGTTCGAGCGCATCGATCGTTTCAAGGAGTTGTTCACGCGCAGCGACGTCGAGTCCCGTGGTGGGCTCATCGAGGAGGAGCAGGTCTGGTTCGGCGATCAGCGCTCTCCCACGCTCTCCTTGCGACAGCGTCGGCCACCGATCTCCGTCTTTGCCAGCTAGCCCAATCTGATCGATGAGCTCTGCTGAACTCGGCGGCAGCTGCCGGGTTTCGTCCGGCGATTGCTTCGACCAGAGCGCTGTGGGCGGCCTGGTCTGCCTCATGGTCATGGATGGGTCGCAGCTTTAGCATCTCGATCATTGCCACGCGGACGCGCGGTACGAAACCGTCGAACAGCTCCAACAGGACCTCGTTTTGAGCTGCGGCGACGACCCCACGGTGGACCGCCATGTCGACGTCAGCGAATTCCTCGGCCGAGTGGTGCGAGCCGAAACGGCGGGCGAGCGCTCGGCGCATTGCCCGCAAGTCTGATGGGGTTCGCCGGTGCGCGGCGAGCGCGGCAGCTTCGGCCTCGATTGCGACGCGAGCCTCGATGACTGATGCGACCGACACTCGGCGGAGCACGACATCCCAGTCCTCGGCGATGTTGGTCGAGATCACGAAGACGCCAGAGCCCTGGCGACTGTCGAGCACGCCTTTTCCCGCGAGCTCACGGATGGCCTCCCGCAGTGTTGAGTGCCCGACCCCGATCTCGAGTGCCAGGGTCGTCTCGCCCGGCAGATTGTGGCCCAAGGGCCACTCGACGGCACGGATGCGCCCGAGCAGAATTTCGGCCGCCTGCGTGGCGAGCCGGCCTTGTTGCACTGCCGGAGTCATGCAGGCGCTACGATCGCTGTGTTTATCCGCGTCGCTGTTCTGCACCTCAGACAAGTGGTGCTTGCGATGTTCGCTCCACATGACGGAGCAGATGGCGAGCTCGCCACTGATTGTGCAGCGGCAAAGAACCCTCGCGTATTCGTCGTCCTTCAGCCTCAGAGCACCACAGGGTTGCTCCTCCTAGGGAGTTGCGGCGGCGTTTGAGGCCGTGTGGGCAGCATGCTGGCGGGAGTTGGTTAAGATGTCAGTCACGAGAGGCTTCTCCCAGAAGATTATGGGTGCCGGGGTGCTCAGGACGACTTGCTGCAGTCTGCGTGGCTGGCGCAGGCGCAGCGTGGGCTCAGTGTGACGTGCATTGCCTTGAATATGAAGCGGCGTCATTTGAGGAGTAACGCTCCGAGGGGCACCTTGCCGTATGTGTAACTTCGCTCAGTCAGATCAACTCGACGCGGCCGAGGGCGACGCTTCATATTAGGGAACGCGAAATTTTCCTTAGCGGGGTCGGGGTTTACTTGCGCGCGAACTGACGGGCTAACTCTTGGAGCAGTCTTGGTGTGGCCGTCTCTTCGAAGCCTGATATCTGGAGCCGTAGCCTGTGGGTGCGAAGCTCAGCGTTTTCTGCTCTGCCATCCTCGTGTCGCCCCATCTCTTCAACCACTAGGAGGCCGCACCACTCAAGCATTTTTCTGGCCGATGAGTACGCATCTCGATGAATCCCGTAGTTTTTGAGTCGCACGTCAGGGGGCACCACGACTAGTTCGTCCTCGAGCCACCCGCCTTTATGGCACGCCACCATCAACAGAAGTGCGATTTCTGAGTCTTCGAGGACGTGTACCCAACCGTTCGTTATGAACCCGCTTGGCAATGTGAATGCCATCTGTTTGCTCGTCGGAACTCGATACTCTTCTGCTTCTCCGACGGCCTCGATTCCGCACTCGTTCAGAAGCACAAAAGTCTCGAAACGATTGCGGGACCCGGGTTCGCCAGGGAGCAAGACAAGGCCCGCGGCCTCAAGTGCTTGTAGCGCGCCCCGCACGCTACGGGCCCGCTTGTCGCGGGCGCGCAAGAACACCCTGCCGCCAATGCTGTCGCTCGCGTCAGCTGCCAGACAGTCTGCCCACCCGAGGGTTTTGGAATCGCCAGTGGTTGGGATCTGCAGTTCCTTCAGCCGAGCTTTCGCGCCAGGCTTACGATTCTTTTGGGCGAGGGCGAGGAGCGTGAGCGCGAACCGCAGTGCCCCGCCGCGAGGGGTCATCAGCCGTGTTGCGGGCGGGCGCTGCGCTCGAGGTGGAGCCTTCCGGTCTGATGCGTCAGGGGCGATGTCGTGTTCTCGGTATGAGAAGCCGGAACGCACGATGAACTCCTGAGGGAGGCCTGTACCGGGCATTGACTGGTAGAGCTGGTCGATCCGAGCGGCTTGTCCCGGCTGGCTGAGGCGGTGGAGCCGTGCTCCCAGCTTGAGCCGCTCTTTTGCGGTTGGAGGTCGCGTGAAATCTAGTGAAATGGTCACCGAAAGCCTCCAGATGCATCGAAATGTCCTGAACGTTTTAACCGGCCAGCAATCAACCCTCTAGATCTTTTCTAGGAGTTTGGTGGCTGGCTGGTTAAGCCGTCATCTCATCCTAATGGATTCATCCTGGGAATCGTGTACTACTAGTCAATGAAGGTGCCGGAATGAGGTGCCAAGTCGCCAACACGAGCATTGAGGAGGTGGTCAGGCATGGCAACACACCGACGAAAGGCTGGAGTCAGAAGCGAGGTTGGAATGTGGCCGACAATCAGCGCTGCTGTTCAATCCGGATGGGGCCCCACCGGTCGACTGCTCGTGATTCTCATCGCACTCGTTGCGTTTATCGCCGTCGCCGGCGACAGCAGCATCAGCTTCGTGCTTGGGGCGTTGCTTACCGGTTCTAAATGATGGCAAGCTCACGTCTCAGGCGAGTGATTGTAGATTTTCTCCGGCCTGCGGGGCCCGTCCTATTGGCCAGCCAATGCTGCACGCGTCTGGCGATAGCGCAGTGCAAAAAGTTTCCGGTCTTTTCCATCATGCAAGCAGACGGCAACTGATCGGGTCTGGTGAGTAATTAGCCTGACGGGAAAAGGCGCAACTGTTGCCATTGGTCTCATCATTGTCCTATGATGAGATCAACATTCGGACCCATTCAGCCCTCAGGCTGGGTGGGTTCTTCGTTTTAAGGAGCGGTGAAGCGTGAAGGTATGGACGAGTCTCGACGCTCAGGTTCAGCGGCACTTAGATCGTGGGCTCGAACTCGGAGATGTCGAACGATCTCACTTCGCTATGTTCCTATACTCGAGCAACTACTATCGAGTGAGCGGATATGCACGTTGCTTCTATGACCCCAGCAAGATGAACGACCGTTATCGAGAGGGTACGAAAGCGGCAACGCTGATGGATGTATATGACCTTGATCGGGCGGTGCGCAACGCTGTTCTCGATGGTGTATCGGTGGTAGAGCCGACGTTACGCAGCAGAGTTGCCTACCATTTGACGCGGGTTATCGGAGGCGGCGACGCGTACTTAAGTGAGGAGCTTTACCTCCCGGAGGGGAGTGAGCCTGATGCGGCAGACGAAACTGCTCATCGCAAGTGGGTGAGCGAGTTGAACAATCGAAACCATGTGCTCGCAAGCCTGACGGAGCTGCAAGGACGCGACGAAATTTTCATTCGGCACCACCTCAAGAAAGGTGAGCCCATACCTTTTTGGGCTGCTATCGAGGTCGTATCTATCGGAACTTTCTCTCGTTTCTTGCGCGCCCTGCGTGACAGGAGCGTCCTTGACCCGGTAGTGACATCACTCGATTTTGAGGACGAACGCAAGTTTCTTCAAGCGGTCCAGAACATCGCCTTTATTCGCAATATTGCTGCCCATCATGGGCGCCTCTGGAACCGGAGGCTTGATGGCTACGTAACGCTTCCGAAGATCGCTCTTGAGGTCAAACGGGGCTACCTCGCCCCGAAGACTCCGGCTGCCGCTTTTACCCTGCTTGCCGGAATGGTTGACCAAATTGAGAAGAAGAGTGCTTATTCCAACCATCTGCTCAATCTTGTTCACTCAACGCCTGAAATTGCAGAAGGTTATTACGTCCCGATTCTCTAGCTGACAACCCGCCGGTAGATCGGCGGCAGCTGCGCTGTGCCTCTCGGGATTGAACCAGGGGTTGAATGTATCGAAGCGGTGGCGACTTCGTGCGCGTCAGTCGGGCGAGAAGGAAGGCTTGGCTTGCGGCCACGCGAGGAAGGCGCACCCGGCCCAAACGTGTTGAAGAAAGCGGTCGTTCGCGAAGAAGCGGGATTGGTCGCCAAAAGTTGTCTTGATTTATTCAAGACAACTGTTAGCCTTGTAGCCATGGAAACGGTGAAGAATGAGGCACTCGCCGACACCCTGCGCGGTGCCGGTCTCAAAGTCACTGAGTCCCGAGTCGCGGTTTTGACCGTGCTCACCGAGCACCCCCACTCCAATGCCGACACTATCTTCACTAATATGCTGCCGAGCTTGCCCGGCACCTCCCTCCAAGCTGTGTACGGAGTACTGGCCGCGCTGACGACGGCGGGCTTGCTGCGCAAAATCGAACCGGCAGGGTCATCCGCACTCTATGAACGCCGCACGGGCGACAACCACCACCATCTGGTGTGCACCGAATGCAGTGCCGTGCGCGACGTTGATTGTGTCGTTGGTCAAGCACCGTGCCTCACCCCATCCGAATCACTCGGATTCGCCATGCACACTGCAGAAGTCAACTTCTGGGGAGTGTGCGCCGACTGCCAAGCACTGCTGTCGGCAACCCAAGCCTCATAGCTAATTAGTTATCACCCATTAAACAAAGGAGAAATCGTGACCAAACCCACGACAACCCAAGCCGGAGCACCGATTGCGAGCGACGAACATTCGCTCACCACGGGCCCCGATGGCGTAACCGCACTCCACGACCGTATCTTGGTCGAGAAGCTTGCGTCGTTCAACCGTGAGCGTGTGCCAGAGCGCAACCCCCACGCTAAGGGTGGTGGAGCGTTTGGTGAGTTCGTCGTCACT
>Ga0307486_1002853_pt1 | contig 11711 bp, 12 predicted proteins | sample CBIW02metaG_FD_203663 | JGI IMG/M metagenome (GOLD analysis project Ga0307486, IMG submission 203663) | Sea-ice brine microbial communities from Beaufort Sea near Barrow, Alaska, United States - CBIW 0.2 | ecosystem: Environmental > Aquatic > Marine > Coastal | place: USA: Alaska | collected... | reverse complement strand
ACGGAGTGAGGATGTAATTACTGCACTATTCTTCGCTACGCTACGAAAGCTGCTGTAATTACCAACTCCTACTGCGGGCTTGCACTACTTACTCGCTATCGCATCGTTCCATGTAGTGCGTCGGTTGTTTCTCGCAACTATAAACCTTAGCCAGCATTACAGGGCGTATATTTTTATATTCAACTGGAGAGCATTATGAAGCAATCGTTTTTAATTATCTTTTTTGCCATTTTCTTTATCGGTATTGCAGGTTGTTCTGATGAACATGTTATTTCAACGGACGAAGGACATATGATTGATAGCCAATCGAAACCAGAAGTCGATGAGGATACTGGAATGATTAAATATGAAGATGAAGAAGGTCGTGAAAATCAAGTTCCTGTCGACGATGTAAAAGAAATTAAAGAAAGATAATCATCAAGCGGCGGACTCTGTTTCGCCGCTTTTTTAGATACTGGGTTGAACTAACTGCCAAAATTAATCTGCTGAATCACGCATTTAAAATCGTTCAATTACATTGTTCAGAAAAACTGATTTGATTTGTTTAAAGATCAGAAAAGTTCATACCCTTTGAGCTACTCTTCATATTGGTTTTCTAGATCAATATTCAGTCTGATAGCAGTTGTTGTTAACGACTTAAGTGTGCAGGATGTTATGAATGATTTCATCTTTCGTTTTGCCCTTTACACGTAGGTTGAAATAATACTGACAAAGAGCTGAAAAGTTATGCGGTGTTCTTGCGTTAGGAAGATTAGTAAACCACGTTAAAAGATTTACAGCCGTTTCATTAATTCTATTTTCAAGCAACATATCTTCTAATTGAGCCACACGATTTGCAATCATTCGTGGGCTTTCATCAAATCTATCGGCAACTAAAATTAATAGCTCTTCAACATGTTCCACTTCAGCCTCTTGGTCTAAAACTTTTGCTGTACTGCTTTCAACCAGCCATTGCTGAGGCGGCATATTTACTCGCTTATCTAACCATAGCGGTAGTTTAGCTTCAACACTAGCAGGTGGCGCATTCATTCGCGCTGCGTGGCTATTATCATCACAAGCAGATAGAATAAAAAAAGAGGCTAAACACGCAACTATTAAAAAAAGTGTTTTTGAAGCTGCACGATAAGCCATAATGTTTCCAAATGAATAATGGGGCGGTAAAATTATTATTAACCCATCATCATAAAGTTCTAGAGCTACAATCACATCAGGCGAAGTCCATACTTTTATTAGGGAAGATGTCCTTAGTTGTAATATCGTGATTAATTTATTCAAAAAATAATCCGATGACACCGACCTATTTTTTGTTGTACTGGGGTTTCTACGGTCTGAACTCAATGAAATACTAGACTACAGATTCATCACATCAATGCTATTAATTATTGTTCATCAATAGGATGTCCAAATGTGTCGCGAACACATTGCTAGCTGATATAAAGAGTGAATATATTAATAAATATCAAGGGCTAACCGGATTCTTTTAAATATAAAATATCCACTATAAACAGGTGCTTAGCTATTGCTCTTCAAGTCATTAAGGAGTTAATGCGTGACTTTATCCAGCGCTTGGCTCACATCCGCTATGATGTCGTCAATATTTTCTATTCCTACAGAAATGCGTATTAGGTCAAGACTTACACCTGCCTTAATTAACTCTTCCTCATTAAGTTGACGATGGGTCGTCGATGCTGGATGACAGGCTAATGATTTTGCATCGCCAATATTGACCAATCTAAGGATCATTTCTAATGCATCGATAAATTGTGTACCTGCTTCAATCCCGCCATGAATACCAAAGCTAAGGATGCCCGATGCTTTACCTTGAGTGATTCTTTGACACACTTCATTGTATGGGCTATTTGGCAATGCTGCATAACTGACCCACTTTACTTTAGGGTGATTTTGAAGGTAATCCGCTAATTTTTCAGCATTCTCACAATGTCTTTCCATACGTAGGCCAAGGGTCTCTAAGCCTTGTAAAATGAGGAATGAGTTCATTGGTGAGATAGCAGCACCGGTATTGCGTAACGGCGCAACACGACAACGTCCAATATACGCAGCAGGCCCTAATGCTTCTGTATAAATAACACCGTGGTAAGCAGGATCAGGTTCGTTCAGTACCGGGAAACGTGCTTTATTAGCAATCCAATCGAATTTACCAGAGTCTACAATTATTCCGCCAATCGAGGTGCCATGACCGCCAATATATTTAGTGAGCGAATGCACAACAATATCAGCACCAAATTCAAATGGTAAGCATAAAAAAGGTGTTGCGACCGTATTGTCTACAATGAGTGGAATACCATGACGATGGGCAATTTCAGATAATTTTTGTATATCAACAATATTACCCGCTGGATTACCAATAGATTCACAAAAAATCAATTTAGTTTTATCATCTATTGCATTTTCAAAACCCTCGAAATCATCATGCGACATCATGCGTGTTTCGATGCCTTGACGTGGAAAGGCATGAGCAAATAAATTGTAAGTACCACCATAAAGCTGGCTGGTGCTTAAAATATTATCGCCTGTCGAACAGATACATTGAATGGCGTAAGTAATTGCTGCCATACCCGATGCCACTGCTAAGCTACCGACACCACCTTCCATTGCCGCCATGCGTTGTTCCAACACGTCAGTTGTCGGATTCATAATGCGAGTATAAATATTGCCTGCCACTTTTAAATCAAATAGATCGGCACCATGTTGGCTGTTATCAAAGGTATAAGATGTGGTTTGATAAATTGGAACAGCCGCGGCCTTAGTAGTTTGTTCGGATGTGTAGCCGTGATGTAGCGCTAATGATTCAAGCTTCATATTTCTTTCCTAATGATAATGGTTACATTGGTTAGTGCGATTTTAATGATGATGACTGTATCGAGATAGCCCGCTACATCCTTATTCTAGAGCTTATCATATTGCTATTAATAAACAACATAATGATTTGATACAGTTTTATAATCCGATCTAAATAGGCGAGATAGTGATCAGTTAGGAGCAGATTGGATTGAATTAATATTATTAAACAGCAGTTTAAGCAAACGATATCGGTTTTTTATACTCTTATTATTTGATTTATTTTAATAAATTAGTACCAAAGTACAATATAAATCCACTCAATATTGTGAGATTCTCTTAGCCATAAAGATGGATGGTGAATAAAGCGGATATTTAGTCGAAAATCTAACCATCTTTGTATATTATTTTATCGCCAAACCTTGTGTGAACTAGGGACGGAAAACCTCAGGTCTTTAAATTTAAAGATAGCTGGGTTGCATTTACGAAAAATAACTAAAGGTAAATGTAATGAACAAAACAATTTTTTCTTTGATCACTCTATTATTTTCTATGAGTATTAGTGCCGCGACGTTTAACTTCGCAGGTTATGCAGACAGCAATTTAAAGGACGACAACAATACATCTTTCAGTGAAGGTGTTTTCACCTCATCAACCGAGGATGGTATCACGCTAAATGTTTCAGGTACTTCATTCTATAACAACACATGGAACAACGCCTTTGGCTACCTAGATGCAGGTCATGCAGGCTTAGGCCTTTGTAAAACTCGAAATTGTGCTGGTAAAACAGATGATAATGTTAATGATGGTGAAAAATTAGTATTAGATTTTGGCCAAGTAGTAACTTTAGGTGAAACTACGTTTAAAAATAAAGATCACGGTGCTAATTTTGGTGGAAATATTGAGTTGTCAGTAGACGGTGTTTTTGCATCAACGCTCAACCTTAACTTAGCAAACATCCTTGATCTTTCAGCTTTTACTGGTCAAGTCTTTGAATTTTATAACTTGATAGCTGATAAAGGTACAGACGATTTCTACATTAATACGATGAATGTTTCTGCAGTGCCAATTCCAGCTGCTGCGTTCTTATTTGCCCCTGCATTGATAGGTTTTATGGGCTTACGTCGTAAAACAAACGTTTCCGCAGCATAATAAATTATTTAAGTTCAAATAATCAAAAGCCGCCAATATTTTAGGCGGCTTTTTTTATGTCTGGTTTTCTATGGGATTAAAATATTAATATATCGTAGAAAAATTAATCTCGAATTGTCCAAATATTTATTACGCTCAATCTATCTAGAGATCTGCCTAAAAATCTGCAAAGTGATCTGCAAAGAATTAGAATTGATAAGTTATTTTGAGCTATTCTCAGTTCCTAAGTGTCACAACACTACTATTATTGAAATGCCAAAAGGTTAACATCGACGTTTAATACAACCTTTATAGGTCAAGGATATTAAATTTATGAAACTACTCTACACCAATGAAAACCGCTATTTAGTTCACAACATTCAAAATTTAGTTGAAAATTCAGGTATTAAGATTATGCTAAAAAATGAATTTGCAGCAGGCGGTGCTGGCGATCTTGTGCCGCATGAAACGTGGCTTGAATTATGGGCGGTTAGTGATGATGATGATGATTATGATAAAGCAATGGAAGTTATTTCATCATCCTTTAGTGATGACAACGATGTTGAATGGCGATGCAGTAACTGTCATGAAATGAATAATGCTTCTTTTGATTTTTGTTGGAAGTGCGAACATAGTGCGCTAGCAGGCTCATAATGCCTTATACTTAATCGATATTCTCATTAATCGAATAAGCTTTTACTTCTTGTGTGGCAAAGTAATCGAATCTTTTGAGTGACTTTTCTATAATTAATACTCAATATTGTAAAATATTACAACATTAAACTCTAACTAAGAAAACTATTTATATGTCCTACTTTGATACAGAAATTGATACATCAGGCTTAAACTGTCCTCTTCCACTTCTAAAAGCCAAAAAAGCACTCTCTACTATGCAAGCAGGTCAACGTCTAAAGGTGGTTGCTACAGATCCTGGAGCATTTATCGATATTCCTGTTTATTGTGAAATATCGGTACATCAATTAATTGAGTCGTCTGAATTGGACAATAAGTTAATCTTCATTATCGAAAAAGGTGAAGCCTGAGATTAAGTCTTGGCAAACAACTTAGCCAGAGTTGGCTAATGTAATATTCTGCTTTTCCGATTTTATGGCAGCCATTAATTAAGCTAAAACATATTAAACTAGAAAAATGGCGTTCGCTCTATTCAAACCCTATTCCTCTCAAACTATGCTCTATCACCGATTCAAACTCAAACATAGGATGGCCACAGCGTGCCATGGTAGCGGTGCCACGTAACGTAACCGCAAGACTAAAGGCTTTCACTTTCGCCTCCTTATCAAATCCTAATTTTTTTGACTCCTGATCAGTGCTAAGTACTTCTTCTAATAATTGCTGCAAATAATCAACAGTATCATTTAGTAATTGACTCGCTTTGGCCGGTAGATCACCGCTTGCGACCTCTGTTTGACATTGTATAAGGTAGCAACCTTTTGTTGTCTGCGATTCACACTGCACTGAAACGACAGACATCATGTAAGTCTTCAATCGTTGCTTTAAAGGCACCTCAGTATTCTCTAACAACGTTGATAAACATTGTACTTTCGACGTACAGTAAAGTTGTGTCGCTTGAATAAATAAGGCTTCTTTATTACCAAAGGTACTATACATACTTGGTTTATTAATGCCCATGCGTTGCGTTAATTCAGCTATCGAAGATCCGATGTAGCCTTTCTGCCAAAACACTTCCATTGCTGCTTTGAGTGCGACCTTTTCATCAAATATTTTTTTTCGACCTACAGTCATAACCACCTCGAAACAAAATTTTTAAAAATTACTTTGACATACTATACCGATTGGTATAAATTATATCAAATGTACCGATCAGTACAAAATATTAATTAATTTTAAGTTATCAAAAAGGAACACTTTTATGTCTATTTCAGTAAGCGGTAAAGTTGCGTTAGTTACAGGTGCTAATCGTGGTATCGGTAAAGCAATTGTTGAATCATTGTTAAACCACGGTGCTAAAAAAGTTTATCTAGCCGTTCGTAATCCGGAATCTACAAAAGATTTAGAAGCTCAATTTGGCAATAAAGTTGTCACGCTTCAAGCTGATGTTTCGGATAAAGCATCTATCATCAAATTAGCAGCACACGCGAAAGACGTTGATATTGTAGTCAATAACGCAGGTATCATGCGTTTTGCATCACCACTAAGCGATAATGTCGAAGAAGCGCTTACTGAAGAACTAAATATCAATGTCTTCGGACTATTACGAGTCGCTAACGCGTTTGCTGATATATTAGAAGCTAACAAGGGCGCATTGGTACAATTAAACTCTATTGCTTCTCTTAAAACATTTGGTGATTTTTCAACATATTGCGCTTCAAAAGCCGCGTCATACGCATTAACCCAAGGACTAAAAGAAAAACTCGGGGAAAAAGGCGTGACAGTATTGAGTGTTCATCCTGGCCCTATCGCAACAGACATGGGCGCATCAGCTGGCTTTGATGGTGCACCTGCTGCAACTTCAGTTTCTGAAGGTATTATTACAGCACTTGAAAATGGTGATTTCCATTCATTCCCTGATGAATTGGCAAAGCAGTTTGAGGTAGCTTACCAAAGCTTTTCGGATAACATTATTACAGCCGACTTGGCTGTTTAATAGGATCTTATAACCAAGGTACAAATCAAAGTATCACGATGTAACGATGTCGTGATACTTTGATCATTGTCAACGACGTAAAGGCTATTTGTTTTCAATTAAACCTCTTGCTGATAATCACTAAAGTCAGTGTCTGTATTATTCAGCCTAAACATCTTTGTCCCCTAAACAATTACGGCTATAATCACGACATTTGTCTACCCTTTGGCCGCCTTTGATGCAAACATCTCCTTCTACACCGTCATTTCAAGACAAACTATTAAGCTTGCGACAAAACCGTTTATTCGAAATTGTCGTCGTCAGTGTTATTTTGTTTTCTGCCATGGTGACAGGTGTCAAAACCTATGAGATTCCTCTTCAAATTTTACGTCTAGTCGATTGGCTAGATTATGCTATTACTGTGTTTTTTGTGATTGAAATCAGTGTTCGTTACCTGGCTGAACCCAATAAACGAGATTTTTTCAAAAGTGGCTGGAATATATTTGATACGATTATTGTCACCATCAGTTTAATTCCGGTCAGTGATAGTGAGCTTGCTTATGTCGCCCGCCTGATCCGTATCTTCCGTGTGCTGCGGATGGTGTCGGTGATTCCAGAATTACGTCATCTGCTAAATTCATTGCTTAAGGCCTTGCCACAACTTGGTTATGTCGCACTAATGATGTTTATCATTGTTTATATTTTTGCAGCAATTGGCACCACCTTATTTGCCGATGTGAATGAATTTTTATGGGGTGATATTGCTGTATCAATGCTGACATTGTTTCGGGTTATGACTTTCGAGGACTGGACCGATGTCATGTATGAAACGATGGAACAGTATCCATTGAGCTGGATTTTTTATCTAACGTTTATCTTTTTGAATACCTTTGCATTTCTAAATATGCTGATCGGTATTGTCGTAAATGTGATGGAACAGGAGCGTGCTGAAGAGTATAAAGAAGTACATAAACACGATATCACTCTTGAAGAACTATCAACGCAAATTGAAGAACTCAAACAAATCATAAAGACAAAGTCCTGATTTCAACCTCAATGGATAAACACTTGAGCACAAACCTTCACAACTGGTTGAGAGATGATAATTATCAGATACAGTTCGAGTCAGTAAACAGCTTAAAAAATTCGACAAAGCTATATCATTATATTTTGTTAACTAGAAAATCCTTTATTGGAAGACTGAACTTTTTATCGCAAAATTAATCCAGATGACAAAGTATTTTAAGTATAATTTTTAATTAGTTAAATGAACAAAAAAACGTTAAATAGCACTATTTTATAATGTTATTTAATTCATTTATGGTTAGAAATGATATCCAAAGCGGGATCATATACTTCAGTATCTATTTCTAATAAACCTAAGATAGTGTGAAAGACATTATCATGGGTGAATTTTTGATCACTTTTTTGTTTAATAAGATCGTAATTTACTTCCTCTTGATCAACATTTTTGCCCAGCCACATTATCATTGGCACATGTATTTGGGCATCGGGTGCCAATATGTAGGGTAATCCATGTAAATAAAGACCGTTTTCACCCAACGATTCACCATGGTCACTAACATACATCATCATTGTTTCAAAATGATCATCATTCTTCTTTAAAAAGTTTATCGTTTCTGACAAGAAATAATCTGTATATAAAATGGCATTGTCATAAGCATTATTAATTTCTTCAGAACTACACTGCTCTAATTGATTTGTTTGACAGGTTGGCGTGAAATGTTCAAATTCTTTCGGGTAGCGTTTGTAATAGGCAGGTCCATGATTACCCATTTGGTGCAAAATAATAAAGATATCGCCCGTCGGATGTTTGTCGATATACGATTGTAGATTTGCCAACATACCGACATCACGACATTCAACATCGCATACAGGATTTGTCTCTGCTGTTTTGTAACTTTGATATTCTGACCTATCTGCCACCCCTTTTGAGCTTGAATTATTATCCAACCACAGCACATTTACGCCTGCCTGAGTTGAAATATCTAATAAATTGCCGATGGCTTGAGCTTTGGTATTGTCATAATCTGACTTACCCGCAAGCCCGAATAAACAAGGTACTGAAACTGCCGTTGATGTACCACACGACCAAACATTATTAAAGTTGATGATCTTTTCTTTTTCTAACTTTGGGTTGGTATCTTTAGCATAACCATTGAGTGAAAAATGATCAGCACGGGCCGTTTCACCGACCACAAATATAATTAGTTCTCTGTCTATATCTACAGCAGAAATTTTGGCATCTAAGCCAATCGGAGTGAAAATATTACTCACAGCGCCATATTTATTGGCAACATATTTACCAACAGAATAAATGTAATAAGAGGGATTTGCATAGTTTCTAAGTGATTTGTTTTCACGAAGAAATGATGCATAAAAATCACCTAACGATAATATTGTTATCACTATAATCATCAACGCTATGGTGATTAGCGATAGTCTAGATAATACGGCTTTTTTAAAGCTCATCTCTGCAAGCGGGACTTTATAAACCCATAATGCAGGCAAAATGCCTAAAAATAATAGATAGGCGCATTGTTTTAAACTAAATAAGTCTAATGCTTCACCACTATCTGTTTTCAAAATATTATCAATCATCACATCATCGATAATGACGTGATAAGTATCCATAAAATAAGCACACGCCGCTGATAAAATTAAGAAAATAATCAATACGGGCTTAATAGTGAACTTATAACAAAGTAAGGACAAAATAATGATATTTACACAGCTAAATACTAGTGCCAATGAAACTATAAAAAGAGTGCTTTGGAAGCCAGTTAAAGGATAAACATTAATGACTTCTTGAAAAAAAGTGATGTTATCGAAGGCCATAAAGAAAATAGCCGTCAATATAATGAGCGTCAATGGATTAATTTTTTTCATATTTATAACTAAAATCCTGTTTAATTAAGTGATTCTTCTTATTCTAAAGCGTCAGTTCATTTGTATTTCTAGAGTGCTCTGCTTTAATTTCACGCATTAACGCCACTATCAAAATAATACCAAAAAAGACGGACGCACTAATGGTACCTAGCCCAACACCACCGTGTTCGGGCGTTTTAGTCAGTAAGTCACCAAATGTGGCACCGAATGGTCGTGTTAACACAAATGCGATCCAGAACAATAAAATACTGGATACTTTAGTATAAAAATGCAAGACGGAGCATAAAATAAGTAAGCCAGCAATAATAAGTGCACTATTCATGAAACCGATCTCCAAGCGATCTGCAAGGAAATCACCTGCAGCCGTACCTAGTGTATTGGCGACTAAAAAAGCCAACCAGTAATATAATTCTGCCGGTAGTGTTTTAATATGTTCAACATTGATTGATTTTTCTTGCTGGTACCACAACCCTAGTACAACTAGCAGTAAGCTAAACAAGATTATTGCTCCAAAGGTATAACCTAGTCCCAATGTTCTATCAATAAAATCAGAAATCGCAGTTCCAACAATAGCGGTGGCGGTAAAAACAAGCCAATACATTAGAGGATCGTATTTTTTCATAGATAATTTTATGACTAAGAATACCAGTAAAATTCCCATAAATAACGCAATAGTTAACCCATATCCAAGGTTAAATGTCATCGAGAACATATCTGCACCGGTTTCGCCTAGTGTTGTCGATGCAATTTTAATAATCCAGTAAACTAAAATTATTTGAGGGACTCTGTTCAGACTTTTGGCCTTATTCTGTTTTATATTATCAATTTGCATAGGGTAAGCGCGCCTTATATTATTCATTGTCCGCAACCTTGTATTTAACAGAAGCTAATAATCGAGGGAATTTTAAAGGTTAAAACTTAAGACAAACTTAGCGTAACGAGATTAACCTTCAAGACGTTATTATTGAAATATCAATACATAATTTAACGTGAGTTATTGATGGTGAAAGAAATCAACATCAAAACGAAACAATACAGTCTAAATAAAAGTATCTTTCGGTTGTTAACACACGGGAACTCACCCAGCGAGTCACCGTACTCGTGAAAGAATTAATCCATCCATGGCTTAATTCCACTCCGTGCGTTGACGACCATTTGCCTCCGACGTCCTCGTCGCCTCGCTAACGCTTTGGCTCTCATACGACTGACGGGGCGGGTATGTAATAACTGCACTATTCTTCGCTACGCTACGAAAGCTGCTGTTATTACCTGCTCCTACGGAGGGCTTGCACTACTTACTCGCTATCGCATCGTTCCATGTAGTGCGTCGGAAGTAGTGAAAGGCATAAAAATATATCAAGGGCTGAATAATCACAATCTAACGATGACCAAGATCTTTTGAGTAGATCTGTCATGAAATAACCATTGAAATATTCTCCTTGTTCAGCCGGCATTTAATAAAGCCATCGAACAGTATGTTATTCAAATCAATTTTTAAGCTTATTCATTACTTGTTATTAGTATCTATCCACGTTCAAAGTGAGTACTTAATCATCTTGCCAATCGAGATCACAACACAGGACATAAATCTGCTGGTCAATTACGATCGCCAACGATACTGTAATGCATAAACTAGCACCCGCTATAGATAAATAAGGACGACTCGTTTGTATAACGTATGGGTGCAGAATAGCCAGAAAATGATAGTGTTTATGGGACCAGTTCGCGTTATCAGCTGAGATTAGTGGAATAAACCGCTGATCTAATCGCTCGTTATATGCAGTAGAATGTATACTTTGGCCTATTTGATAGCCCATTTCATCTAATATAAAACAGCGAACAACACGTTCATTTTGAAATATAACGTGAGCAAAATCTTTAAGCTGAATCAACTCCCTAAATTGCCTCACCCCTTCTCTAAACTCTGCTTGGAATCGTGTAGTAAAATGACTCACTTCATTGCTTGCTTTATTTCGCACTTGTTGCTGTGAAGTAATAAGATTTTGTATAACATCTCGAAAACATTGGTAATTGATCTCCGCACTCGGTTTCGCGAAATAAAAGCCTTGTAGCATATCTGCATTCACTTCCACTGCGGCTTGTGCTTCAAGGATTGTTTCTACCCCCTCAATGATAACCAATGTAATGGTCAAGTTTTAATGAAGTAACTTTAAGCCACTTTTTTCAATTCTGCCATTTTTTGCACAGGGGTCCTGTAACCAAGTGACGAATGTAATCGCTTGTAGTTATAAAAATAAATGTAACT
>Ga0307486_1002852_pt1 | contig 11714 bp, 9 predicted proteins | sample CBIW02metaG_FD_203663 | JGI IMG/M metagenome (GOLD analysis project Ga0307486, IMG submission 203663) | Sea-ice brine microbial communities from Beaufort Sea near Barrow, Alaska, United States - CBIW 0.2 | ecosystem: Environmental > Aquatic > Marine > Coastal | place: USA: Alaska | collected... | reverse complement strand
AAGGGCGTAAATGGCAACAAGTACAGAAAATATCTCGCACCTGTCTGCAGGATGCCGTAGAAATTAGTTTCGAAGAGTGCTTCAGTGGCTACTCCTCTTTAATCAAACGCAATATCTGTCGCATCAGGGTGATCCCGATCTTCCATAAAATCCTCGCTGCAACGCTCATCAGATTCGAAGTATTCATCCCAGATGCTATCCAGAGGGCGCTCGAACCGGATAACGGAGCCTTTGAGTCGCTCGAGAGGCGTAAGCTCCTGTGGAAGCGGTGCAGCCAGTTCGTTGGCATGGGCACTGCTGGCGTCAAGATCCTTTAGTAGTTCTTTTTCCGTAAGGCGTTTAATCCTCATAGAGCGCTCCTTCTATTATGTTGCATGGTCACAACCACCGCCTTCAGAAGCCCGCTCTTCCAAAAGGCACGCGCACATCGGCGATATTCCCGCGGATTTCGCAGGTATTAACCTGGTAAGCGGTTTTTGGAATCTTTTAGTTCACGATACCGCGACCAGAGGCACCGTGCAGTCAGTATACCTGCACCCACAATGCCGATCGCTATAGCTGTCAGAATACCTGTTTCCAGGTCCATAGTTGCCTCATGCATGCGTAGTGTCTTTACTATAAGATCATATTTTATTCAGTGAAATTCTTGGGAATGTAAATCAACTTTGGTCTCATCAACAGTGCAGGTTGACTCATGAATCAGAATAACTCACAACAATGTCCTGACATGGTTTTTGGCTGTATTCCCATGAACTTGTTCGCTGACTCTATGGCCTTCATTCATGCAGTCCGGGACGGTATTCCGGGACATTGGCTGGCCTCTGTCATCCAGTCGTCCGGCGCAGACGAGGGCATTGCAAAAGCGCTCGGAATGCCGCCAAAACAGCTTGAAGCCATGTGCCAAGTTGAAGCCCTGGATATCCGAACATCGGAAGCGGTACTGGAGATTGCGAGAGTGCTTTCGTCATGCTTTGCGGCGTGGGAGTCCCCCGTCTTGGCAGATCAATGGTTGAAGAGTGAGCTGCCGGCCCTGGGGGACGAGACCCCCGCCAGTTTACTGGATACCCACGAAGGCCGGCGTTGGGTAATGGATGTTCTTCGAAAAATCGAGGGTGGCCAGTTCAGCTAGGGCCTCACTCCGAAAGGTTCGGTGGAGTAAAGATCGCCAGGGTACTATCAGCGAATTAGCTGATGTCACTGGCTAGGAGGCAGGTATCCGAATAGAAGAAGAGCTTGCGGCCATTGCACGAAAGTTATCCGAGCTTGAGAGGGAAAAGGCTGCCCTTCTTTCTCGGAAGAACGAGCTTCACGCCTCCGCGCAACGATCCGCACCAACGCAACTGACACCTGATCAAAAGGCCGAACTGTTCCGGAATCTCTTTCGCGGCAGACGGGATGTTTATGCGGTCCGCTGGCAGGGATCCAGCGGCCGTTCCGGCTATGCTGTCGCCTGTGAGAATGAGTGGGTTCCGGGGATTTGTCAGAAACCTCGAATCAAATGTGGGGAGTGCCCGCACAAAAAATTCAAGCCCATGGATTTCAATGCGGTGTATGGGCACATCTCTGGCAAGCATGTGGCTGGGTTATATCCTTTGCTGCCGGACAGTTCCTGTTATCTTCTGGCCGTCGATTTTGATAAGGAGAACTGGCGGGCAGACGTTCGAGCGCTGGCCCAGGCTTGTCGGGATGAAGGCATCCCTTATCTTGTAGAGATCTCCCAATCAGGCGCTGGTGCTCATCTATGGGTCTTCTTTTCGGACGCCGTTCCGGCATGGTCCGCGAGAGCTTTGGGGTTCAAGCTGCTGGATAAGGCTATGGAACGCCATCCGGGTTTGTCCTTTGGTTCCTACGACCGTTTGTTCCCCAACCAGGACACGATGCCCGATGGCGGGTTTGGCAATTTGATTGCTCTGCCGCTTCAACACCAGGCGCGAAGTCGTGAATGTACGGTGTTCGTCGACGATGAGTTAAATCCCTATCCGGATCAGTGGGCACTGCTCAGTCGGCAAGAGACCGTTTCGCCGGACCAGCTTCGGGAATTGGTAGGTAAAGAGCCTAAGTCTGATGCTGCAGCAGCAGTTGCGTTACCGTGGGAGCAATCCTTGCCGGTCGAGACTGGGATGATTGCAGGATGTCCCGAGAGCATCACGCTCACTCTGGCCAATCACATTTACATGAAGCTGTCGGACCTACCGGGGACGCTGGCTGCGCGGATTAAGCGCATGGCGAGCTTTGCCAATCCGGTGTTTTTCAAAACCCAGGCACTTCGCTTCTCAACTCATGGCATCCCTCGTTACATATCCTGTGCGAGGATTGAGCAAGGTTATCTATCGGTGCCGAGAGGTTGCTTTGATGAGCTTCAAGTATTGTTGCTGGAACAGGGAACAACGATAAAAATCGATGACCGCAGAACCCTGGGCCAATCTCTGGACGCTATCAGCCTGAAAGCAACGTTGCGCGGTGATCAGAAGAAGGCAGTCAAGGCGCTTGCCGGCCACGATACCGGAATACTTCACGCTCCGACCGCTTTCGGCAAAACCGTAACCGCCATTGGCATTGTGGCCAAGCGGCAAGTTAACACGCTGATCCTCGCTCACAGTCGCCAGTTACTTGATCAATGGAAGGAGCGCCTGGAAACGTTCATTGAGGGAGCATTGGTAGGGGTGATTGGCGGTGGCAAGAAGAAACCTACCGGCCAGATCGACGTTGCCACCTATCAAAGTCTTATAAATAAGAAAGATAATACGGTCTCAAGCCTGGTCCGGGAATATGGCCAGATCATCATCGATGAATGTCATCATATTTCAGCTCCTCGATACGAGATGTTGCTTAACGAAGTCAGCGCACGATATGTTGTAGGCCTTACCGCAACGCCTGATCGCCAAGATGGTCATCAAAAAATCATGTTTATGGTTGCAGGACCCGTCCGTCACAACGTTCGGGCTGAACATGGTTCCAGGTTTGTCCAACGTGCTATCGTTCGGGAGCATCACGAAACGCCACCCACTGACCTCTCTCAGGGTGGTAACGGCCTCACATAGCATCAGTTTACCGTTGGCTTACCGAGAGTAACGCCCGGAACCAGTGCATTGTCCAGGATGTTGTACGCTGTGCGCAAAGTCAGGCAAATTGCCTTCTGCTCACGGAACGACGAGAGCATGCTGAGACGCTGGCAACGATGCTGGAAGCTGAATCCATATCATCGGTTGTGTTGCGCGGAGGGATGCGAGTCAGAGAACGCCGGGCGGCTGAAGCACAGTTACATGAAGCTCAGGTTATCGTTGCCACCGGGAAATACATTGGAGAAGGTTTTGATTTGCCTCGATTGGACACTTTGTTTCTAGCCCTGCCGATCGCCTGGAAAGGAACGCTCTCGCAGTACGCTGGCAGGATCCACCGGGATGCCGATGGCAAGCAGGAAGTCACTGTCTATGATTACCTGGACACTGGTCTACCCATGCTTGAGCGCATGTTCCGAAAACGTGAGAAAGGCTACAAGGCGATGGGGTATCAGTTTGTCTCTTCTGGGCAAGAAAGGTTGTTGTAGATTTTTACATCAACGTTGTGCCTTGCCTGGTAGCCTTCCTGGCCCGGCGCAACGTTGAGGCGTCGAATATCTACGACCGTAAACCTAGCGCTCAGTCGGGTCCTTTGCAAAAGCCTCAGCAATCCAGATTTTGAAATCCATGTCCTCGAACCCAGGCCCCTTTCTCGACCGGTCAGCGTGGTGAGCGTCGGACAGACAACCAGTTGCCTACGGTAGTCTTTATCTGTTTAATGCACCACTCCGTTAGTTTCCCAAAGCCGTTCATGGTTTTCGATCAGGTCGCAAATAGCGACGAGAAACGAATTGGGGTCATCGACATGAAGATCGTCGTCCGGTCCAGCGACCCCCTCATGGATAGCCCAAGCCGCAAGCGTGAAAACCAGCCGCTGCCTGCGACGGAACAAAAGTGTCTGCTCTTCTTTTGCCTGGAGCAGCTTCGCTTCGAGGTTTTCAATGTTTTCGGAATCTGTTGCTATGAGGTCATTTAATGACACAAATTGCCCAAGAATGTGACGTGGATTCATAGATATACACCTATTCGACGGTTAGCAATGCAGCTCAAAATTACTTATAGCGTCATAATTTGGTCTGCTCGTTTGTATGGCATTCTCAGAATATTTTCTGCATGGTTTCCTGCAGATATATTGAAGAACAGAAGTAGGTTAACGAAAAATCTGGTGAGGAAGGTCGGTCTAAATGCGCTAAAAATGCATTTTGCCCAATATTGTCAATGGCCATTTGCTTTGATCCATCGCGTGGGTCATTTTTATGGGCGATTAACGACGATGCCTGAAAAGTTTGTACTCGATATGACGCGATAACCGGGGCTGGTTGTGGCTCACCAAAATGCCAATGAGTGAACATTTCCCACTGCGAGGCTGACAATGGCGTATGAGGCCGATGTATTTTTATAGTTGCGTTCCTCATTGCGGTTGGGTATAATAGAGAATGGTAGCTGGCCAACAAACAGCACGGTAATTAGGCTCTGGATTCAATCGGATCTCGGGTCGTTTCAGAGGGTTTACTCCCTCGACCTCCAAAGCAATATCAGTCAATTGACTTTTGCACTCATCTGTCTATAGCTGGAATTCTTCTTCAGCCTATCTGACACGAAACTCAAATCTATTCGAAAGTGCTGGAATCGCAAAGCGGTTCATGGTGTGCGTTTATGTGTGCCCCTGCGTGAAAAATCCCAAATTGCCTTCGAATTCATTCCGATTATGGCCAGGACACTGGCACCACCGACTCCTTTTCGAGAAGCGATCGTCGCCGAAATGTTTATTTTTTCGATCAAACGCTCACTGCAATTTCTGCAGGGCTTATCGGTTCTTTGCTTCGGAGGTTTTATGGAATTAAACAGTTCTACTGGTGTAGCTACGCCATTTTCGCAGCTTGTGGGAGTAGTAAGCCCATTTGATCAAAACCTCTCAATTTCTAGAGAGGGTGTGATCGAGTACGATGATATTCAGGTCGCAAATCCAATAATTCGATTATTCGCCGAATTTGTCGTCAACGTCATGAATGAGTTTCTGAGTCAATTTCACGGGGATGAATACGTGTCCGTTTCGTCTGCAGCCTATATTGCAACCAATCACGTGGGTGGGTGTGTGATATTTCGAGCTATTCATGTGAATGGCGATGTCGCCTGCGCGCTGTTAGGCAACTTACGGCAAATTCTCCAAGAGCTGACTTCCGGTATCACAGGCGCTCGCTCGCTTTTCGACTCACCTACCAGTGATTCGCTGAATTCTGACGAACTGACATGGGTTCAGGTGCATATTGAAGAGTTTGTGGAGCGACATTCGGGGAGAAAAATTAACATACCATTCGGCGTTCAGTTTGAACTAGGTGACGACGTGGTGCTGCCGGTCCAAGGGCGTTTTTGCGAACGACCAATGCGACGTACAGTGACAGAACAGTTGGAGGGCGTCGCATGGCCGGATGGTTTCTCTGAACAGAGCAACAGAATTCAATTGATACGAGTTGATGCAGAAGGCCATCCCGAGAGGGTGCCGCTCGTGTTCCAGGCGAACGATACGAGTCTGATTCGCGTTGCGTGCGAGGGAAATTTTCGTCGGCGGTTTTGTTGGTTCACCGGTATACAGACTCGTGACAGCGCTGGCAAAAACGAGTTTCTGCTATTGACGTCGTTGAAACTCTGTAACGAGGAAGCGGTAAACGGCGCTTTATTTCAAGAACTTGACCAAGCGGGGGCAACATGATTTGAGGATGAGTCGCGGAGGATGGCCAGGAGCACGCCGGTTGCAAGAAAGGCCGTGGCGAGCTCGCCGGCATCATGGATGATGCCTCCAGCCGTCCGATCCAGAACCAACCCGCCGAATGCCCGGCCCCGATAGGACGTCCCTCTGAGATTTGTGGAGAATGGATCAAGCTGCAACCGTTTGCCGGAGCCCGAAGCTGCATGTTCGCCCAACACCCGAAAACCGTATTGTGTGAGCAGCGTCGTGGCATGATCATTATCGAACCGAGCGACGACTCGATAGCGTCGCTCCTTAATCTCAAAATAATCCAGTACTAAATTCACCAATCGGCAGTGGGCCGGTTGATCCATCAGTAGATGTCTGTTTCTGCCTGTAAGGTACGGCAGTTCCGTGAGGTCGGGCACAACCGAGTTTTCTCCCGGGTCGATGTCAGATAGCCGTTCCGCGTGTGCTATCAGGCGCCGCCATCCATCGTCAGACGTTGATTGCAGGAGCCCATTTGGCAACTGCGTGCCATTAACCCAGGCAAACTTCTCGGCCCGTATTTTGAAGCGCTGGTGAGCGTTTGCCCGCTGAAAAACGCTCTGCAATGCCAGGGTATGATCAGGCCGTAACTGCATGAGCTGCCCGGCACGTTCGTAGCTTAGGCCGTGTGAGACAAGCCGGAGCGTTTTAAATATTCGAGTCAGTGATGGTTTGGGAAATAGAAGCGCTGAGAGCAGTTCACTGGCCGAATAGGTTGGGGCATGTTCAAAATTCTCGGTATTGAAGGCGCTAGTCAGCAACCGGGCCCTGTTGTGGGCCACAGGCGTGAGCGCATCGGCCCAGTCAGTCATGAGGTGGTTGTAATTTTTCATGCCTGTTCGCGGATGGCGGTGCCCCATGATGCGCGCGAGAGCCATGCCGCTTCGTCGTGAAGGGCCGGACACATTTCCCAGAATCATGCACCTGAGAGACGAGGAGTCCTCGTTGTTAGCAAACGCTTGGCTGAAGCGTGTTTCGACGTCCAGCACCGCCGTCGCAATGCGGTTGTAAAAACTGTGGCGGCAGTGATGTAAAACCATGGATGGGTTGCCGGTGACCCGCCGCAGCACCTGAATCAGTGCGGGTGGGATAAGGCTGCGTAGATTGGTGATGTCGACGGACCCGTTCACTAGGTCGCAGAGTATTGGCCGATTGGTTTCGCCGCCAGCAATCGCGGTATAACGCCCAAGAACCCGGTCAACCAAGGTGCTTTCTGGGTCCGCTAATGTGAATAGGAGCGGTACTGCGCGACGTCCAGACGAGCTTTTAAGTTCGCGATAACGATTATTCCGGACAAGAATCCACTGATAAGGGCCTGATACACACCAGTCCGCTCGGAGAAGCCCGAGCGCTTCCTGGGCTCTAAGCCCAAAACGGTAAGTTAGCAATAATACAAAACCCAATATGAGACGGTGATCGGTGTCCAGCGTGGTCATTGACTGAATATCGTGCTGGCAGGCCAAGTACTCCGGCTCCGTCAATAAGCCTGGTCTGACCTGGCGGCTATTATCTGAAAGATCCAGTTCACTCCAGTCTGGAGCTGCGACGCCGAATTCCTCGGCCCACCGGAAGAAATCCTGGAGTCGTCTGCTAAAAAACCCTATGTGAACAGATCTGGATCGCGTGTATTCCAGCATATCGGCGCATAATGCTGTGATCTCATCGTCATCCAGTTCTAATAGATCCACCGCATAAGCCAACCCGGCAAATACGCCTGTCAGCGAACTGAAATAGGTCGACACTGTATTTTTTGCAAAGGGATTTAATTTTGACCATTGGCGCCCTTTTCCTTTTCGGATGGTATCGCTTATCCAGTAGCCGATCATGAGGATGGCGCCTCGCACTGTGCCGGCTCTTTCTTTCGAGAGTTTATCGATTTGCTGTGCAATTTTTCGGGCTTGTGGTTTGCGGTACTGGTTGAGTATCTCGGTTATTTGGCTGAAGTACTCACGAGCATTACTTTGAAGGGTCTGTCTGTCGCTTTCGCGAAGCCGATTACCCGGAATCGGGCTTGCCGCAATTTCGGTTGAGCCGTCGTCAGGCACTGTTGTGCCCGGCAGCAATCGGTTTTTACCCTCGCTAATCCGAAGATAGTCATTCAGTGACGAACTTGTCGGAGGCTGCCGCTCACTAAGCGATCCGGCTACCATTCCAGGTAACTGGATGAGATTTACCTGTTCTACGATCCTGCAAAGGCGAGACAGCACCTCAGAGAGTGTTTCAGTTACCCGGGATTCTCCTGCACCCCGGGTTTCGGTAGCGAGCCTTTTTAAACTTTTGGGGCAGTCACAGGTCCCTGGGTCTATCGATTTCTTTACTCCTACGCCATGGCCCAACAAACTCGCGGTTTTATAACTGATTTCGTGCCGCTGGACCGGAGTCGAGAAGTCATCACCCAACTCTTCACTGTATTCAAGGTAATACCGTTTGCCATTTTGAATCAGCCGAAAATTTTTTCCTTGAACGACGTCATTCAGCAAGCGTCGATAACTCAGCCGCTTCTCAATACACAAAAGAGCTGCTCCGAGACTAAGAGCCTCGAATTTCGACAATTGACTTTTTATCAGTGATGACCCGGTCTGCGCCGCCCACACCTGGATCTGTGGCCATATTTTGAGGGCTGTCGGTGCGAAGGACGTGATCAATGAACCTTCCTGACGGATTCGGGCAAGACGTTTTCGGACGGTGTAGTTTTGGTTTCCTGAACGCTCCAGAATTTTGGTGAGTAACGAGAAACGAATGGCGGCGTGAGGGTGAGGCAGGCGATTTTCTCTTAACAGCATTTTGTTACTGAGATTTTCCACGTCTTCGTGGCTGAATTCATCGAGGGGCTTTTCGCCCATAAAAAGCTGGATGTCCTGTCTCGCCGTGCGAATTGTGTTTTTGAGGGTTTGTCGGCGCTGTCGCTGACGTGCGCGTTGGCCAAACACATCAGGTTCGTGGTAGGACGGCGATTCGCACGGAGGCTCTTTCAGCGGCGGGAGTTTTTTTGGGATCTCCGGTGTCTGGAACGCGAGTTGATCAAAAATGCTATTGAGTGCGTCGCGATAATGTTTAGCGTCATTTTGCCAACAACGAGGAGAGTAATCTCCATAGCTGGCGACGCTTCGCTCGGCATGGCCCATCCATCCATCGATGACTTCTGCGTTCACGCCGTTGCGGTAAAGTTGCTGTGCATACCGATGGCGAAACAGATTTGAGGGCAGGGGCCACTCGAAAAGAAGGCCACCCGGCAGGTCCTTTTCTGAGCACGAATGCCATTTAAGATTGTCATCCAGAAGGAAGAAAAAAGGCAGTGCGGTAGTGATTGCTGTATTGAGACTGGCTATACCCTCGGACAGATCCGCTCGCCTCTGGGCAACGATGGGCGCCAGGCGCTCCAGATAATCCGCATACGCCTGGATAATCTCAATCACCTTATCCGGCAAAGGAACCACGCGCCCGTTATGGAGATTCTCGTCGGATTTATCATCGATAAAGACGCAAAGGGCATCAAAGCTGAAGTATGTTGCGGACTCGAAAGGATCCCGGAGGGGCCGCGAACCGGTTCCGGCGTACATCGCCATAACGCAATATTGGACCAACAGATTATGATGGGTGACCAGGTCTGAATTTCGGGCATCAATTAAACGAGTTGTTGCCTGCTGAATCGCGTTGTTGAGAACGGATTCGAGCGGTTCCAACACACTACCGATCAAATTGGGACGGGTAGCGTTGGCTACCGTTTGTTGAATCGATAGCTCAAAACCGCGCTCCACGGCATCGATATCCCAGGAGCCGTAGCCGCAGGCTCCTGGCAACGCGCTGTTAGGATGAGATGCCAGAAGGCGGGACAGGTTATGGTCCGCTGACCGGTCGAAGACCCGTTGACTCCAGATCTGCCCGAGCTTTGCGCTGGTTACTCGCGGAAAGTGTTCGCCCGCTTGCTGGTGAAACCATTTTTCAAGACTTATGGTGGCCACCGCCTGCCACACATTTAGTAGGAAACGGGCGGAGCCAGTCTTGTTCTGCGGAACGGTTCTTAAGGCAATTGAAATGTCCCTAGGAAGAGCGATTTTCATCTCATCCTGGAATGGCTGAACTGCATCAAGAGCGCTGCTCTTGGGTCGCCAACTCTTCTGTCGCCTGGGCGGCCGGCGTTGGGCGTACTCAAAATCTGGCGTCAGACTCCAGTTGTCACCGATGCTCTGCTGTATTCCCACATTTTCGATGAGCGCCAATGAGCGCGAGAGCCGGATAGCCAGCCAGACCAGCGCAGATCCCAGTTGCAGGGTTTTATCCTCGGCCAGAAGGCTCGCGGCTATCCAGCCCTCGATCATCTTTAGCTCCGGTGGAAGCACTTTCTCCCAGCTCCATGGGAGGTAATGGGACAGTTCCGCCGATTGAATCAGAACACTTCGGCAGGCGACCGTTTTTTCTTCCGGAGTATCTGTGGGATCAACGTTTACCAGTAAACAAGAGTCTGGCTCATCATCGTCGTTCCCATCCCCATCCGAATCATCGGGCCCAACCTGAATGGCCTGACATTCGATCTCACCGTATTGAATGAGGGGCCATCGAGGTTTCTTCGTCTCTAGGTCAGGGAAGGATCGGTCTATCGGAGTTCGACCACTATCTTGTGTAATCGGAACGCAATTGCCCTGTGCTATCGCTGAAATTGCATTCAAGAAACGTTGTGAGGACTGCGTTTTGGACGCGTCGTGCCTGAGTTGCTCAGATGCCGAGCGAATCGCCTGGCTGAACTGCTCGAAAGAAGGGTGGCGTCCGAGAAGGATTCGACGGGTTCGGTCAAGAAGTTGATCAATGATTACCCAGTTCTGGTCGTTAATGCCAACAATTAAAAAACGACTGGCCGCACTAATGTTGGCATCCGCAGGATAATGATTCTGAACAACTCGTTGGGCTCCGTGAACGATCAACCAAATCCGGAGCATCTTGCGGAAGAGAAAGGTTTCTCGGTCTTCAGTAAATGCTAACGGGTTAGTTATTAGTGTTAACAGGAGTGTTCGGGATTTGAGAACGCCAAAGAGACGTCTTGTTTTATCGGCTGCCCCTGCATTAGGGAGCGGAGCATAGGCGTAACGGATGACAGGTTCGGACGAGAACGCCTTTACAAAATGTTGTAGTTTTTCAACAATTGGATTTGCTTGCCACAGCGCCAGAATTTCAACGGCTTCAGGGTGGGACAGTTCAGTGACCAGATTGCCAATGCCGACGGTTCGTTCATCAAGTCCGAGAGTGATGTAGATCACCACAAGCGTCTCAGCCAGGCCGTTTTCTTGGGCCCAGAATTCGAGCTGCTCGAAAGCTGCACCAAGCCCGAAGGTCATTTCTGGTGGTTCGCCCTCTTCGTCACTGTGACAGTTCTGCTCTGCGTTATTTGTCATCAATTGATCTGGCTGCTATTCGCTAATTTGAGTGTAAACCCCACTATCATAAGGTTTTACGTCAATTTAAAGCAAATATGGACATTTAATATGTTCCTATTTCATCAGTCTCATAACCTTCGAATCCTGCCCCCGCTACCATATCTAAAAAGCAGATCAGTAAATTACTGGTCTGCTTTTTTTTGCTTGTCAAAATTCCGCCATGCCTTCAGCTTGCCCTGCTTGCGACCGGCTGTTCTAGTTGCTATTGGATAAACTGGCCTGTAATCATTTTCTCAACTGCTATGTCATGGGCTTTCTCTACCATTAACAGGTGGTGGAGCAGTTTGGCTTCCATTGGCATGTAATAGTAAAAGCCCTGGACGTAGTCAGCGCCGTGTCGGATGGTAATATCACTTTGCTCGTGAGTTTCGATACCCTCAACAATCGTTTGCACACCCATTTTGCTGGCAATGCTAATAATTCCCGCCAAAAATTGGCTTTTTTTTGCGTTTGTCTCGATGTCGGCCACAAAACAACGATCAATCTTAAGCT
>Ga0307486_1002851_pt1 | contig 11715 bp, 5 predicted proteins | sample CBIW02metaG_FD_203663 | JGI IMG/M metagenome (GOLD analysis project Ga0307486, IMG submission 203663) | Sea-ice brine microbial communities from Beaufort Sea near Barrow, Alaska, United States - CBIW 0.2 | ecosystem: Environmental > Aquatic > Marine > Coastal | place: USA: Alaska | collected... | reverse complement strand
CCCGCCGGGGTGCAGCGAAGTGTCAAAGACGAAGCCACGGGCGCGCAACCGTTCGACGAGGACGACTCCCATGGCGGTGGCGGGCGTGAGAACCCCTGAGCGCTTGGGCAGGAGGTCGCCGTCGAGGGCCAGACAGAGGGCGGACTCGCCAAGCATCACGGCCGTGCCGTTGTAGCCCGGGTCGTAGTCGGCGCCAACGTTGGTGCGATATCGGGCCCCGGACGTGGTGGTGGTGCGGATCTGTAATCGGAACCGACCCTTGGCCCGCTGTTCGGCGCTCGGGCCCTCCCCCGGTTTGGGTAGCACCCGGTCGAGCAGCGCCCGCGTTGGTCGGAAGGCCAGCCCTGCAAGGACTGCGCCGAGGCCGATCGCCATGCCCCCTGCCTTCAGTAGAGACAGCGGGCTGGCGCCAAAGTCGGTGACCTCGCGGTAGCGGAACTCACGGCCGTAGGACCAATCGGTGAGGGTGTTCGACAGCCGCACAATGCGCGTGTTAAACGAGGCCATCATGAAGGGCCCGTTCCAGCGGTTCGTCTGGGCGTCGCGGTCCACAGGTATCCATCGCTTCAGCTTCGCCAGGGTCCCGCTGCCCGACCCACGTGCGGGGGATGGCTCCTCGGAACGTCGCGGGCTGAGGCCGTAGGGATCACTCACCGTGCGACGAGCCGCCGCGTCCCTGCGTGCGGCGATGATTTGCTGGCGGCCGGAGTCGATGGTGCCACCCGAGAGCCCACCGCGCAGCGCCTGTACGGCCAGCGTGGTTTCGCCGAGGGACCCTGCCACGTCCTTCGCGGCCCTCATCGCCGTGACCAGCACGCCGAGGTCGGACGGAATGGAGTCGAAGCCGCACGCGTGCACGATGCGAGCACCGGTCGCCGCGGCGCGGGCAGAGACCTCGTCCAACGACCACCGAACAAAGAGCACCTCGCCGGTGAGGTCGGCATAGTGGGTCCCCTCCTCTGCGCAGGCTCGGACCAGCTCTTTGCCATGGCGAGCGTAGGGGCCGACGGTCGAAGCGATCGCAGTGGTGCGCGCCGCTAATTGACGCAGTCCCGCGGTGTCCATTGCGTCGACCTTCACCAGTTCCCAGCCAGCCGCAGCGGGGCCGAGCTCTTTACGCAGGGCTTCCAGTCTGGCGCGCGAGCGGCCGGCCAACGCGATCCTTAACTGCGCCCCGCCGTGCACAGCGAGGTGGCCAGCCGTGAGTGCTCCGACGAAGCCTGTGGCACCGTAGAGAACGAGGTCGAGTTCGCGCGTGGTCATGCGATGTCCATCCGTTTTTTGCTGCGTTGAACAAGCGGTTCCTGAACATCGTGCCACCCCCCTTGCTCAAACAGCCGACAGGCGACCCTCGGTGGCCTCACCTGATCCGCACCACGGCAGGAATCCGCATCGAGCAGTTGCTCGGTCACGCACAGGTGAATTCCCACGTTTGTCGCTAGGGTAAAGTGCGTCCATGAGTCCGGACTTGGGCACTTCCTTCGGCGACATCGACGCAGTCCGGAGCGCACCGACGCTGTTGGCGGGGCTGGACCTGATGGACGCCCTCGTGGCGTCAGCGCGTGCCGACGGGGCTGAGGCTGCTGGCTTGCTGAGCGCCGCCATAGAATCCTCCGGAGACGACCTCACCGCCATCGCCGCTGTGCACGCGGCCGCCGGAGCCGGGGCGGCCACGGCGTCCCAGCTCCTCGTCCCGCTCCTGGCCTCGCGCGCGCTACACCTGCGGGAACACGCCGCCTGGGCGTTGGCCGACTCCCCTTGCCTACCTGAGGCCGTGCCCGCTCTCGTGGACATGGCGGCCACCGGTGGGTTCACCGGGGCACTCGCTGAGGCCACCCTGGAGGCATGGGGCCTGCTGCCCGACGACGCAGGCGAGGACAACGACATCGAGGACCGCGACATCGATGCTTACGAGGAACCGCGGCAGGGCGCTGAGAGTTCGGGCTTCACTGTGGCCCAGATGTACCTTCACGCCGACATCGACGGCACTCTCAGCCACGCCGGGCAGGGCGATACCGGAGGCATCGCCACGTTGCTCGTCCAACTCGGCGACGCGCTCCTCGCCGAAGGGACTGTCGAACGGGTCCTCACCCTGTCGCGAAGGCGCCCCGGTCGGATGCACGTCCCCGGTATCCTCGCCAGCCCCGGCCACCACTACCTGTCTGTGCCCCTGCCGGGGCCAGTCCGACAAGCCCGCGACGCCTGGCCGCTCCATATCCCCGCGCGCCGCGGACTACGGCGGGTCCTGCAATCGGCCGGACGCGTCGACGTCCTGCACCTGCGGATGGCCGACGTCGGGGCGTGGGCCGCCGCCGAAGTGGCACGGGACCTGGGCATCACGACCGTGCTTACCTTGGCGCCCGACCCCCATGCCCTCATCGCCTCCCGCGAAGCGGCCGGCACCCTGACCCGGGAGAACTTTGGGGCAGCGGACCACGCCGAACACCTCGTATTCCGCTTGCGCCTTCTTCGCGACCTCGCCGCGCAGGCCGCCCACCTCGTCGTGTTCCCGCGCCCCGACCTGGCCCGAGACCTGCGCGACCTGCTCCATCTCGACGCCGACGACGCGCGCCGCGTCACCGCAGTGCCCGAAGGCATCAACCTCGCTCCCCTCGACCGCGCCGCCCGCGAGGTACCGAAGTCGCTGCGCGGCGAGCCTGTTGCCGACGACACCGCGTCCGCTCTCGCCGACCTGGACGCCGTGCTCGCCGAGCTGCCACCTGAGCGCCGCGGACTGCCGTTGGCCATCACCGTCGGGCGGTTGCACCACGTCAAAGGAATGGCAACGCTGGTCGAAGCGTGGGCGTCCGAGCCAACCCTGGCGAGTCGCTGCAACCTGCTCATCGTGGGCGGCGACCTCCACCACCCCACCGGCGACGAGGACGAGCAGCTCCGCCGCATTGACGCCCTGATCCCCCGGGCCGCCGGCCCGGAGCGCGGACTGCTGCTCGCCGGACACCGACCCAACGGCGTCGTCGCCGTCTGGCTGGCGGCAGTCCGCCACGGCCGCCCCGAGTTCGCCACACCCGCTGGCGTCTACGTGTCAGCGAGCCTCAAGGAGGAGTTCGGCATCGCCATCCTCGAGGCGATGGCGTCCGGCCTCGTCGTCGTGGCCCCCCGTGACGGCGGACCCGCCACGTACGTGGAGCACGGCATCACCGGCGTGCTCGCCGACACCGGCTCGCTGGGCGCACTAGGCGGGGCGCTGACTTCCGCCCTCGACTTGGCGTCCGCGCCGGACGCGGCCGAACGCGCGGACCAGGCCCGGGCTATGGTCACCGAACACTTCAGCATCCAGACGATGGCAACAGCACTCGCGGTGATCTACAGGGGAGTCACCCATGACGCTGCTCGTCATCAGTCCTGATTACGCTTCGCACCTGTACCCGCTCGCCACCCTAGCGACGCAATGGCAAAACGCGGGCGAGCGCGTCGTGGTTGCCACGGGGCCCGCCACCGACGTCATCGTGCGCCAATTCGGGTTCGAGCGCGAAAACCTGCAGCTGGGCCGCGGCTCTAACCCGGGCGTGATCCGGGCCGAGGACCAGCCCCGGGGTGAGGACGATGCCCTCCGCGGCTTCTTCGACGCCACCCGCCGCGGTGCCGTCGAGACGCTTGAGTTCCAGGCGGCGGCCCGCGAGAACGATCTGCTGTGGCACCCGCTCGCCATTGCCCGTGAGGTACAGCGCATCATCGACCGGGTGCGCCCCGACCAGGTGATTGTCGACCACCTCGCATTTAGCGCCCGGCTCGCCCTCAAAAGCGCCGGCGTCCGGCACGGTGACGTCGTCCTCGGCCACCCGAGCGCCCTCACCGTCGGCGACGAAGTTTACGGCTACCCGCCCGTCTGGCCGCGGGCACTCCAGCCCGACCCGGCCGCCCTGGCCGACCTGCGCCGGCTGTGCGAGCGAATCCGCGACAATTTCACCAGTCATTGGAACGAGGCACTCGCCACCCTCAACCCGGGTGCGGCTGCCAGTGAAGACGCCTTCGCCGAGACCGGAGACGTGCTCCTGCTCAACTATCCCGGCGAGCTGCACCCGCCTGAGCGCACCGCGCTGCTGGGCCCGCACGCATTCCTTGGTTCGGCCGTTCGCAACGAGGAGCCGGACGGCGAGGTCGACGCCTGGGTGAACTCCGGTGACGCCCCGATCATCTACGTGAGCCTCGGCAGCTTCCTGTCGGTGCGCTCCGACGTGCTGGCCCGAATCGCCGAGGCGTTGCGCGGCCTCGACGTGCGAGTCGCCCTCGCGAACGGCTCGACGTCCCGGGACGCTTTGGGCCCGATTCCGGCGTCCTGGCTCGTGCGCGAGGTGCTGCCACAGGTGACCCTGCTCGCTCACTCGGCGCTGGTGGTCTCGCACGGTGGGAATAACAGCGTCACCGAGGCGCTCACCGCGGGCATCCCACTGTTACTGCTCCCCCTGTCGACCGACCAGTTCGCCGGCGCCGCCGCGCTCGAGGACGCCGGCTTCGGCGAAGTCCTTGATCCGAACGCGGCCACCCCGGGCGAGCTGCGCGCCGCTGCAGTCCGCCTGCTGTCCCTCGGCGCGGATGTCAACGTGCGACTCGCTGGGCTGGCCGACAACCTGACCGCCCACCCAGGCGCGCTCCGAGCGCAGATAGCGCTAGCCGGAGATAGCAGTGTTCACAACCAAGGAGAAGTCCGATGACTAGCAGCACCCCGACAGTGCATCCCGTCGACGAGGTACCGGCGGTGCCAAAGCTGTTCGCCCTCGGGCTGCAGCACGTGCTCGTGATGTACGCCGGCGCGATCGCCGTGCCGCTCATCGTGGGCCGCGCACTGCAGCTCTCCCCCGCCGACGTGGCGTTCCTCATCTCGGCGGACCTGTTCGTGTGCGGCGTCGTGACGATCCTGCAGGCGTTCGGCGTCACCCAGTGGTTCGGCGTTCGGCTACCCGTGATGATGGGCGTGACCTTCGCCGCGGTGGGCCCCATGGTCGTCATCGCGACGGCTAACCCCGGTGTTAACGGGGCCCGACAACTATTCGGCTCGGTCATGGCCGCCGGGGTCGTGGCCATGTTGATCGCACCTCTCATGAGCAGGCTGCTGCGATTCTTCCCGCCGGTGGTTACCGGGACGATCATCCTCGTCATCGGCGTGTCGCTCATGCGCATCGGCATCAACTGGATCTTCGGCAACCCCACTGGGCCCACCGCACCCAAGATCGTCGACCCCGCCTACTCGAACTGGCTCGCCACGGTCAGCGAACAGTCGTCCGCCCCCGGTAGCACGATCCCGCCAATCCCGCCTGGACTACTCGCTGCCCCCAGCGTTCCCAACCCCCTCTACGCCACGTTGGGCGACCTAGCCATCTCGGCGGCCGTGCTCGTCGCGATCGTCCTCGTCGTGCGGTTCGGGAGGGGCTTCCTCTCCAACATCTCCATCCTGCTCGGCATCATCGTCGGCAGCGTCATCGCCACCAGCGCTGGCAAGGTTTCCTTCTCTCGGGTCGCCGAGGCCGACTGGTTCGCCGTCATCAAGCCCTTCCACTTCGGGACGCCACTGTTCGACCCTGTCATGGTGGTGACGTTGTCGCTCGTCATGATCGTCGTGCTCATCGAGTCGACTGGCATGTTCCTCGCCCTGGGCGACATTACCGGACGGCCCGTGACGCGAAAGATGCTGTCAGCGGGCCTACGCACCGACGGCCTTGGCACCCTCATCGGCGGCATATTCAACACGTTCCCCTACACCTCGATTAGTCAGAATGTCGGGCTTGTCGGCGTCACCGGCGTCCGCAGCCGGTTCGTATGCGTGGCGGGCGGCGGCATCCTCATTCTGCTGGGGCTCGTCCCCAAGATGAGCGCCATAGTGGAGGCGCTGCCCACCGCCGTCCTTGGCGGCGCAGGCGTCGCCATGTTCGGCATGGTCGCAGCCACCGGAATCCGCATTCTCTCAGGCGTAGACTTCGCGGCCAACCGCAACAGCCTGCTCGTCGTCGCGATCTCCCTGGGTATCGGCATGATCCCGCTGATCGCGCCTAACTTCAGCCAGTTGCTACCGATCGCAATCCACCCCATTGTCGAGTCGGGGATCCTGCTTGCCGCCTTCTCGGCGGTAACGCTCAATGCGTTCCTGAACGGCACGGGCGGCGATGCACGGGCAGTACGCCGGGCCGCGGCTCTGTCCGACGACTAAGAGCTCGGGTGGGTGAGGTTTCCGTCGCGTGACCAGGCCGAATGGAGGGCCGCACCTGGTCACGCGACGAAGGCTGTGGTGTTAGGAGGGCATCTCCGCACCCCTGCGCGCGTAGAACCACCAGGTGACTGCGACGCCGACAAAGGAGATCACCGTCCAGTAGATGAAGAGGTCCGCGGGAGCGGAGGAGGCAAGGATGATCGAGAAGAAGAAGGGACCAAAGGCCGCGATTGCGGACGTGAACCCGATCACGCCACCAGCTTGACGGCGCTGGAAGATTGCCGGCATCTGCTTGAATGTGGAGGCGTTTCCGATCCCAGCGAAGAAGAAGATCGCCAGCATCCCCCACAGGAACTTGGGAAAGTCCCCCGCGGACTCAGGGCTGAGTTGGAAGGCTGTGTATAGACAGGCGACGGACACCCCAAGGCAGGAAACAAGTGTGACTCGCGCTCCCCCCAACCGGTCCGAGATGGGACCAGCGAGGATCCGCGCAGCGGAACCCACCAGGGCACCGAGGAAGGCGTACTGAAGGGGCCTAATCCCATCTTCTCCAAAAACGCTCGTGCCGTAGACGTTGCTGATGATCAGCGCGAACACTGCGGCGAAGCCGGAGAACGCACCAAAGGTGATCACGTATAGCAAGGTCATCATCCAGGTGTGCTTATTACGAAAAATATCCAGCTGGTCGCGGACTCCACGTACCTGCATCGGAACCGACTTCAACAGGATCCACGCGGCTATCGCGCCAATAATCGTCAGCGGCACCCATGCGTAGCCAGCGTTCTGGTACCAGACCGTGCGGGTAGCGCCCGTCGCAGCGTTGATGGTCTCCTGCGAGCCACCAATCGTCGTCGCAAATGCTCCACCTAGGAGCATGATGCCCACGATCCATGGAGTCGCAATCTGGACCACGCTGACGCCAAAGTTACCGATTCCGGCCTGGACCCCCAGTGCGGTTCCAGCCTTGGATTTGGGGAAGAAGTAGCTGGTGCTCGGCATGAAGCCCGAGAACGCGCCACCACCGATGCCGGCGAACAGCGCGAGCAGAATGAGCACGCCAAACGGGGTCTCCGGGTGTTGAACCGCGAGCGCCCACCCGATGAAAGGAACAAGAAGAAGAATTGTCGTGACCGTCACGAGCTTGCGCGTACCCAATACGGGCGGCAGGAACATCCATACCAGGCGCAGCAATCCACCTGCGAGGCCAGGCATAGCGGTCAGCCAGTAGAGCTGGCTCTTGGTCAGGTCAAAACCTAGGTCGTTGAGCACCGGAGCAATAGCCGACACCAGGAACCACGCGATGAAGCACAGTGTGAGGCTGAAGGTCGTCACCCACAACGTCCGCCACGCAAGCGCCTTATCCCAGTCCGGACCCTCGGGGTCCCACCCCTCTATCCACTCTTTTCCCTTGCGACTCGGGGTGGTGGAATTTGTCACAGTCATCGGGGGACCTTTCGCGGAATGAGGGGACATCGCCGAGGAGCGTTGTGCTCGTCGCGACCCAAATTAGCATTCCCGTACCGCTGGCGCCCGGACTAAAGTCCCAAACCCACCTGGCATACCGGCGCTAATCTAATTTCAGGCCAAAGTCCCTGGTCGACAGGGGTTTTTGTTCGCCAATTAGCCAACGCTGTCGTACCCAAAATCTAACTCTCCGTGGTGCGTGTCGCGTAGTCGCACCGGGTACTAAGGTCTGGTAGACACGTACTAGTGCGACGCCGCGTCAACGCTGACGCGGATGCACGAGATGGCCTTTTTTGTTTCGTTACGACACTTGATAAAGGATGCGCCGATGACCACCGTTCAAGAGCCTGAAAGCCCCATTGCAGGAACGTTTCTGGTGGGTGCCGGACGCTTTCTCCGGTCGGGAAAGACGTCTCCTGACCTGCGTACGATCTCGTACAAGGGTGGACGCGATGCCGATGTCTTCTACCGCGATCGGTGGAGCCACGACAAGATCGTGCGCAGCACTCACGGCGTCAACTGCACTGGCTCATGCTCGTGGAAGGTTTATGTCAAGGACGGCGTCATCACCTGGGAGACTCAGCAGACCGACTACCCAACGGTGGGGCCCGACAGTCCCGAGTACGAACCTCGTGGTTGCCCTCGCGGCGCCGCGTTCTCCTGGTACACCTACTCCCCCACGCGCGTGAAGTACCCCTACATCCGCGGCGTACTACTCGACGCTTACCGTGAGGCCAAGCGCCGCTTCCCCGACCCGGTCGATGCGTGGGATGCGGTGGTCTCGGACCCTGCGACCCGCCTGAAATACCACAAGGCCCGCGGCAAAGGTGGCCTCGTGAGGGCCTCGTGGGCGGAAGCGAAAGAGATCGTCGCGGCCGCGCACGTGCACACCATCAAGAAGTACGGACCCGATCGGGTGTTCGGGTTCTCTCCCATCCCGGCTATGTCGATGGCGTCGCACGCGGTCGGATCGCGGTTTATCAGCCTCATGGGCGGCTCCATGCTGTCCTTCTACGACTGGTACGCGGACCTGCCGGTGGCGTCGCCACAGGTGTTCGGTGACCAAACGGACGTCCCCGAATCGGCCGACTGGTTCAACTCGTCTTACCTGATCATGTGGGGCGCCAACGTTCCCGTGACCCGCACCCCGGACGCGCACTTCATGACCGAGGCGCGCTACCGAGGCCAGAAGGTGGTCGTGGTCTCCCCCGACTACGCAGACAACACCAAATTCGCTGACGAATGGCTGAGTCCCCACCCCGGCACCGATGCTGCGCTCGCCATGGCGATGGGTCACGTCACGCTCAAGGAGTTTTTTGTTAACCGCCAAGTTCCGCGGTTCGTCGACTACGTCAAGAAGTACAGTGACCTGCCGTTCCTGGTGACCTTGCGCGAGAAGGACGGCGCATGGGTTCCGGATAAGTTCGTGACCGCGGCGGACCTGGGTGATACCAGCGAGAACGCCGAGTTCAAGACGGTGCTCATCGACTCGGCCACCGGGCGCCCCCATGTGCCCAACGGCTCGCTCGGGTACCGGTTCGGCGACGAGGGTGAGGGCAAGTGGAACCTCGACCTCGAGGGCGTGGACCCGGCGCTGTCGTTCTACCACTCCTCCGGCAGCGAGACGGCGGAGCTTCTGCTCCCGCGGTTCGACGCCGACCAGTCCAATGGCGAAAATGGCGACGTTCACCGCCGCGGTGTGCCCGCCGGTCGCCTCGAGACGGCCACCGGTGAGCGCCTCGTCACCACCGTGTATGACCTGCTACTCGCGCAGTACGGCGTGGGTCGCGAAGGCCTGCCCGGAGAGTGGCCCACGGGCTACGACGACCCCTCCCCCTACACCCCCGCCTGGCAAGAGGCGATCACGGGTGTTCCGGCGTCCCAGGCAGAGCGCATCGGCCGCGAGTTTGCGCAGAACGCGGAGGACTCTAAGGGCCGCTCGATGATTATCCTGGGCGCGGGAACCAACCACTGGTTCCACTCGGACGAGACCTATCGCTCGTTCCTCGCGCTCATCACCCTCACCGGCTGCCAAGGTGTCAACGGCGGCGGCTGGGCTCACTACGTCGGCCAGGAGAAGGTCCGGCCGCTGACTGGGTATGGCGCACTCGCCAATGCGCTCGACTGGACGCGCCCCCCACGCCACATGGTCATGACCGCGTGGTCGTACACCAACACGGGTCAGTGGCGCTACGACCGGCTCGGTCCGTCGAACCTGTCCTCCCCCCTGGGCGAGAACCGCTTTGCCGGCCAGTCCACGATGGGCACCCTCGCCCAGTCGGCACGGTCCGGTTGGATGCCGTCGTATCCGACGCTTAACCGGAACTCGCTCGATCTCGGGGACGAAATAGTGGCCTCGGGCAAGACGCCGGGCGAGTTTATGAAGGAAAAGCTCCTGTCGGGGGATGTGAAGTTCGCGATCGAGGACCCGGATGCGGAGGAAAACTGGCCGCGTGTGCTCACGGTATGGCGTTCCAACTTGGTCGGGTCATCCGCGAAGGGCAACGAGTTCTTCCTGCACCACCTGCTCGGTGCGGACAGTTCGATCCGTGCGGAGGAGCTAGGCGAGGACGAGCGCCCCGACGACGTGACGTGGCGCGACGCGGGTCCGGGCAAGATCGACCTGCTGGTCAGCATGGACTACCGCATGACGTCGACCGGCCTGTTCAGCGACATCCTGTTCCCCACCGCGACGTGGTACGAGAAACACGATCTCTCCAGCACGGACATGCACCCGTTCGTGCACGCCTTCACTCCCGCCATCAATCCCCCATGGGAGACCAAGAGCGACTACGACACGTTCCAGGAGCTGGCGCGCTCGTTCAGCGAACTCGCTCGCGGCCACCTGGACACCCGTCAGGATCTGGTCGCGGCACCTCTCCTGCACGACACTCCTGACGCCATGAGCGTGCCGGGCGGCGTGGTGAGGGACTGGAAGAAGGGTGAGGTGGACCTGATTCCGGGCAAGACCGCACCCAAGTTCATCCTGGTCGAACGGGATTACACCCAGATCGCGGACAAGATGACCGCGCTCGGCCCACTCACCGAGAAGCTCGGGCTCATGACCAAGGGAGTCAAGTTCGACCCGACGCCTGAGGTCGAGCTGCTCGGGCAAATCAACGGCGTCATCCCCACCGGGGTAGCCGCTGGCAGGCCATCACTGGCCACGTCCATCGATGCGTGCGAAGCGATCCTCACCTTGTCGGGCACGACCAACGGCCGCATGGCGGTCGACGGCTTCCGCTACGCAGAAAAGCGCACCGGGCACCAGATGTCAGACCTCGCAATAGAAAACGAGGGCAAGCGCGTCACGTTCGCGGACACTCAGTCGAGGCCCGTACCCGTGATCACCAGCCCCGAGTGGTCGGGAAGTGAGCAAGGCGGTCGCCGGTACACGGCCTTCGTGATCAACGTCGAGCGCCTCAAGCCCTGGCACACGCTCACCGGCCGGCAGCACTTCTTCCTCGATCACGACTGGATGAGCGAGCTAGGCGAGAATCTGCCGACCTTCCGCCCGCCACTGAATATGCACCGGCTGTCGGGCGACCCTAAGACCGGCCAGGGCAAGGAGGTCACAGTGCGCTACCTCACCCCCCACTCCAAGTGGTCGATCCACTCCAACTATCAGGACAACCAGTACATGCTGTCGCTGTCCCGCGGCGGGCCAGACATCTGGATGAGCGTCGAGGATGCCGCACAGATTGGAGTTAAGGACAACGAGTGGATCGAGGCGTACAACCGCAACGGTGTGGTGGTGGCGCGCGCCGTGGTGTCGCACCGCATGCCCGCTGGCACCGTCTACATGTATCACGCCAAGGACCGCCTGGTAGATGTGCCAATCGCAGAAGAGTCTGGCAAGCGTGGCGGAGTCCACAACTCGCTGACACGACTCGTGATCAAGCCCACCCACCTGCTCGGCGGCTACGCGCAGCTGTCGTTCGCATTCAACTATTACGGCCCTACTGGCAATCAAAGAGATGAGGTCACGGTGATACGTCGTCGATCTCAGGAGGTGAAGTACTCGTGAAGGTCATGGCCCAAGTTGGAATGGTGATGAATCTCGATAAGTGCATCGGATGTCACACCTG
>Ga0307486_1002849_pt1 | contig 11719 bp, 8 predicted proteins | sample CBIW02metaG_FD_203663 | JGI IMG/M metagenome (GOLD analysis project Ga0307486, IMG submission 203663) | Sea-ice brine microbial communities from Beaufort Sea near Barrow, Alaska, United States - CBIW 0.2 | ecosystem: Environmental > Aquatic > Marine > Coastal | place: USA: Alaska | collected... | reverse complement strand
TAGTTTGAATCTCTTTTTCATCTCTCTCTAGTACTTTAGAAAAAATAGGGAGCATTTCAACAGTAGCCACTCTTTCATCTCGCTCAATTTTGCTAAGAATTGAAGTGTCTATATCTAGCTGTGCAGCCACTTTTCTTAGCGGAAGTCCTTTCAGTTCGCGTATTTCTCGCAAATAAGCTCCAAATGAATTTGTCATGAGTATATCGTTTTGACGATTTCATCAAAATTAGTTATCCCAATTGAATTATTGTAATTGTTGGAAGGTTAATTTTAGCTCTTTTAGTTTTTAAGGATTGGCTTGTGTAATGGCAAAACCATGCTAAAATGTGCGTAAAAGTAATTTTTTTAATGGTAAAGTAGAGCCGAATAGCCTACTCAAAATTTACATCCGTAAGATAATAATTAAGAATCAGCTATCGTACCCCCTTCATCAAACCGTATGTAAATAACTATTAAATCCCACCTCTAATGATGCTTTAAACAACTAAAGGCGTTTAAATAGTTGAATATCTCAACAGTGATACTATAGTTAGAAATTATACTGCATTGATGCAAACTCGGGAAGATTCTTTATAGGAATTTGACTAAAATATAAGACCTAATATTTGAGGATTCAATCATGGGTAATGAAATAAATTATCAAGCAGATCTTGGAATTGTTTTATATATTTATTATTTAAAAAGGCAAAAATATTTTTCTGCCTTTTTTCTAACATTTAGTTCACAACTTTCAACCTGGAATTAAAGGACTTTGAATTATTACAAAATTTTTCAATTACATCTAATGGAAGATTAAAAGCCTTCGCTAGTTCCATATCAGAATATTCCAACTCATTTGTGTGTAATAAATAACCATTCCTAAATAAACTGGAATTATCTATATAAACATCAATTGGTTCTCTTTTCCTATAACCTTTCCTACTTAGTTCAATATTTAAATATGTGTATTTATCATTTGATAAAACACTTAAATCTTTAGCCCTTCTAATCAAGGATGCCATCGAAGTTAACCAATATCTTTTCAACTCAGAAAGGTATGATAGTTTTAGCCCTCTTAAAGAATTTTTAATAGCATCCTCAGGCATTAAGAATTCTGAAGCAAATAAATTAGCTTCTTCTTCCCGGTTCCTGAACTCAGGAATAGGGAATCCACCAGCTTTATGCATAATAATATGCCCAAGCTCATGTGCGAGTGTAAATCTTTTTCTGTCATTGGAAAAGGATTTGTTCGTGACGATTATTGGATACCCATCATCCGTTAAAAAAGAAACTCCATCAAATTTATCAATTGCATCAAGTTCCACTACAATTATTCCTTGGGATTCAAGTAAATGATAAATATCTCGAACAGGCTCATCCTTTTTAAGCTTTAAAAGTTTTCGAATATACTTTGCCACGTATTGTGGAGAATAACCTTCCTCTAAATCCATTGCCTTCAATTTAAATTCAGGCCACTCTATGGAATTTGCCATTTGATCGACTAAGTATCCTATAAGTTTATTACTATAATCTAATTCAGATTTTTGAGTTTTTGTTACCGAAGCTTTTTTTCTATAATCAGCATCTTCACAAACAATAGAAATTCTTTGATCAAAGAATTCTACTGGAAAGTTCAAAAATGATATGATTTTATGAATTATATCATCTGATAGAAGACTTACCCCTTTTTCAAATTTAGACAAATTAGACTGTGAAAGTCCTTCAATACGTTTAGCCAATTGGGTTTGGGTGAAGCCTCTATATTCACGTGCAAAAATTAGCTGTTTGTAATTCATAAGTTTTCCATAATTAAATTAAATAAGTAAACCGGTGGCACCCTGGTTAATTATTATTTACTACTTTCTTTTTAACTAAGTTTTCTCTTACTTTAGGCGCAGCTGGACCTGTCACCCCTGTTTCAGTAACAGAAACTGTACTGCTATCAATATCGTCTTCGTTCAAAGTCCATTTAACCTGATTTTCATCTATGTAGACCAGTTTAGGATCCACAATTTCCCCCAAAGAATTTTTCTTATATCCGAAGAACAAAATAGGTTCAACAATAGAACTTTCAGAATCAAAAAGGGGTAAAGACAATTGGTTTGAAATTGCATCAACAGATTTTGTTTTGATATTCATCGGTCGGTCAGAATTATTAAGCTTTTTAAACAAAATAATATATCCGTTGATTCTCAATACAAACCGTTTATACCTGCCGAATTTCCAATACAATGGAAAATGATCCTGGACACTTTGAATCATTTTAGAATTCAAAAGGGAGGCTTCAAATCCTCTGGCTCTTGCATCAGGTCGGGTTTGAATTATTTCCTTTTCATAACTTGCAAAAGCCTCCTTAAAAGCCTTAAAAAGCAACGGTAATTCATATTCTAAGTCAATTTTACATCCTTCAAAAGATGCTAACCTCCTTTTATTTGGTAGATTAGTTTTTATTCTTAAATTTGTATTCATATTAAAATTGTTTTTAGGGGTACCACCCATTTACATATCTCTGTTCCCGCAGAGATATTTTTTGTTCTACAAATATATAATTTTTTATATTTATTGTATGTTTTTTTATATAATATTTTAAAATAATTGTAATTCATGCAGAGATAAGACTAAATAACCTAAATACCAAAAAGATAAATTCAGATTTTATAGATGCTTTAAGGATCTTATTCTCTATAAAGACGGATCGTAAAGATGCTTTTTATTAATGGGTATATTAAGAGCGTGCAGATAACAAATCCTATTGCATTTCAAATACTTCTTAATGACGTGGGGAAAGTGTAGGGAAACCGTCACCTATTTAAACCAAAAAACCCTGATAATCAATAGATTAACAGGGTTTGGAGTACTCGAGGCGGGAGTGCTTAGATTCTGTCTTACCCCGCATTTATAGAGCCTTTCAAGCACGTTCAAATGGAGTGCACCCGAATTAGACACCTTTAACACAATTTTAACTTTCTGTGCTTTTGAAAGTCTGGCTCAAATACTGGTTGCAAAACCTGATGTAATGCTTGCTGAAAAACCCTGTCAAACCGTGGGAATGCCTTGCTTTTTGGTATTCCAACTCCCAGTATAGGAGACACATGATATTCCCCTCGTTCTATCTGCCCGGCGTATTAACATGTACTTAGTGGGATGGATACTTTTTCTTTTGATGTCATAATTCTGTCTGAATAAAATTATTTATTAATTTCATTCAGACAGAGTTTAATTTACACGCTCCAAAGCACTATTTGATGGTATGATAATAATTTATTTTACTTTGACTCATTTAATTGCAGGTAACATCTCAAAACTTTCCTTACTATTTGAGTTAAATAATTTATTAATATCCAAAATTTCAATTCTATTTTTATCTTGATATCCTTGAATTTTTATATCATTCTCACTATTTTTCTGATTATTAAACTCAATTTGAGATGAAATATCAAACTCATATTCAATAATAGATTCGGGACTTTCCAACCCAATGTCATTATTGATTTGGATAGCCTCTTCCTTTCTTTTGTTTATAATACCATCTAATTCTTCGCTGTCAATAGTTTTATCAATACCATAAGCATCTGTAATATAATCATCACAAAATTTCTCCCAAGAATCATTCACATTTTTTTTAATATTATTGTAATAATCATCATTTTGCTCTTTTGCAATTTTAATAATATCAAAAAAAGTTGCGTTTTCCTTAATCAGATTTGCATAAGTTTTAATTAAGTAGTGAGAAGGTATATTTTTAGATAGGATTTTAATTAAAGATGGTAAATTATTTATCTGTGAATTTAGGTTGTTTTCCGCAATATATTTTAAAATTTCGGTTAAATTGTCTCTATCATCCCAACTTAAATAATTAACATCTATAACATTAATCTTTTTGATCAACTCTGTTTTATCTTCATTTTTGATAAACAACCTAATTATAGTTGAAATAATATTCAAATTTGAATCCCCAGAGTAATATCCTATTAAAAAAGATTTTTTTTCATTAAAAATTTCATATAATTTTTGTCTGGCCGGTATAGAAGAAAAGTTTATTCTTTTTTCTCCCTCTACTTTAGCAGTTGTAATCCTAAACTTGAATTGTTCAAAAAATACGGCTGATTTAAGTACTTGATAATATTCTTCATATGAATTTTGAAAATACGCAAAAATAAAGTCTTCTATAGATGGGTTGAAAAAGCTATATTTAACACTATTTTTATCAATCGTTCGAATAATAAAACCTCCTACCAATTCTTTTAAGGCAGAATTATATTCATTACCTATACTTTGATAGTTATTGTTCAATACTTCGTAATTTATTCTAGAAGTAAATGCTTCCTTTAATCTATCATCTGTCATTATATATATTCCTCCACCCAATGAATACATCGTTAATAATAATAATCGTGAAATCTGTGAAATCTGAATATTAAAAGGTTTCTCCCATACTTTTTTAGGGTCATTTAATACATCTAAAACAAATTTTTCTGAATAGCTTAAATTAGCAATATTACTTTTATTAGTTATATCTTGAATTAATCTAGGATTATAGAATTTATGTTTAATTACTTTCCAATGAAAATTATTCTGAAAAAAAATCAACTTTTGTTTATCCTGCAAATCTGAAAGATATATGTGATTATACAAAATCCTTGCTTTATCCCAATCAGTATAATTTTCAAGTTTGACTTCATAATTAGAAATGTCAATATTAGAATTTTGCATTTTATCAGAAACATTTTTTGCCTGACTCAAGATAGTTGTTCTACAGGTAAGTATAAGTCTCTTATGTTTATTGCACCTAATTCTTTCAACAAAATTTACAATAGCAGAATCAGCATTTCTTGAACTATACAAGTCTAAAGTAATGGCACCTAAAAAATCATCAAAATAGAATATTTGTTTCTTTTCTGGATGAAAAGCTTCTTCGGCTTCTGTTATTTCTCTAACATATACCAATTCAAAATCTTCAGCCAATAATTGATATGTCAATATGTTTGCTAAAGTTGATTTACCTATTCCAGGAGCACCAGTTATTAGTATAAAATGGTTATTATTTAATGCATTAACTGCCTCCATATGAGTTTTATTAGGCACATATATAGCAATTTCTTTTAAAATTTTTTCTTTATAAAATTCTGATCTACCTCTAACTCCATTTTTGATAATTTTCTTTATTATCTCAATAGATGACAACCAAAGCTTAAAATGCCTTTCTTGAATTTCAGGATAATCATCTAGCCATTTATTTAAATCTTCTTTACCTATTACATCTGATGTTGATTGAATATATGAAATGAAAATATTTTTAATCCCCTCCTTATCTTGGGGAGATAATGGTAATGAAGTACAAAGAATATATCGTCTAGGTTTTAATGATAATACTTTTGAAATTTCTTTCTTTTTTAAATCCTGCTTTAATTTGGTTATACCTGAACCTTGGTAGTGTTTAACTTGAACAATTATATCGTTTTCATCATTTATTGTTGAATATCGCAAATCTATGCCCTTATCAGGTCCGGGTTTGAAGGATTGAAAATTTAAATTGAGTTTTTTTGACAGTAAGTCTCTTGTCAATTCCTCCAAGTCTCTATCATTTAAAGTCGAAAAGTCGTAATTAGCCATTATGATTTGCGGAATATGATTTTAAATTAATTCGCTTTTGGGCTAAACCATAATTTTTGAACTTATACCTCATGTAAGCTGATGCCATATCTTCATGTGTAGAAATTACTAATTGATTGGAATAAAACTCATTTCTTAATAGTTCAATAAATCCAGCTATATTGATTTCATCCATGGTTTGAACAGGGTCATCAATTAAAATAATCTTGTTCAGAGAATATTTTTTATGTAATGCTAGAGTAAAAGAAATAATTAATGCGGAAAGTTGACCAGAACTCATAGAGAAAACAGCGTCAAAAGTTTTATTTGGATTTGTTTGAAATCTAATACCATCTTTATTTGAATAAATGAACAATCCTAAACCTCCTTGAAAATCCTGCATAATTCGTCCAGAATATATATGAAAAATAACTTCAATATCTCTTATTACTTTTCTCTGATATTCTTTTAAAGATTTTTTATAAATGTTATTCAGATTTTTTAAATTATCGTATAATGTTTTTGCATTATTGAACTTTTCTTCTTTATTAAAACCTTCTAACTTGTTCTTGGCGAGAGTTTCATTTTGTAAAAGCGAATATTTATACTTCAGGTAATTCTCTTTTTTTATAATTTTTTCTATGTTAATAGAATTCAATAAATCAAACTTATTATCAAAAAACTTTGCGAACAATTCTTTGTAATAAGATTCAATACTCTCTAACTCTATTTCCAATTTAAGGGAATTTAATATTGCAGTAATTTTTTCAAGGTCAATTCCGATCTCACTACTTAAAATCTCGTTTAAATGTTCTTTATATTCGAAGTCAATACTTTCAAAATCTTTTTTTACCGAATTAAAAAACACTCCATCTATTTCTAAAAACTTATTTATAAATTTAACATCAACTTTAAGGTTAATGATTCTCTGATTAAAAAATTCAATTAAAGGAACTATAATTTTTTCTTTAAAGTTTGATAATTCTTCATTGAATAATTTATTTTTAGACGAAGTCATTTCTTCTAGATTAAAAGACTGGAATTCAATGTTTTCAAGTAAATTATCAATATTTTCCCAATCGTAACCACACAAAAAACAGGTTCCAGTAGTCTCTACATCCTCATTTTCACGCTCTTTTAGTTGTTTAATTCTGTCAACTAATTCTTCTCTAGATTCCTTTATTTTAGAATAAATATTTTCTAATTCATCCAATTCTTTTAATTTGCTTTTTAGAGAATCGTATCCTTGATTAAAATTATCGGTTAAATTTTCTTCTATAAAATCAAATTTTTCGAACTTAATTTCAAATGAATCATCCTTAATATCTTCAATGGAAAATTCAGTTAATTCTTCAATATTTTTTTTTATACTAACAAATTCTTTTTTATGCTCCTCCAATGATTCTTTCTGTGGTAGAAAGTTATAAAACGATAAAAAATTTTCTATTTTTTCATTATCTTGGATTAATCGTTCAATTTTTTCATTCCTTACATAAGCTTTAAAAAACTCTTTATTTTCAACTAATCTCTTTATTTTTGGAATAATTCCGTCTTCACTAAAAATATTTTCATAAGTGTTAATTTGATAACTAAAATCTTCTAAATCCCACGAAATTTCCTTGTTAGAAAACAGTTTTGTGTATTCAGTATGATTAAATTCATTCGCCAAAAATTCTTCAATTTTTTTAATTGACTCTTTTAAAGAATCAATTTCAAGTTTTTTTTCAACATTACACAATTCACTAATTCTATCTTTTAATTTATCAATTATAGAAATTTTATTTTCAAAATCATTGACATTAAATAAATGAGATATGTGTTGCTTTCTATTTTTATCTTGGCTTTTTAATAAAAACAAACTGTCCTCTTGTTCTATGTAGTTTAAAAATTGAAAATTCTGTTTGTAATTTACATCTAGAATTTGAGTTAAATATTCTTCTTCATTTTGAATCAAGTTCCTTTCTTTCGAATCAAATTCATCCTTTTCGTATAATTTATATAAACTAAAATCTATTGAATTTGTTAGTTCGTCTCTTATTGCTATTCGTTCCAAGATATGTTCAATATCGTTTTTTAAAAATTCAATTGTTAATGATATATCACCATTTGAATAATCACAAAGGAATGGATGTTCAGAAAAACTTTCTCTACCATCAATAAGCTTTCTTTTTAAATCATCAAATCGTCTAATCTTACCTGTAAATAGTAATTCTATTGCATCATAAATGGATGTTTTACCAAAGCCATTAGGGCCATCAAATACAACTAAATCTGAAGATTCAAAATCAATATTTATATTTTTAAAAACTTTAAAATTTTGTATTTTTATTCTTTTAATTTTCATCTGGACTCAATGTGTTTAATAACAGATTATACAAAGTATCTGATTCCATTTGATCGATACTTTCAATGCTTCTATTGAAGAAAGTGTGATTAACATAGTGGTTAAGCCCTTGGAAGGAACCAGTTTCTATTTTTTTTATATTTTTATTAGTTAATGTTTCTAAACCATTTTCTTGTGTAATATTGAGTCTGATAAATGGAATTTTATGAGCTAAACGATAAAGAAGAGATTGATAATCATTATCATTAATATTCTCTTTATGTTTTTTAAAAGTATTTTCGTCTAGAATTTTATCTTCAATAAAATCTTTAATTGTTGATTCCTGTAATTCTATTGCTTGATTTAATTTTTCTACTTCAATTTCTTTATATAAAATAATCTGTTTTTTAAACAGGTATGGATTCTCTTCTACTTCTATAACCAAGTTCTGGATATTGTCAAAGTTTTCAACTTTATGTAAGATTAGCATACTCACATTTTTATCAAACCATTCATTATTAGCCACTTCTTTAGCGAGATTGAAATATTCAGATTGTTTTTCAACTATTTTCAATAAATCATCGATTTCAGTTACTAACCAGTACGAATATTTATTTTCTTCTACATAAGAATGTAGCACTCCAAAGTCTAACTTTGTGTTTATTAGACCTATTTGATTTAATAAGTTGTTAATTATTGATTCCATTTAGTTTTTGCTTTGCTTGTTCTAATTCAATCAACGATATATTTCTCCATTTAGTTATTTTATCGCATTCAGCCACTGTTGAATTGTTTAAAATATCTATATCAGATTGATTTATTCTAGTTGATTTATTTGCTTCTTCTATAACGGATGTTACATTGCATCCTTCGGTTATTATATAATCCGCATTAAAAGGGACTTCTATCAAAGTTTCTAAGGCTGTGTTGATTATTTCAATAGATATATTTTGTCTGCTTCGAGGAGTATTGGAATCTATTATAGTAGAAGGATAATATTTTTTATTTTTATTGTCAATCCAACCGATGTTATTTATGTCATCTGAATCTCTAATGCCATTTAGGATACTCAAAAAAGCCTTTTTTATTTCGTTTATTAAAAGTGAATTATCTTTATATTCTTGTAATGTCGAAAATTTTACTCTTCTATGAGGCATTATTTTCTGTAAAAATGATTCAAAATTTGGATTATTTAATCCATTAAAATACACCAAATAAAGGTGAAGTTTAATTTGAGTTTTATCGTCAATTTCATCTTCAAACTCGAAACAGAATTCCTGATAATACCTATTTAAGTCTATCTTAAGTTTTTTAATAAAATAGTTTTTATCTTGTTGAAGCCCTATCAAATCAACAAATATTATATCTCTAAACTTATTCAACGAAATTGTACTATAATAGGCTGATTTGTTAATTGAATCACCATTTGGCAGATGATTTTGAGCGTGAATTGAAACAATATTCTCAGTAATTAAGGACTCAAGTTCATTAGATAAAGTTTCTAAATAGTTTTTATTGGACAAATGAGTTAATTCAAATTTTGTTAAGCAATTGTTTGCTTGTACTTTTATTTTATCCTGTAAATCCTCAATCTTACAGTAAGGACTGCCATCGTAATCATAGATTTTCAATTTTTTATGCAAGTCTTCAATATCAGCTTTAGTTTTCTCATTATTAATTGCTAAATGAAAGTAGGCTTCCTCCTCACAAGGAAAATCATCTTTTCGTTTTTCTAATTTTTCAAAGGCTTCTTTATATCTTAAATAATAATGACTTTTAACAGCTTTCACTTGATGTAGCGTTACTGGTTTTGGGTTATTATTCTCGTATTTTACTATAGCAAAATCTTCTAAAGAATCAAGTTGTAAATGTAATCCTTCAATACTGTCTTTTTCATTTATCAACTTTAGTACATGGTAGAGAGCTACTTTACCTTGGTATATAAATCCATTCCAGGTAGCAGCAGCTGAATGGATATCATTTGGGTCAATTAATGGCGTCATTTAATAATTTTATCTATTTATTATTCAACAATTCTTTAAAATCAAATTCCTGTTCTTGAGAAAGAAAACTATGGTCAACCAATATTGGCCAAGTAATAATTCCGTTTTCAATACGTTTCCAAAGATTTTCAATCGCCTTATCTGGTATATGAGCTTTTAATATCGCTTCATTAAAATCGTCTCGTTTCAGTTTTCACTTTTTTCCGTTTAGATTTAAAGCTTGATAATCGGCATCGTCCGGCAACAATAATTGCTCAGAAATCATATCATTTGGGCCAATATTGTCATTAAAGTATCTTTTTTTCTCCATAAACTTGGTTTTGTTTCATTATGCACGCAGAGTTTCGATTCGAGACAGGTTTAAGCATTGTTTTTAGCATCAATGAAAAAGCAGTAATCGAGTATCTTTAATATTCACGATAAAAACTAAAGATATGGAATCCCAAGTTACTGCTTTACCAAAGTTATTCATAGGAATCGACATTCACAAGAGAAGCTGGAAAATACACTGCAGCACAGATCTTTTTGCAGGCAAATCCTTTACCATGCCACCAGAGCCTGAGGAATTACATGAATATGTTCAAAAACATTTTCCCGAACATCAAGTCAGCACGGCTTATGAAGCGGGTTGCTGTGGTTATTCTGCCCATCGCAGCTTTAAGAGCTATGGCTGGGAATCCTTAGTGGTGAATCCTGCCGATATTTATCGCAAAGGAAAGGAGCGTTATACCAAAACTGACCGGATCGATGCGCAACTCATTAGCCGGGAACTTAAAGACGGCCGCCTGGAAGGCATAACTGTTCCAGATATAGAACGGGAAGAACTACGAAGTCTTTTCCGCCGTCGGAACGAATTGGTGAAGGATTCGACGAACCAAATCTGTTATTAAAATGCAGTTGCTCTACTTTGGCGTAAAGGTTCCAGCGGAGTTCGATAATGATCACTGGAGCCACGATTTTCGTCATTGGGTAGATAGTCAGGAGTTTAATTATCCCACTGCCCTGGAGACCATGGCCAGTAAAATGCGAACTTTCCGGTTTATCGATAAAGAACTTCGGGATATCTCAAGCCAACTAAGAGCGTATTGGTTGAGAATATTTTGATAATTTCCATAACGGTCTCAAATCTCTCATTGATGGTTTTTTAAACTAAGACTAATTCCCTTTACTGTCTACACTATTTCATTTCCGAATAAATGACTTTGGTAATTATATCAGGATCTATGTTTAATAAATTTGCAAGCCTTACAATCTCTCCTAATGTAAATTTATCTGGATGACTTAATTTAACCATATATCTACCGTAATTTATCCCTAGTGATTTTGCTATTTTGGTTGGATATAATTCAGCAAGCGTATACATCTTCTTAATTCTTCCGGTCTCAAACATTGATCCTATGGAAATTAGTGTTGGATCTTTATGTGGGTCATCTTTTGTCATGGGGTATTTTGTTTACCCTAAAATGACAACTAATTAATTTATAGTACTGATTAAATTACTTACAATAAATTAAAATTTGTTATTTTAAATATAAACATTTACATTTAGTAAATATTTACTTATTATAAGTAATTATAAAATCTATATGAACAATCATAATTTCCATTTATTAAAAAAAGGGCATCCTTCTGCTTTAGCCAATATTCATTCTAAGTACAACAGACGAATCTACTGGATAGGGAAGCGATTGATCAATGATGAATTTGTTATAGAATCATTAGTACAGGATACCTTTTTAAAATTATGGGTGCATCGGGATCGGATAGAAAGACCGGAACATATTTTCTTTTTCTTACGATTTGTGATGAAAAGAGAATGTAT
>Ga0307486_1002847_pt1 | contig 11729 bp, 9 predicted proteins | sample CBIW02metaG_FD_203663 | JGI IMG/M metagenome (GOLD analysis project Ga0307486, IMG submission 203663) | Sea-ice brine microbial communities from Beaufort Sea near Barrow, Alaska, United States - CBIW 0.2 | ecosystem: Environmental > Aquatic > Marine > Coastal | place: USA: Alaska | collected... | reverse complement strand
GGTTCTTTGAGATAAAATGTACTGGTCATTTGATTATGTTTTATTGATCAGGTGACAATAATAGGTGACAATATCGGTGACAATATTACATAATATTACTATAAAAACCAATGATAGTAATGTAAACATTATCAGTAAAAATAGGCCTTTTCCGAGTAAACATAGGACTTTAGTGAAATTAAACTTAAGAAAGTTCGATAGACTCCGCCTCCACCTATTGAAAAAGTTAAAAATCCTGAAGTAAATAAAAAAAATATTATCAAGGATGGCCGGTTAGGCATTAAGGTCACCGAGCTTGAAAAAGCTAAATCCAGAATTGATACTTTAGTTAAGAACAATGGCGGATACTATGCCAATGAAAATTTCAACAATACCGATTATGAAGCTTCATATAATTTAAGAGTTCGAATCCCAACCGACAAATTTGAAAAATTCATCGCTGAAGTTGAGTCCGGGGATGGGGAAATCCTGTACAAACAAGTTGATGCCCGCGATGTTACGGACCAATTCATTGACCTGGAAACGCGACTGCAAACTAAAAGGAATTATTTGACCCGGTACAGGGAGCTTCTAAAACAGGCGAAAAGTGTAAAAGAGATCCTGGAAATTGAAGAAAAGATACGGGGACTGGAGGAAGAAATTGAGAGTACCACGGGGAGGTTAAAATACCTGAGGAATCTGGTGGATTACAGTAGTCTTGATTTAATGATATCAAAGCGAAAGGATTTTAAATACACTCCCGGGGAACGTGACAAATTCACCGAACGATTAAAACAATCCCTCTCAAAAGGTTGGATTGGATTTGTGGATTTTCTGCTGTTTTTGATCAGGATTTGGCCCTTCTGGATCATTGCGGCCGTATTGTTTTATTTCTGGAAACGTTTTAAAAACAGAAAGAAGATAAATAATTAAACTGGATAAAAAGTTTTTAATAAGCACAAAAAAACGTGTGGAATAGTTAAAAAAGAAACGTGCTTTAAAATTTTTATTATATTAATTTTTATTAAAATAAATTAGAATTAGAACTAAAATTATGAATACCAAGCTCACCTTAACCATTGAAAAAGAAATAATCGAAAGGGCGAAAGATTATGCTAAAATAAAAAACCGAAGCCTTTCAGGTATTATTGAAAATTCTTTAAAAACCCTGACAAAAGACATAAGGAAAAAAACAAGAAACTGGTCCCAATAGTAAAATCCTTAAAAGGTTCATTCAGGATGCCTGAAGATTTGGATTACAAAAAAGAACTTAAAAACCAGTTGTCATAAAAATATTTATAATGGATAATGTATTAATTGATACAGATGTGATCCTTGATTTTTTCTTTGATAGAGTTCCTTTTTCAGAATTTGCAACCGAAATCTTTACATTATGTGAAAACAAGGTTATTAAAGGGTTTATAACCCCTGTAATTCTATGCAATGTTTATTACATCTTGAGAAAAACTGCCAGGCACGGAGTAATAATTGATAAACTCAAACAATTATTACTAATCCTGGATGTATTGAAAATGGATAAAAGTATAGTCCTGGATTCTTTAAATTCGGACTTTAAAGATTTTGAAGATGCATTACTAAACTTTTCAGCAATTAAAAACGGAGCCATAAGCATTGCATTGACCAGAAATGTGAAAGATTATAAAAAAAGTGATTTGGCTATCATGACCCCGGAAACTTATTTGAAAGGACAATTCAGCCGCTAATACCAACTGATGTTAATTTTACACTTTTTAGCCCATGAAATATAACCTGAGGAATCTAATCTTTAATTCTGAAATACAATTTTCCTTTAATGTCGTTATTTTGATCTTCTCTCTACATCATTATTTCAAAAGAGATCAATTAAAATAAAAACGGCCTAAAACTGCTCCAGAAATTGAATTCGCTTTTCAATGGGCGGATGGGTTGCAAAGAGGCCTTTTAAGCCACCAAACAAATTTGCCGAAGTATCCTTTGGGGTGTTTTCAATAAACATTTGCTGAACTTCTTCACTCTTTATCTTATCAACATGGTGGTTACCCGATATTTTCCTCAAAGCGGAAGCCAATGCCCAGGGTTTTCTGGTCATTTCTGCTGCACCGCTGTCAGCCAAATATTCTCTTTTTCGGCTTAAAGCAAATTTAAATAGCATCGAAATTAAATAAGCGACCAAAGAGACTATCAAAACTACAATCATGAATTTCCCTGAATCCCTATTATTTCTGCGGTTGGTCATTCTGCCGTATAAAAAGTTGCGGAATGCGATTTGAACCACAAAGGAAAAAATCCCCACAAATATAATGGTAACTATCAATAACCGCACATCTTTATTGCGAATGTGCATCAACTCGTGAGCAATAACACCTTCTAACTCGTTGTCGTCAAGTTTTTCAATAATACCTCGTGTCAGGGTTACTGTGTAATTTTTTTCTTTCAGGCCACTAGCAAAGGCGTTTAGGGCATCACTTTCTATAATGTTTATTTTGGGCATTTTCATCCCCACGCTCATACACAGGTTTTCCACCAAATTGTAAACACGCATATTTTCTTTGCGTTCCAGGGTTTTTGCACCGGTTGCCAAGGCAATCATTTTTCCGTGGGCAAAATAGGCGATGAGAAACCAAACCAGCACAATTGAAGTTACAAAAGGAACCGTATGTAAAAACATATCGGTAGCCACTTCGGGTCTTGGATTTCCAAATTGGTCAAAAGTGGTAAAATACACCACGGCAAATACCGCTGCCAAAACCAATAATGGAAATGCAATTAGTAAAAGAACAGATTTCCTGTTATTTCTTTTGATTTGGGTTTGAATTCCTACAAAACTCACTGCCTAAAATTTAACCTCCGGAGGTACATCCATTTGTTCCCTTCCGGCAACTCCCAGGTCGAACATCGGTTCGGTTTTAAAACCAAACATACCTGCAAAAAAATTATTCGGGAATTTTTGAACGGCGATATTGAGTTCTTTGGTCGCTGCGTTAAAGTAGCGTCTTACGGCAGCCAATTTGTTCTCAATGTCGGAAATTTCAGTTTGCAATTGCATAAAATTCTGACTTGCTTTTAAATCGGGATAGGCTTCTACTTGAATACTCAATCCTTTTAATGCCGATCCCAATTCCTGTTCTGCAGCAATCTTTTCATTGATTCCAGTTGCAGAAATGGCTTTTTGCCTTGCATTGGTTACTGCTTCCAGAGTTCCACGCTCGTGTTCCATATAACCTTTAACAGCACCAATAAGTTGTGGTATTAAGTCGTGACGTTGTTTTAGTTGAACATCGATATCGGCAAAAGCGTTTTCCCTGTTGTGTTTAAAACTTACTAACCCATTGTAAATGGCCATTATCCAGAAGCCTAAAACAACAACGATCCCTAATATGATAAATATTCCCATAATTGATTTTTTTTTGATTGATCCTTAATTTCCAAATATAACTTTTTAAATTTATTTAAAAAAATTGAAGCTTTTAACCTCCTAAAATAATCATCCCACCCCAATTTCAATAATATAAAAATATTAGTCAGAATATTTAATTTTGAAGTGTATTACGTTTTTTTAACGACTGGAAGGTTTACATTCCCCTTATCCCGGATTATTTTTGAAAATTAATTCCGTATTTTTTTTCAACTGAAATGAACTCTTCTGAAATAAAAAGTCACTTCCTTGATAGTTGTTAAAATTACGGAAAAACCCGTGTACTTATTTTTTGAAATTCCCTGAAGTTTTGTTTAATTTTAAGGAGGTGAGAAATGAAATAGGAATTAACCTTTTAAAACCTAAATTATGAAAGCGATTTATTGCAGTGATGCCGGATATGATTGTGAGGCAATAATTCTTGCCCCAACCTCAGAGGAGGTTTTAAATTTTGCCCTAGCCCATATCAAGGAGGTTCATGGAGAAAAACCCACTCCGGAATTAATTGAACAACTGACCGAGCTTATTAAAGAAGAGTAAAATAAGTGGTGATAGATATGGAATACAATGCGAGTTTCCACAATTTCCAGAAACCTAACCATTTGAAATTACAGGACCATTCCCTGAATTTATTTTTTCAATAACAATCCTAATCCTTATTTTTTTTGACAGGATTTGTCAAACCAGCCCTAGTCATCACGCCCCATTTTTTATTTCCCCGTATCAGGTCGAAATTTCCCATAACCGAGGACCACATTATAACGGGATGATATAATAAAGGCTCAAGAAGGGCTGTTCCTATAAGCCTGAAAATATATTTGGGCCTGGTGTATTGCTGAAAAGAATACTCCTCAAAAAACAAGGCCGTAACTGAAAATAAAAACGCAAAACTATAAACCGCCAGAAAAAATGTCAAAAAGATGATCCAGTTGATCTGGTTAAATATCAATAAAAATAAAAAGAACAAAATCCCCATAAATTCGATGAGAGGTGCCAGCCATTCAAAGAAAAACCAGAAAGGCGTGCTGAGCATCCCCAGGATTTTATACTTTGGATTGAACAGCATTTTTTTATGGATCCACAGGGTTTCGGCAGTTCCACGGGTCCATCTGTTTCGCTGACTTTGAAGCACCTTCCAGCTTTGGGGCACTTCTGTCCAGCACAAAGGATCTGGCACAAATCCAACGGTATAAGGCACATTCTTTTCTCGCATCATTCTACGCATGCGAACCAGCAATTCCATATCCTCCCCTACCGTATTTGTATTATAACCTCCTGCCTCAATAACCGTGGGTTTATCGAACATACCAAATGCTCCGGAAATAAGCAGCAAACCATCCACCCTGGACCAGGCCATCCGTCCCATTAAAAATGCCCTAAAATATTCCAGAACCTGAACCCTGGCAATAAATTTTTTGGGTAATTTCACCTCGATAATTCGCCCATCTTCAATCACGCAGGAGTTGGCAACCCTGATAACCCCTCCGGAAGCAATTACCTTTTTTTCATTGTTCAAAAAGGGTTTTATGAGCTTAAGCATCGCATCATGCTCGAGAATACAATCAACATCTATACAACAAATAATACTGTTTTTGCAAATATTAATTCCCGTATTTAAGGCATCGGCCTTGCCCCCATTTTCCTTGTCAACAACCGTAAGGCTTTTAAAGGCTTTGTTCCTGGATTTGTAAATACCCCTTATAGTCTTGGTAGGAATGAAACTATGATGCAAAATATCTTTTTTCTCCAATTCATATTCCTCAATGAGCTTCCTGAGCGAATCGTCCTTACTTCCATCATTGATAATAACAATTTCAAATGCAGGATAATTAATTGTGAGAAGGGAGCGAACATTTTCCACAATATTCAAGCCTTCATTATAAGCCGGTGCCAGGATGGAAATAGCAGGTAAATTCAATGATTGCAACATAGCCGTCTCATCCACAAAATTATTCCTTCGCTTATAATCCCGAATTTCTATCAATGAAAAAACCGCAGAAAAAAGATACCCGGTACAAATAACGGACCCGTAGATTAAGAAGAGCCAGCTGGCTATCTCTGTAATTTGATGTATTGCAGAACCCATTAAATTTCTAATTCCTTTTCAAGCAGAGATTCTAAATTTATTCGCTCTGTTTCCTCCGGCAAAAAAAACCGCTCTATATTCAGGTATTTTATTTTCAGTTCCCATTCATCGGCAGCTATCAACGGTCTAATTTTTTGCAGATCATTATAGTCCCCAAGCTGTTCTATGGTTTTTAAAATTTCCTTTTTAATCAGCAAATTTTCCTTTTCAAAATTGGGGATTATTAATTCCAGCAATTCCTCATATCCCAATTTTCGCAAAGACCGAATAGTTTCTATTTTAACGCTTTCTTTTTCGTGATCGAGGAATGGAAGCAGTTTTGGGATATTTTCAAATTGATTATACCGCGAGATCAATCGTATGGAAAATTCCACTACACTTATTAACTCGTGATTGAGCCACTGAGCAAAATCGGGGGTTGGCCCCTCATAAAAATTCTTCAGTGCGTTTTCAATATAAATTTGTTGCCAGATGGTTAACGGGCGTTTTGTTTTGTCCAGAAATTGCAAAGGATTGGATTTGGCAGTTTTTAAAAAATAAAGTTGGGATTGCTGCCTCACCTCATCCCTTAGGTCGTTTAAATAAGGTTCTATCTTTTTGACAGGAACCTCTATTGTCAATTCTGAAAGGGCATAGATAGCTCTTGCCGTATTATACCAACTATTTTTATCCAGGTCCTTGAGAATAAAATGATCCAGTTGAAATTTTAAAAAAAGTTCTTCCAGCGCTGTGGCAGATTCTCCTTTCAGGTTTTTATGAAATTGCAGGATTTCTTTTATGGTAACCTTTATCTCAAGTGCTGTGTTTAAATGATTTTTTTTGAAATTTTCAACCTCCTTTTGCTTTTCAAAATCTTCATCAAACAAATATGAATTTAAAAAATCGATCAGCAGATTTTCCTGCTTTTTCTTTTTTGAATTCCGGAAATTTTTAAAAAGACGTACACCTATTATGAAGGTCACAAGGCATAGGGTGAGAAATAAAAACAATAAAATTATAAGAACATTGATTTTCATGATCCATGCCCAATCTCTGAAGTTGGAAAAACCGACAAATAATATAAGAAGGTTTGGAGTCATAAATGATGATTATAAAATTTCCGCATTTTCAATAAAATGATCGTACACGCTTGCTTTAAACCCAAAAGGCGCAAAGTTTCCGCAAAGGTCGCAAAGTCTTGCACTTCCATTCAGCACTTCTGTCAAGTAGTCCGCTTCTAATTTTTAATTCAATAATTCTCCACTTGGTTCATTTTCAATCATCTCTTTTTTCTTTGTGTACTCTGCGTTTTATTCTTTGCGTGCTTTGCGGTAAAATAGGAACGAAGTAAGAACGTAATTCTTAATTGAGATCTACTGTCTAAATTCGGTCTTAAGCTTTATTCAAGAACCGTTTTACCCTTAGCGAGAGTTCGTTTGGACTGAAAGGTTTTGTTATAAAATCGTCTACGCCCATATTAAACGCATCCATTATAATATTTTCCTGGGTAGAGGTTGACAATACTATAATGGGGGTTTTAGGAGAATTTTTCTTAATGTAACTTATCACTTCTTTTCCGGTGACAAAAGGCAACATTAAATCGGTCAGGATCAAATCGAAACTTGCTTCCTTCAAAAATTTCATGGCTTCCCGCCCATCCTTCGCAATCAGAACTTCGTGACCGTCCTTGGTAAGTTTAAATTCCAAAGACTTGATCACCATAGGATTATCTTCAATAACTAATATCTTTTTCATACTCCTATCTTTAGTGCAGGGAAATCACGCGTTAGTTGTCTTGTTATTGATGCAAACTCCAGCTGCAGGTCATGTATAAGTCCGGGCATTTCGGTTTCTTCAGCTTCAGAATTCAGGAGATGGCATATGCTTCTTCCTGTTTCGTTTTCCAACATTTCAAACGATGGTTTTATGCTGTGGGCGATCTCCCTGATCCTGTTATAATCCCTGACCTGAAGTTTAATATCTAACTGCTCGAGTTCTGTATTGACCGAAGTGCTGAACAATTCCAGGGATTCAAAAACAGATTCTTCATGACCTTCAAAAATATCCCTTAAATATTTTAATGAATAACAATCGATTTCGGCAGGAGATTTTTGAGGGAACCTTTCCAGGATTTCATTAATTTGAAGAATGGTGGCAGATTCTACAAAAGGTTTTTTTATAAGCCCTTCCGCAAAAGCCATTATGCGCAATTCCTGTGGAGTTGGAACGGTTCCAACGGTGATCAATACCGGCAGCATTAATCCCAATTCTGTTTTAATGTAATCGGCGGTTTGATATCCGTTTAAAGGAGCGGAGTTTTCCTCAATTACGAGAATATCTGCCGTATTGCTTTTATTAAACCAATGGATTGCATCGATGCCAGAGTTGCAAATCACCAGCTGCCAGCCTTGCTGCAACGCAATGTGAGCGAAATTTTCCTGTTCAGATATATTGCTTTCTACCAATAAAATAGTAGGTGCTGCTTGTAGGGAAGCATTTGTGTTATTCATGAAGGGGGGCGATTTGGGGCTAAATTACCTGATTCTGATTCTTAATATTTGACGCCTAAATTCTATCAATTGAGGCTATTTCATATTTTAAGATTTCTTTAAGATATGATTAAGGCTAAAAGTACTTCTTTTTTAAATAAAAAGAGGCTTATAAAATTCAATTAACATTTTTTAAGGTCAATAAAATAAGGTGTTTAAGAAAATATCTTTAATTTATAGGCTCGTTTTTTATGTTTTTTAAACTAAATTTTCATTCCCTGGTTCAATTTTTTGTAGGTAATTTCGTTCATTTAATTGTGGGGTGATTAAATATTTTTGGATAATATCCTTTACTGTGTTAAAAATTACCGGTTTGGCAATATAATCATCCATCCCAAATTCTACACATCGTTCCTGCTCTCCTTGTAAAGTTCTTGCGGTTAGGGCTACAATGGGCACATGATGCTCCTTTTCTTCTAAGTCCCTTATTTTTTGGGTTGCTTCAAATCCGCTCATAATAGGCATCTGAATATCCATTAAAATAAGATCAATCGGTACATTTTTATACATTTCTACGGCCTCAAATCCATTATCCACTTCCAATATGTTCGCATTTGGCAAAGCTTTCCTGATAATTGCTTTGGCCAGTAATTTATTTACAGGATTATCCTCGGCCACTAAAACGGTAAATACCGTTGCCGATTTAACCTGATCCTTAGAAGTCTTAGTAGGCACTTTTTCATTAACTGAAAGCTTCATGTTTTTCAACATATTAAAAAGATGATCAATTTGAATGGGTTTTGTGATGTTAAACTGAACATTCAAATCTTTACAAGCCTGATAAATTTTATCATCATCGGCGGAACTGTGCAATAATATTATTGGTAAATCTTCCCGGGTATGATTTAGTTTGTTTCGAATATGGCCAATTAAATCGATCCCGTTCATATATGGCATATTGTAATCTACTATGGCCAAATCGAACCTGTTAATACCTTCCAGGGATTGCAGAGCCTCGATCCCGTTGGAAACAAGTTCAGACTTAATATTACCAAGGGCCAACATTTCTTTAAGAATGATCCGGTTATTTTTATTGTCATCAACAACAAGAACCCTGTTGATTTCTTTGGTAGTTTCTTCTAAATAATCTTCTCCTTTTTCAGACTTAAACCTCACTTCAAATGAAAACACGCTGCCTTTGCCCAATTCACTTGTCACTTTGAGTTTGCTGTCCATTAACCCCAGCAATTTATTGCTTATGGTAAGCCCTAAGCCAGTTCCTCCGTATTTTCGGGTTGTTGATGCGTCTTCCTGATCAAAAGCGTTAAATACCTTCTGAAGATTGTTAGGTGCAATTCCAATCCCTGTATCGCGAATGGAAAAGGTGTACTGCATTTCATCCAGACTATTTTCACAGGGGGTAGCTTCAATTTTCAATTCCACTTCACCTTTTTCGGTGAATTTTACGGCATTCCCTAAAAGATTGGTGATAATTTGCCGGATGCGGATGGCATCTGCATAGATAAAGCGGTTAATCTCTGAAGAAATATTGAGCAGGACTTCCAGATCTTTTTTATGGGCCTGGTGTTTAATAATATCTACAGTTTGTCCGCAAAGTTCTATAAGATCTGTTTTCTCAATGCTGAGCTCCAGTTTTCCGGCTTCAATTTTAGAAAAACCCAGAATATCATTAATCAGATCCAATAAAGAATTGGCCGAAAAATACACCGTTTGCATATATTGCATTTGACTTTGGGTGAGGTCTGTTTTCATCAAAAGATCTGTAAAACCAATAACTCCATTCAAGGGCGTTCTAATTTCGTGACTCATATTTGCCAGGAATTCCGATTTGGATTTATTTGCCGCTTCTGCTTTAAGTTTCGCATTTAACAGCGATTTTTCCATTTCTTTTCTAAGAGTAATATCAGATTGTGTCCCGATCATTCTCACTGGCTTTCCTAAACTATCCCATTCAATAATTTTACCTCTGTCCAGGATCCATTTGTAAGAACCGTCTTTACATTTAATCCTCTTTTCGATATTATACCCGAAGTATTTCCTTCAAAATAATCACTCATTGCCTGATCAGATTTTTCTATTTCCTCGGGGTGCACCCTTTCGTCCCATTCTTTCACATCTATTAGGGCATCTGCGGCGTCAAAGCCCAACATGTTTTTTGCCTGTTCAGACATATATTGTTTTCCTTCCTGAATGTACCAATCCCAAACGCCATCCCCCGAGCTTTCAAGTGCAAACTGCCACTGTTGCCTGCTTTCACGAAGTTCAGTTTCAATCTTTTTTAAATTAGAAATATCTGATGCTACGCCTAAGTAGCCGGTAATTTCATCTTCTTCATTTTTAATGGAAGTAATCGCCAGTTGTACAGGAAACCTGGTGCCATCTTTACGAATGTAGGTCCACCCCCTGGTATCAATTTTTCCTTGTTTGGCCCTCAATACAAAAACATCTAACCCGCTTACCTCCCCGGAATATCTTTTTGTTAGTAACTTCTCCCGTTGCAATACTTCTTCTTTATCGTGAAGAAGCCGAATGTTCATGTCCTGGTTAAATTCTTGAGAGGTGTATCCCAATAAGTTTTCGGCCCCCTTATTAAATTTTCGCACAATCCCATCGAGATCAAATTCAATGATGATAACCTGGGTGGTAGCATCCATTACACCCTGAAGCTCACTGAGGCTTTGTTTCAATGCTTCCTTCGCTTCCCTGTTTTCAGTGATATCATTGATTTGAGCAATAAAATATAAAGGTTCCCCTTCCTTTCCGCGTAAAAGGGACACATTGAGCAAGCCATAAATAATACTTCCGTTTTTATGGATGTATCTTTTTTCAATTTGATAGCTTTCCCGCTTATGTGCAACTATTTCATTTAGCAATTCTAAATCGGTTTCAGAATCCTCCTGATGCGTAATTTCCTGAAAATTCCGATCCAACAATTCTTCCTGGGAATAGCCTACAGTTTTAGCTAATTTTCGATTGACCTTTAAGAACCTTCCTTTAAGAGAAACCATCGCCATCGCGTTAGGGGAAAATTCAAAAGCATTTTTAAAGAAATTGGCGTTTTCCTGAACCTGGTTTTCCAATTTTTTACGGGAGGAAATATCTTCTATCTGGGTAATAATTAAGTAACCAACCTCATTAGGTTCAGAAAAAACTGATGTAGTTACATTGCACCAAATAATTTCTGCCGACTTTAAAATAAACCTCGTTTCAAGTTTATAGTTGTCTATCTCGCCTGATAATAGTCGTTCCCTGTAAGAAGTCGTAATTTCCAGATCTTCCGGATGAGTAACATCCTTAAAGGTTGAATTTAAAGCTTCCTCTAAATCCGTTTCCTTATATCCAAAGATGGCAAGGGCAGCGGGATTCACCTTTAAAATTTTACTGTTTGCCCCTACTAATATAATACCAATAGAAGATTTGCTGAAGATTTGTTGAAACTTATCTGTACTAAATTTAAACTCCAGTTCGCTTTTTTTCTTCTGATCAATATCCTGAATGGCGCCATGTATTTTAACACATTTCCCGTTTACAAATTCCGGTTTACCAAAAACACTCACCCAAATCGCGTTTCCTTTGGCGGTAACCAGTTGTAATTCTTCTTTAAACGGGAGCCCGTTTTCAACCGCAGCTTTAAATAAATAATTTATCCTGTCCCGGCTTTCTCCTTCCTTATAAAAATGAAGGGCAGAAGCCAGGGTTGGGAGGTAATCGCTGTCCACTTCGTGAATATCCCTGGTGATTTTGGTCCAGGTCAATATTT
>Ga0307486_1002846_pt1 | contig 11732 bp, 9 predicted proteins | sample CBIW02metaG_FD_203663 | JGI IMG/M metagenome (GOLD analysis project Ga0307486, IMG submission 203663) | Sea-ice brine microbial communities from Beaufort Sea near Barrow, Alaska, United States - CBIW 0.2 | ecosystem: Environmental > Aquatic > Marine > Coastal | place: USA: Alaska | collected... | reverse complement strand
TTAAAACTGATCTAAAAAAATTAAAACCTGCCAAAATTCCTTATTATTTCAACATTAGTGTACTTGCCTACCGGCAGGCAGGTACGTGGCTAAACTTAATAAGCCGTTCTTTAAGCCACTAATGCACTACTAATTTTATATGGCCTTACTGGATTAAACCGTTTTTTTACTAATACAGGAAACCGAAGTTTAAAAAAAATGCTTTTTCCAATTGGAAAAAGCATTTTTTTTTGAATTGTAATTATTGAAACTTAAAGCTTCTCGTTTTTAATTTCCTCAACAATTTCAGGATTGAGGAGGGTTGATGTATCCCCAAAATTGGAGAAATCCCCTTCAGCAATTTTTCTTAAAATACGTCGCATAATTTTTCCGGAACGGGTTTTTGGCAGTTCAGATACGAACTGGATTTTATCCAGTTTAGCGATAGGCCCAACCATGTCAGAAATTGACTGATTAATCTCTTTTCGAAGGTTATCCTGGATCCTGGTCTCACCAATTTCCTTCAATATCACAAACCCGTATAAAGCGTTTCCTTTGATTTCGTGCGGGAAACCAACGATGGCACTTTCTGCAACGGCTGGATGCTCATTGATGGCATCTTCAATTGGTGCAGTTCCAAGGTTGTGTCCAGATACAATAACCACATCATCTACCCTTCCAGTAATTCGGTAATACCCAACTTCATCTCTTAAGGCACCATCTCCGGTGAAATATTTTCCGGGATAGGCTTTAAAATACGTATCAATAAAACGTTGGTGATCGCCCCAAATAGTTCGGGCTATTGATGGCCAGGGAAATTTGATGCACAAACTTCCAACTACCTGATTTTCTTCAATTTCGTTGCGTAATTCATCCATCAGCACGGGTTGAATTCCGGGTAATGGAAGGGATGCGTAGGTAGGTTTTGTAGGGGTTACATATGGAATAGGCGAAATCATGATTCCTCCATTCTCAGTTTGCCACCAGGTATCTACCAAAGGACATTTCTTTTTCCCAACGTGATCGTTATACCAGTGCCATGCTTCTTCATTAATGGGTTCTCCCACACTTCCTATAACCTTTAAAGAAGACAGATCGGCGTTGTCCACAAAATCTAAATTTTCTTTTGCCAGGGCGCGAATTGCAGTAGGAGCGGTATAGAATTGAGAAACTTTATGTTTATCGATGACATCCCAAAATCTGCTGTAGGTAGGATAGGTGGGTACACCTTCAAAAATAACTGTTGTTGCGCCGTTGAGCAGCGGCCCGTAAAGTATATAGGAATGTCCGGTAATCCAGCCAATATCTGCGGTACACCAATACACATCATTTTCTTCATATTTGAAAACGTTTTTGAAGGTGTATGCCGTATATACCATATAACCGGCCGTGGTGTGAACCATCCCTTTGGGTTTTCCTGTAGAACCTGAGGTGTACAAAATAAACAATGGATCTTCAGAATCCATAATTTCGGCGAGACAATTGGAGGAAGCGGCATCAAACAATGGTTGTAACCAGATATCCCTTCCTTCCTTCATATTAACTTCAGAATCGGTGCGTTTAACCACCAAAACTTTTTCCACACAAGGAGAATTTTTTACCGCTTCATCCACAATTCCTTTTAAATCGATGGTTTTATTACCCCTAAAGCCACCATCGGAAGTGATGACCAATTTGGAATCGCAATCGATAATACGCGATTGCAAAGCCTTGGCAGAAAATCCGGCAAAAATCACCGAATGAATCGCGCCAATTCTGGCACAGGCTAAAACTGTAACTGCCAATTCAGGTATCATGGGTAAATAAATACAAACCCTGTCGCCTTTTTTAACACCCTGATCCCTTAAAATATTTCCCATTTTGGAAACTCTTTTGTGGAGATCTTTATAGGTAATATGTTGGGCTTCTTCTTTGGGATCGTTTGGTTCAAAAATAATGGCGGTTTTATTGCCTCTTTTTGACAAATGTCTGTCGATACAGTTTTTTGTAATGTTTACTTTCGCATTCAGAAACCATTTAAATTCCGCTTTTTGCATATCAAATTCGTACACTTTATCCCATTTTTGATACCAGGTAAAGTTTTTATCAGCCACTCTATCCCAGAACTTTTTTGGTTCCTTTATAGACTTATTATACATTTTAAAATAATGCTGTAAATCTTCAATTTTGTAATAACTCATTATATTATTGTTTTTATGATTATCATTAATTTACTATTTTAACTATTTCAGGTATTTTCTAAATTTACTGAAATTTGTTTGACCTATTTGGTTTTCTCTTGAAAATACATTTCTAACGCCGTTTTAATTTCATCAATGATAGCTACATCATCAATAGTTGATGGAATCCGGAAATTTTCCTTATCGACTATGCTTCTCAAAAGTTTTCTCATTGTTTTTCCTGAGCGTGTTTTAGGCAGTCGGTTGACTACCATGACATTTCGTAAGGAAGCCATGGCTCCTATTTTTTGCCTTACCATTTTAATAATTTCATGTTCAAGCTGAAAATGTTCCATGACATCTTCAGGTTTTTTAACCACAATAGTCATTGGGACCTGCCCTTTTAATTCGTTGTGAATTCCAATCACTGCACATTCAGCAACCGAGGGATGTGAAGCCACTATTTCTTCCATTTCTGCGGTGGAGAGGCGGTGACCGGCTACATTAATAACATCATCTACTCTTCCAGTGATAAATATATATCCGTCGTCATCTTTATATCCCCCATCACCGGAAAAATAATAACCGGGAAACTTGTTTAGATATCCCGCCTTGAACCGGGGAGTATCTTTCCATAGGTCCAGTAAATTTCCGGGAGGTAACGGCAATTTTATCACTACATATCCTTCTTCATTTGCCGATAGTTCCTGTCCATCTTGCCCAAAGATCCGGATGTCATATCCGCTTACAGGTTTTCCGGTTGAACCCGGTTTTATGGGGAGGTATTCAATCCCCATCATATTGGAGATCATTGGCCATCCCGATTCGGTTTGCCACCAGTGGTCTATGGCAGGAATGGGTATGTGTTTCAGATACCATTCCAGGGTTGTGAGATCACAGCGTTCCCCGGCCAGAAACTGCGTTCTCAGGCTACTTAAATCGTATTTTTTAATAAAATCCCCATTTGGATCTTCTTTTTTTATCGCCCGGATAGCTGTGGGAGCGGTGAACATCACATTCACCTTATGCTCGGAAATTACACGCCAAAAGGTAGACGCATCGGGAGTTTTAATTGGTTTTCCTTCAAAAATAATTGTAGTATTCCTATTGAGGAGCGGCGCATAAACAATATAACTGTGGCCAACAACCCAACCAACATCAGATGCTGCCCAGAAAACATCCCCTGCTTCCAATCCATAAATATACTTCATGGAAAACTTAAGCGCTGTAGCATAACCGCCGGTATCCCGAACGATCCCTTTTGGTTTTCCGGTGGTGCCGGAGGTATATAAAATGTAAAGGGGATGTGTTATATTTACAGGGATACAATCTGTTTCTTTTGAATTATAGATCAGTTCTATATAATCCAGATCATAAGGCTTAAACGGGATCTTAGCTCCTAACTTTCTGTTGAAGATCACTACTTTTTCGGGTTTGTGATTTGCCAGTTCAATGGCTTCATCTACCATGGGTTTGTAAGTTATCAATTTGTCGAACTCAATTCCGGATGATGCGGTGATCAAAACTTTTGGTTTACAATCGTCTATTCGAATTGCCAATTCGTGTGGTGCAAATCCGCCGAAAACCACGGAATGAGTGACGCCAATCCGGGCACAGGCAAGCATGGCAAAAAGCGCTTGCGGGATCATTGGCATATAGATAACCGCAGTGTCTCCTTTTACTAAGCCAAGTGATTTTAGTCCCCCGGCTAATTTTGCAACTTCAGTTTTTGCTTCCAGATAGGTGTATTTTGTAATGGTTTGTGTCACAGGCGAGTCGTAAATGACAGCGATTTGATCGCCAAAACCATCCTTTATATGTTTGTCCAGCGCCAGGTAGCACATATTTAATTCCCCATCTTTAAACCATAACGGATAGTCGTTTTCATCTTTTGATAAAATAGAAGTCGGCTTTTTATACCAGTCTATCTCGTTGGCCTGTTCTTTCCAAAATGCTTCCGGATACCGGATGCTTCTCTCGTAAAAATTGTTATAGTTCATATTGATACTATTTTATTTCTGTTCAGCATTTTCAATTTCTTAATATTACTACCCTTCGGTTAATTCGTTGACTTTTTCCACCAATTTTTTAATGGAGAAGGGTTTGGTGACATAAGCATCGGCTCCAAGGCTCATTCCTTTTTTGATATCGACTTCTTTATTTTTTGCAGACAGGAAAATTATTTTACAACTTTTGAGTTTTTCATCTCCTTTGATCATTTCCAGGGTTGCATATCCATCTACTTTAGGCATCATAATATCCAAAAGGATAATATTTGGCAGTTCAGTTTTTAACAGGTCCAGGGCTTCCTGCCCGTCCCTGGCAATATAAACCTGGAAGTTCTTTTTTTTAAAAGTGTACTCCAACGTCATCAAAATGTTGGGTTCATCATCCACTATTAATATTTTTTTCATTTTGTTTATTTATCAAACATCATTCTTGTTCTTAAATTTAAAATTTATTTGCCGGAATGCTAAACGTAAAACGCACCCCATTTTCTTCGTTTTGTGCCGAAATATTCCCTTTGTGCACCTCAATTATTTGTTTGCAAATAGCCAATCCCAATCCGCTGCCAATTGGCTTTTTGATATTTTGATTGCTGGATTGGTAGAACTTTTCAAAAATGGCATCCAGTTCCTCCATATTTATATTTTTTCCATTATTGAAAACATTTACTATTAAGGTATCGTCGTTTTTGGAAACCGAAACAGAAATAACCCCAAGGCTTTCCCCACAAAATTTTATAGCATTTGAAAGTAAATTGGTGATCACCTGTATGATCCTCTCTTCATCATAAAAAGCGATTACTTCATACTGGGAATCGTTGAATTTGAAATCTATATTTTTGTTGGTCAGCAATTGCTGCAGGGGTTTTACTGCCTTGGAAATGGTTTCGATTATATCGTTTTCCGTGCGATATATTTTTTGTTTTCCGCTTTCAAATTTTTCGAGATCCAAAATTTTATCGATCAATCGGTTCAGTCTGTCAGATTCAGAAATGATGTTTTGTAAAAACTGTTTTTTTAATTTTTCCGGAATGTCTTCATCATCGTGAAGAATTTCGCTGGAAGCCCTGATCGCGGTAATTGGAGTTCGCAATTCATGGGTAACCGTATCCAGAAATTCATTTTTTTGCCTGTCTTTTTTGCGTAATAGTTCATTGGCATCCCGCAACTGGGTTGAAAGTTCCTGGAGTTCCCTGGAGGTGCCGGTGAGTTCTTTATTTAAAATGATATTTTGTTTAGATTCCTCCAGTATTTTCAGAACTTCAGGCAGGCTGATGATATCTTCTTTGGTGACACTTTCCATTAATATTTTTGCGGAAGCGGTTCCAATATGGCCTGTTAACAGGTTTTCTGAAAATTTTATCAAACGGGCATCAGCCATCGTGGTGTCTTTGTCTATATCGTATTTCATGTTAAAAATTCGCAGCGCCCTTTTTGTTTTCTCTTTACCTAAAAACCGTTGTAATACTTTCTCAATATCTGTAATATATGCAGTTCCCTTCCAAACAAATGCATTTTCATGATTGGTTATGTATTTATCGATATCAACATACATTTCGGCATAATTTCGCTCCCTGTAGTTTCCTTTGGAAATAATTGAAACAGCCACATAAGTAAAAAAGTTAAAAAATATACTCCAGAAAAAGGAATGCGGAACAGGGTCCAGATAATCCAAGCCGAACATTTGGAATGGTTTTAATAGTTCAATTCCGAAGAGGCCTTCTGAAATAAAGCTGCTTTCAAGATTGGCAATTCCTATGGCGAAAGGCAGGAGCAACGTATAAAAGCAAATCAAAAATCCTATAATAATCCCGAGAATTGCACCTTTTGAAGAACCCCTTTTCCAAAGAATGGCCCCAAAAAATGAAGGGGCCAATTGGGCAATAACTACAAATGAGAGCAATCCTATAGAAACCAGGGAGTACTCCAAAGCGAAATATCTATAGATAAAAAAAGCTATTATTATAAGACAAAAAATACCAATTTTGCGAAGATTCAGAATGAGCCTGCTATTTTTTATTTGCTCTTCACTTTTTAGCTTCCCGATCAAGCCGTAAGGAATTAATAAGTTATTGCTCAGCATTGTGGAAAGGGCTATTGTTGAGACAACAATCATGGAAATAGCTGCTGAAAAACCCCCTAGAAAAACCAGTAAAGTTAGGAATTGATTGTCGAATAATTGAGCGATGTGCAGGGAATACATATCTGTATTTACATTTACGCCAGCAAATAAAATATTGCCTCCCCAGGCAATTGGATAAACAAAAAGATTGAACAACAGCAAATACAACGGAAACAACCAGATTGCAGTTTTGATATGTTTTTCCCTGTTGTTTTCAATGATGTTTACATGAAATTGCCTTGGCAGCATAAAAATGGCAAACATGGAAAGCATGCATAGAAAAAACCAGTTGATGGCCTGCGGAAAATCCCCTATGGTATTTCGTTCGGCAAAATTTTCCAGAACTGATGCCTGATCATAGATATCCTGAAAGCCGTCAAAAACAAAATAGGTGACATATACCCCAATAATTAAAAAGAAAAAGAGTTTCAGCATGGATTCCATTGCTATGGCCGTTACAATTCCTTTCCTTTTTTCAGAGGCGTCAAAATACCTTGTCCCGTAATAAGAAGCAAAAAGTGCCAGAGCAATCGCTACATAGGTTGTGGTGTCATTTAAAATATTTGAACTGGATGAGGTGCGTGTTACAATATGAAAAGTTTCCGAAATGGCTTTGAGTTGCAGGGCGATGTATGGCAAAATTCCTACGACGCAAACCAGGGTGACCAAAGCTCCTAAAAACCTGTTGTTTCCATATCTCAACGAAATAAAATCGGCAATTCCTGATATTTTATTTACCCTGGATATTCGAATGATTTTCCTTAAAACTACGATCCAGGCAGGGATAATTATTATTGGTCCCAGGTAAATGGTCAAATAGCTTAATCCGGATTCCGCAGCTACTCCAATGCTGCCGTAATACGTCCATGCAGAACAATATACAGCAAGGGAAAGGGTGTAGATGTAGGCATTATTGGTCCATTTGCTGTTCCTCTTTTTCTCTGCCCAACTGGCAATGACAAAAAGAAAAGCTAAATAAATCATCAGTATTGCTAAAAGCCCTACACTACTCATTGTATCTCTTACTAATATAAAATGTTAATATAATTGAAGAAGCCCAAACTGAAAAAATAAAAATGTACACCTTTGGAATGCCCAGGAAATCAAGATTACTGTCAAACAAGAGCAAAATGGGTAAATTAAAAGCAATAAATAAACCCAGACTTATAAGAATAAGTTTTTGTTCGTGTCTTTTTTTCATCTGTTTATAATATTGTTTTAGCGCTCATAACTTGTCCCGATAAATCGGGATGTAACATTCATATAATCATTTTTCTGTGTGAGAAATTTTATTCTCATTTATGTTTCATTTGTATTTCAATCAGGTTGCCTATTTGAAATATACTTTATTTGGTTTTTTTTAAATTATAAATTCAGAATATACAATTTAAATTTTATTGATTAATTACAAATTCCCTGCTCCATTGAAAGAGCAGAGAATTGAATTAATTAATAAGAAGTTGGGTCTTAGTGACTTACCGATTCTCCTGCTCCAGATGGAATTCGAATGCTTTCAACAATATCCTGCACCTCCTGTGGTGGTTCTTTTGTAAACATATTTACCGTTAAAGCCACAGCAAAGTTGGCGAGCATGGCCACTGTTCCAAAACCTTCAGGGGAAATACCAAACCACCAGCTGGATTTCAAGCCTTCAACGGCTTCTTTCCCACCATCAAAAATTCCAAATTTGAATTTGAGTATATAAAACAGCATAAATAACATTCCAACGATCATTCCTGAAACAGCTCCTTCCATATTCATTTTCTTATAAAAGATCCCCAAAATAATGGCGGGGAAAAACGAAGCGGCCGCGAGTCCAAAGGCCAGCGCCACTACGGCTGCCACAAATCCGGGAGGATGAATTCCAAAGTAACCAGCAATAACAACGGCAACAGTAGCTGCAATACGTGCAGCCCATAATTCTCCTTTATCTGAAATGTCTGGTTTGATTATTCTTTTGATCAAATCATGTGATATGGCAGATGAAATTACCAACAATAAACCGGCAGCTGTAGACAAAGCGGCGGCTAAAGCTCCTGCAGCGACCAAAGCTATGACCCAGTTCGGTAAATTTGCTATTTCAGGATTTGCGAGAACTATAATGTCTTGATCAATGGTTAATTCATTGGTGCTGTTGTCTGCCACATATTGAATTTTACCATCTTTATTTTTATCGTCGAATGCTATAAGACCTGTCTTTTCCCATGTTTTGAACCATCCCGGCATATTGATATATTCCTGGTTGCTCACGGTAGTAATTAAATTGGTACGTGCAAATATGGAAATTGCAGGAGCCGTGGTATAAAGTATTGCAATAAACAGCAGCGCTAAGCCTGCAGATTTTCTTGCATCTTTAACTTTTTTCACTGTAAAAAAGCGAACAATTACGTGGGGTAAACCTGCGGTTCCCACCATTAGGGCAAGTGTGATTGCAATTACATCAACCATGGATTTTGTGCCACTGGTATATTGTGTAAAACCGAGTTCTGTGGACAAACTATTTAATTTGTCTATTAGATAAGTTCCAGACCCATCAGCTAAAGTATCGCCCATTCCCAGTTGTGGAACTGGGTTTCCCGTCATTTGAATGGATATAAAAATAGCGGGGACCATAAAGGCAAAGATCAAAACACAATATTGTGCTACCTGGGTATAAGTAACCCCCTTCATTCCACCTAAAACCGCATAAAACAGGATTATAACAACCCCAATGTAAACTCCTGTATCAATTTCAACTTCCAGGAATTTGGAAAAAACAACTCCCGCTCCACGCATTTGGCCGGCAACATAAGTAAATGAGATTATCACTGCACAAACTACTGCTACAATTCGGGCAGTGTTAGAGTAATAACGATCTCCAATAAAATCGGGGACGGTGAATTTTCCGAATTTTCTCAAATAGGGGGCAAGCAATAATGCCAGCAGCACATATCCACCTGTCCAGCCCATTAAATAGACTGCCCCGTCATATCCCATAAAGGAAATAAGCCCGGCCATTGATATATAGGATGCGGCACTCATCCAGTCGGCAGCGGTTGCCATTCCGTTTGCCAGTGGTGAAACGCCACCTCCGGCGATATAAAATTCTTTAGTTGAACCTGCCCTTGACCAGATTGCAATTCCTATATAGAGCGAAAAGGATAGCCCTACAATTATATATGTCCAAGTTTGTACATCCATTTCTGTAAATATTAATTAGTTAGTTTGTAAGAGATTGAAAAGTTGTTTTATTCGTCAAATCCGTATTTTTTATCCAATTTGTTCATCAACCGAACGTAGACAAAAATCAGGATTACAAATACATAAATAGAACCTTGTTGTGCAAACCAGAATCCAAGGGGAAATCCGCCCAGGGAAAAGTTATCCAATAAATCCTTGAACAGGATACCTGCTCCATACGAAACCAGGAACCAGATGCTGAGCAAGATCAGAAGGTATCTTAGGTTCTCCTTCCAATATGCAGTTGCTTTTTCTTGTTTTTCCATAATTAGTTGTAATTAAAATTTGGTTTATAGGTAAATCATTGCTTGAAGGGTGAGCGCTCCGGATTCGCTATTTCCGAATTTTTCGTTTTTGTATTCCAGTGTCAGTTTTGAATGGTGTCCATTCATAAATAGGTTGGTGCCAATTCCAAAAACATTTCTGTTGTCGTCTACGGCATCATAGCTGTTGGATGCGAAAGAGACATAGGGTTGTAATTTGGTGAGTTTTTCTGTTGGAATCATATAACCAAGATGACCGTAGACCATACTTCCAGTGCCGTAAGCACTGAACAAATAATTTTCACCGTAGTCATTGTTCTGGAAAACGGCATAAGCCGTAATGGCACCTTTGTTTTCTCCAAGGGGGGCATCGTAAAATGCATCTACTGCAAAAATGGAAACATCTTCTGAAGTGGTTGTTGAACCGTTAGATCTCACGGTTCCGTTTGGATGTAAAAAGAAACCGGCACCTATATTAAATACTTTTTTAGTCCCTAAATAAGTTCCGACTTTGTAAGGCAGAAAATTACTTTCCTGATCCAGGAAATTGTATTCAAAATAACCGGCATAGTTGAATCCGGCGTCTTTGGAACCAAGAACTCTTCGGCCGGCGTAAACGGTAGTTCCAACATTATCCTGAACATTTCTTGAGTCTAATCCATTTGTGTTTGATTCATTGATAGCAAGCCTATATTGAAACTTGTCGAAACTTCCTTTTGCATAAACTCCCTGATGCCTGGCAAACTGGTCGGTTAAACCTAAAGTTGCCCAGGATTGCCTGTTGTTGTCCAAGGTCAAAAGGTTAAGTGTACTTTGATTATTTAACCTTGAAATCCCATTCCAATAATGTAACCCTGTACCTATGGCATGATTTTTAGTCAGGCTGTATTGCACCCAGAAATCGTGAAAGAAGAGTTGTGAGCTGTTGTCTTTTCCAACAGGTGACATATTATCGGCATTCATGGAGTTTAGGCCGAAATGTGCGAGAATTAAAAATTTCGAACCAAATTGGGCATAGGTCAATATTCTTGCCCTTCTTGTGGAAAATTCCAATGATTTTTGTTCATCGGGAACATCATCATTGTATTGGGCCCACATTTGTCCCCAGGCAATGAATCTCATGTAGTTGGTACCTTCTTCGTTGAATTGGATCTTCATTCCCGACCCATAATCGGGCTTGCCTTGGGAAAACATTTCTGAGGATAGAAGTATCAGAAGGCTGATGCAAAGTATATTTTTCATAAAATTAGAAGTTAGATTTTGAAATCGTTGGTTTGATTTCTTTGACTAAATTCAGTTTTTATGAGGCGTAAAAAAAATTTGATATATATTTTTGTAAAATAGTATAGTTAATCTCTGAAACGTTCCCATTTTATCAACATAAACTTATCACCCAACTCGGTAATTATCATTCCCGCTCCGGCCAGTTGATCCTTGTTTTTTAGGTAGTTTACCAATTCAAGATGATTGAAAATCCGGTAGGTTGGATGGTAATTTGCATTGGCGGGTTTTTTTACCTTGTACTCCTTCACCCAATTGCTCACAGTTACGTGGGAAACACCTATAATGCGTTCGATCTCGCGATAACTAAGCCCTTCCAGGTACAGCTGTAAGGCTTTGGTGACGTAATAACTGTCTATCTTTTTTCCTAGCTTGTTCACCGTGAAATAATAGGTGCATTTTTTACATAAATACCGCTGTTTTCCCTTGACGATTCCGCTCTTTACGATGTGGGAATTCTGGCATTTCGGGCACGAAAATAGTTCCATATATATTTATTTTGCATAAATATACTAATTTTACAATTATATTTTAACTTAATATTATAATAAATAATAATAAATATTACGCACTCCTCTGTGTAACTGGCAAAAATGTAACTTATAGGTAGTTTTTGGGGAATTTATCAGCTTAAAAAACAGAATGGCATAAAGGCGTGTTAAAAGGCTTTGAAAATTCAAATTAAGCCAAATTGTGGGGGGGG
>Ga0307486_1002845_pt1 | contig 11733 bp, 11 predicted proteins | sample CBIW02metaG_FD_203663 | JGI IMG/M metagenome (GOLD analysis project Ga0307486, IMG submission 203663) | Sea-ice brine microbial communities from Beaufort Sea near Barrow, Alaska, United States - CBIW 0.2 | ecosystem: Environmental > Aquatic > Marine > Coastal | place: USA: Alaska | collected... | reverse complement strand
TCCCTCCTCAGGGAGCGATCAGCGGCTTCAGCACTGCTGAGCACACCTGAGGAGGGGCCCCAACCGCGGGACGCGGCAAGGCAGACGACGTTGTGTCGGGCAGATCTCATGGCCGCCAGCGGGCACTCTTCATGGCCGCCAGCGGGCAGTTTCGTGGCCGCTGTCAGGCAGGACTCACCCACCTCGAAGAGATCGGCTCGTTACGAACTTCAGTTCAACAAGCGCGTCCTTGGACAGACCACCTAGAGCGACACCGTTCGATACATAAACTACTCGAAATCAGCGCCTGGAAACCCCTCGGTTTTCAACGAACAGAGGTTATGCACAAGCAAGACCCTAAACGCGTTCTCTCCGGGAAGGTGATCGGGGAACGACGGTCATCAGTGAAAACCTATTCGCTCCCAGCTGTCCAGGGCGACTCACGCCTAGAGTTCCTTTTCGCCTTTCAAGACATCGGGGCCAGCGGGGTGCGCCGCTGGATCCGGCTCGAGAATGAGTTCAGCCGGGGCATCCACGCCTTCACGTTCTCGATCCGACACAGAGGAACTTCGCTCGACGGGTTGATTTCGGATTCAGGCATCGGCCTTGAGGAGATCGGCCATCAGATCGACACCCTCCGCGGAGGAGGTAACCGTCGAGGTCACCACGCTCACCTCCTGGACATCGCGCACGAAGTCGACGACCTGCTTCCATTTGATGGCACCGATTGGGCAACGGAGTCAACGGGGGTCTACAACGACGTAAAGCACGCAGATCGGCCTGACCCAGCGGCGCAAGCACTTCACGCGATGCTGATCAAAAACCGCTTGGTCTTCCGCGTTTGGTTGGCTCGACGGATTGGCGTCTCAGACTCGGCTATCAACAAGGGCACGTGGCGGCTGAAACGTGGCCTTCCCGACACGTGACAGCGCCGCCCTATCAAAACCGCGCCTCGTCCGTTGGCGCCCTCGACCGATTCAGTCAACGGCCCGCGTCAAACCGCCGCAATTGACTGCGCCACGTGCCCCAGCCGATCGCCCTGCGATGCAGTCAGACTCGACTGCCGGTGTAGCCCAGCACTGCCGCGAGACCCAGCGCGCTGCGCGGTTCATAGGGAGCCCGCCACAGTCCGCCGTGGACGGCGGCGTAGGCCTCGTCCTGCCAGGGGTGGTCGTGGGCCGGGGTGTCGACATTCAGGTCGTGCACGAGCAGTGCGGCCATCAACACGTTGGCGGTGCCGGGTTCGAAGACCTCGACCCCGAACCGGTGCGCTCCGGCGAACGCCGCGGCCAACGCCCGGTTCTTGACCACTGACTTGGTGCGGGTCGAGGGCGCCACGTGGAACGAGACCGTCTGCCCGTCGCATCGCGCGGTGGTCGCGCGCCAGCGCTGGATCCGCTTGGCCAGGGCGTAGTTCGGGCCCTGGACGGGCACCAGCGCATCGCCGATCCCGGGGTCGGCGCCCGGCGGGTAGGCGCGATGCAGGAGGCGGCCCCGCGTCGCCCAGCTCAGCGGTCGGCCAAGGGTCTTGGCAGTCCGCGAGCGCTCCGCATAGGCCTGGTTCGAGTGCTCGGCCGCCTCGCGAGGCACCACGAACACGTCGGTAGGTGTGGCCAGGAAAGCGAGCGCGGTGTCCGGACGGGCGAGCGTGAGCCGCTGGGCGAGGATGTCGGCTGCCGCCGACACCAAGACGTGGGTGCTGCCGTCGGCATACAGATAGTTGCCCAGGGTCAACCGGCCGTCGAGTGATCCGAACCAGTCAGCCACCGCAGGGACCTCGGCCAGCAGATCAACGCCCGCCGAACCCGCGATTCCAGTGGACGTGACGTCCTTGCCTGGCTCGACCGGGATGAGCAGCCGGCCGGCCCCGTTCTCGGCGGTCTCGACGAGCCGTTCCCACACAGCCGGGAGGGGCAGGTCGACGGCGGCCACCGTCGCACCCCACCTCAGCAGGGCGGTGAGTGGTCCCATCTCGGCGCCAGCGCCGAGCACGGCCACCGTTTGGCCAGGCAGGGCAAGCCATTCTGGATGCGCGGCCACTTCCATCACCGCGTCCACGGCAGACGGTTCCAGCACGCCCCGTTCGGCCCACTGCTCAAGCTGGGCGCTCAGGGCGTCGCCGCTTAGGCGGTTGCCCCGATACGGCAGCGTGAACTCCGTGTCCGGCTCTCGGCTTCCGCGGATCTCGACAGTGCCAAGAGCCGTGGAACTCTCCATGTCCATGAGCGAGGTGACCGGCAGGTCCTCCCCGGATTCGGTGACCACCCGCATCCGCTCGTGCACCGAATCGAGGCCAGCGGCCGCGATCGACCGCCACGCTTCCGCGTCGATGAGTCCCGCCTCGACCAGTCGTCGCATGTGCAGCAGGTAGCGGCTGCGCCACGCCGTCTCCTGCTCCGCGGCGCGCGAACCCACAGGGTCCACTCCGCGAAGCGCGTCGGTCACGATGGCGCGTCCTGTGGACGTCGTGCTCCGACCACCGTCGGGCTGGGCAGGGAAAGCGATACCAAGAGTCACGTTCACCATCATGGTCCATCCGGTCGCCGTCGCGTCATCGCTGACGCAATGCCCGATGACGGGCTCGTCGATCTCTGGGCGTCAGTGCATTCAGCGCCCACACGATCTCGCTCGATTCGCTCAGTCTGATCTTCTGAGCTGCCAGGTCTTTCTGCCGCGCGTGCGCTGACGCACGCATCAGCGGCCCGCACCGGAGTGCGGGCCGCCTCGATTGCGCCTAGCGCGCGGCGACTTTGCCGATGGCGTTGCCATCTGCGGCCGTGCCGTCGAGCACCAGCCAGCCGGTGGCTGTCCCGGTGACCTCGCCCCCGACCGAGATCGTGTAGTCGGCTCCGTCCTCAAGGACGTCGGAGGAGTAGATGTACGAGTTCGAGGCCTTCGGGGTGGTGAAGGATGCGGTCTGCGCGCCGTCGCCATCGGCGATGGTGATGACCGTGCCCGCCGGCATGGTGCCGTCGAAGGTCAGCGCGAGAGTCGCCTGAGAGGAGTCCTCTCCCGGCGCGACCGCCATGGTGGCCATGCCATTCGCAGCTAGCGTTCCGCCGGAGATCGTGAACACATCGTCCACATCGATGGCGCCCTGGCGAACGTTCTCCGTGCCGGAGACCGCCAGGGTGCCGCCCGTCATGGCCATGGATCCGTTGACGTCCACGCCGTCGCTGGTCGTGTCGACCACATACGTGCCGCCGCTGAACTCCAGGAACCGGTTGCCGTTGTCTCCCTCGGCGGGACCGCCGAAGCCGCTGCCCTCCATCGCGGACACTGTCAGCGACGCGAGGTCGTCGACCGCGCCCGTCGTGCTGGCCTGCCCTTCGGGTTCGATGGCGCCACCTGCTTGTTCGCCGGCTGGGTCACCCGCCTGGCCGCCGGCCGGAGCGCCGCCCTCGGGCCGACCACCCTCTGGGCGACCGCCCGCGGCCGCGTCGGGTTCGGCGGCCGCGCCGTCGGTCGCCTCACCAGTCTCCTCCGCGAGCGCTTCTGCACCACCAGAGACATTGATGCCGTCATCGCTGGCCACCACGGAGACGTCGCCGCCAGAGAGGTACATATAGGCACCTTCGATGCCCTCGACGCTCTCGGTAATGGTCACGTTGCCGCCCGCGATGCGCAGCACATTGTCGGAGTGAATGCCGTCGTCGCCCGCGGCGATCGTCAGGTCTCCGCTGAGCACCGTGACCTGGCGCGCAGCATCCATCGCGTCGGAGCCAGCAGTGAGGTCCAGCGCTCCGCCGTCGATCCAGATGACGCCGACCGCCGCGTCCGGCTCGTCGGTGACCGACTCGTTGTCGGATCGCAGTGCGTCACCTTGGACGTTCGTCGTGAGGGTCCCGCCCGTGATCACGAGGTGGTCCTTGCCGCGCACGCCGTCATCAGCTGCGTCGACTGTGACGTCTCCGCCGGCCATGACCAGGGTGTCCTTCGAGGTGATTCCGTCGGCAGCGCTCGCAGTGACGGACAGCGCGCCGTCACCGGCGATCCACAGGTCGGCGGACGAGAACAGGGTCGCATTGGGCACGTCCTCGACCGACTCATCCACGGCGGATCCCGCGGTGTCCGCGAGCACGTTCTCGCTGCCGTCCGCGAGCCAGACCACCACATGGTCGGCCTCGATCACGTTGATCGCAGCCACGTCCTTGGCCGTGATGTCGACGCCGTCGAGCACGAGGTTGACCACTGCATCGGGTGCGTCGACGACAAGTGAACCCGAAGTCAGCGTGCCGCTGACGCGATAGGTGCCGGCGGCGTTGATCGTGACGGTGTCCCCGTCGACGCTCACGCCGTTGCCACCTTCGGACGCTCCGTCGGCCAAGGTGAGATCGACGGCTTCGGCCGTGTCGAAGGACAGGTCCGCCTGGTCGATATCCAGGTCTGCGTAGTTCAGCTCGGAGACGGCTCCGGTCAGGGATGAGGTGCTCACAGCGGATGCATCGTCGGTGGCGTTCGCGCTGCAGCCACTGAAGATGAGCGTTGCAGCCAGAGCGAGGCCGGCGAAGGCGGTGGAGGGGCGTTTGTTCATGTCAGGCCTTTCTAGGCAGCCGCGGCAGCCGCGGCAGCCGCGGCGGTGGTGGCGGGCGCGGCGGTGGTGGGAACGTAGCGGCGGATCGACCGCGACCATCTATTCGAGGGAAGTTCGGGGCGCAGCGCCGCGAGCGACGTGCAGTATTTGCTGATGCGGGCCGGACGAATGCCGTTGGCCCACAAAGCGGTCGACGGCACCGGCCCCGCCCGCTGACTTGGTCTCGACGATCAGCAGGTCGCCGTAGTCCATGTGCTGGCCGTCGACGTCGTCTGCCGCAACGTGCCGGTCGACGGTGACTCGCGCGTCGGCCGTCACGAGCGTCACGCGCTCGTACGACGTGGTCAGCACCTCGGTGAGCTGGTGGGCCTTGTCGCCGATCCGCTCGAACTCCCCGACGAAGGTGGCCGCGTCGGCGGGCAAACGGTGCCCGCCCTCGGGCGTGTCTGAGTCAAGCCACTGGCGGCTCTTGGCCGTGGCCCCGGACGCTGATCGCATCTTGACCTCGACTGCGCTCGAGCCGGTGTCCAGGTAGTGCCGGGTCCGCACCTTGTAGCGGTGAGGGCGGCTGCGGGCCGCGTCGCGGTAGCTGTCCAGCTGGGACGTGTCGTAGTACGTGGAGGAGTACCGGAAGCTACGGCGGCCGTCGATCTCGAGCACGCTTGGCGCACTGTCGAGCGAGGCGAGCACGTTGCCCCAGGTGTCGGGCCGGACGATGTACTTGCGGTCGACCCTGGTCTGCAGCGCGGCCTTCTCGTTGACCTCGTCGAGCGTGAGAGCCGACAGAGCGTGCACCGTGTCTATCCACGCCGTCATCGGACACTCGCTGAGGTGGCGTGCGCCGAGGTCCGGTGCGAGGCGGAATTGATCTGGGCGTCCGGAGAGGGGGCGACCTCCCGGCCGGGGGTGGGCAGGGTGAACCTGACGTCGCACACGGTGCTCTCGGTGACCAGGTCCACCTTGCGCAGCGTCACGCGGTCGATGCGGGCCCCGAGGAGAGCGCCGAGCATGTCGCGGGCGGCTGCTTCGTCGGTGACGGCGCGGTCGAGCACCATGATCTGCTGGCGGGTGCGGGGAAACAGCGCCGGGCTGTCGCCCACGGCGATGACGCCCAGCAGCACTGTCATCAGCGTGAAGCTCACATACGGCGAGATCGAGGGGAAGCCTCCGAGCAGACCGAGTGCGATCGCGGTGAAGTAGTACGCGATCTCGGCGTGGTCCATCTCAGTGGACCGCAGGCGAATGATCGACAGCACGGCGAAGATGCCGAGGCCGAAGCCGAGCGACAGCTCCGCGGTGGACATCGCGTACGTGACGCCCATCACTCCCACGTTGATGGACATGAACGCGACGATCAGGTCACGTCGGCGGTGACGGGGGAAGTACAGGGCGAAGACCATGAAGCCGATGGCAACGAGATCGGCCGCGATGAAGGTGAAGACAGACATGGGAATCCTTGGCGGGTCGGACTGGGGACCTTGATGACTCCATAGGACACCGCCGAGATTTGGGGGGTCTGTGCCTTTCCTGTGAGGCGCATCCGAGTTTCCACGGTCTCGAGATCGCGTCGGATACTGTCGATCACAGGTAGTCCAGCCGTAGAGAGACGAGGAGCGGGCGACGTGCCTTCTGACACAAACGGTGGGCGCCGACGCGGTTCTGACCCGTTGGAATGACGACCGGGGCTTCGGCTTCATCGAGCCGGCAGCGGGAGGTCCCCGCTTGTTCGTGCACGTGAGCGCGTTCCCGCGAGGTCGACGGCCGGTTGACGGCTGCGAGGTGACCTTTGCCGAGGCGAGCGACGAGCGCCGCCGTGCCCGCGCCGAGAAGGTGAAATATCTGCGATCAGCACCACCGGCGCGCGCAGGTGCCAGGGGGATTCCCGTGGCGCTCGCCATCTCGGCGGTGTTCTTCATCGTGTTGGCGGCGCTCGCCGTGCGCGATGAGATGTACGTGCTGGTGCTGGCCGCCTATGGACTGTTCAGCGCTGGTGCGTTGCTTCTGTATGGGGTCGACAAGTCCGCTGCGCAGCAGGGCAGATGGCGCACCGCGGAATCGACCCTCCACGCGATTGCTCTGGTGGGTGGATGGCCAGGCGCGCTGGTCGCGCGACAGGTCTTCCGACACAAGACGACCAAGCAACCATTCCGCACCATCTTCTGGTTTACGGTCATCGCCAACTGCCTGGCACTGGGATGGTTCGTGTACCAAGCGCCCCCGCCGCTGCAATGACAGGTGCGATCGATGCAAGCTGGATGGTTGCGCCCACAGTGGCATCTCCAGAAGGCGATGCCACCGAACAGCATCAGGTAGCGGCTCATGAACTCGATGAATGGCCGTTGTGGTCACGGATTCATAGCGCTGTGGTCTCGCGTGGTACCGGCACAGACATCGGCGAGACGCCATAGCGGGCGTTTCGTTCCGGCCGGGCCCGTTGTGGTGGGTGGCGTCTAGTTCACCTGGCGGTCGTGGCCGGACCAGAACTCCTCGCGCAGTTTGAACTTCTGCAGCTTGCCGGTGGCGGTGCGGGTCAGCTCATCGCGGAACTCGACCCGTTTGGGGCACTTGTAGCCCGCGAGGTGCTCGCGACAGTGTGCGATCAGTTCCTCCTGAGTGACCGACTGGTCCTCGTCCAGCACGACCAGTGCGGTGACGAGCTCGCCCCACTTCTCGTCAGGGATGCCGATGACTGCGACCTCGCGGATGGCCGGGTGCGAACTGACGGCGTCCTCGACCTCGATCGAGGACACGTTCTCCCCGCCGGTGATGATGACGTCCTTCTTGCGGTCGACGATCGTGACGTAGCCGTCCTCCAAGGCTCCGCCGTCGCCGGTGTGGAACCAGTTGTCAGCCTGCGCATCAGAGGTGGCGTCCGGGTTCTCCCAGTACGACGCGAGGTTGTGATTGCTCTGCGCCAGCACCTCTCCGCCATCGTCAATCTTGACGCGTACACCGACCGCCGGTGCACCTGCCCGACCGAGATTGCGGGCCTGCTCTGACGGGTCGAGATCGTCCCACTCGGCCCGCATACGCGACATGGTCAGCAGGGGAGCGGTCTCAGTGAGGCCGTAGATCTGGATGAACTCCCAGCCCAGCTCTTCCCGGACGCGTTCGATCGTGCGAGTCGGCGGCGGAGCGCCGGCCACGATGATGCGCACCCGGTCGCGGCCGGGGATGGGTCCGTCCCAGTCCTTGGCGCCGTCCAGAACAGCCGTGACGACCGCCGGTGCGGCGCACATGTACGTGACGCCATGTTCCTGGACCCGCTTGAGGATCTCGGTGCCGTCGATCTTTCGGATCACGACGTGCAAGGCTCCCATGGCCGTGACCGCGAACGGATGACCCCACCCATTGGCGTGGAACATCGGCAGCGTGTGCAGGTACACGTCACGGTCCGAGACTGAGGCCTGCCAGCCGAACACGGCGGCATTGAGCCAGTTGTTGCGGTGGGTCAACTGCACGCCCTTGGGCCGTGCGGTGGTGCCAGACGTGTAGTTGATCGTCGCGGTGGCGTTCTCCTTGTCGACCGCGTCGGCGTGCCACGGCTCGGGATCGGCCGACTCTCCCCAAATCTTGTCGTCATCGTCGCCTAGCACGAACTTGTGCGCGCAGTCGATCTCGTCGATCAGATGTGCCAGATCGGGGTCGACCATCATGACCTCGGCACCTGAGTGCTCGATGATGTACCGGATCTCGGGCACGCTGAGGCGGAAGTTGACCGGCACCAGCACGCGTCCCCAGCCGGACACCCCGAAGAACGAACACAGCATCCGAGCCGCGTTGTGCGACACGATCGCGACCCGTCCACCCGTGGGGACGCCGAGTTCATCGAGCGTCGCGGCCTGACGCCTGGCCCGGTGACCCAGTTCGGCGTAGGTGACCTGACCCCAGGAGTCGGCGGTTTGGTCTGGCTCGTCGATCACTGCGATGCGATCGGGATACACCGTGACGGCGCGGTCGAGGAAGTCGTTGACAGTCAAGGGGTAGAACACTGGAGCCTCCATGCGCGAAGGGTGAGGGTCGAGACGTGGGTCACGTCACTTCCTATCCTGCACCCGGTTGGCGAATGGTTGGCGTCCCGGCCCGCCGGCGACCTCGCCCGCTAGCGTCGAGCCATGACCGAACTGTCGCACGAGCACGCCGAGTCCATCCACGTTGACCGCACCCCGACTGAGGTCTACGACCTTGTCAGCGATGTCACCCGTACCGGTGAGTGGAGTCCGGTGTGCACCGGGTGTGAGTGGGACGAAGGTGACGGACCGGCCGTGGGTGCGCATTTCACCGGCACCAACGAGGTGCCCGGCCGCACGTGGCAGACCCGGTCAACGGTCATGACAGCCGATCCCGGGCGAGACTTTTCATGGGAAGTCGGCGACGGTTTGGTTCGGTGGGGATACCAGGTCGAGCCCGACGGTGATGGGTCGAAGCTGACCGAGTCATGGGAATTCTGCGAGGCGGGCCTGCAGTTCTTTGTTGAAAAGTACGGCGACGAGGCCCAGGAGCAGATCGCCGACCGCACCCGTGCCGCGCACCAGGGCATCCCGGTCACGCTGGCCGCGATCAAGCAGGTGGCCGAGCAGCAGCCACGCTGATCAGTCGTCGTCGATGGACGCGCGTTCGGCGGCGGCCTCGGGGTCTGGAACGCCGCGGAAGGTGCGGAAGCTGTAGATGATGGCGGCCAGCGCCATGAGGCTTGACGCGATCAAAGTAGCCCCTGTGCCCACACCGCCGATCAGCCACCAGGAGTCCCGTACCGGCCACCACTCGGGGACAGCTGGCGACACGATCCACAGCACGCCGAATGCGGCGAGTGCGGCCACTCCACTTAAGCTCATCAGGATGCGTGGCCAGGTCTGCACACTGTCGGCGGCTGACTTGTAGGCGGCGGTCTTGACCGGCTGGAGGCGCCGCTCGGCCCACTCGTACTGCTGAGAAAGGACGGCGAGGCCGGCGAACAGTGCCAGAAGTCCGGGGCCGGGCAGCACCAATGCCGCGATGCCGGCCAGCACCAGGGTCCACCCGACGATCTCGATGATGAGTCGTCGCACCGCAGCCTTCGTTCTCATGGGGCGACGCTATCGGCAGCGGGTGATCCAGAGCGATGTGCTCGCCACTCCTGCGCGAGCAAGGCGTAGGCAAAGCCGTCCATCCAGCCGCGGTCGCGGTGCAGAGAGTCGGCGACGGTGTGGGCCTCGCGACGCATGCCAAGCCGCTCCATCAGTCGCCACGACGCCTCATTGGCCGCGAAACACTCGGCCGCCACCCGGCGGACGCCGAGGTCTTCAAAGCAGATGCGCACCAGTTCGCCGACAGATCCGAATCCGCCATGGGACGCAACACCAAACGGTCGGTGCGCACCGGCCAACTCACGACGGCAAGCGATGGCTTCATGTCCTCATGGTTGCAGGGGGTGGTCCGCATCGGCTTCGTCATCGGCCCAGCGCAGCTTCGCACCGGTGTTCTCCTCCAGCCAGGCACGAGTGGTGGCGGGCTCCGATTGGACCACCGTGAGTCCGTCAGGCGTGACATCGAGGACGGCGCGGTCGGTGATGATGCGATCGACCACGCCAAGGCCGGTCAGAGGCAGGGTGCAGGTCTGGACAATCTTGGCGGAACCGTCCTTCGCGACATGGTCGGTGAGGACCACGATGCGCTTGGTGCCTGCGACCAGGTCCATGGCGCCGCCCATGCCCTTGACGAGTGCGCCCGGCACGGCCCAGTTCGCGAGGTCGCCGTTGCTGCCAACCTGCAGGGCGCCGAGGATGGCGATGTCGACCTTCCCGCCGCGGATCATCGCGAACGATTCGGTCGAATCAAAAAAGCTGGCGCCGGGGTTGACCGTGACGGTCTGCTTGCCGGCATTGATCAGATCGGCATCCTCTTCACCCTCGAAGGGGAACTGGCCCATGCCGAGGATGCCGTTCTCGGACTGCAGCGTGACCGATACGTCGGCGGGGATGTGATTGGCGACCAAGGTCGGGATGCCGATGCCGAGGTTCACGTAGTCACCGTCACGGAGTTCACCCGCGGCCAGGGCTGCCATCTCATTGCGTGTCCAGCTCATGCGTGCGCTCCTTCGGGGCGAGGACGGGTGGTGCGTTGCTCGATCTCCTTCTCGCGGGCCGTGGCCTGCACCAGATGAGTCACGTAGACGCCCGGGGTGTGGACCAGCTCAGGATCGATCGCGTCGACGATGTGTTCGACCTCTGCCACAGTCACTCGCCCAGACGTGGCGACGGCGGGGTTGAAGTTGCGCGCCGCGAGCCGGTACCGCAAGTTGCTGTGCTGATCGCCGGTGTACGCGTGAACGAGTGAAAGATCGGCAACAATGCCGCGCTCCCGCACATACGTCACACCGTCGAACTCAGCAGTGGGCTTGCCCTCGGCGATCTGGGTGCCGACGCCGGTGCGCGTGTAGAAGGCCGGGATTCCTGCGCCACCGGCACGGAGACGCTCGGCAAGCGTGCCCTGGGGATTGAACTCGACCTCGAGGATGCCGTCGAGGTACTGCTGTGCGAACAGCTTGTTCTCACCCACGTAGGAAGCCACGACCTTGGTGACCTGCTGATTTTCCAGCAGCAGACCGAGTCCCTTCCCGTCGACGCCCATGTTGTTCGAGACGATCGTGAGATCTCGGACGCCGGAATCACGGACTGCCTCGATCAGGGAATACGGGACTCCGCACAGGCCGAATCCGCCGACGGCAATGGTCATGCCATCGCGGACCAGCCGGGCGATCACGGCACCTGCAGAGGGTGAGGCATCGAAAGATGAAGTGTCGTTCATTGCATGAACGTTGCCCGATGGTTGTTATTCCGGCAAGTATCAGATCACATCTGTTCGTAGAGCGAACAGCAGTGTTTGATGTGTCCGTTCAGTGGACGGTATGGTGGGTCGATGTCAGAACGTCAGCCAGGCCCGGAGGTCGTCTCTCGTGTCGGCGATCTCCTACGGGGGATTGGTGCGCACGAACCGGCCGGAGTGTCGACGACCGACCTGGCGCGCCATGTCCAGATGGCCCGCCCGACAGCGCACCGGCTGCTCACCTCCTTGACGCGAGAGGGTCTGGTTGATCGGGACCAGGCGACTGGCAACTGGCGCCTCGGACCAGAGCTGTACCTGCTGGGGGCATCGGCCGCGGCGCGCTATGACATCAGTCGGCACGCCCGACCTGTGGTCCACGCGCTGGCCGAGGCGACCGGTGAGAGCGCGTTCTTGTC
>Ga0307486_1002844_pt1 | contig 11734 bp, 10 predicted proteins | sample CBIW02metaG_FD_203663 | JGI IMG/M metagenome (GOLD analysis project Ga0307486, IMG submission 203663) | Sea-ice brine microbial communities from Beaufort Sea near Barrow, Alaska, United States - CBIW 0.2 | ecosystem: Environmental > Aquatic > Marine > Coastal | place: USA: Alaska | collected... | reverse complement strand
CGACCGCTCACAGGTCGTGGCCTTTCTGTACCTCAAGCCTGGGGAGACCAAGTCGGCACGTCGTGTGGTTGCTCCACGCGCGCTGGTGCAGCACGAAGGACGCTGGCACTTGTACGCCGTGGATGAGGTCGTTCATGCACCGCGCACGTTTCTGCTGGCACGCATCGTCGGCACAGTCTCGGTGGTCCCCAACGCAATTCCAGCGCCGGTCACCGACGGCGCAACCGACACTGTGCAGACGGGGACTACCGACAGCGCACGTGCTCTCGCCGAGCTGGATGCACTGTGGGCCAGCAATACCGCCCGCATAGTCGTCGTCCCAGGCTCTGACGCTGCTGTGCGGCTCGGTGCACGGCAGTCGGCACAGAACACAGCACCGCGGGTCGATATGTCGATGGGATCAGAGCGCACTTTGCATTTCACCGACTTGAACGTTCTCGCCGACGAATTGGCTGCATTCGGTCCGGAAGTGTTCATTCAGAGCCCTCTCGCCTTACGCGCCGCGGTGCGAAGTCGATTGATCGCCGCCCGGGACGCACATGCCAGCGCTCTTCCTACTGCTTCCGGCGGACGCGCGCGTCGCCGTCGTGCCACGCCGCCGCAGCCGCAGACGGGCACCGGCACGGGTGGGCCCCGAGTCGCGGGTGACCAGCTCACCCTGCTGCTCTCCCTCGTTCCGTACCTCATCGATCGGGGGCGCGTCAGCGTCACCGAGGTGGCCGAGCATTTCGAACTTGAACCGGAGCGGGTGCGCGCCCTGGTCAGCCTCATTGCCTTATCCGGTGTCCCCGGCGAAACGCGGCAGTACCTGCACGGCGACCTGTTTGACATCCTCTGGGACGAATTCGAGACGAACGATCGGATTGTGCTCACGCACCAAGTCGCCATTGACGATTCCCCACGATTCTCCGCCCGCGAAGCCGCAGCGCTGATCGCCGGCCTGCAATACCTGTCTGCTCTGCCCGGCAATGCCGACAGCGACGCCATTGCGTCGCTCATGGCCAAGCTGACCCGAGGGGCATCGGCGCCGCCGATCCAGGTCGCGGTCGCGCAGCGCGAGGCCGGCACGACCCGCGACATCGTGCAGAGAGCCTTGACGACATCGATGCAGGTCGAGTTCGACTATCTCAATGCTCGCGGCGATCAGGAACACCGCCTCGTCGACCCTTTGCGCATTGAATCCGTCGACAGCGACTGGTATCTTCGCGGTTGGTGCCACCTCAGAGAAGCCGTGCGAACCTTCCGACTGGACCGCATGAGCGATCCCCGCGTCACCGCAGTGCCACGCAGCACGCACTCGGCCGACCTTCTGCTGCCTGACACCCTGTTTCAGGCGTCCACGGACGATGTCGATGTACGACTCGAGCTTGCGACCGCGGCGCTCCCGTTGCTGGCCGACTACAGTCCCGAACGGTCAGAGCAGGTGGGGTCGAGCGGGCGTACACGCACAACCCTGCGCGTCGCCCATTCCCACGCGCTCAAACGTCTCGTCACTGGCCTGGCCGGCATCGTGACCGTGCTCGAACCGGCCGAGTCGCGCCAGACAGTGGCTGACTGGGCTTCAGCCGGCCTCGCGCAGTACATTCCGGACGACCAGCGCCCGGCGGGGAAGGAGTAGCAGATGCCGTGGTGGTCGTGGCTGCTCATCTGGGGCGTCCTGGTGCTGGGCCTTTTCGTCGTACTGATCTTTTTTGCGGTGGTGCTCTACCGCAATTCGCTCGGAACCCTGCGCGCGGCGGAAGCTCTCAACGATCAGCTGCTTGCGGTGGAACGCGATCTGCCACCCACTGTGAGCCCGTTCAGTCCCGCGGTGTTCGCCGATTCGGCCGTGCTGCTCCACGACGTCGAGCTACGCAGAGCTGATCGTGCCCACCGGCGCCAGCTGCGTCGCGATGCGCGGATCGTGCGGGGTAAACTATTGCGAAACGCCCGCTAACTTAGAGGACACACCCTCATGCTGCAAAATCTGACCGGATGGCACTTCCTGATCATCCTCGTCGTCATACTGCTCCTCTTCGGTGCTCCCAAGCTTCCCGGCCTGGCTCGCAGCCTCGGGCAGTCCATGAAGATCTTCAAGAGCGAGATCAAGAGTGACAACGTCGACCCTGATCCGAATGCCCCGACGGGCTCGGGAACCGGCACGAGCGACAACACGTCGACTCCGTCCGGCCCGGCACCGTCCGGCCCGGTCAATCCCGCCACGAAGCCTTAGCGACCATGGCGGTACGCACGCGCCGGCGTCCGCCCGTTGAAGGCAAGATGTCGCTGGGGCAGCATCTGGTCGAGTTGCGCAAGCGCCTGTATCTGGCCGCTGCCGGCCTGCTCGTGGGGGCGATTGCCGGCTATTTCCTGTCGGATTTCGTCTGGGATCAACTGCGCGAACCGATCTACGCAATCATCAACGCGCAACACCGCAACGCGCAGATCAACTACCCTGACATCACGAGCGCCTTCGACCTCAAGCTCAAGATCTCGATCTATATCGGATTGATCGTGTCCAGTCCGGTCTGGCTGTACCAGATCTTCGCTTTCCTGGTACCCGGGCTCACGCGTAAAGAGCGCAAGTACACCTTTGGTTTTCTTTTCACGGCTATTCCGTTGTTCCTCGCCGGGTGCGCCGCCGGATGGGTTGTCCTGCCACACGTCGTAGAGCTCATGACTAGTTTCGCCCCCACCGAGGATTCGGCCTTCATCAACGCCCAGGGCTACTTCGACTTCGTGCTCAAGCTTGTCGTTGCCATCGGGATCGCCTTCGTCCTGCCGGTATTCATCGTTCTGCTCAATTTCGCCGGCGTCATCAGCGCAGCGTCTATCATCAAATCCTGGCGGATCGCCATGCTGGTCATCGTGCTGTTCACGGCGATCGCCACCCCGGCCGCCGACGTCGTGTCGATGTTCCTGCTGGCTATCCCCATGGTCATGTTGTACTTTGCCGCCTATGGCATCGCCTGGCTGCACGACCGCCGAGCGGCTAAGAAAGTGCTCGCCTTCGAGAAAGAACTCGCACTTTAGCCCGTACTGAGACCCGAATGTAGCAATTGTTAAGGATCACGTGACGCACACGCAATCTCCGGCCGAACGGTATTCGGCAGCGCGCGCCCTGGCCGGCCAGCCACTACTGCGAGCGTTCGAAAATGGCCTCAAATTCGACCTGGATCCGTTTCAGCGCGAGGCCTGTGCCTGTTTGGAAGCCGGCAACAGCGTGCTCGTGGCCGCACCCACCGGGGCCGGAAAAACTATCGTGGCCGAATTCGCGATCTACCTCGCCATGCAGCGCTCCCGGGCGAAGGTTTTCTATACCGCTCCCATGAAGGCGCTCAGCAACCAGAAGTTTCAGGAATTCGTCGCCGAGTACGGTGCGGACCAGGTCGGATTACTTACCGGGGACAGCAACATCAACCCGGGAGCACGCATCGTGGTGATGACCACCGAGGTGTTGCGGAACATGCTTTACGCCGATTCCGACCTGCTTGGCGACTTGGCCTTCGTGGTGATGGACGAGGTGCACTACCTTGCCGACCGGTTTCGCGGAGCCGTCTGGGAAGAAGTGATCATTCACCTGCCGCAACCTGTACGCATGGTCTCGCTCAGCGCGACAGTGTCGAACGCGGAAGAATTTGGGGACTGGCTGCAGGCCGTTCGCGGCGAAACCGATGTGATCGTGTCTGAGGAGCGGCCCGTCCCACTCGAGCAGCACGTGTTGGTCAAGAACAATATGCTCGACCTGTTCGATTCCACCGGATTGATTGGTACGCATCGGGTCAACCCCGAGCTCGTTCGTCTGGCGAAGGCCGGCGGCCGCTCCGCCGGTGGCCGCGGTCGAGGTTCCGGCCGCCAGGGGGGCGCGGCCGGTGGCTACCGCGGGCATGACAAGCAGCGCCCCCAGTTCGACGCGGGCCGCATGGATCGCGGCGACATTGTGCGTATGCTCGACGGCAAGCATCTGCTGCCGGCCATTTTTTTCATCTTCAGCCGGGTCGGCTGCGACCAGGCCGTGCGGCAGGTGCTCCGCTCCGGTGTACGCCTGACCCAGGAACATGAGCGCGAAGAAATTCGCCAGATCGTTGACGATCGGTGCCGCACCCTGCTCGACGAGGATCTGGGCGTACTCGGCTACTTCGAGTGGCTCGACGGGCTCGAACGCGGCGTTGCCGCCCACCATGCCGGACTGCTGCCGGCCTTCAAGGAGGTCGTCGAGGAGCTGTTTCAGAAGAAGCTCGTCAAGGCCGTATTTGCGACTGAAACACTGGCCCTGGGCATCAATATGCCGGCCCGAACCGTCGTGCTCGACAAACTGGAAAAGTTCAATGGCGAGGCGCGTGTACCGATCACCCCGGGGGAATACACCCAGCTGACCGGTCGGGCCGGTCGCCGCGGAATCGATACTCTCGGTCACTCGGTTATTCAGTGGGCGCAGGGCCTGGATCCGCAGGCCGTGGCTTCGCTCGCGTCCCGGCGCACTTATCCGCTCAATTCGAGTTTCAAGCCGACTTACAACATGGCGGTCAACCTGATCGATCAGTTTGGCGTCACGCGCACGCGTGGCGTGTTGGAATCCTCGTTCGCCCAGTTCCAGGCGGATCGCGCTGTCGTCGATCTCGCCCGTTCGGTTCGTCAGCAAGAGGAATCGCTGGCCGGATTTCACACCGGCATGACCTGCCACCTGGGCAATTTCGAGGAGTACTCGTCGATTCGTCGACGTCTGACCGCGCTCGAACGCGAGGGCACCAAGGCTGATAATTCCCTGCGCGGTGAGCGTGACAAACGTCAGCGTGAGGTCGCCAGCCTGCGCAAACAGATGCGCGCCCACGGCTGCCACCACTGCGCCGATCGGGAGGCACATTCCCGGTGGGCTGAACGCTGGTTCAAACTCAAGCGGCAAACGGATGCACTCAATCAGCAAATCTCCCAGCGTACCGGCGCCATCGCCCGCGTTTTCGATCGAGTGACCGACGTTCTGCTGGGCTATGGTTACCTCGAGTCCACGGGCAATGGCGCGATTACGCTCAGTGAGAGCGGACGTATTCTGCGCCGCATCTATGCCGAACGTGACTTGCTCGTCGCCGAAGCACTGCGCCGCGGCCTGTGGAACGAACTCGACGCCGCGAGCATGGCGGCGATGGCCTGCGCGTTGGTCTTCGAACCCCGCCGCGAAGAGGGGCTGATCGATGCCCGCTACCTGCCCAAGGGGCCGTTCCGCCCGGCTCTCGACGAAACTCAGGATTTGTGGAGCCGCATCGACGATCTCGAACGCGACCACAAACTGCCCGGCAGCAATCCGCTCGCGGTGGGGCTCAGCCTCGCCATGTGGAAGTGGGCTCGCGGCGCGTCATTGAGCGACGTACTCTACGAGGCCGAGATGGCTGCCGGTGATTTCGTTCGCTGGACCAAACAGACCATCGATCTGCTCGACCAACTCAGCATTGCCGGCGATTCACGGGTCGGACCGACCGCCCGCTCGGCCATGGACGCGATCCGTCGCGGTATCGTTGCGTACTCCTCGGTGGCCTGAACCGACGATGTGGGGGAGTGAGCGCGCTTTCAGCCTGCCCTTGTGGGCATCCGTTCTGGTTGCTGCCGGTGCCGGAGCCGTTCTGGACGCCGGTTTCCCGGATCGTGGCTGGTGGTTTCTTGCGCCGGTGGGCGTCGGCCTCATGCTCGTTGCCCTTCTCGGTCGCAGCCTTCTCACCGGCCTGCTCGTGGGCCTGGTCGCCGGATTATCGTTCTGGTTGATCCATATATTCTGGATCACCCTGTACCTGGGGCTTGTTCCATGGTTCGCGCTCGGCGGGTTGGAAAGCCTGTTCTTCGCCGTCGGGCTCGGACTTGTCGCCGTCGTGTTGCGGCACGGTCCCCGCGTGTGGCCGAGCGCCTGGGGTCGCCTTGGCGTCGTACCGATCATCGTCGCCGGTTTGTGGACTGCGCGGGAGGCGATCAGCGCCGTCTTGCCCTACGGCGGCTTCGCCTGGGGCCGGGTTGCATTGTCGCAGTCGGAGAGTCCGTTCGGACCTCTCGTCGCCTGGGTGGGCCTGTCCGGTCTCAGCTTCATCATGGTGTGGCTGAGTGCCCTCGCCGTGCAGCTGTTCCGCGAACCCGATCTGACCCGAACGCTGCGGAGCGGGATTGCCATCAGCGCCGTGGCAATGGTACTGGCCGTCCCAGCCTGGCCGATGATCCAGAGTGGTACAGCCCGTCTGGCTGCCGTGCAGGGCAATGCGGATGCGGGACTCTTTGCGGAGTACGCTCCGGGGCAGATCTTGGAGGACCACACCTCAGCTACCTTGCCGTTGATCGGCGAGCAGGTCGATTTTGTGGTCTGGCCGGAGAACGCGAGTGACATCGACCCGGAACGGTCAGCTCAGGCTGCGCAGGTGCTCGACTACATCAGCTCCGAAATGGATGCTCCGCTCATCACCGGTACGATCACCAAACCCGCGGACACTTACTACAACAGTTCGCTGTTGTGGGAGGCCGGTCGGGGCGCCGTCGACGTCTACGACAAGGTCCACCCGGTGCCTTTCGCGGAATACATGCCGGATCGGGCATTCTGGCGACCATTCGCGCCGGAACTGATCGACCTCATCGGCCGGGACTACGGCATTGGAACCCGTGACAATATCTTCGACATCACTGGTGTTCTGGCCGGCATCGCAATTTGCTTCGACATCGCGGACGATCAGCTCGTGCACGAGATGATCGACGGGAAGGCAGAAATCATTCTCGCCCAAACCAACAACGCCGATTTCGGGCACACCGACGAGAGCGTGCAGCAGCTGGCCATCGCCCGGCTTCGGGCGATGGAAACAGGACGTACGGTGGTTAACATCTCCACGGTCGGATCGAGCGCCATTATCACTCCAGACGGCCAGACTCTCGACAGCCTGCCGACCTTCACGGCCGGGGCCATGGTGCAAACGGTTCCCCTCAGCAACACAGTGACGCCGGCGATGGCGGCCGGCCGGGGCTTGGAATGGCTTGTGTCTGGTTTGGGGCTGGCCGGTCTCGCGCTCTGCGTGGGTGCCGCCCGGCGCCGACGGCGCCGTTAGCAGAACCGGGTCGTTAACCAACAACGACCCCGCCACGATGTGCGGGGTCGTCTGGAGTGCAATCGGCGGTTAAGCGCCGATCTTCTGCTGGCCACCACGACGTAGACGCAACACGGAAAGGCGCTCTTCGAGCAGCTCCTCGAGTTCGTCACGTGTGCGGCGTTCCAGCAGCATGTCCCAATGGGTCCGAGGAATCTTCTCGTCGGAGTGGTCAACCGTTACCGGCAGGGAGTCGACGAGTCGAGTCGCCGTCCGTGCGCAGTACTTGCATTCCCATTCGTCCGGAGCTTCAGCTTCGGCCGAAAAAATCATTACAGTCTCACGCCCGCAGGTATCACACCGGTAGGTGTGAGGGACTCGGGGGGAGAAGGTAACGCCTTCTTCGCTCTGTAGGCTTTGTGCGCCTAATCTCATGCCACGCAAACTGCGGTCAGCCATAGTGTGGTCTCCTCTCGCTCGCAATCACAGTTCGATCGCGACGCTTCCACAGTTCTAAACCATCAAGCTGGGTGTTAACCTTCCTCGACCCCCCATTCTGGGAGGTAATTCTCAGGTTCAGCGAGTATGAGCGGCCACGGCAAGATCGGTACGATCCGTAACCAGACCGTCAACACCGCTGTCGAGCAGGCGAATCATGTCGCCCGGGTCGTTGATCGTCCACACGTGGACCTCAACGTTCACTTTGTGCATCATGGCGATGAAACGGGGAGTAACTATGTGCACTGGCCCGACACGTTCTGGCACCTGCACCGCGACGCAGCCCTGCAGAGTTCGGCGGACAAGGGACGTGAGACCCAGATTCGTTGCCGCGACAGCCCGGGCTACCAGCGGTGACGATGCCGAGGAAACCACACCGGGCAGCAGGCTGACTGCGTGTCGACGGCGCGCTTCGTTGAAGGAGGTCGCGAGTACTCGGCCGGTGGCGCGCTGGTCACGTATCGCGCGGGCGGTCGGCTCGACCGCGGCATCCGACTTGATATCAATATTAAACAAGGCGCCAGGAAATGCCTCGAGGGCATCGGCCAGAGACGTGAACGACTGACCGTAGCCCAGATTGATGCGTTTCAGCTCCGTCATGGTTAGCTGGTCGATGCGCACGTCCCGCCCCAGCCCGGCGAGGTCGGGGTCGTGGCTGATGACGGCGATTCCATCAAGCGACACGTGCACGTCGGTTTCCAGGTGGGTTGCTCCGCCCGCGAGCGCTTTCACGAATGCGAGCAGGGTGTTCTCCGGTGCGAGTTGGGCGAAGCCGCGGTGGGCGAACACTCGGGGGTAGGGCGCGGCCAGGAATACCGACTCCGCGCTCTCGGGCACCGCCTAGACCTGTGGTGAAGCGGGAGCTGACGGTGCTGCGGCGGCTGACGGTGCTGCGGGAGTCGCAGCCGGGCCGGCAGCAGCGTTGTTGGCGCCGTTGTTGGCGCCAAACGCGCTGCCGATACCCTTCATCGCCTCGGTCAGCTCGCTTGGCACGATCCACAGCTTGTTGGAACTCCCCTCGGCCAGTTTGGGCAGGGTGAGCAGGTATTGGTAGGCGAGCAGCTTCGGGTCGGGATCTCCTCTGTGAATGGCCCCGAACACCGTGGTGATGGCCTCGGCTTCGCCCTGCGCACGCAGAACAGCAGCCTTGGCGTCGCCCTCAGCCTCGAGGATCGCCGCTTGACGTGCTCCTTCAGCGGTGAGAATCGCGGACTGCTTGGTGCCTTCTGCGGTCAAGATCAATGCCCGCCGGTCACGCTCAGCACGCATCTGCTTTTCCATCGAATCCTGGATGGAGTGGGGCGGTTCGATCGCCTTGAGTTCGACTCTGCCCACGCGAATTCCCCATTTGCCGGTGGCTTCGTCCAACACGATGCGCAATTGGCTGTTGATGTTGTCCCGGCTGGTGAGCGCCTCTTCGAGATTCAAACCGCCGACCACGTTGCGCAGGGTTGTCGTCGTGAGCTGTTCGACCGCGCCGAGGTAGTTATTGATCTCATAGGTGGCGGCACGGGCATCCGTCACCTGAAAGTAGACGACGGTGTCGATGGAGACCACGAGATTGTCTTCGGTGATCACCGGCTGCGGCGGGAACGATACGACCTGTTCGCGAATGTCCAGGAGTGGCCGCACCCGGTCGACGAAGGGCACGAGCAGGTTCAGGCCTGGCAGCAGCGTCTTGTGGTACTTGCCTAGGCGTTCCACCACCCCGGCGTTGCCTTGCGGAATGATGCGAATGGCGCGAACGAGAACCACGATTACGAACACCGCCAGGACGGCGAGCAGGGCGACTACGAAGATCTGACCGATGAAAGCTGCGGGGTCAAGCATGGTTTTGGGTCCTTTCGGCAGAAATGACGACGGCGGTGGAACCTTCGATCAGGTGCACGGTGATCGGCTGCCCGGGCTCGATACTGGTGTCGCTGCCGGGGCTGGCAGATTGGACACGAGCCGTCCAGGTCTCGCCATTGGCCAGTTTCACGAGGCCGCCGGTCTCGGTGACCGTCGAGAGGACCCGGCCCGTCATTCCGATCAGGGCATCGATATTGCTGAGGGCAGGGTCACCGCCCTTACGCAGTGCACGCAGAAGAAAGGGGCGGATCGTCAGAAGCAGAAGCACAGAGAGGCCAGCGGCGACCACAATCTGCAGCCACCAATCCAGGCCGAGCAGATTGGCGGCCAGGCCGCCGAGGCTGCCGATGGAGATCATGAGGAATGTGAACTCAAGGGTCAACAGTTCGATGATGATGGCCACGAGTATGAATACGAGCCATAAAATCCAGAGATAGGCGGTCAGGTCGACCATGCGTGACACCTCCCATATTCCGATTCCCTTAGAAACTAGCAGGTGCCGGCGACAACACGCCGGAGGACGGCGGGGGCTTGTTGATAAGGTCGAAAGGGGATGGTGGCGGACTGCGTCATCACCTCGCCCGGCATGAAGAACACTGATTTCAGAGGAGCACGCGTGACCAATCCACTTGCAGCAGGATCACTCGAGGGCAAGCGTGTACTCGTCACCGGTTCGTCCCGCGGTATCGGCGCCGACACGGTCGGTTACTTCGCCGAAGCCGGCGCACGCGTCGTTGTCAATTACCGCAACAAAGAGGCCAGGGCGAACAAACTCGCTGCGGCCATTCGCGCCGGTGGGGGAGAAGCCATCACGGTCGGTGCCGACCTGACCGATCCTTCAGACGTCGCTGCGATGTTTGCGACCATTCAGGCCGAATACGGCGGTCTCGACATTCTCGTGATGAACGCCTCGGGTGGCATGGAAAGCGGCATGGCCGAGGACTACGCCATGAAGCTCAACCGCGACGCGCAGGTGAACCTGCTCACCGAGGCCATCCCGCTGCTCGGCGACGACTCCCGGATAGTCTTTGTGACCAGCCACCAGGCGCACTTCATCAAGACCACCCCCACCATGCCGGAGTACGAGCCGGTCGCCCGCAGCAAGCGTGCCGGTGAAGACGCACTGCGCGCCGTCATCCCGCAGCTCGAAGAAGCCGGAATCGGATTCGTCGTCGTCTCTGGTGACATGATCGAGGGGACTATCACGGCAACACTCCTCGAGCGTTCCAATCCGGGCGCCCTGAGCGCCCGCAAGGAGTCGGCAGGTCGCCTCTACAACGTCAGCGAGTTCGCGGCAGAGATCGTCACCGCCGCGGTCGAACCAGTTCCGGTCGGCAATACCCGCTACGTCGGTGACACGACCGGCTTCAGCGACGAGTAGCCGGCGGGTCACCGATGAAGGCCGCCGATCTGCCTCTGCTCGGGCTGGTGTCGCGCCCAACGATCCATCCCGATGGGTCGCGGGCGGTCTTCTCCAGGGTGCACGCCGATTTTTCTGCGGATGAGTACGTCGGACAGCTGTGGACAGTCATGCTGGCGGGGGAGCCGACGCCGCGCCGTCTGACCCGCGGCTTTCGTGATTCCGCGCCCCGATTCTCCCCGGACGGCACCCTGATCGGTTTTCTCCGGGCGAGTGCCGGTGGTGCTGCGCAGCTGCACGTTGTCGATGCAGCCGGGGGTGAGCCTGTGACGGTGACCGACGCCGCTCTCGGCGTTACCGACTTTCGTTGGCATCCCAGCGGCGACAGGATCGCCTTCCTGGCTCGGGTTCCCGAGCCGGGCCGGTACGGCACGGTGGCCGATCTGTCGGCGGAGTCCGAACCGGCCCGCCGCATCGTCACCCTGCGGTACCGGTCGAACGGAGTCGGCTACACCACCGACCGTCGCGTGCACGTGTTCCTGGCCCATGTTCCCAACGTCTGGGGCGAACCGACGCCCGTTCCAGCTCCCTCCATGGCTGACCTGGCCCGCTCGGAGTCGGGTACCGGTCAGGATGCCGATCTGTCCGTCGCTGCCACGCTGTCGTCTGGTCTTCCGGCCTCGCGCCAGCTGACCGACGGCGACTTCGATCATTCCGGGCTGGCATTCGCCTCAGATGGATCCCATCTGTTCACGGTCTCGGCCCGTCATTCGGGGAGAGACAACGACCTGCGCGGTGAAATCCTGGAACTCGATCTCGCAGCCGACGTCGCGCGTGACTCGGCGCAGACGGATGGTGCCGACACAGTTGCGCCCGTGAGCCGCGTCGTGCACTCCTCGGCCAACCTGAATATCTCGGCGCTCTCCTGCGCCGATGACGGCACGCTGTGGTTTCTCGCGACCGACGTGGGCGCCACCGGTCGAGACTTCGTCGGCCGGGT